>Ga0335073_10010587_pt1 | contig 12968 bp, 12 predicted proteins | sample Lox_Sample_22_FD_207093 | JGI IMG/M metagenome (GOLD analysis project Ga0335073, IMG submission 207093) | Soil microbial communities from Loxahatchee National Wildlife Refuge, Florida, United States - Lox_Sample_2.2 | ecosystem: Environmental > Terrestrial > Soil > Wetlands | place: USA...
GAGGGCCGTCAAGGCCGCGGCGGCCGCACTCATCTGGTGAGCCCCGCCATGGCCGCCGCCGCCGCCGTGACCGGACACTTGGCGGACGTCCGGGATTTCGAGTAGCTCCGACGACTACATCTCCGTTGATTGCCCCCACCTCACCCCAACCCTCTCCGCCCCAGGGCGTAGCGGGAGGGCGAGGTGGGGCCGATGACCAGTGCGCGCGAGCCTCCTGCGCCAATCCCGAATCCAACCCCCCATTGCCAAGGGCTTAACGCTGCGTTAACCCTGACGCGCTTCACTGCGCTCTGGGCAGCACGCACCTTTCTCACCGCTATCCCGACGGGGCTCTCGTGCTGCGTAGCATCCGCACGCGACTGGCGCTGCTCTTCCTGTTGGCGGTGCTGCCGGGCTTCGTTCTGGCGACCGCCTATGATCTCTATGTCTTCCGCGAGCGCGTGCAGTCGGCGGTGTCCGATCTGGCGGATCGCGTGCGCGTCGTCGGTGGCGCGGACGGCGTCCTGATCGGCGACAGCCAGCTCCTGCTGCGCACGCTCGCCAACCTGCCGCAAGTGCGCCAGATGGGGCGCGATCCTGCGGCCTGCTCGCGCGCCGTCGCCGGTGTGCTGCGCGGCTCGCCCTATTATGCGCAGGCCGCGGTGGTCGATGCCGAGGGCGCCCTTCTGTGCAGCGACAACCCACACCATCTCGGCGAGGTGAGCATCGATCGCCGCACCGTCGCCCGCGCCATCGCGGAGCGCCGCTTCGCCATCGGCGACAATGCTGCGGTGGCGCGCGAGCCCGGCACGCTCCACCGCATCCATCTCGCTTATCCCGTGTTCGCGGAGGGCGACAAGCCGATCGGCGCCGTCGAGCTGGCGCTCGACCTCGATTGGCTGAATCAGCGCTTCGCCGCTTTGGCGCTCGAGAAAGGCACGGTGCTGAGCCTGGTCGATGCGACGGGCGCGGTTCTGGCGCGCTATCCCGGGCCGGAGCCGCATGTCGGGCGACCGCTGGCGCCTAGTGTCGAGGCGCTGCTGCGCGCCGGCAAGACCATGGGCGAGGCGGTATTCGGTGATGACGAGACGCGCTTCTTCGCGCTGGCGCCGCTCGGCGATACCGCGCCGGCGGATCTGGCGCTGCTGCTCAGCATTGACCGCACCACGTTGCTGGCGCCGGCGGTGCGCGACCTGCTCGCCGATATCGCGATCTTCTTCCTCGTCGCGGTGCTGGGCGTGGCGCTGGCGCTGCTCGGCGGCACGCCGCTGCTGTTGCGGCCGGTGCGCAAGCTCGGCGAAGCGGCGGCGCGGCTTACCGCCGGCGATCTCGCGGCCCGCGTCGCACCACCTTACGAGCGCACCGAGCTCGGCCGCCTCGCTATCGCCTTTGACCAGATGGCCGCGGCGCTCGAAGAGCGCGAGCGCGATCTGCGCAAGGCGCATGACTATCAAGGCCGCATCCTCGCCGTCGCCGGCCATGATCTGCGCCAGCCGATCCAGATCGTGCAATTGAGTCATGAGATGATCGGCGCCGGCGCGCTGCCGGAACGCGAGCGCAAATATCTTGCCCGTGCCGATGACGCGCTGCGACGGCTCGTGCATCAGCTCGACCTCATCGCCGAAGCCGGGCGGCTCGAGGGCAAGCAGCTTGCGCCGCGGCTCGCGCCGGTGGCGCTCGCCCCGATCATCGCGGAGATCGCGGCGGAGCACGCGCTCGCCGCCCAGCGCAAGGGCCTGGCGCTGAAGACCGCGCCGTCGCAGGCGGTGGCGCTGTCCGATCGCGAAATGCTCGCGACGATCCTGCGCAACCTGGTGAGCAACGCCATCAAATACACCCGGCGCGGCGGCATCCTCATCGGCTGCCGCCGGCAGGGCGAGGCGCTGCGCATCGAGGTGCACGACACCGGCATCGGCATTCCGGCGCACCGGCTCGACGAGGTCTTCGCCGATTTCTACCAGCTCGACCCCAAAAGCGAGGGCCTCGGCCTCGGGTTGGCGATCGTCCGCCGCACCGCGGACATGCTCGGCCACCGCCTCAGCGTGCGCTCCATCCCGGGCCGCGGCTCCTGCTTCGCGCTGGTCGTGCCGCGCGCCAGCGCCGACCAGCCCGCCGAGCGCCGCGCCAGCTGAATTCAAGCCTTTCGCCGCACTCCCGCGGCCAAGGTTGCTGCTTGCGCGTCGAGCCGGGCCGCCAAGCCCAGCCGGCCTTGGCGCTCATGATCGCTGCCGGCCAGATCGGCCCAGTCGCGATACCAGGCGGCAAGCGATTTCAGCCGCTCGATCTCCGCGAGTGCGTCGGTTTGAGCCCATTCCATGCCGTACTCTGTAACGGCATCGCTGGGCGCGCCTTGCGCTGGATCAAAAAACTCCCGCAAAAGCGCATGTCGTGGCCGGCCATTGCCAGCCGATCCTTGCCTTGCGTGCCTCGGTCGCTTTCGCTAATCCTTTGAAGAACCGAACAGGATTGCCGCCATGGACAAGTTCACCAAGCTCGACGGCATCGCCGCGCCACTGCCGATGATCAATGTCGACACCGACAAGGTCATCCCGAAGCAGCATCTGAAGACGATCAAGCGCAGCGGCCTCGGCAAGGTGCTGTTCGACGAGCTGCGCTATCGCGAGGACGGCTCGGAAAATCCGGATTTCATCCTCAACAAGCCGGCCTACCGCCAATCCAAGGTCCTGGTCACGGGCGAGAATTTCGGCTGCGGCAGCTCGCGCGAGCACGCGCCCTGGGCGCTGCTCGATTTCGGCATACGCTGCGTCATCGCTGCCAGCTTCGCCGACATCTTCTACAACAACTGCTTCAAGAACGGCATCCTGCCGATCAAGCTGCCGCAGGAGATCGTCGACGAGCTGATGGATGACGCGCGCAAAGGCGCCAATGCGCGGCTCACCATCGATCTGGAGAAGCAGACCATCACCCGGCCGGATGGCGGCATCGTCAAATTCGAGATCGATCCGTTCCGCAAGCATTGCCTGCTGAACGGGCTGGACGATGTCGGCCTCACGCTCGAGAAATCCGGCAGCATCGCCGCTTATGAGGAGAAGAGCCGGCTCGCCCAGCCCTGGCGCTGGGCGTGAGTGGGCGGCACGGCGCGAGGAGCACCTGATGGCATCCAACAGGAAGGTTCTGGTTCTGCCCGGCGACGGCATCGGGCCCGAGGTGATGCGCCAGGTCGGCCGCGTCGCCGAATGGATGGACCGGAAGCGGATCGCCAGCTTCGATCTCACCGAGGATCTCGTCGGCGGCGCCGCTTACGACGTGCATGGCACGCCCTTGGCCGACAGCACGCTCAAAGCGGCGATGGCCGCTGACGCGGTGCTGTTCGGTGCCGTGGGCGGGCCGAAATGGGACAAGCTTTCCTTCGCGCTGAAGCCCGAGCGCGGCCTGTTGCGGCTGCGCAAGGAGATGGAGCTCTTCGCCAATCTCCGCCCGGCGATGGTCTTCGAGCCGCTGATCGGCGCTTCGACCTTGCGGCCGGAGATCGTGCGCGACCTCGACATCATGATCGTGCGCGAGCTCACCGGCGGCGTCTATTTCGGCGAGCCGCGCGGCATCGAGACCTTGCCCGACGGCACGCGGCGCGGCTTCAACACGCAGGTCTACACCACGCCGGAGATCGTCCGCGTCGGCCGCGTCGCTTTCGAGCTGGCGAAGAAGCGCCGCGGCAAGGTGACCTCGGTCGAAAAGGCCAATGTCATGGAATCGGGCGTGCTCTGGCGCGAGGAGATGCAGAAGCTGCACGAGACCGAATATCGCGAGATCGAGCTCGCGCACATGTATGCCGACAATTGCGCGATGCAGCTGGTGCGCAATCCCAAGCAGTTCGACGTCATCGTCACCGACAACCTCTTCGGCGATCTGCTGTCGGACTGCGCGGCGATGCTGACCGGATCGCTCGGCATGCTGCCTTCGGCGTCGCTGGGGGCGGCGGACAAAAGCGGCCGGCGCAAAGCGCTGTACGAGCCCGTCCATGGCAGCGCTCCCGACATCGCCGGCAAGGACATGGCGAACCCGCTCGCCTGCGCCCTCTCCTTCGCGATGATGCTGCGCTATTCCTTCGATCTCGGCGAGGAAGCGGCGCTGGTCGAGCGCGCGGTGCAGAACGCGCTGAAAGGCGGCGTCCGCACCACCGACATCATGCAGCCGGGCACGGCGCGGGTCTCGACCACGGTGATGGGCGACACGCTGCTGCACGAACTCGAGAAGCTCGTCTAAAACCGGATCAGGTCACACCGCCTTTATTCGTCGCCCCCGCGAAAGCGGGGGTCCATGACTGTGGATTCCCGCTTTCGCGGGAATGACGATTGAGGAAGCAAGCAATTTGACCTGAGCAGATCACGCGCTCTTTCGAGCGACGCCCCTCAGGATACGCGCTAAAGCGGCGGTGCGGTGAATTCGGGGCCGAAGATGCGCTCGCCGGCGAGCCAGCGCTCGATCAGCGTCGGGTCTTCGAGGATCGCCGCCACCGCTTGCGTCAGCTCCACCAGATCGTCCTGCAGCCCCATATCCCTGAGGATGCCGCGGAAGCCGCTCTGATCGCCGAGGATGAAATACTGCGCGACGACGTAGAGCTCGACCAGCGGCACCGGCTTGCCGGCGAGCGCGGCGGCATGGGCGGCGTGGCAGCCCTCTGCCGCCGGCGCCATCATCGCCCGGCACATGAGCGGACGTTCGTCATAGACCGAGCAGCGATTGTCGACGAGCAGCGCGCAAGGCGTGCCGGTGCGGCGGCGTTGCTGCTCGTCGAGGCCGCGGAACGCTTTCGCGTTCGCGAGCACGGCGGCGCGGCGGGGATCGGCGGGGTCGAGAAGCCGCGCCGCGACCAGAAACGCCTCGGGGATCGTCGCCTCGACGCTTTGATAGCAGCACCAGGCACAGCCGCTCTTGCACGCCAAGCGTGGCGCGGTGGCGGTCTGCTCGTCGATGGTCTGCTGCGCCCGGCCGAAGATCAGCACTCTCAGCAGCGACAGTATGGTGCTGAGCGCGTTCGAGGGATTGGCGGCGATCTCGCGCGCCGCCATGACGATGCCGGCGCCGCGCATGATCCCGGCATGCAGCCTCACCTTGGTTTCGATCTCGGGATCGACAATCAAGCCGTACGGCACGCGCACGCCGATATCATCGACGGCGCGGAACGGGATTTCGGCTTCGACGGCCTGGGTGTCGGTCATGATCGCTCCTGCGCGGTGGGCGCGCACAGCGTCGCGGCGGCACCGCTCCTTTGTGGAGCCTAGGCGGCGAGTCCTAAAGAGTTGTTAACCACGCTGCGCGCCGCGCCGCGCGCGCGTCAGGCGAAGGCACGGCCCTCGCGCGCATAGGCGGCGGCGGAGCGGAAGATGTTGCGCGCCATGAGGCTCGTCTCGCGCTCCGCGCGGCGGTCATAAAGCGCGGCGACGCCGCTGCGGATCGCGGGGTCCTCAGGCGCCGCCTCGAGCGCATAATCGGCGAGATGGCAGGCGAGGCGGAGATCGCCGGCGGCGCGCGCTTCGGCGCGCCGCAGCAGCGCCGCGGCGCCGCCGGCCAGCTCCGCGATCTCGCGCGCGAGCGCGCTGCGCGGCGCCGGCTTCAGCTCGCTCGGCCGGCCGCTCCACCAGCCGCCGTAATAGCGGATGATGTTGCGGATGATGAACTCCGCCTCGTCATAAACCGGCTGCAGCCAAGGCGATTGCGTCTTCGGCGGGGTGACGCGGTGAACGATGTCGACATGCGGCGGCGCGCTGTCGTTGAGCGCGGCGAGGGTCTGCGCCACGAGGCTGTCGAGATAGTCCGCCGTCTCCAGCAGCATGCGGCGGATCAGCGTCGGGTTGTCGACCACCGGCCCGCCATGGCCGGGACAGAGGCTGCTGGGTTCGAGCGCCGCCATGCGCCGCAGCCCCGACGCCCAGTCCCGGGGATAGCGCTGCACCTTCTGCGGATTGCCGGCATTGGGCACGCCCCAGATGAACAGGTCGCCCGGGCACAGCACGCGGCGCTCGGGACACCAGACCCAGGAGTGGTCGTCGGTCTCGCCGCGGCAATGATGAACCTCGAACTGCACCCCGCCGACGCTCACCACCAGGCGATCCTCGTACAGCGTGTCGGGCGCCAGCTCCGGCGTGCGGAAATTGTTGAACTCCTCGGTCGTCTCGGCGCGGCTGACGCTGCCGCCGAACTGGCGCGCATTGATCGCCGCGTTGAAGCGCTGCGTGAGCTCGTAGCGTTGGAAGCGGTCGGGCATGGCGCGGTGCGCGATGATGCGCGGCCGCGCCTGGCCAGGTACGAGAAAATCCTTGAGTCCGAAGGCGTGGTCGATATGGCCCTGGGTGAAGATGACGCTGTGCACCGGCGCGCTGGTCCGCTGCCGCAGCATGCCGGCGAGCTTCGCGCCAAGCTGGCGCAGCCCGCTATCGACCAGCACCAGCCCGGCATCGGTCTCGAAAGCGGTGACGCCGGAGAGCCAGGATTGGAACCAGGTGCGCGGCGCGACCTCGACCGGGCCGCCGCTCCAGAAGAATTTCGCCTCCTCGGGGCTTTTGCCGGACATCTCGTAGAACGGCGTCATCGGGCTTTGATCCATAACGACTTCCTCTCGGCGAACTCAGGCGGGCAGGATGACGGCGTCGAGCGCGAGCGCGCCCTTGCCCTCCGGCAGCACCAGGAACGGGTTGATGTCGAGGCTCTTGAGGCTCGGCCCCTGCGCCGCGGCAAAGCGCGACAGTCGCGCCAGCGCATCGGCCAGCGCGCCGAGATCGACGGCCGGCTGACCGCGCAGGCCGTGCAGCACCCGCTCGGCGCGCAGCTCCTTGATCATGCGCCGCGCCTCGCTCTCGTCGAAGGGGGCGAGGCGGAAGGTCACGTCCTCCAGCGCCTCGACAAAGACGCCGCCGAGCCCGAGCATGATCACCGGGCCGAACACCGCGTCCCAATGCGCGCCGAGGATCGTCTCGACGCCGCCCGTAACCATGGGCGCCACGAGGCAGCCGCGGCGGCGCGCTTCGGGCGCCGCCTTCGCGACGCGTGCCGTCACCTCGTCGAAAGCGCGCCCGACCGCGTCCGGCGTCGCCAGATTGAGCGCAACGCCGCCGAGGTCGCTTTTGTGCAGAATGTCCGGCGAGACGATCTTGAGCGCCGCCGGCAGGCCGAGCGCCGTGGCCGCCGCTGCCGCTTCGCCGGCATTTTGCACCACGCGATGCGGCATCACCGGTATGCCGGTGCGCGCGAGAATGGCCAGCGATGCCGCTTCGTCGAGCGGCCCCTTCGGCAGCACCTCCGGCGCGGGAAGCAGCGGCGCCGCGTCGGGTATGGTATCGAAGGCGCGGCGGAACCGCACCAGCGCGGCCAGCGCGCGCTGCGCATGCGTCGGCTCGTCGAAGAGGAGGCAGCCGCCCGCATCGAGCGCGGCACGGAATTGCGGCGTGTGATAACAGGAGACCGCCAGCAACGTCTCGGGGTGATGCCGGCGCAGCCGCGGGAAGGTCTCCATGAAGCGCGGCCCGTTGACCGGCGAGCGGCCGACCGAGCCGGCGAAACAGGTGACGGCCTGATACTCGCCCGTGGCGAGCGTCATGTCGACGGCGCGCTCGAGCAGTCCGAAATCGCTCACCACCTGGCCGGTGACGTCGATGGGGTTGCGCGTCGCGGCGAACGGCACCATGGCGCGGATGCCGTCCTGCAGCGCCTGCGGCGCCGGTGCCACGTCGAGCCCGCCGGCGGCCGCCGCATCGGCCATCAGCACGCCGACGCCGCCGGAGACGGTGATGATCGCGACGCGGTTCCCCGCCGGCAGATCGCGCGTCTGCGCGGCGGCGTAGCCGATGTCGAAAAACTCCTCCATCGTGCTGCAGCGATAGACGCCTTGCTGCCGGAACATCGCGTCGAAGATCTCGTCGGCGCCGGCGAGCGCCGCGGTATGCGAGGCGACCGCCGCGATACCGGCTTCGGTGCGGCCGACCTTGAGGCAGACCACCGGCTTGCGCCGCGCGCGGGCGCGCGCCAGCGCCGCCGCGAGCTTGCGCCCGTCGCGGCAGCCTTCGATGTACAGCATGATGACAGCGGTCTCGGGATCATCGGCGAGATAGGCGATGCCGTCGGCAACGTCGACATCGCCCTCATTGCCGGTGGTGAGGATGAGGCTGTAGGCGAGGGCGCGGTCCTGCGCCACCTGATAGGCAAGCCCGCCGAAAGCGCCGCTCTGGGTGATGAGGCCGATGCGGCCTTTGGGCGCGAGCCCCGGGCCGAACGCCGGGTGGAAGGTCGCCACCACGCCTTCGGCGAAATTGACGAGGCCCATGCAGTTGGGACCGAGCAGCCGCAGCCGCGCCGTGCGCGCGACCTCCGTGATCTCTTCCTGCGCGCGCCGGCCCGCCTCGCTCACCTCGGCGAAGCCGGAGCTGAACAGCACCACGGCGCGCACGCCCTTCTCGGCGCAGTCGCGCATCGCCCGCAGCACATGCGCCTCGGGCACCGCGATGATGGCGAGGTCGACGGGCCCGGGTACCGCGCCGAGGGCGGGAAAAGCGGGAATGTCGAGAACCGAGGCGGCACGCGGATTGATCGGATAAAGCCGCCCGCGATAGCCGCTCGCCTTCATGTGGACGAGCGGTATGGCGCCGATCTTGCTGGCGTCGGTCGAGGCGCCGATCACGGCGATCGACGCGGGCCGGAAGAGGGGGGCAAGGCTTTCGGGGTCGAGGGCGTCGGCGGGCATCGTTCCTCCCGGATTATTGCTTATGAGGGACATACACGAATCCCCGGTCTCGCCGCAAATCCCTGGTCCCGCCGCAAATTTCGCTACTCGCGGCCGCCGCGGCCGGCCATACTGGCCGCCAACAAACAGGCGGCGTGGCGCCGGCAGCGCCGGAGGGAGGAGATCGGATGGAGAGCAGCGCGACGGCTGGTGCCCGGCTCGACCGGTTGCCGATTGCCCCGTTTCACTACCGCATCTTTTTCCTCATCGCCGCCGGCATGTTCTTCGACGGCTACGATCTCTACATCCAGGCGCCGGTGCTCGGCGCGACGGTGCATAGCCATTTTGCCACGCTCGATACGGCGCGCTGGTTCGTTTCGCTCACTTTCGTCGGCATGACCCTCGGCGCGGTGCTGGCGGGCGTGCTCGGCGACCGCTATGGCCGGCGCTTCACCTATCAGTTCAACCTCATGCTGTTCGGCATCGCCTCGCTCGCCGCGGCGTTTGCCGTCAATGCCGAGATGCTGAACGCGCTGCGCTTCGTCATGGGCGTCGGGCTCGGCGCCGAGATCGTTGTCGGCTATGGCACCATGACCGAGTTCGTGCCGCCGGCACGGCGCGGCAAGTGGATGGCGTTCATGGCCTTCGTCGTCGTCTCGGGCCTGCCGGTGACCGCGCTCCTCGCCAGCCTCATCATTCCCACCTATGGCTGGCGGCCGCTTTTCGTCGTCGCCGGCATCGGCGCGATCGTCGTCTGGTATCTGCGCAAGAATCTGCCGGAATCGCCGCGCTGGCTCGAAGCCAATGGCCGCGGCGCCGCGGCCGAGGCGCTGCTGCTGACGATCGAGCGCGAGGTCGCTGCCGGACAGCCGCTACCGCCGCCGGCGCCGTCGGTCGTCGTGCCGTCCCTGGGCTGGCGCGACCTCGTGGGCCCGAGCCTGTTGCCGCGCATGGTCGTCGGCTGCGTCACCCTCATCACCATCAACACGCTGATCTTCGGCTTCGTCAACTGGATCCCGACGTTCTTCCTGCAACAGGGGCTCGGCGTCACCAAAACCTTCTGGTACACCTTCGTCATCGATTCCGGCTCGCTCATCGGCTGCGCCATCGGTGCCTTCGGCGCGGATCGCATCGGGCGCCGCCGCTCGATCATCGGCGCCTCGCTCTGGGCCATTCTCTTCGGCGCGATCTATCCCTTCGTCGCCGCGCCGGCGCTGGTGCTGGGCGTCGGCTTCCTGCTGATGATCGGCATCTATGTGCTGACCGCGATGCTCTACGGCGTCTACACCGCCGAGCTTTTCCCGACCGGGGTGAGGCTGCGCGCCAACGGCATCTGCAATTTCTTCGGCCGCGGCTTTACCGTGTTCACGCCCTTCTTCGTCGTCTCGCTGCTCAAAGCCTATGGCGTGCCCGGCGTGCTCGGCCTGATGATCGGTCTCCTTGTCATCCAGATCGTCGTCGTCGCCCTCTGGGGCATCGAGCCGGCCAAGCGCGGTCTCGAGGATCTCGAGCGCGACGGCGGTACTTCCGGAGCCGGCGAGCCGGTCCGCGCTTGAGTCTGGAAAGCCTGGACGCCGCAATGCTCGCGGGGGGATGGAGGTGCTGAGGAGATCGCGAGCGCGGGTTCACGATAGCGATGCGACATACGCCGCGCGGACCCTCGTTCTCGTCGCCGATCTGGCGGGGAGCTTCGTCTTCGCCGTCGAAGGCGCGCTGACCGCGATCGCCAGCAACCTCGATCTTCTCGGCATCGCGGTGCTGTCCTTCGCGACCGCGTTGTGCGGCGGCATGGTCCGCGATGTTCTCATCGGCGCGGTGCCGCCCAATGCCATCAGGGATTGGCGCTACTGCGCCGTCGCTTTTACCGCCGCCGGCCTCACATTTTTGTTGTGGCCCTTTGTCGAGCATGTGCCCAGGCCCATCATCATCGGCCTCGACGCCGCGGGCTTGTCGCTGTTCGCGGTTGCCGGCGCCGAGAAGGCGCTCGATTACGGCATTCACCCCTTTATCGCCGCGCTGATGGGCACCATCACCGCCGCCGGCGGCGGCACGATCCGCGACGTGCTGTTGGCGCAAGTGCCGGGCGTGTTGCGCGTCGACATCTACGCGACCGCTGCCCTCTTCGGCTCCGTCATCGTGGTTTTGGGGCGAACGCTGCGCCTGCCGCCGGTGCCGGTCGCGATCTCGGGCGGGCTCGCCTGTTTCGTGCTGCGCCTCGTTGCCCTGTGGCGGAATTGGCAGCTGCCGCATGCGGGCTGAGCTCGCCTTCGATCAGGCCGGCTTCGCCCGCTCGATCTCGGCGTCAAGCCGGCCGGTCGCCCAGCAATAAAGCATGTAGAAATCGCCCATCAGCGACCAGAGCGGATGGGTGAAGGTGGCGGGCCGGTTGCGCTCGACCGCGGCATGGGCGAGCCAGGCGAAGCCGTAGCCGGCGATGGGCGCGGCGATGAGGAAGCGCCAGCCGCCGCCGGCGATGAAGCCGAGGAGCAGCAGCACGCCAAGCGAGGTGCCGAGATAGTGGAGGGCGCGCGTGCCGGGCCGGCCATGCTCGCGGAGATAGTAGGGCCAGAACTCGGCAAAGCTGCTGAATCCGGTCGCCATGGGGTCTTCCCCGAAAACCGCTGCTCCGCCACTTTGGGCCGCCCCGGCCCCTTGTCAATCGCCATCCGAGAGCGTAATTGAAGCGCCCACAGGGGCCAGTTGCCCCGTTCCCGGGAGAAGGCGGTATGGGGTTCAAGGTAGCGGTGGTCGGCGCCACCGGCGTGGTCGGCCGCGAGATGCTCAACATCCTCGCCGAGCGCGATTTTCCCGCGTCGGAGGTGTGTGCCGTGGCGTCCGAGCGCTCGGTCGGCAGCGAGGTCTCTTTCGGTGAGGACGAGGTGCTGAAGGTGCAGGACCTCGACAAGTTCGACTTCAAGGGCGTCGATATCGGCCTGTTCTCGCCGGGCGCGAAGGTCTCGGCCGTGCATGCGCCGCGCGCGGCGAAGGCGGGCTGCATCGTCATCGACAACACCTCGCACTTCCGTATGGACCCCGAAGTGCCGCTGGTGGTGAGCGAGGTCAATCCTCAGGCGATCGGGCAGTACAAGAAGCGCGGCATCATCGCCAACCCGAATTGCTCGACCATGCAGATGGTGGTGGCGCTGAAGCCGCTGCACGATCTCGCCCGCATCAAGCGCATCGTGGTCGCCAGCTACCAATCGGTCTCGGGCGCCGGCCGCGAGGCCATGGACGAGCTCTTCACCCAGACCCGCTCCATCTACGTCAACGATCCGCCGAAGAAAGAGCACTTCACCAAGCAGATCGCCTTCAACGTCATTCCCCATATCGACGTCTTCATGGAAGACGGCTCGACCAAGGAGGAATGGAAGATGGCGGTCGAGACGCGCAAGATTCTCGACCCCGACATCGCCGTCACCGCGACCTGCGTGCGCGTGCCGGTGTTCATCGGCCATGCCGAAGCCGTCAATGTCGAGTTCGAGCGGCCGATCAGCGAGGGCGAGGCGCGCGCCGCGCTGCGCGCCGCGCCGGGCGTCAGCGTCGTCGATCACCGCGTCGACGAGGGCTATGTGACGCCGCAGGAATCCGCCGGCGAGGATCCCGTCTTCGTCAGCCGCATCCGCGAGGACCCGACGGTCCCGCACGGCCTCAACCTGTGGGTCGTCGCCGACAATCTACGCAAAGGTGCGGCGCTCAACGCGGTGCAGATCGCCGAGATTCTGGTGCGCGACCATTTCGCCGCCCGCGACAAGAAGCAGGCAGCGTCCCGGTAAGGCACGTCACGAAACTGTGTGACCTCAGCGTCAAGGCGTTTTGCTAGAAATCGCACCTTCGGTCTTCAATCCAAACCGATCGGAGGGGATATGGACAAGATCAAGTCGCTTTTCACCGCCACCGCGACCGCGACCGGCGGACGCAACGGCCATACCGAATCGAGCGATGGCATGGTGAGCGTCGATCTCTCCGTGCCGAAAGCCATGGGCGGCCCGGGCAAGCCCGATACCGCCACGCCCGAGCATCTGTTCGCCGCCGGCTATGCCGCCTGCTTCGGCGGTGCGCTCGATTACGTCGCCAAGCAGCACAAGAAGGACGCGACCAAGGCCAAGATCACCTGCGAGGTCTCGATCGGTCCGCGCGACATCGGCGGCTTCGGCATTGCGGTCAAGATGCATGTCGAGGATCGCAGCCTGCCGCAAGCCGATCTAACCGCGCTCGCCCGCGAAGCCCACGAAAAGATCTGCCCCTACTCCAATGCCACACGCGGCAACGTCGACGTGCAATTCGACATCGTCGGCGGATAAGGCATCGGCGGTCG
>Ga0335073_10010589_pt1 | contig 12968 bp, 13 predicted proteins | sample Lox_Sample_22_FD_207093 | JGI IMG/M metagenome (GOLD analysis project Ga0335073, IMG submission 207093) | Soil microbial communities from Loxahatchee National Wildlife Refuge, Florida, United States - Lox_Sample_2.2 | ecosystem: Environmental > Terrestrial > Soil > Wetlands | place: USA...
CAAGCAGACCTGCTGTCCGCCCTCGGTTCGCCGCATGTTTACATCCTGGCCTCGTCCGGCGGCAAACTCATCCTAACCAATAGACCGGTGCCGTAACACGTACGGGCATACATCCCAACGAAGCCGGGCCCGCTAAAGTAAGCCCAGTTTCTTTCGCAATACCTCTCGCTCAGAGCTCTGAGACGGCTCGTTCGCGGTAGTCCTGTGCACGTTTGGACTTGCGGCAGAACATTCACTACGTTCACCATGGTCACTCGCGTCGGGCCTTGGCTGTCTTGGGGGCCAGTCCCAGATGATAGTGGTGTGACGCTTGTCGTCGTTCTCCGGTGATGGATAGCTACCGAAGATCTTGAGAATCTCTTTAAGGGCCGCGAGTCGCCTCTTATAATCAGGAAATGAGTCAAATGCATTTCTTTTAGGATTCCATCGTTGCTGTTTGGCCTCCAGTTGCTCCTTCAGTTTCTTCGCGATGAGCCTCTCGTCTACTCCAGCCTCGCGCAATGCGGATTCGCAGGTATTGCTTCCATCGGGCGCTTCGCCTCTTAGTTCCGACAGCGGAGGATCGTTCGGTTCCCTAATTATCTCGGTCATCCCCGGGTACTCGGTCTTTCTCATAGTTTGTCAACCGATCCGCGCATTTGACGGCCTGCACAGATCGACCTCCTTCCGCGTTGTGCCTTCAGGAGCCGGAGGAAGATCCATTTTGTCGATACCGACCGCTCGGCAATGCTTACAGTTGATGGGAGAGATGCCGCGGAGGCTGCGCTCAGCTCCATCGACTCCGTACGATGCCACCAATTGATGAATTTTCTCGACATCGCGCTGGCTCACGGACATCGTCCATCCGGAGTTCGTGCGCGTTCGCGAGGAAAAACCGAGAGCCGTTAGAACCGATCCAACCTTACGCGGCTGCAGTCGCAGTCGTTCCCCTTCCAAGTCGAGAAAGAAGTTGACCTGCTTGGCCAGATCTTTAATCCAGATCGTCGTGAAGTCTTCGCGGATATGAACGGTTGAAAAGAGGGCGCGCAGAACGGCATTTTGTTCGGGATCCAAAGGCTCCGCTTGCACACCTTGACCGGCCTCAAAGAATCGGAGCAGGCGCTGGGAGCGTCCCGGATCCCCGTGGGCGGCACAAAGGGATCGCAGGAGATCTCGTGTTCGTGGTCGCAGGCTCTCCTCCCCCGGAACGGGCACGACTTGAACCTTCTTGTAGTTCTCAAACCGGAATTGAAGCAATTGAGCCTGAAGGTCGCTTGCCAGTTGTTGCACAGCAGGTTCTTCTGTCCGGACCAAAGCCGTGCTCTCGCTCTCAAACATCGGAATAACAATACAACGACTATTCAATGCTGGATCATTGGACGGCTCGAGCCAGCTGGTCACTTTCGCTCCATAGGAGTGGAATGCCTGATTCCGTCGCACGGCAACCGTATCTCGCGTAATGCCCGTGCGCAAAATATGCCGCAAGGTTCTGTCATTCGCGACAGTCGCTGTCTCGTCGATGAGCACGGTCGGAGTGAATCGAGCGCAGGCCCGGTACAGGCTCGCCGAGGTAATGTCCGACAGCAGCAGAGAACGACGGCAAACTAAACGCAATACTCTTACGAGCGTTGTCTTACCTGATTGTGGCAGCCCAACAACTGAGATGTAGGGCGTCACTAAGACGCGATCGACGAACCAAGTGCTTAGAACAAAATCAGCGAGAACGGAGACATACTTTTCGTCGACGGCAATGCACTCCGAAATCAGAGACTCCAACCGGCGCAGAAGCTCCTGGACCGATCCGTACGGCATAACAGCCTTAGGAAGTCGGAGGCTCCCGAGAACGCCATCGTTCCGACTGCAAGGGACAAAAGCCCGGCCGTCTCGCTCCAGTCGGTTCGTGAATTCGATTTGACCGTCCTTCCATATCGCCAGACTCACTCGACCAGAATGTATTGGATCCTCGACAAGGTCTACGAGCGTTCCATCCTTCAGTTCGGCAAAATCGATTTCCGTGGCGCTTTGCGGTGATAAATCTATAGAAGAACTCTCGGCGTCGGACGCCCGAATGCCACTGGCCGAGGGCCGTGCGGGCTCTTCATCAAATGCTGCGACTCGTCCATCAACGCAATCGTCAAAGCTCTTTGCAACGCCGGACCGCCTCTTTGCGAATTTCGGGAAGCCAACCGGCGCTGGCATGCTATTTAATGTTGTCGCCATTGGAAATTCTCCTGCAAATAAAAAAGGGCAGGCGATAACGCCTACCCTGAGCTTAGCGTTTATACACCGCAAGGTACGCGGTGCCCGTTTCGGGTTCAGCTGCCTGGTCTGGTCTGTCCTGAGTCAACCGCCAGTACGCGTCCTGAGTAATCCAGTTTCACGGCGCACTGCTAGGCAGAAACTAAACCTCACAAAACAACATACGAACACTGGGCTGCTGCATTCAAGAGAATTCCAGTCATGCGTCCGGAATGTTTCCAAAAAGTCATGCCCTGCAGCCGCCCGTCATCGGCCCACCGCAAAACGACCATTGAGTTCGATAAAGAGTTATTCGGACGACTCCTTTGTTTCTCGAGACAGTAATCGTTGCAGATACTTTGATCCTTCTTGCTTATATATGTAGACGCCGCCCTTTAGGAGCATCTCGCACACCTGAGCCAGGCTCCTACCTTCGTTTTTCGCTATCTGAGCCAGAGATCGCTTCAGTTCTGTTGGAACCCTTAATCCGATCCTGTCTTCTTTTCTCATAAGAATAAAAGAATTGTAAAAGGGGACGGGCTAGCTTCGCAAATTATTCGCTTGACGGTCCAGCTCTCGCATTGCTCCATTGTCGTACATTGTTCAACACTGGTGCCAATCTGGAGGGCGCGCAATGAAAGATAGGCGGGTAGCACGATTGATCCGGCAGAATCTTAAATTCGCGAGAAATGAAAAAATCAGCCAACTAACGCCTCTTGCGGTTGAGCGACTGCGGGAAATGACCACTAGATTTGGTTTCTCCCTGCACCTAGGGGACCTGGTTCATCTCGATGGCGGATGGTACGTCACGCATGCGGGACTATTGCGTTTGGCGGCTCGCAGACGGTGTGTTGGCATTGAAGTTCTGCAAGTGCTCGAATCCTGCAATCAATCGACCGACCGCTGGGTTTTCAGGGCGACGATCTACAAGTCGCCAAACTCAAAAGGCTTCACCGGCTACGGCGACGCTGACCCTTCAAATACCTCTCCGCTCGTTCGAGGCGCCGAAATGCGTGTCGCAGAGACTCGGGCTATCAATCGCGCTCTGCGCAAGGCTTACGGAATCGGTCTTTGCTCGGTCGAAGAGCTGGGCTGGCTTTCTGGTTCATCGACTCCGACAAAGGATGCGACTCGGCCAGAGCAGCCACCACATCGCAACGGAACCGGCAGCGGGCAACCAAGACTGCGAGACCGGCTCTGTGTCTTGATCCGCCAGTACAACCTGGACCCGACGCTGGTCAAGGCTTACGCGGCGGATTTCTGCCGCACGCCTACTCTCAGAGAAGCAAATCGAGAACTAGTCGAGTCCTTTATTTCTCACCTGGCTGCATCCGTGCAGGAAAGCAGAGATGCCTTGATCTGCAGACTGAACTCCTACGCCCAGCCTGAGGAGGTAAAACCATGAGGCGGCAGACCCTAGGCCTTTTCTTAGAGCGACATGGAGCCGAGGACATGCTGGAGGGGTTGTTCCTCGTTCGCGTGGAGCACGTTCACTACCGCCAGTATTCCCAGAAGCCATTTCTGGAAATCAATTTCCATGTTCTCGAACCCAAGCCTTTCGAGCGCCGGCAAGTTTCTGGTCGACTCTACTGCACCGAAAAGGCCCTGTGGAAACTCAACTGGTTCCTTCGGGATTTCGGCTATGACGCGCAACTACTGAAAGACGATCAAGTCGATGAGAGAGCTCTGCGCAGCCTGCGCGGAGTCATCCGAATCTCACGCACAACTTTTAACGGGCGCAGCTACCAGAACCTTGAGGCCTTTGCGCCGGAGGCAGACTGGGAATTGCTTGATTGCGGTTCCCTCGTGCAAAACGACAACGAAGGAGATCGCCATGGTCTATAGCTACAGCCAGATCAGCCAGTATCTCCGCGCCCTCGCAGCTACAGATATCGTTACTTAGATGGATGGCGCGAAAAAGAGACCCGGGCCGCAATGGTGTTCGGCCGCTGCCTTGAAAGTGCGTTGGGTGCTTACTTCCGTGAAGAGGATTGCGAGGCTGCGTTTTTTCGTGAATGGGCAGTTCATCGCGATGAGGCGTTCGAATACAAAAAGGGAGAGACCTGGGATCGTCTGCTACATCAGGGAATTCACTTGCTCCAAAGATTTGCGCAGGACAACCGCGTTCGAGTTTCGGATCCTAGCCAGAGCCTGCAAGTCAAACAGCTTAGGCTCCTTCCTAACGGAAGCGAGTTTGTCGCTTACTTCGATGCGCTTGGTGAAGTGGATGGCGTTCGCTGCCTGATTGATTGGAAGACTATCACCAGCCGCTACTCGGAAGCCCCCGAAGGTCTATTGTCTCTCGATCCCCAATTGATTTGCTGTTCGTGGATGAGTGGAATTGCTGAGGTGGGGATGGCTGTGTTTGTGCGGAAACACGCAGCGGAAGTTCAATACCTGCGAGCCACGATCTCGGAAGAACAGCGCCAAGAATTTGGCAGACTTGTCGAAACCACGGTTGGTCAAATTGAGGCAGGATACTTCGATTCGCACAGCGGAATTGCGGAATTCGCTTTCCCCAGAACGGATGTGTCAGCTGCCCACACTTGGGCCTCTGTCTCAAGAATGAACAACTCGCAATCGCCAACCTGGTCCGTAAGCCAGGGGCAAGTAGCTTGGATTGGCTCGATGAGCTTGTGGATTAGCGGGGGACTATGGTGTCGAAGGAATTCAACCACCGACGGGCCGTCTTTGTCCTAGGGAAGATTGATGAGATTTTGAGTTGGGACAAGACGAAAGAGCAGGAAAAGGATGCTCGGTTTGTGGAGCTTGGAGAGTATCTGTGTGAGGTGCGTGCGAAGCAATTTTGGAGGCTGGAGAATCTGAAGTCGTTTGATGAGTTTTTGGAGAAGCGGTTTCCCGACTCGCGGCGCAAGGCGTACTACTTGATGGCCATCCACGAACATCTGCCCCGACAGATGCACCGAAATCTGAAACAAATAGGATGGACCAAGGCCAGGGAACTGGTGAAGGTGGCCCGGGCCGAAGGTGAGAGATTCGATTGTGCACCCTGGGTGCACAAAGCGAGCGCAATGCCCAGGGAGGAATTCAAAAACGAAGTAGACCGCTTCTTGACCGGAAAAGACTGCGAGCCATGGGAACTTCTCTACTTCAAGGTGTACAAGAGCCAGCTAGCTGTCATTGAACAAGCCCTTGAGAGTGCTGGGTTCATGTTGGGGACCGACAAATCGCGTGGCTATTGCTTGGAGATGATCTGCGCTGATTTCCTTGCTGGTGTCTGCCAGCAATCATGAAAAACTGACCCCTTAGCGATCATGGAGAATTGACCCCTCCAAGACAAGGGGTGAGGAGGAAACGAAGGCCGGAGCGCAGCCTGCCGGGTTTGCAGACGTAGCGCAGGCCGGAGTTTCCTCCTCACCAAACCGCACCACCGCTGTACCGTGACCCGCGCGCCAACCACGCACAGGGGGCACGGGAGGGCGGGGTGCTCAAACTGGAGGACTGGATGGACATCCGATCGCTGCACAAAGAGGGGCACTCGATTAAAGCTATCGCGCGCATGACCGGCCGCAGTCGCAACACCGTTCGGCGGGTGTTGCGCGAAGCGGGCTTCACCGGCTTCCAGAAACCGCAGCGCGCTTCGTGCCTGGACGCTCACAAGGAGTACCTGCGCAACCGCTATGAAGAATGCGGGCTTTCTGCGGTGCGCTTGCTGCCGGAAATTCGGGCCATGGGTTATAGCGGCTCGATCGCTACCCCGCGCCGCTTTCTGCATGCGCTCAAGCCTGAGCAAGAGCGTCTGCGCAAGCTGACGGTGCGCTTCGAAACGCCACCCGGCAAGCAAGCCCAAGTCGACTGGGCCTACTGCGGGCGCTTTCCCGACCCCGCCGGAAAACTTCTGCCCGTCTACGTCTTCGTCATGGTGCTGGGCTTTTCGCGCATGCTGTATGTCGAGTTCACTTCCTCCATGAAGCTGCCCGCGCTGCTGCGTTGCCACTTGAACGCCTTCGATTTCTTTGGTGGCTGGACGCTGGAGATGCTCTACGACAACATGAAACAGGTGCGTCTCGGCCCTGGCGAACTGCATCCTTGGTTCGTGGATTTCGCCGCGCACTACGGCTTCGCCATCAAAACCCATCGCGTGCGCCGCCCGCGCACCAAAGGCAAAGTCGAGCGCATGGTGCACTACGTGAAAGACGGTTTTCTTAACGGCCGCACCTTTTGCGACCTGGCCGACCTCAACACGCAGGCCCAGCACTGGCTCGCGAACACCGCCAACTGCCGCGTTCACGCCACTACAAAACAACGGCCCATTGATCTCTGGAAACAAGAGCAACTCACCGCCGTGAACAGCGCGGCGCGCTATCCGCTCTGCGAATTCGTTTCGCGCAAAGCCGGCTTCGATGGCTTCGTGAGCTTCCAACGTAGCCGTTATTCGCTGCCGCCGGAGTACGCCGGGCAGACCGTGCTGATCGGCCAGCGCGAACAGCACATCGTCATCCGCTCCCGCGAGCTCATCGTCGCCGAGCATCGTCCGGCACAGAAAGCTGGAGAAACCGTGGCGGATCCTGCGCACGTCGCTGCGCTGTGGAAGCTCTCGCTGCAACACGGCAAGACTCCGCCACCGCGCTGGCAGCTCACTTTCGATCAGCAAGTGGCCACCACGCCACTCGCGACGTATCAGGAGGCGGCCCAGTGAGCCTCACCTACGAGCAGAAAGCCAACTCGGCCTTGCAGCAACTGGGACTCGCCATCGCAGAAAAGCAACTCGACCAGGCGGCGCAGCAAGCCGCTGCCGCCAGTTGGTCCTACACGCATTTTCTTGGCTATCTGCTCGACGCCGAGCTGCGTTTCCGGCACGAAAAAACTGTCCGCCTGAACCTGCAGTTCGCCAATCTGCCGTATCAAAAGCGGCTCGCCACGTTCGACTTTCACGAACAACCTTCCATCGACAAGCGCCTGATCGACGAACTGGCCACCGGGCGTTTTCTGCACGAAGGACGCAACGTGGTTTTTCTCGGCCCTCCGGGTGTCGGCAAAACACATCTGGCCATCGCGCTGGGCGTGCTCACCGCCGAACTGGGCCACCGCATTTACTTCACTTCGGCCCTCGACCTGGCCCGCCGCATGGCCCGCGCGTTGAAGGAAAATCGCCTCTCCCGCGAAATCAAAAATCTCACTCGCCCGAAGCTGTTGATCATCGATGAAGTCGGCTACCTCACGCTGGAAACGGCGCACGCCAGCCTGCTGTTCCAAGCCATCTGCGAACGCTATGAGAAACAACAAGCCATCGTGCTGACCAGCAACAAAGCTTTCGCCGACTGGGGCCAAGTCTTCGCCGGCGACGCCATCATGGCCTCGGCCGCGCTGGATCGCCTGCTGCACCGCTCCACGGTTATCAACATCCGCGGCGAAAGCTACCGGCTGCGCGAGAAACGCCAAGCCAAAGTGGCCACGCCGCGCGTCGAGGCCACCGCCCACGCAACCCGGTAATCCTGAGTCGCGTGGGCGCCAGGCGCCAGACGAGAGTTTCTGCTGAAAGGGGGTCAATTCTAAATGCGCGCTAGGGGGTCAGTTCTAAATGCGCGTTGACATGTCAGCCTCGCCGAATCCCAACCCTAGAGCCGACAATGCAAAATTCACCTAGTCGCACGCGGCTCCGACAGAAGCAACCCAGGCTCATGCTGGATGCAAAACCATACGACACGTTGAGGAAATCCGTGCTGGAACGGGACGGCTGGCGGTGTCAGGTGTGCGGTTCGATGAAGAACTTGCAAGTCCATCACATCCAGCACAGGAGCCAACTAGGCGATGATGCGATGGAGAACCTGATTGCGCTCTGCAGCAAGTGCCACCGGCAATGCCACAGGCAATGACAGGCCCGAGCCAGGAGACACGACCGGCAGCTTAGTTGTCGTGGTCTGTGTGTAGAGCGGAAGTAGAAGGGAAGCAGAAACTGCGGGCCGTTGGGGACAGGTCTTGAAGGAAGGAAAGCCCGCGAGAGAAACGCTGCTTGTGATTGCACGCGGGAAACTCTTCGCCGCAGGCCAGATATCACGTTGCCCGCGATTTGCGTCTTATCCAACCTCGCGGGTTTTCTCCAGACCCACGTCGCACCCAGGGGCTCGTCTTGCTGTAAAATCGATCGCCGGTTCCAGCACAACCGCGGATCTTCCGAGCGAACTGTCGAGCACCTTTGCATGCGCGGTGTCCGACGACGGCTTTACAGAAACTGCCCCACTGTCTCGAAGCGGCTTATCAAGTGGCATGAGGATTCCCTTTTTTACGCGAAACTCGAGTCCGCGCCAAGTAATTCTGTTAGAAAAGAAACTAGCGACCCACACGGCAAGCGTTGTGGCATCTCGAAGGGGAGCCAGCCACCATTTGCGCCGCGCCACGGAATCTCGGAGGCCCCAGGCGCCCACCGTCAGATAAACCATGGACCGCAATACGAGGTAAGCCAGCATATACATTAGGGCGACGGAGGCAGACGGAGCAACCAGCACGGCCAGGATCGTCCAGGGCAGACCCAGGGTCAGGCCGATGGCAGCGTGGCCAAGCGGGCGAACATTGCGCAGTCCGATCGTCCACCGGAGTTCGTGCCGAAGAAATTGAAGCAGATTTTCGCGGGGATAAACCATGCAAACGGGCGTACCCGCGAGCTCTATTCGGTAACCAAGCCTGGTGATTCGTCTCCCGAGTTCGTAATCATCAACATAGTGATTGACCAGCGTCTCGAATCCACCTATTTCCGCCAAGACCTTTTTCGTCGTGGCCATCGTGGCGCCCAGAGTGAATTGAATCCCTTCGAGGCTCCGTGCGAGTAGAGCACTTGCAGCAAACTCAACGGCAGATCCAGCAGCATCCAGGGTAGCGCCGAAGCTTCCGCCGGTGACACTGCGGAAAAAAACCGTTACGGCGCCAACCTTCGGGTCGTTCAATGGGGCCGACACATTCTTAAGGTAGTTCGGTTCGACGCGTACATCGCTGTCGCTGATGACCAAAAGATTATACTTCGCCTCCTGTACCAATCGACAAAGCTTATTAACCTTGCCACTCGCTCCCAGATGTGGTGCCCCAATCAGGAGACGAATATCCCGTTCAGGAAAGGCGAGCTGCAGTTCTTTAATAACGGGCACTGCCGGATCATCGGCGCTATTCACACAAAAAAGAACCTCGTATTCCGGATAGTCCAAAAGGCAAAAACTGGCGAAGTTCTCATAAGCTTCGCGGTCTAGGCCACGAACCGGCTTTAAGATGCTGACTGGGCATTTTGGTGAGGGCTGCCCAGGAGCTGTCCCCTTCAGAGGTCGGAAATAAATGATGGAGGCCCAAAGTATCAGCAGATAGTAGATGAATGGTCCGAGGGCCAAAATTAGAATGATTTCAGGAATTAACAATTGGCCCTCGTAAGGTCATACCTATACTCGCTTCTTGCAACGCCAGAAAAATGTACCTTCTTCAGTTGATTCGTTGATTCCTACTGCGGATCTGAGGCTCGTCCATGAGAATCCATAACTGCGACCGGAGAGCAGTGTGTCTAATCAGGTTTGTTCGCTGCCATTTGTTGGAAATCTTGGCAACTTGTTGCTTTATGTTCAGTAAAATTATCGAGGCTAGCCGTTATTTTTTGCCGACGGCGCGCCTTGTAGGGACCTAGGCTTCGACCGCGACGTCGAGGACTTTTTCTACCGCCCGCGAAATGTCTGAAACGTCCTCTTCAGACAAAGTCGGATGGACAAGAAACATAAGGCTCGTTTCGCCGAGTTCACGTGCGATCGGGAATCTTGTCTCAGGTCGGAGTTCGTCTGAGAAGGCCTTTTCGAGATAAATTTCGCTGCAAGTCCCACTAAAGCAAGGGATACCCTCGGCACCGATGGCTGACATGATGTGGTCTCTCGTCCATCCCTTGCGCAGGGACTCCGGTTTCAGAAACGCATAGTACTTGTAATAGGAATGACCGAACTCAGCCGGGGGGACCGTCACACGCAGTCCCGGCATTCCTGAAAAACTCTCGGTTAACGCTGCGGCATTTCTTCGGCGGGCTTCCACAGCTTTCGGCAATTTCTTAAGAAGGATCCGTCCCATTGCCGATTGCATTTCGGTCAAACGCCAATTTGTGCCAAACGACTCGTGCAACCAACGAAACCCGGGCGGATGTTGCCGCCGGTACACCGCATCATAACTCTTACCATGATCCTTAAAGCTCCAGGCAAGTTTCCAGGTCGTCGGATCGTTGGTTGTCAGCATTCCCCCTTCACCACCCGTCGTCATTATCTTGTCCTGACAAAAGGAGAATGCGGCAACATCACCTAAGGAGCCGACTGGCCGGCCCTTGTAAGTCGCGCCGTGACATTGGGCGCAATCTTCAATTATTTTCAGGTCGTGCTGGCGAGCTAGTTCGAGAATGGGATCCATGTCGCAGGGCCAGCCCGCGAGGTGGACTACGATTATCGCCTTCGTTTTGGGATTTATGAGGGGCCGGATGCAATCGGCCGAAATATTTTGGCTATTCCGATCAACATCAGACAAGACCGGTTTTGCTCCGCGCATCACCACGCAACTAGCCGAAGCTATAAACGTACGACTGGTTACTATCACTTCGTCTCCAGCACCGATCCCCAGTGCGAGAAGCGCCAGTTCCAGCGCTACCGTGCCGTTCGCTAAAGCGACAGCATGGCTGCAACCAGCTTGGGCGGCGAACTCCGATTCAAAATGGCGCCCTTCCTCACCCGTCCAGTAGTTTACCTTTCCCGAATGCAGCGCTTGGACAGCGGCGGAGATTTCGTCCTCCTCGAACGTGGGCCACGCCGGAAAGGGAACAGCCCGGACGGGTTTTCCGCCTTCCAACGCTAGAGATTCTCTTGCGACACTAGGTTTCACTTGTGTGCTCCGGTTTCCCTAAGTTTGGACCGCTTCGACGACGCCCCGAACAACACGCGCCGGCACGCCAATGGCCAAGACACCATCCGGGAGGTCTCGGACGACCACCGCGCCCGCGCCGACAATCGTATCTCTGCCCACATTCACACATTGGATGACCACTGCACCCATGCCCAAGAAGCAATGTTGGCCCATACGCGAAGCTCCCCCGACCGCAGCGTTCGGTGCCACCTGGGCAAAATCGCCGACTTCTACATCGTGTTCGACGACCGCACCTGTGTTGACAATTGCTCCTCGCCCAATTTGGGCATTGGGGTTAATCGCTGCTTGTGCCATCACCACGCTGCCCGGTGCCAAGTTCGCCGTTCTGGAAACGGATGCGCTCGGATGGACCAAAGTAACGATCTGTATCCCTAAGTCCCCACAGCGGTGCACTAATCGTTCGCGCCCGCGGCTATCCCCAATACCGAGAGCCACTCGCACTCGTCCTCTTTGGGATTGCTGCTCCAACCAACCCGCGCCTCCAAAGACCGGAAGACCCAAAACCTTCTCTCCAAGCAGTTGGTCGTTGTCGTCGACAAATCCCGCGAAGTCGCCATCTCCTCGAGCTAGGAGTATATCTGCTAGAACTCTTCCGTGGCCTCTCGCTCCGTATATATATATGGGACCGGCGCTCATGATTGCTGGTGTCCATTGCCCAGAAACTCTTCCATAGTGACGTGCCCCTCGTGAGCTATGCCTTCTCCCGTGAGAATCTTATACAGGGTCAAGCCAAGGATTCGGGCATCCAAAGCGAAACTCCAATGATCTACGTACCACACATCCAATTCAAACCTCTCTTCCCATCCGACATTGTTTCTCCCGTTCACTTGGGCCCAACCAGTGATGCCGGGTTTAGCCTCATGCCGTCGAGCCTGCTGCACCGAGTACCGTGGCAGATATTCCGCCAGCAAAGGACGAGGGCCTACCAAGCTGAGATCTCCGACAAGTACATTCCACAGCTGAGGAAGTTCATCCAAACTGAACCGGCGGAGGAAACGGCCAGCTCTAGTCAGCCGTTCGCTGTCCGACAAAAGGTGGCCCTGCGAATCGCAGTTGTTGGTCATCGTCCGAAACTTTACGAGCCGGAAGGGACGTCCTAAGAATCCTGCCCGAAGCTGGCAAAAGAGTACGGGGGATCCCATCGATAGTCGAATGGTCATACCAATTATTGCCAACAGTGGCGAAAGCAAGACAAGTGTAACCGCCGCAATTACGACGTCAACGATCCGCTTTGTCAGTTTCTTCAACGTAGTCTCTAACTTTAGAGTAGTTGGAAAAAACTACTGGCATACCTGAACGAAACCGCAATCGGAACGAGTAGCTTTACTTGGCCGTTGCGGCCTTTGATAGCGCGCCAAGCATTCTGATACTCGACCGCGTGGATTCTGGCTTCTGAGCATAGAGCCGCAGCATAGCGCGATTGTTGAACATCTCCGTTGAAAAGTCTTCAGTCGATGTTCGCACCATTTCGGCCATCTCTTGAATGCCTTCTTCTAGACTTTTTTCGCACAAGAAACCCAGCCTCCGGTGAACTTTGTCGAAGGAAACGCGGTAATTGCGGCGATCTTCGTTATTTACACGTTCGACTTCAAGGTTAGGAACGATCTGTGAAATTTTTTCCGCCACTTCCGACAGCCTGTGATTGAGTCCATTTGAACCAGCGTTAAACACTTCGCCGGAGACCACATCGAGATTCTTCATCTCGAGGCAGGCGACGAACGCTCTCGCTGCGTCGTAAACGTGCATGAAAGGCCGCCACTGTTCTCCGTTGAAGATCGTAATCTTTCCCATGCGGACAGCGCGGGCAGTCAACAGGTTAACTACGAGATCGAAACGGCGCCGAGGGGACAGCCCAAAGAGAGTCG
>Ga0335073_10010591_pt1 | contig 12967 bp, 10 predicted proteins | sample Lox_Sample_22_FD_207093 | JGI IMG/M metagenome (GOLD analysis project Ga0335073, IMG submission 207093) | Soil microbial communities from Loxahatchee National Wildlife Refuge, Florida, United States - Lox_Sample_2.2 | ecosystem: Environmental > Terrestrial > Soil > Wetlands | place: USA...
TATCGCCCTCGATCGTTCCCGACCACCATCCGCGCACGTTGTTGATGGCCCTGAAGACCTCCTCGGGAGTTTGCTCGACCGTAAACGCCGTCGTGAAATCCTGCTGCTTCATCGCTCGCTCCTTTCTGCTTCTTAGGGGCCCGTTACTCCAGTGGCTTGCCTGGCTCGGCCTGCGCTTCAGCTCGTTCTTTAACGCGCAGCAGCTGATTCTGCCACATGCGCTCGAAGGTTGCCGTCCACTCGTGCATCGGCTTGATCGCCTGGGCGTCGGTGCGGTAAAGGCGATGCCGCCCGTTGCGCCGCACCCGTACCAGGCCCACCCGGCGCAGCACGCCCAGATGTTTCGAAACCGAAGGCTGATCGAGCCCGATGGCCACCACGATCTCGCCCACCTGGCGCTCCTCCCCGGCCAGAAACGTCAAGATCTGGCGGCGCCGCGGCTCGGCGACGGCGTTAAAGGGATCGGAGGTGGTAGCGGCTCGTGCCATGGTGAGAAGATTACATTCCTATATAGGAATATGTCAAGCAGAAATTTTGCGGCGCGGTTGAGTTGGTTTTTGGCATTTTCGGGTAGCAAGTTTGCTCAAGTTCCCACGAAAGCACACGACGGGGCTTTGTAACAAATGCGCGCTTTAGCCGGGCCGAACAATGCAAAAAACGCGCAGGGCTATAGCTCCTGAGGGACGACTTCTTTCAACCTAACCGCTACCCCTTTTCGGGCAGAGTGGCAATATCGGCTATAGTTTTCGGCAAGGACCTCCTGTACCGCGAAAGGATAGCTACCACATGACTCTTGATCGACGGGCTTTTTTGAACGCTTGCACCCATGCGGGGATTGCCTCGCCTCTGATGCCCGGGATCTTGTACACCTTGGCGGCGCAGGCGCAGGAGGCAGGTTCAAGCACGGATGCCAAGCCGCCGGTGCTGGCCAAGATCACCGACGAGATGCTGGACCGGGCCGCGGAGCTGGCCGGTGTGGGGCCGTTCACCGCCGAGCAGAAGAAGATGATGCTCGACGGGCTGAACGACCAGCGCGACGCGTATGCGCAGATTCGCGCGTTGAAGCTGACCAACGATGTGCCGCCGGCGTATGTGTTTCATCCGGGGATGGCGGAGGAGGAAGAAACTTCCTTTGCCTCGAAGAGGTGCACGGTCACAGCCGCCCCGGAATTCCATCAGGTCGACAGTGAATACCTGGTCCACATTCCAGACGATCCCAATCACCTTGAGAATTTGGCTTTCAGCACTATTTTCGAATGGGGTCTTCTACTCAGAGGCCGCCACATCACCTCCCTCGCCCTCACGCAGATGTACCTCGCCCGCCTCAAGCGCTACGACTCCAAGCTGCATTTCGTCATCACGCTCACCGAAGAGCGGGCCATCGCGCAGGCCAAGAATGCCGACGAAGAAATTGCTGCGGGCAAATATCGCGGCCCGCTCCACGGCATTCCCTGGGGCAGGAGGGTTCGAGCACCAGTCGTTCGATGAAGACGCGACGGTGGTGAAGCGGCTCGACGAAGCCGGAGCGGTGCTCATCGCCAAGCTGACGCTGGGCGCGCTGGCCATGGGCGACAAGTGGTTTGGCGGGCGCACGCGCAACCCCTGGAACCCGGCGCTGGGATCCAGTGGTTCTTCTGCCGGGTCGGCAAGCGCGGTGGCCGCCGGATGCGTGGGGTTTGCCATCGGCTCTGAAACGCTGGGATCGATCTCTTCGCCCTCGACGCGCTGCGGCTGCTCGGGCCTCAGGCCGAGCTTCGGCCTGGTGCCGCGCACCGGCGCCATGGCGCTGAGCTGGACCATGGACAAGCTCGGCCCCATCTGCCGCTCAGTGGAGGATTGCGCGCTGGTATTGGAAGCGATCGCCGGGCCGGACTGGAAGGACCTTTCGGCAGCCACAGTGAACTTCGACTGGAATCCAGGGCTCGATTGGCACGGGTTGCGGATCGGATATTTGAAAAGTGAATTCGACCCGCTGCCGCCGCTGAAGCTCAAAGAAGCGGCGTCGGGCGAATCCGCCGAAGACAAGCAGAAACGCGAGAGCGCCAATGCGGAAATGCAGGCCGCCCGCGCGCGGCGCGCTTACGACCGGCGCTTCGAACAGGCGGCGCTCGAGAAGCTGCGCGGGATGGGAGTGAATTTAATTCCTGTCGAGCTGCCCAAGCTGCCGTGGGATGCGATGGTTCCGCTGTTGACGGCCGAGGCCGCCGCGGCCTTTGACGACCTGACCATGACGGGCCGCGACAATCTGCTCACCGAGCAGGGGCCGGAGGACTGGCCGAACGATTTTCGCATTGCCCGCTTCTATCCGGCCGTCGAGTACATCCAGGCCAACCGCGTCCGCACGCTGGCCGTGCGCGAGTTTGCAAAGATCTTCGAGCAAGTGGACGTGATCGTGACGCCCTCGACCGACGAGCAGTTGATCGCGACGAATCTCACGGGAAACCCCGCGGTCATCGTGCCCAACGGCCTGCGCGGAGCCGACGCGCCCAAGCCGCCGGCGATTGACGACGGGAACCATGACGACATCGGCGGCCCGGGCACGCCGGTTTCGCTCACGTTTCTCGGCGGGCTCTACCAGGACGCGAAGGTGGCGGCGTTTGCGCGGGCGTACCAGGAAGCGACTGGGTTTGAAAAGCTGCACCCGAGCCTGTAGCGCCGCATTCTGGCCGGGCGGACAAATCGCATCGGCGGATTTTGCCGGCTCGAGAGAGCGCACTGCGAGTCGCAGTGTTGAGAATCGCGGTGCGTTGTCGGGGTTTCCGTCCCGGACCGGACGAGGCGAGAAGAGCTCAGGGTGGAGGTCTCATTCGCGACCGCGAATGAAACCTCCACCCTGGGATGACGCTTATTTAGGCTGCGGTGTAGCCGGTTGAGTTTGAGGCGCGGCAGTCGCAGGCTGCGCGGGCGCTGAGGGCGACGCAGGCGTGGCAGGTTGCGACGGCTTAGCTGATGGCGCTGGAGCGGCAGGTTGCGGGGGCGCGGCGTTCGGTTGCGCGCTCGCACCAGGTTTTGCCGGAGCTTGCGGCATCGGATGAGGCTGTGCAGGCGGAGCAGGCGGCATCGGGCGCGCCGGCATATCGGTCACGTCCACAAGCTCCACATCGAAGATCAGATCGCTCTTGGCGGGAATGCCAGGGTGGTCCGGACGTTCGGGAATGGCCCGCATTCCGTAGGCAAGCTGCCAGGGAATGAAGATGCGGCGTATGCCGCCGACTTTCATGCCGGCCAGGCCGTAGTCGAAGCCCGGAATCACGGCGCCCACGCCCTGCATAATCGGCGCAGGCTGGGCTTCGGTCTTGGGCTTGCCGTCGGCGCCGAGTTCCGGCTTGCCGTCTTTGCCCATCACTGGCTGCTTGTGATCGCTCCACGTGTCGAACTGCACGCCGTCAGCCGCGCGCCAGCCCGTGTACTTCATGTGCCAAATCTTGCCGGGTTCACCCGCGGGGCCAGTGCCGACCTTGATGTCGTAATAGTGAATGGTAATGGGAATCGTCTTTACGACGCCGTGCGGACGCGGCGGCACATTGGGCGGCAGCTTGATCCACGGTGTGGAGGTGCTGGTGGTAGACGCGGTGGTTGCAGCCGATGTGCTCTTGGGAGCCGTCGTTGTGGAGGCGGAGCTCTTGGGAGCCGCTGCTGCGGGTGCGGACGGTTTTGAGGCGGTTTGGGCGCTCGCGGCGACGCCTGCCGCCGCGACGGTGAGGACAATGAGGAAACGATTCATGGCTGAGCAAATCTCCAACTGAATTCCAAAGGGAGTGTATCAGTTGGGGTGGAGTTTGAGCCTGCTCCTCACTTCCTGGCGGTCGCCGCGTGGGCCTTAACCGATCAGCATGCCGGCCAGCAGCGCCGTACGAGGCGCCAGGTGCTCTACCAGGATCGATTCGTGTTTCGCATGCGCCCCCTCGCCCACCGCGCCCATGCCGTCGAGCGTGGCAATGCCGAGCGCCGCAGTGAAGTTGCCGTCAGACCCGCCGCCCGAGGAAGCTTCATCCAATTCGAAGCCGAGCTCGCGTGCCAGCGCCTGCGCCTTGCGGAAGAGCTGAACCGTGCCGCGGCCGCGCTCCATGGGCGGGCGGCGGATTTGACCGGCGACGGTGAGCTTGCAGCGGGCGTCGGCTGGGCGGAGCGCAGCGAACTTGCGCGCGATGCGCGGGCCGTCGGCGAGCCGCGGGATGCGCACATCGACCTCTGCCCAGGCCTCGGCGGGGACGACATTGCTTTTTGTCCCGCCCGCGGCCACGTCCACGCTCACCGTGAGGCCCCGCTTGAGGTCGGTCCAGCGGCTGACCGTTTCAATGGCGCGCGACAGCTCGAGAAGCGCGTTTGCGCCTTTCTCAAAGTCAAGACCGGCGTGAGCGGCTACGCCGTTTACTTCGATGCGCCAGTCCCCGATGCCTTTGCGGGCGGTTTTGTAGGCAAGCCCCTGCGCGGGTTCGAGAACGTAGACGGCCTCGCATTGGCGGGCGATGGCTTCCGTGACGGGCCGCGACACGGGACTGCCGATCTCTTCATCGCCCACGAACAAAAGCACGATTTCGCGGCGCAACAGGCCGGCCTCGGCAAGCAGTTCCAGGGCGGTGGCGGCCATGGCCACGCCGGCTTTCATGTCCAGGGTTCCAGGACCCCAGAGGCGGCCAGTGCCCTGGCGGCAAAACATGGAAGCGAGCGTGCCCACGGGCCAGACGGTATCGAGGTGGCCGAGCAGGAGAATTGGCTTGGCGTGGTCGCGTGAACGCGTGGGCCGGGGACCGAAGTGGGCTTCAAGAATGTTGCCGTGAAGCGACTGGCGATGCAGCTTGACGCGGCCGCCGAGTTGCTTGAAATGCGCGGCGGCCAGTGCCACGCAGGCATCGACGGCGGACTTCGTATCCGAGGGGGATTCGGCTTGAACGAGTTTGCCGGTGAAGTCGAGGAGCGAACGCTCTTTGCGCCGGGCCCCGGCGAGCAGCGCGCGAATGGGGAAAGCTGATTCAGCAAAGAAAGCCATAGGGGAGATTGCCGCAGCGAGGAACTGCTCCGATTGTACGACGGGCGGATTCCTGTAGGGACGCGTCCATCCCTGCCCCGATTCCATGACTTCTTTATGACGGAGCGCTGCAAATGGTCGCGATGTAGCAAAAATGCCACAGTTGAAATTCGCCCTCTCCGTCTAATCTGAACACTGGAGAGGGGTTTCCCCTGGGATGGGTTCTCTGTCGCAAGCAGCACACGTGGAACAGACGATCGCAGCGCCGCTCGAATTTTCGGGCGTCGGGCTGCACTCGGGGGCTCCGGTCACGATGCGGTTAATGCCGGCCCCGGCGGGTTCGGGAATTGTCTTCCGGCGCACCGATCTCGACAACTTCGAGATTCCGGCCACCGGACGCAACGTGGCCAAGGTGAGCTACGCGACGAGCCTGATGCGCCAGGGCGTGCTGATCTCGACTACCGAACATCTGCTCTCGGCGTTGATTGGGATGGGCGTCGACAACGTGATTGTCGAGCTCGATAACCTGGAGCTGCCGATTTTGGACGGTAGCGCTTTGCCCTACGTGGAGGCCTTTGCGCGTGCGGGCATTCGCGAGCAGCGCAGGCGGCGCGAGGCCATGCGCATCCTGCAACCGGTCGAAGTGCGCGAAGGCGACAAGTTCATCGGCGTCTACCCGGGTTCCGGCTACCGCATCACATACACCATCGATTTTCCCGCGCCCATCGGCCAGCAAAAAACCTGCATCGATCTGGCGGCAGAGATGTATGGAGCCGAGATCGCCCCGGCGCGGACCTTCGGCTACAAGGCCGACGAGAAGAAGCTGCGCGACATGGGGCTGATTCGCGGCGCGAGCCCGGAGAATGCGATTGTGCTGGGCAAAAACGGCCCGGAGAATGGCCCGCTGCGCTTCCCGGACGAGTACGTGCGGCACAAGGTGCTGGACCTGATCGGCGACCTGGCGCTCGCTGGCCGCCGGCTCGAAGGCCACGTGGTGGCGATGCGCGCCGGCCACGCCATGCACACCGCCCTCGTAGCGCGCCTCCTCAAAGATCGCGCGGCCTGGGAACTGGCGCATGTACCTGTGACGCCGCGGGGTGAGGGTGAACGCCGTCCCGAGGCAGACTCCGGCGTAGCGCAGGCGGCGATGTTGGGGGCGTAGCCGGGGCAGGCATCGTCCCTATTGGACTCGTGACAAAGTTGGCCCGTTTCTCCGCTTCTTTACTCGGAATGAAAAATCAGAGACCCCGACGAACCGCTTTCGAGAGTCACGCCGCAGGCTTCCGTTTCGCGGTCTCAAACTGATCGATCTCGATGGTTCCCTCGGGAAACTCGGCCAGGATTTTTAGATCTCCGCCCATGGCCTTAACGTAGTTCCTCAGTGTCGAAACATACATATCGGTGCGTTTTTCCACGGTTGAAACCGCGCCCTGGTTGATCTTGAGCGCCTTGGCAAGGTCCACTTGCGTCCGCTTGCGCGCCTGGCGCAGTTGGTAGAGCGCCATGACCTTGGCGGCGGCTTTCACCTTGCCGTGAATCCGCTCTTCGACCTCCGGCGCGTGCTTTCTGCGAATCTCACTCCACTTTTTTGCCATGGTCATTCTCCAATCTCTTTAAGGTGCAGGGCGTAGATTGTCTCGGCGCGCCGCAGGGCATCGGCGTACCAGTTGGGATCGCCGCTCTTGTCGCCACCCAGAATCAGGTAAGCGCTACGCCGCGGATCGAAGGCGTAGAGGATCCGCAAAGGACGCCCGCGATGTTGCACGCGCAGCTCTTTCATATTCGAATAACGTGAGCCTTTCAGTGTGTCGGCATAAGGCCGGCCAAGCCGGGGGCCGTATTCGACAAGCATATCGACGGCTGCATCGACGCTTTCGCTCTCGTCATCCTTGACCGCGCCGTACCATGCAGCGAATTCGTCACTGACCTCGACGTCCCAGGCCACGATCTCAATATATCATCGAAGCGATATGTCATGAAGATGATATTTTCAATTGATTGGTGAGTTCGCGCTATCCCCGGCCCCAAAATCGGAACGGCAGGGCACCACTTGTCGTCGTGGGTTTGCTTCCTCAAGGCCCGGGCCACCCACCGTCAGACGCTGCGTGAGCAGGCGCCATGATTCACCCGTTCAACACTTGATCGATAGTTTGAATGTCGACCAGCCCATTGCACCCATAAATCACCGGCAGCACTTTGGCAGCCGCGTGCTTGCGGCGCAGCTCCGCAACCTTATCCGTCCCCGCGCGGTAGGCGGGCAGATACATGCGGCCCAGCAACGGATGCCGTCCCCATGCGCCCGACAACTTGCCGGCGCGCTCCTCGGTGACGAGAAAATCGCGGCGCAGCGTGGCGGCGACTTCTTCTTGCGCGCGGCCCTCGCCCCAGGTCATGTACGAAGACTGGTTCTTGGCATCGTCCTGCAGGAGCGCCAGCAGCACGCCGATCTGTAAATCCTCATCGGGCAACTGATTGACTTCCGTCACGCCGTGCGCAATCAGAATCGCATTATTCGCTATGCCTTCAAAAAGCGTGGCGGCGCGTGTGTTCATGGTGAGGACGGTGGCCTCGAATCCGGCCTGGCCGCGCACATACAAATCCTGCAGGTAGGCGAAAGTCGTCACATGGCCGGGAACGACCTCGTGGCTCACTAGCTGCTCGAACTCGGGATACGAAATCTCAAGCGACGCGTTGATCTCGTAGCTGGCCTCATATTCGGGAAGACCAGCCGCGCTGCGGGCGCGGCCGATGTAGTTCATCGACCCGGAGAACCAGGCGTCCTTGATCGGCATGAAGTCGATGTTGGCGCGCGGAACTGTGGCAAGCTCCGGCGGCAGGTGCGGAACGAGATTCTTGGCCGAGAGCGCATCGAAGTGCGCGATGACGGCCTGGCCGAGAGCTTTGACCGAAGCCATGGGTGTGACGCGCAGGCGGCGCCAGGCATCGACGGCAGCGAGGATTCCGCCGGATTGCGTGGCGGAGTGGCCTGCGCGGCCGAGCAGCTCGGCAACGCGCTCGCGCTTGGCCTCGGGCCGCGAAGGCTCGGGCGGCTTGGCCGTCGACGCTTGAACCGCGCGCGAGTAGGGAACCGGGTCGCCTTTGCCTAGAGACTCCATGGCGAGACCCCACATCGCGTCGAGCGAGTCGGCGAGTCCCACAAGATAAGCGCGGCGCAGTTCGGCACAACCGGCGGCTTGCTTGCGCAGGCCGGCAATGGCGGCCGGAAGATCGACGGCGCGGAGATAGGCATCCACGGCATCGCGATCGATGGTTTTGGCGCCCACGCCGCCGGACTCCCGCAAACGTGCAGCGGCCGGATGCGTGTAAGCGGCAGGCAGCGGCTCGTCAGAAAACCACGAGTCGGCGATAAAGCGGCCCGTGCCCGAGGGGCACATCACGTCGCCGCCCCAGAGCGTATCGATGCCGAGAACGGCATCGGCGATGAAGAGATCGAGTTGTGAGGGCGCTGTTTGGTTCATGACTGCAGTTTCTCCTTTTTCATCGCGCGCAGCCAAACATAGGCGCAAAGACCGATGAAAAGCAACGCGGAAACGGATTGCGCGAGGGGATCGATGGCGTAGAACGGCGTTTGAATCAGATCTTCGCGGAAGCCGGGAACGAGGCGCAGGGCCGCACCGAGAACGCCGCCGAGCGCGCCGCCGGCCATGAGCCCTGAAGCCAGAATCACGCCGCGCTCACGGATGCCGTGACCGAGTTCGCCGCCTGTCTTCTCGGCGCGGCGATGCACAAAGTGCGAAAGAATGCCGCCGGTAAGGATCGGCGTGGTGAGGCTGAGCGGCAGATACATGCCGAGGGCAAAAACCATGGAAGATTTGCCGAGCATCTCCAAAACGACCGTGATAACGGCGCCCACCCCGAAGAGTAGATAGGCGACCGGCTGGCGGCTCATGAATCCCACAACCAGCGCCTTCATAATGGCGGCTTGCGGCGCGGCTAGCACGGGACGCGCGTCGCCTGTGGCCGCTTCGCCGAACTGGAAGGTGTGGGCGAGAAGAACTATGGTGAGTCCGGCGGCTGCGGCTGCGGCCAGAATGCCGAGGAACTTGACCTTCTCCTGCGCGGCCGGCGTCGAGCCCAGCCAGTAGCCGGTTTTAAGGTCGGTGATGAACTGGCCGCTGACGCAGAGCGCGGTGCAAACCATGCCGGCAATGGCCATCACAAAGAACATGCCCGTCGTGCCCGAGAGGCCGAAGCTCACCAGCACCACCGAAGAGATGATGACGGTGAGCATGGTCATGCCGGAGGCGGGATTGTTGGCCGTGGTAGCGATCGCATTGGCGGCGACAGAGGCAAAGAAGAATGAGAACAGCAGCGTGAGCGCAAGACCCCAGCCCAAAATCGTCCACGACACCTGAAAGCGCGAAAAGAAGATGCCGACGGCCAGCGCGCTAAGCACGATGCCAAGAAGAATCGTGATCATGGAAATGTCGAGATCGGTGCGTTCCGACTGATCGGCAGCGCGCGAGTGGAAAGCACGGAGAGCGATGCTGAACGAGCCGGCGATGACGCGCAGCGATTTCGCGACCCCGAAGATTCCCGCGGTGGCGATGGCGCCCACGCCGATGTAGCGCACGTAGCTTGAATAAATCTGCCCGGCCGTCATTGCGGAGACGGGCATCGTACCCGGGTAGACCGGCATATTGACGTGGCTGCCGAGGAACCAGATCAGAGGGACGAGAACGAAGTTCGACAGCACGCCGCCCGCGCAAAAGACCGTCGCGCTGCGCAGGCCCATCACGTAGCCCAGGCCGAGAATAAATCCGATGGCGTCGAAGTTGAAGACCATGCGGCCGCGATCGGCCAGGTTGCGAATGACCGGAATGAATTGGAAGTTGATGTATTCGCGCCAAACATGAAAGGTAGTGACAAAAAAATCATAGACGCCGGCGATACAGGTGGCTTGCAGCAGGAGCTTGGCCGGCGAACCGCCGCGCTCGCCGGTAACAAGCACCTCGGTAATCGCAGTGGCCTCAGGAAACGGGAACTGACCGTGCATCTCGCGCACAAAGAAGCGGCGCAGCGGAATGATAAACAGCACGCCCAGGCATCCGCCCGCAAGGCAGATAAAGATGGTCGCGACGGGATTGGGGCCGAGGTGAAGCATGTAAAGCGCGGGCAGCGTGAAGACCGCACCCGCGACGACAGCGGCCGAGGCGCCGCCCGTGCCGGTGAGGATCACGTTTTCAAGCAAGCTCGAAGCGTGGTTTGCCCGGCGCTTGTAGATGCGCGCCAATCCGATGGCTAGGATCGAGATGGGGATCGAGGCTTCCATGCCCTGGCCCACCTTGAGCGCCGAATAAGCCGAAGCGACAGTGAAGACGACACAGAAAAAGACGCCCCAAAGAATGGCGCGGGCCGTCAACTCCGGCGCTTGCATGTGAGCTTGAATAATCGGGGTGTACGTCTCGCCCGGCTTCAACGTCTGATAGGCATTTGCAGGCAGCGATTTGGTTTCTGGTTCGCTCATGGAATGGGTCCCTCAACTGGCGAGCGCGCGCTCGGAGCGGCATAAAACGGCTTGTTTCGGATAGCAAGCAAGAGTGTACAGCGCGGAGGGCCGGTTGGGGTAACCCACTGGCGCTCGCGGCCCTGCGCAGGAGTTTGCCGGCAGACGGCGGGCTTTTCCCGGCGCGATCTTCGCGACCTGAAATTGTTTTCCTTAAGAAAACCGGTATACTTCGGTTGCCGAATCGAGCCCCCGGCACACGAGCCGCAAGCCCTCAGCCGCCGAGGGAGAATCGATTCGACGTCGAGGAGTCAACGGTGCAAACCCGGCGCAGTTGTCGCTACTTACCCCAGCCAATCAGGCAAGCATTCCTTTGCGCGGCTCTCGCGCTGGCTTTTCTCTCTCCGGCGCGCGGCCAGACCCGCGCCTGCACCAGCCAGACCGTCTCGCTCGACCGCGATTGGGAGTTTTCGCTCGCCGACCAAGACTCCGACGCTCCGCCGGCCGATGGCAATTGGATTGTCGTCGAGCTCCCGCACGACTGGGCGATTCATGGGCCGCGCGCAGCAACCAACCCTTCAGGCGGCCAGGGAGGATTTGCGCCCATGGGCGTGGGCTGGTATCGGCGCACCGTCGCAACACCCGCTGCCGGCTGCGCGCGCAAAGCAATCGTGCAGTTTGACGGCGTGATGGCGCACAGCGATGTGTGGATCAACGGTCATCATCTCGGCTCGCGGCCTTATGGCTATGTGAGCTTCGCCTACGATCTCACGCCGTATCTAGCGCCCCAGCCCGGAGCAAAAAACCTGCTCCTGGTGCGCGCCGATAACAGCCAGCAGCCCGCGTCGCGCTTCTATCAGGGCGCGGGCATCTACCGTCATGCGCGCTTGCTGCTTTTGCCGCCCGTGCACACGGCTGTGTGGAGCACGTTTGTCACCACGCCGGAGATCAAGCCCAACGATGCTCGTGTCGAGATAGCGACCGTGCTCGACAACGATGGCGCATCGCCCGCCCAAGCCACGGTGCACGTTGCGCTCGAGGCAGAGCCCGGCGGCAAGACTGTCGCGGAGGCAACCACGAAGGTCGCCTCGGTTGCGGCCGGCGGCTCGGCGCCCATCTCGCTGACGCTTCACATCCACGCGCCGCGCCTCTGGGACATCGGCGCACCGCATCTCTATCGCGCGCGCATCGAAGTTGTGGATCAGGCCGGCGGCAGAGCTTTGGACGAGGTCCCCTTCGGCATTCGCGAAGCGCACTTCGATGCGGCTACAGGATTCTGGCTGAACGGAAAAAACATCAAGATCAAAGGCGTGGCCCTGCACAGCGACATGGGTGCGCTGGGCATGGCGGCTCCCGCTTCGCTGGTGGCGCACCGGCTCAAGGCCATGCAGCGCATGGGTGCCAACGCCATTCGCACGGCGCACAATCCGGTCGATCCCGCGTTCCTCGATGCATGCGACCGGTTGGGCCTGCTGGTGCTCGATGAGTTCTTCGACATGTGGACGGTTGCAAAAAATCCCTACGACTACCATCGCGATTTTCGCGACTGGTATCTCCAGGACCTCAAAGACACCGTCCGCCGCGACCGCAATCATCCCAGCATCATTGCCTGGAGCGCGGGCAACGAGATTCGCGACACCCCGCATCCGGAGATTGCCAAGCCGATTCTCGCGTCGATGATCGAGGCCTATCACGGGCTCGATCCCACGCGGCCCGTGACGCAGGCCCTCTTCCGGCCCAACGCATCGCACGATTACGACGACGGCCTGGCCGACATGCTCGATGTGATCGGGCAGAACTACCGCCCGAATGAGATCTTGGCGGCGCATGAAGCCAAGCCATCGCGCAAGATCCTCGGCACTGAAAACATCCACGACCGCGCCACGTGGCTCGCAGTGCGAGACCATCCGGCCTACTCCGGCATGTTTATCTGGGCGGGCGCCGATTACCTGGGAGAAAGCCGTAAATGGCCGCTGTTTGCAGACGGCGAAGGGCTCTTCGATCGCACCGCGTATCCCAAGCCCGACGCGCTGGAGCATGAAAGCTGGTGGCTGCCGCGGCCCGTGGTCTTTCTGCTGCGGCGCACCGCAGCCACGCCCAAGGCCCCGACCGATCCCGGTTACGAGCTCGAACAATACCGCCCGCGCCCGACAATATTCCACGATTGGACGCCGCTCGACCAGCCGGAGCACATGGAACACGTAGAGGTGTACAGCAACTGTAAAACCGTTCGCCTGGCGCTGAATGGCCGTGACCTCGGCGCAAAGGATTTGCCCGACGATCTTGCGCCGCGCACCTGGGATGTTCCCTTTGCTGCGGGAAGCCTGAAGGCGTCCTGTGTCGACCATCCCGGTCTTCAAGACGAGTTGCGCACAGCAAGCAAGCCGGCTGCCGTTCGTCTTGCCCTCGAAACTCCTGAGGCCGGCGCAGGTTATGACGGCATGGCTCTGGTGCGGGTGACAGTTGTGGATGCCAAGGGAATACCGGTTCCAGGCGCGGAGATCCCGCTGAGTTTTTCCGTCGCAGGCGCG
>Ga0335073_10010592_pt1 | contig 12966 bp, 12 predicted proteins | sample Lox_Sample_22_FD_207093 | JGI IMG/M metagenome (GOLD analysis project Ga0335073, IMG submission 207093) | Soil microbial communities from Loxahatchee National Wildlife Refuge, Florida, United States - Lox_Sample_2.2 | ecosystem: Environmental > Terrestrial > Soil > Wetlands | place: USA...
GGGCAGCTTGCGGGCAGCTTCGAACGCGATGTTGCCACTCTCCTCAGCCCTGAATTTGAAATACAGGCGAACACCGTTAACGGTCCTGGTGTAGAGAATGATGTCGAATCTTGTATTGATCATATTTAAGAACATCAGGAATCCCAGAACCGTGATCACAGCGAAGAGAAACACCATAACTTGCGGCAGCTTGAACATCTCCATCTGCGGATCTTTGTAGATCGCAAACACCGTGACAGGAGCGGCGATCAGCCCTAGATAAAACCGGAAATTCTGTCGCAATCCATTGTGCAGATCGAAATGCGCTGCCGCTATCGTTTGGTATTCGGAAAGCATGAATTCGTCAACGGCTGTTTTTTCCGTTTTATCAGAAACGGAGCCTGGATTCCCGTTCGTCATAACATTTCTCGTCACAACTCGCGTTCTCGTTTACGAGTTTCGCTGCTGACCCCCGCACCTCTAACGTTTCGATTCTCTAAGCCCTACCGCTTTTTCGGTCGCCTCGATCCTCGTTCAGCTGGGGTACTCCCGCGTTTCAATCGCCCAAGAATCTTGTCTATAAGGGCTTGCGCGCTTTGCAGATTGTCGGTCGACTGATAGATCACGCCAAAGACCTCTCCCAATATCAACCGCTGGCTTGGCTTGAATCGCGAGAAGACCGAATCCTTGCTTCCAATCGAATTTATCTTCAGCAACCGTTGTCGAAGGCGTTTAACCTGTGACTGGTAGTGCCCTTGTCCGTCGGCAGCGATTCCCGCACGGAGCGAAAGCTTTTGTAGCGAATCAAGTGTGCCTTCCAGCTTCTTGATCAGTTTGGAAGCTGCGTGAGCGCCTATGACTCCCTTTTCAATAATCCGCAGGCTTTCCTGGCACTCCTTCAGCCGCTCTTCAATTGATCGGATCAGATTTCGGGCTATTGAACTGGTGCGACAACGCAGCGCAATCTCGCGGGCATGAGGGGTTAGGTGATTGATTAAATCGAAGTAGTAGGTGTTCTGCTCGAAATGGTCACGTCGACCATTCGGCAAGATACGGGGGTCGAGGACATGTGTTTCAGCGACGCACCAGCCATTAAATCTCGATTCTGGAAACATGGACTGCATGATACTGTTGTCGCCCACCTGAATATCGCCGCAGCGCACGCGCCAGCCGTCAACAAGTGAATTGGAGGGAAGCGATCCTCGATAGTCGTGATGAAGGATCCAAGTTGCGGCTGCTACCTCTCCGTCTCGGCCAGGTGTATAGATCGTTGTTAATTCTTGAAACTCGGTCTGACCTGATTTGCCCATCGATATGGAGTTGCGGTGTGGGCGATAGATTTTTCCACGTCCCGTAATTTCGAGCTCAACGACGCCCAGCTGAACCCCGTGTTTCTCTAGAAACGATCGAATTTGATCTGCGAAATGGAACTCCCCTCCAAAAGGGACCGGAGCAACCTGGGAAAGGTAATTGGAAACAGCCTCTTCGTTCAAAAGTCGGTCGTCACGGTGCCTTACCATTCCCCGCAATTCCACTTCGAAAAACCGCTCTGGCCAACCTCGGCCTGGGACTTCGCGTACTTCGACTGTTCGGGAGACGATTTCGCGCAAGTCAGATGAGTCGTCAGCAGAACGCAAGAGAGATCTAACCTGACGTGAATCCCATCGCAACTCATGGACGGTGCTTTCATCGTTTTGCCTCGACCGAAATATGAGTTCCTGACAAAACGCCAGCCCCGCTAATCTTCCAACACCCCGAAATCCTCTTGCGCCCGTGCCTCGCTTCTTGCTCCCCCCAAGAGCAGTTAATTGCTGTACAAAGCCTTCCTTGCCGATGCCGGCGCCATTGTCACGAATGAAAACCGTTCTCGCCGATTGATCCATGCGGATTTCCACCTGCCCTGGTTCTCGGAGCAAACCCGCTGATCGAGCAAGCTCCACCGCGTCGGCGGAATTCTGAATGTACTCTCGGTACATCGACATGGGATCGACGTACATCGAGGTACTCAACAGCTCAAGAATGTCTTTGCCCACTACGAGTGGCTGTTCTGGACGTGACCACTTGATTTCAATCTGCGGAAAGGAAACTAGTGCCGCTGTCATGCGACAGACACCTCATTGCGATCCATAGTTCTCGATCCTCCGGTATCGTCGTCAGATGAATCATCCGCCAAGCCTGCATCTTCGATGCACTCATCTTCAGGCACCGGATTCTGATCGATCGTCTTCTGAACGGCCCAGATTTGTGCCTCGTCTTCCTTTGAAATGGGCTGATAGAAGCGAAGTATCTTTTGCAGGCGTGGATTGGCAGTTTTCTTAGGAAGGCCTGCGATGTACCGCGGATCAACTGACGACAGGAGCTGCAGCAGCTCGGCCCGGTCCGTAATCGAAAGCTGAGAAAACGCGCGCTTGAATTCCTCAAATTCACCCTTCCCGGATAGCTGTTCGTACCAGTCTCGGTTAAAAATGAAATGGTGCGGACGGAGCAGGATATCTTCAAAATCTTGACAGGTATCGCCAAAAGCTCGTTTGAAAAACACTGGAGCCCCGCTCACCACTCCATGGGTTGCCTGCAACACAAGTTGCATGGAGCGGAGTTGATAGCGTGACCATTTTTCCCCCACATAGGTCCGGTGTGGCAGGTCGGTTGGCTGATACCTCATTGGAAACGACCAGATGCGAATGTCCAATTCTTCATTTAGCGCAACATTGAGGCGCATGCGCTCAAACAAGTCGGATGGGGAATCGTGGAAGTTGTAGAGCATGTAGTTGGACAATTCCGTAAGACCGAATTCTTGAGCATAGCGGATCGCCTGTTCGTAGGGTTTTCTTAGTCCAATGTGGTCAAATGCGATTCGCAATGGTTTGAGGCAAATAGTCGAGAGCTCACGAAGATAAACTTTGTCCTTACACAGAATTCGGGCGTCCACGCCTTGATTGAAGTCCACTCGCCTCTGGACCGGAATGCGACCGCGAGTGAGCTTGGCTCCTGGAACGAACCCGAGGTCACGAATTTCGGCAACGATCTCTTTAAAACGGGCAGACGCTACCACATTATTGTCCATCAGCGTCAAGTCTTTTTTCGCGCCGTAGAGTTCATTTACGCCTTTGACTATCGCGCTAATCGATTCGGTGTCCCTTTGATCACCCTCTAGCTTTGGAACTCCGCAGAAGCTGCATTTTCTAATGCAGCCCCGCGAAGCGTACGTGAAATAAGCATCGTGGACTGGGTATTTGTAGCTAATTTGCTCCAGAATGCTATAGTCGGGGATCAGGTCCTCTATGGGTACGCCGGTTTGGTCGTCCGAGTAAAGCTCCTCAGAGAAGTCGTCAAGTTGTAACGAGTTTGCTGGAGCGGCACTCAGCAATCCTTTAATGAATCTCACTCCGCGCCAGCGGGATTCGCTCAAAAAGCGTTCATGCATTAGGGAGGCTGCAATGCCGCCAACGAACACTTTGTCCCGTTGGCCATTCGCGGCCGATATCGCAAAATCTATGCTCTTTGAGATCTTTGAGAACTCAAAGGAAAACAACGTCGTCACATAGATTCGATCCCACGCCGTCTTTTCTATTCCTGGTTGTTCCCCCTTGATAAAGCGGACGTTATCACGCTTTCCTCGGGGACCATGGTATTGGGCAATTTTCATCAAACCCAAAGGAGGATACTTGTTCTTATAACCGGGTTCGATCAGGAGAATGTTCTTGTCAGCCATTCGAAACCACCCTCAAGTGAGGTGTTCCTCTTTTCTCCCGGATCAACGTTACAACTGACTTGACACCCGACTCTCCGCCAAACCCCCTCAAAGGACCTTGACTACTCCAATCGAGGTCTGCAATGAACTCGGATAGTTTAGTGATGAAGTATCGTTTGTCGCACACGTGGAGTGCGTTTTCAGAGTAAAGGTCGCCGGCAATTGTCATCAAAGCGTAAACCCCCACTCCTTTATTAATTAGGTAATGACGCGGACTGTCCCAAGCTTCGCGAAGGACGACGGCGACCGCAGACCAGAAATCCAAGACGATCTGCGCAGCAGTTTCCGGGTTTTGGGCGCGAAGAATACGCGTTTGGCTTAAGAACTTTTTGACTGCTTTCTGCATAGTACGCAACGAAGCTCGACGCATGAGTCCTGAAGTGCTCGCACCACCAAGATCAAGTTGTCTGTACCAAGGAGATTCGATGTTGTTGTTAAGGTGGAGTGCGATAAAGAGCTCAGGCCTCTCGCCGGCAAGGTCCCGTGTCAGCGTGGCGTCATGAAAATCAAGCAGGCTCGTGCTCAATCCCTTGGCTTTACTGTTGATAACATTAAAGACTTCCATCTCCTCTCTTTCCGTTAGCCCGATAAAGCACATAAACGGCATTTCGGTATCAACGTCGTTGAGATAGCCAAGCCGGTGTTGACAATCGACCTGCGTCAGGACCTTACCTGCAGAGTTGTCAATTTCTAAAATCGCTTGCCGAGTTGTTGTCTCCTGAATCGCCCAGGCATCATCCGACCGAGGCCGGAGATTGAAGGTGAGGGGGATCGTGGAACTGTTTTCCTGTTGAATGTATTTCCGAAAATCTAGACTGTGGCCAGGATTAAATCTCCGCTGATACCCACGACCTGTGTCCTCATCCAACACGTCCGCAAAACTCAGGCTGTAAAGAAGACTTGCGGGTGCAAACCCAAGAAATACCTTGCACTTGGCGGAGACACCCGTCTGGCCGTTAATTCGAATACGAGACAAAATCGCATCCATTCGCCAACGAAGTTGCAGTCAATGGCTGCAATTGTCCATCCAGATTCCAGCAGTTGTCAAGGGGGGGATTCCGCTCAGAATAATGTTGACCACTCGAAACTAGGATAGTACAGTCATGTAACGCTTAGTATTGTTCAGTATCACTAGCGGTAACTGATACTGGAGGATGAATGAAAGCGAATGACCCCGCCGCTTCACCAATGCTTGCTGGCCAGGTGCTCGTCATCGAGGGCGAAAAGATTCCAGTCGAGTACCAGGAAATGTTGGTTGAGAACGTGCGTCTCGACCCGAGCAACCCTCGGATCCAGCATGCCGTCAGGCAGAAAAGCAATGGTCGAGTCTTGACCCAGGATGAGCTTCGCGAGTTGATTCTAGACCTTTCCGGAGTATCGGAACTTTTTAAATCCATCCGCGATAACAAGGGTCTCCTTGAAGCCATCTATGTCCGGCCCGATGGCCGAATCATTGAGGGAAATTGCCGCGCGGCCTGTTGCCTCAAGTTAGACAGCATAGCCAAACGAAACAAAGATCATCGCTGGGAAAAAATCCCGGTCATTTTCGTTCCTAAGATTTCTGATCGGCAGGTGGCAGTGCTTCAAGGTCACTATCACGTTGCCGGGAAGAACAAATGGCTCGCCTATGAAAAAGCAGGCCATCTCTACGCCATGCATACCAAGCTGGACATGGACGAGAAAGCCATCGCAAAGGCGTTAGGGATGCGTGAAGGGGAGGTCAAAAAGAATCTTCAGTCTTATCTGGTCATGACCGAAAAGCTCTTACCGAAAATGAAAAACGGGAACGGTCTAGACAAATGGAGTTTTGTCCAGGAATTCTTCAAGAGCAAGCAATTGGAAGACTATCGGTCAACGACCGCAAACGTTGACCAGTTCGTCTCTTTGGTGGCCGACAACAAGCTCAAGCGCGGGACAGATGTACGGAAATTTGCCAAGATCATCAAGCATCCGCGCGCGGTTGCGACTCTCAAGAAAGATGGCGTTGAGAGCGCCATGACTGTCGTGGGAAACACTGACCCCACAGCCAATTCAGCAACGTTCAGAAAGTTGAAGGAGGCGACCCACCTGCTCCTACACTTGCCCAACCTGGAGTTGCAAAAACTTCGTGAGAATGGAAAGACACAAACAATCCTCCGTGATTTGTTCCACGCGCTCAAAGGCGCTGCTAAGGCAGCGGATGTGAAGCTGACATAGGACCCACGATGCCACGATCTGCTCTTTCCGTTGCTCCCCTGGTCGTCGACGAAATTACTCTCGATGGCAAACGCGTTCAAGTCGAGAGCGTGGACCTGTCGCTCGATCAGGTAAAGCTCGATCCACGCAATCCACGGATCGCCAACACTGTATCGATTTCGATTTCAGATCACGGAGACAAACTTCAGAAAAAGCTGGAAGAACTGCTTTGGCAAGACGACGACGTGCGCAATTTATACCGTCAGGTCTTGGCCAACAGGGGACTAGTAGAACGCATTATCGTTCGCCAAGACGGTAGCGTGGTCGAAGGAAACTGCAGAACTGTCGTTTATAGAAAACTACGCGAGAAAAGACCAACAGAACGGCAGTGGAAACATATTCCCGCCCGCATCCTGCCCTCCGATATTGCTGACCGGGAAGTTGCGATCCTCCTTGGAGAAATGCACGTAGCTGGCAAGAACACATGGACAGCGTTTGAAAAAGCAGGCCACGTCTACCGCATGCATAGTGACTTCGCGCTTACCCAGGACGAGATTGCTGTACGACTCCGAATGTCGAAGTCGAAAGTGAATCAGCTCATAAGAGCCTTCGATCTGATGAAGAACAAGTTCTTGCCACAGTATCCCGGTCCGTCGAGTATTCGAAAGTTTAGCCATTTCGAAGAGTTGTATAAAAAGCCTCCACTTCGCGATTGGATCGGCTCCGGGCCGGCAAATGAGGCGCAGTTCGTCGAGTGGGTAGGTACTGGGAAACTCGACCAGGGCGCCCAGGTTCGTGAGCTCCCTTCCATTTTGGAAGATGATCTCGCTTTGAAAGCTTTGACAGAGGAAGGTTTTGCAGCAGCACAACGAGTGCTGGCGGAAGACAATCCAGCGATAACGTCAAAGCTGTTTCGAAAGATGGTGGAAATGACCGATGCGCTTAGGAAAGCGCAGCTCGATGACATTCAACGAGTGCGGAAGTCCGGCAACTCCAAGGCTCGAAAGATCGTCAGTGAGCTCAGCGATTCGTTGACTCATTTCCTTGAACTGTGCGGCGTTGACTAATAGAAGGAGCGAAGGATGGCGACCTACACGCGAAATATCCAAGGGCGTCCAGTTGAACTCACTTTGATCGAAGTCGATCCAAACGAGGTAAGGCTTGACCCCACTAATCCAAGGATCGGGTTCTCAATGCGACAGCTCGACCAGGGCGAGCGTAATGAGGGTGCTTGCGTGCTTTTGCTCACAAGTCAGGAAGATACAGAGGCCCTCAAGCGCTCAATCGTCGCCTCGAATGGTGTGCAAGAGCCAATTTACCTGCGAAGTGATCAACGCGTTGCAGAAGGTAACCGGCGAGTCGTTGCGCTTCGGGCAGCTCAGGAAGAGTTTCCGGAGGACCCGAGGTTTTCCACCATGCCTGCCTGGCTAATCCCAGCGGGGACCTCTGAAGACGTGATCCAGGATCTTCTCAATGAGATCCATTTGGGCTCAGTACGTGGATGGGCACCTTACGAGCGTGCCCTTCAGATGCGCGCACTGCTCGAGAGTGGACTTATCGAAGACGAGATCGCCGAACGGTACCGTATGACGACTCGAGAGGTGCGACAGCAACTCGCCGCTGTTGAATTTATGGATCGTTCCTATTTTCCAATCACTGCTGATCCGACTGAACCGGAGCACCGCACGAAGTTCTCGTACTTTTTGGAGTTTTACAAGAATGGTCGGATTCAGGACCACCTCGAAGCGATGCCTGATCTACCGGAACGATTTGCACGCTGGGTGAGAGACGGACAACTCGATACTGGAGCGCGTGTTCGACGCCTTCCCAGGGTGTTGGACTCGCAAGAAGCCACCAGGTTACTCGATGTCGTTGGCTTTGACGCTGCCGACGAATACCTGGCAAAGCAACACCCGGAGGAGCAGGAGTTATATGCACTCGTCGAGCGCACACGGGCTCGACTCGCGATCATGACTGTATCGGAACTCATAGAACTTGGCCGTAGCAGAGAACGACAGGAAATTATCGCGATGTTGCAGAAAGAGATCACCGGCGTAATAGACGCAATGGAGCGAGTGCTATAGCCAATGGGCTGGCGATACGATGGAATCTAATTCCCATAAAGCGCTCGTTCTGTGGATAGTTCGCAAAATGGCGGCAGACGGTTTTGTCCTCTCAGGCTGCGATGGCTCGGTGCCGCAAGATAGACTGTGGAATTGTTTGCCGCGGCCAGCTGAGTTTTCTGGTATGCGACCTGATGCTTGGGGAATTATGCCAAACACAGGCGACATCGCGTTTGGTGAGGCGAAGACGGCAGCAGATATCGATACCCTCCACACGAGAAGACAACTCGGGATTTTCGGGAGACTGCGTAGCAGGAGACGAAAATCTCCATGTCGACTTTACATTGCAGTTCCGCGTTCGGCAGCGCCTATACTCGACAGAACGCTTGTGCAGGTTGGATTGCTAGGTGCTAAGAACGTGGTTCGCCTCCATATTCCGGACTGCTTGGTGATGGGGGAAACACCATGAGCGAGCGTAAGGATGTTCCTGCAGCCTTACCTCATCAAGAAGAAGGTGTTCAATTCCTGCGGGACCGTGAAGCAGCCGCACTCTTTGATGAGCAGGGACTTGGAAAGAGTAGGCAGTTGATCGAGGCGATCGCACAGGACATCGAAGATGGCACTCTTCACGGTGCGCTGATCATTTGTCCAAATATGATCAAGACGACCTGGGGAGAGGAAATCGAGAAGTATTCGATCCTGAGATACGCGGTCTTTGGAGCCGGACGGAAAGCACGTCGAACTGCCTTCAGAAGTCTGAGCGCCGCATTCTATGTCATCAACTATGAAGCGGTGGCGGTTGAAATGCCTTCGCTCCGCGCGCTGCTGAGATTCAAGAGAATGGCATTGGTTCTCGATGAGAGCCATCGGATAAAGACACCAACGGCACGTGTGACTCGCGCTGTCCACGCATTGCGCCATGACGCGATCAAAAGATACATCATGAGTGGTACGCCCGTTGCGAACAAGCCCGAAGACCTGTGGAGCCAGTATTTCTTTTTGGATGATGGCGACACCCTTGGCCAAAGTTTTGAAGCGTTCAGAGCGAGGTTTTGCACTTCGAGTGGTGGTTACACGAGGGTTGAAGAATTGAGAAATAGTATTTCCGCTCTGTCGCTTCGCAGAGAAAAGGAAGGAACGGTACAGCTACCACTAAAAACATTCAAACGCGTTGCCGTCTCTATGGCTGGAGAACAGCTGCGGATGTACAACGAGATGCGCAATCAACTGGCTCTCTGGATCCGCGACCTTTCCGGAGAGGAGATTCTGGCACGTGCGGACAGCATTTTGACACGCCTTGTACGGCTTGCCCAGCTTGCTTCCAATCCTAAACTCATAGACGTCGCTTATGAGGAAACTCCAGCAAAGTTCATCGCCCTTGATGAACTGGTTCCGACATATTTAAAGTCGAGCGCCGACAAACTGATTCTTTGGACATCTTTCGTCGCCAACATAGCGGCCCTGAGCAAGCGCTTTGCACAATTCCGACCAGTCTGCTTGTATGGCGAGATGGACGGTAGATCTCGTGATTGTGCCGTCACTGCTTTCAAACGAGATCCCGAAGTAAGAATTCTCATTGCGAATCCGGCAGCGGCCCGGGAAGGTCTGACGCTTACACAAGCCCACGTCGCAATTTACATCGATCGGACCTTCAACCTCGTCGATTTCCTGCAATCACAGGATCGAATTCATCGCTTATCCCAGAATCGGGAATGCGAAATTGTGCTGTTGACGGCTCAGGGTACGATTGACGAGTTTATAGATTTCAGTATCAGTCAAAAGCACAGGTTGGCGCGCTATACGCAACGAGACACAAATCAGATTAGCCGAGCAGATCTTGCTCTTGCGAAACCCGATCTGTTGCGGGCGCTGATCGAACCAACGCCGGCCTAGTTCGCCCAATGTCATTCGCGAAGCCAAACCAGCAGAGTAAATCTCCCAGAAAGACCGCGCGTTTCGACCATGAGACTTGTTGAGTCGAGTCCGCGAGTTCTGACACTGGAATTGATCACGACTGGGCTCTGAAGCGAAACATACTTCGGCATCGGAATCGTCCAATCTGAGATTGGAACACCGGCACGTACGAACCGGAATTCTGGCGGAGATTCGACAAATTCGTAACCGAGGAGTTCACCGATTTGATGGAGAGCGATGGCAGAGCCATTGAGGCCTTTGAATGTAAGAATCATAATGGAATTAAGTGAAAGAGTGACTGAATGGGACGGTCGAGAATCGCGCTGCGCGTGAAGCTAGAATATGTGCGAGGCTATTTCCATCGCGCCAGCATGGCCACAAATCGGGCTCATTGAAGGGCGACTCGACGCCTTTCAGCGGGATGTATTCGCCGCTGTCATCAAGAGCTTCCAGCAAGTGGATAATTCGCTTCGCCTCAACAATTTCGCGATGGGTCTGCGAGAGCTTTCGCGGATTGTTCTACACGACCTCGCGCCGGATGTGGACATCAAAGAATGTTGTTGGTACGAAGAGGAAAGGAATAAGGATGGAGCCGTTGTCTTTACGCGTCGTCAGCGCATCAAGTACGCCGTACACGCGGGATTGCCCGAAGATTTTGTGGAGAACACTCTGTTAGTCGACGTGGAGGAGACCATCGGCGAATTTCGCGATCTGGTTGAAACCCTAAGCAAATTCACTCATGTAGGGCCGTCAACATTCAATATCAGCGAGGATGCTGCCGAAGATCTCGCCAAGGAGGCGTTGGATACTTTCATCATGCTTTTCGACACCATTGATGAATGTCGAAAACAAGTTCGTTCCGAGATGGAAGAACATGCGAAAGACGCTGTCGATGACGAACTCTTAGAGACCACGGTCCAGGAACTGGATCAAATCGCCACACATTATCAGGTTGATGGTTGCAACATCGACGACCTCAAGCTTGTAGAGATGAATGCCACCACGATCAAGTTCGAACTGCATGGTTCAGTCGACTGCCAGTTACAATATGGCTCCGACGGAGACTATGCGCGAGGCGATGGACTGCGTGTCGATGACAACTACCCTCTCACCTGTGATCTCGTGGCCGACATTGCAGATCCTTTGAAACTCACTGTGGAAGGCCTGAGGGTGGACAATAGTTCGTTCTATGAGTGATCCGCAAGCAGAAGCTTGTGCGGTGGAAACTCTAGCCGGAAGTTAACTCATTACTTAAGTTCAGTGCTTACCCAATTGGACAAAGCAGTTGCAAGCCTGGCAAGTTCGGGAAAGATCAGTAACGATGCATGCACGCTATCAGGCGTCACCGGATCTACGCTTACAGGATGCCCAGCAGCGTTTCGAGTGGTGCGAATCTGCTGTGAAAAAGCTGCCCAATATGCCTCAAAGGGTTCTCGCAACTGCCGACTAAATGCTGCAGAGTTCGCATCGAAGAAATCGTGAAGCCCGTCCGATACTGTTTTCACACGCCAATCGGTCAACTCCCTGGAAATTGTCCTTCCGAGCGAATTCAGCTTGTCAACCGTTAGGTCACGAAGACGCAGGATGACACTTTCCGCTGCGCATCCGGTCATGACGGCTGAAGCTTTAAAGCGCCCGTCGACATAGCAATCGAGTGCCTCTGTCAGGTAAGAGTTCGCAATCGGATCTAGCGTGGCCACGGACGACAGGTGACGAAGATAGCCGGCGGGGTTCGACGGATCACGAGCCAGATTTGCTAAGGCGGCGCGACCGCGCTCGGTCAAATGAAAAAATGGCGGGTTGGGGTTAGCCAGGTTGAGCCCCCACGCCAGCAGACCCGTACGAAATAGCTCCTGCCACTGGGTCAGCACAGCTTGTTCAAGGTGAGGGTTCTGGTTGGTGCGCAGCTTTCTTCCCACCGCATCAAGCACATATCCCTGCTGCAATTCGGGAAATCCCGGACGACCTTTGGGGTCATTCGCTTCGATTTCTGCAAGTAACGATTCTCGAATGCTCAAGCTTTGGGGTTGCACCGACTCTCTCCACGCGAAGTGATATCCCTAGAATTAGCAATATCATAAGAAAGGAAAAGGCGGGTTCGTGTCTACGCTCAATCTCACGTCCTACATGGACGAGACCGGCCACTCCGATGATCCAAACCTGGATTACGTAGGAATGGCAGGTTTTGTCGCCCCCTCGGGATCTTGGGAAGTATTTGATACAGGCTGGAAGGATTTAATGCGCAATGCCGGCCTGCGCGAACCCTTCCACATGAAGGATTTCGCCCATTCACGAGGCCAGTTCAAACAGTGGAAGGGAAATGAGCCTTTGCGCCGAGCTCTTTTTGGCAGCGCAATGAAGCTGATAATCGAAACCGGCGCTACGCCGATCGGAGCTTTGGTTTCGCTTTCCGCCTTTCGAAGTCTCACTGCGGCACAGCAGCAAAGCTTTCTCGATCCCTACTATCTGGTTTTTCAGACAGTCACCCGCGGCGCCGCGATTGAGGCTGTTTTTGAGGACTCACAAGAAAAGGTTGCGATGATCTATGCGCACCACCCCGAATATGGCACTGACGCAGGACGTGCTGAACAACTCTGGCAGGCGGTCAAGAAGCATTACGAGCACGGTGATCGTATGGGGTCATACCAATCAGCATCCCCAGATGAGTTGTCTCCACTCCAGGCCGCCGACATCTTTGCCTACGAACTTTCCCATGAGTTCGAGAATCGCATAAAGAGACCAACGGCCGACATGCGCTGGGGCTTGCGCCAAATCGTGGGCATGTATCGCATACCCAGCCCGCAAATCCTATTTTTCGATCGCAAGGAATTGTTGCGAAGAATAAAGGAGTCGCATTGGCCAGATCAAACGGGCGTTCCGGAACTCGCCAACAACCAAGAACAATCTGCTCAAGAAAGTATGATGAAGTGGCTCATCGAACGGGGACACTTCACACGTGAACACTTCGAAGGTTTTTTCGAGGCCGTCAATGCCATCGTCGGCCAGAAACCCAGTGGTCCAGAATGAACCGCTTTTTCCAACGTAGGTCCTTGCAACTAGGGACATTCGACGGATTCTTTTGAC
>Ga0335073_10010593_pt1 | contig 12966 bp, 12 predicted proteins | sample Lox_Sample_22_FD_207093 | JGI IMG/M metagenome (GOLD analysis project Ga0335073, IMG submission 207093) | Soil microbial communities from Loxahatchee National Wildlife Refuge, Florida, United States - Lox_Sample_2.2 | ecosystem: Environmental > Terrestrial > Soil > Wetlands | place: USA...
GATTACGAAACCGGCCTGGTGGGCCGGCACGCGGTGATGAATCTGCTGGCGGCGATCGCCGTGGCGCGCGAGTTCGGCATCCCGGTGGGGCGAGTGCGGGACGCGGTGGGCAGCTTCGCGGTGGGAAAGATGCGCGGCGAGCGGCTGGAGCACCGCGGAATCCTGGTGTGGAACGATTGTTATAACTCGAACCCGGAGGCTGCTCAGTCGATGATCGACGTCCTGGGCGAGTCTCCCGCGGCGCGGCGCATTGCGGTGCTCGGCGAGATGCTCGAACTCGGGCACGCATCGGACGAACTTCACCGGCAGGTGGGAAAATACGCCGCCGGGCGCGGGGTCGATTTGCTGATCGGCGTGGGCGGCGCGGCGCGGGCCATGGTGGATGCGGCGATCGACGCCGGGCTGCCTGCCGATGCCGGGCACTTTTTCGCCGAGCCCGCGGAAGCGGGCGAATTCGCGCGCGAAAACGCGCGCGCCGGCGATGCGATTTTATTCAAGGGTTCGCGCGGAGTTCACGTGGAGCGCGCGCTGGAGAGATTTTTGGCTTAGTATTTCATGCTTTATTTTTTACTGTACGAACAGCTTTACCGGCATTTCAGCCCGTTTCGACTGTTTTCATACGTCACTGCCCGAACGGCGTTTTCGAGCCTCACGGCGTTGTTCCTGTGCATCGCTCTGGGCCCGTGGCTGATCCATAAACTGCGCGAATTCCAGATCGGACAATATATTCGCGAGGAAGGGCCGAAATCGCATCAGAAAAAGGCCGGCACCCCCACCATGGGCGGCGTCCTCATCATCATTTCGATCGTGGTGCCTACGCTTTTGTGGGCCGACCTGCGATCGCGCTACGTCTGGATTGCGCTGGCGGCGCTCGTCGGCTACGGCTGGATCGGCTTCATGGACGATTACGCCAAGGTCACCAAGAAGCGCAATCTGGGCCTCTCCGGCCGCGCCAAGCTGATCTACCAGTTTTTATTCGGCTTCATTTTCGCCGCGCTGTTGCTGGTGCTGCACGCCTACGGCGATTTTTCGACGGCCATGAACTTTCCGTTCATCAAACAGTTCCAGCCGTCGCTGCTCATCCAGTCGCTGATGCACAATCCCTGGACGTACGTGGTCGGCGCCGCGCCATTTTGCATCTTCGTAGCGCTGGTGGTGGTGTTCAGCTCCAACGCGGTCAACCTCACCGACGGCCTGGATGGGCTGGCGATCGGCCTGATGGTGATCGCCGCCGGTGCGCTCACCGTGCTGACCTACGCCGGCGGTCACGCCACGCTCGCCGGCTACCTGCAACTGGCGCGCAATCCGCGCACGTCGGAGCTGACCATCTTCTGCGGCTCCATGACGGGCGCCAGCATCGGCTTCCTCTGGTACAACGCCCACCCGGCGGAAATTTTCATGGGCGATGTGGGCGCGCTCGGTTTGGGCGGTGCCATGGCCGTAGTTGCCGTCCTCATCAAGCAGGAAATTCTCTTGCTGTTTATCGGCGGCGTGTTTATCATCGAGGCCGTCTCGGTGATTTTGCAGGTTGGCAGCTATCGCCTGCGCAACGGCAAGCGGCTTTTCAAAATGGCTCCGATTCATCACCATTTCGAAGCCTTGGGATGGACGGAATCGAAAATTATCGTGCGATTCTGGATTGCCGGCCTGGTGCTGGCGCTGTTCGCACTGACGACGTTGAAATTGCGATGAAGAGAGAGCTAAAAGGGGCGAAGGTTCTGGTGGTGGGGCTGAAGAAGTCCGGCATGGCGTCGGCGGAACTGTTGTTGCGCCACGGCGCGCAGGTGTCTCTGACCGACCTGAAAGCGCTTGACGATCTTCCGGGCGCCGCTGAATTCGTCGCGCGCCTCGGTCTCCCGTTCCGCCGGCAGTCCGAGGAGACATTCGCAGGCTACGGCCTGATCGTGCTCTCGCCGGACGTTCCCGCCGACCTTCCCCAACTGGAAGCCGCGCGCGAACGCGGCACGGCGGTCACCGGCGAAGTGGAACTGGCGGCGCCGTTCCTTCAGGGCCGCACCATCGGCATCACCGGATCGAATGGGAAAACCACCACTACCAGCCTGATCGGCCATATTTTGCGCCACGCCAGGCTTCGGGTGCAGGTGGGCGGCAATATCGGCACGCCGGTGACGGCCATGATCGGTACTTCGCGAGCCGATGGCTGGAACGTGCTCGAATTATCGAGCTTCCAACTGGAGACTATCGTGGATTTCCGCGCGGATATCGGGCTCGCGCTCAATGTCACCCAGAATCACCTCGATCGCCACCACACTTTCGAGCGCTATGCCGCCGCCAAAGGGCGGCTGTTCGAAACCATGCGCGCCGGCGACATTGCCATCCTCAATGCCGACGACCCGGTGACCGCCGCATACGCCGGCCACACCGCGGCGCACGTGGAATGGTTCAGCGGAAAGCACAAAGTGGAATCCGGCGCGAGTTTGTGCAGCGATAAATTGATTCTCGACGGCAAGTTGCTCATGGAGGCCGGCGAGATCCCCATCCGCGGCCGCCACAATATCGAAAACGTGCTCGCGGCTTCGGTGGCCGCCGCCCGTGCCGGCGTCGACCCCAACGCCATAGCCGCCGCCGTCCGCACGTTCGAGGCCGTCGAGCACCGTCTGGAATTCGTACGCCAGGTCAGCGGGGTCGATTTCTATAACGATTCCAAGGCCACCAGCGTCGATGCCACCCGGAAAGCCGTCGACGCTTTCCAGGGCGGCCTGTGGATCATCCTCGGCGGAAAAGACAAGGGACTGGACTATTCCGTATTGCGCGAGCCGCTGGCGGCGCGCGCGCACGCGGCGCTTCTGATCGGCGCCGCGGCGGCGAAAATCGGCGCCGCGCTCGACGGGGCCCTTCCGCTGGTCGATTGCGGCACGCTAGAGGCCGCGGTGGCATACGGATATGCTCATGCCAAAGCGGGCGACACAGTGCTGCTGGCCCCGGCGTGCGCCAGTTTCGATCAGTTCAAGAGTTTCGAACATCGCGGGGAAGTTTTCAAGCAGATCGTGGGCGCGTTGACGCCCAAGGAGTGAAATGGGACAGCAACTCAAAACCGATTGGACTCTTTTCGGCACCGTCCTGGCGATGTTGGCCTTCGGGCTGCTGATTCTCTACAGCGCGTCGTCGATCGCCGCGGCCGTAAAACCGGCCGAGGCGGGCGCGAGCGTGGACCCGCACTTCGAATCTTCCCTGCATGTCGTGTCGCGGCAGTTGATGTGGGCGTGCGTCGCCGTCCTCGCCATGATGGCATTAAAAAAGACCGATTACCGCCGCTTCCAGAACCCCGCGGTAGCTTTCGGGGCAATCGGCGTGGTGATGATGCTCCTCATCGCGGTCTATTTCCTGGACACCAAGAGCCATCGCTGGCTCCGGCTCACCGGCCCGTTCGGCGTCCAACCTTCGGAACTCGCCAAGCCCGCGCTGGTGATCTTCCTGGCATTTTTCGTCACCTGGCGGCGGCGCGCCATCAATAACGCGCGCTACACGTTGGCGCCGGCGGCGCTGGCTGTCGGACTGGTCATTCTGCTGGTGGTGGTGCCCGATCTGGGTACCGCTGTGGTGCTGGGCGCGGTGGCCGCCGTAATCTTTTTCGTGGCAGGGCTCGAGTGGCGCTACGTGACGATCGCCGCCGCGGTAGCTTCCGTCGGCGTAGTGCTCTGCATCGTGATGTCGCCCTACCGGCTGGCCCGCGTGGTGAAGTTTTTCGACCCGCAATTCACCTTCATCAGCCGTTTCGACGCTCAGGGCAAAATCAAAGCGCAGATGGAAAAATCGCTGGCCACACGCGATACCAATTACCAGTTGCAGCAATCGCAGATCGCGGTGGGCGCCGGCGGACCGGCGGGAGTCGGACTGGGCGACGGCCGCCAGAAGCTGATGTACCTTCCGGAAGCCCACACCGATTTCATTTACGCGGTGGTAGGCGAGGAGCTTGGACTGTTCGGAACGGTCGGGCTACTGGTCGGTTTCGGGGTGATCTTCTGGCGCGGCCTGCGCGCCACGGTGCGCATGCAGGACGATTTCGGCCGCTATCTGGCGCTCGGCGTGACTGTCGTGATCGTGGTGCAGGGGTTCATCAATATGAGCGTGGTACTGGGCATGATGCCCACCAAAGGCATTCCTCTGCCCATGATCAGTTACGGCGGAAGCTCGCTGCTGAGCACGCTGACACTGTTGGGAATTCTGATGAATGTATCGGAGCACGCGGGATGAGGCTGATTCTGTGGCTGCGGCGGACCCCCTGGTCCGCGGCCGGCGCCCTCGTCGGGGACCCGCGCGGTCCAGGGGGTCCGCCCTACCGTGCGGGCTAAACGTTTTCTGATGGCCGGAGGCGGGACGGGCGGGCACGTGATTCCGGCGCTGGCAGTGGCGCGCGAGCTCCGCTCGCGGGGGCATGAAGTTTTTTTTGTGGGAACGGATCGCGGCATGGAAGCCAAGCTGGTTCCGGCGGAAGGTTTTGAATTGCAACGCATCGATATCGGCGGGCTGAATCGCGTGGGCATCGCACAGAAGGCCACCACCCTGGTCAAGCTGCCCCTCGTCACCCTCGCCTGCGGCAAATTCGCGCGCTCCTCGTCCGCCGTCTTCAGCATGGGCGGATACGTCGCAGGACCACCGGTGATGGCGGCGCTTCTGGCGCGAAAGCCGGTAGTTGTGATGGAGCCCAACGCCATCCCGGGGTTCACCAATCGAGTCATCGGCCGGTTTGTGTCGCGCGCGCTCATCTCCTTCGAAGCCACGCAATCGTACTTTCCGAAAAGCAGGACCGAGATCACCGGTCTGCCCGTGCGCGAGGAGTTCTTCGGTCTCCCGGAGCGTGTTCGCGGACCGGTGCTGAACGTCCTGATCACCGGCGGCAGTCAAGGCTCGCGGACCCTCAACCAGGCCGCCCGCGCTGCGTGGCCTCTGATCCGCAATTCCCAGTTGCCCGTCCGCCTGGTACACCAGACGGGCCCGCGCGAGAATGAGCCACTGCGCGCCGCCTTCGCGGAATCGAGGCTCGATGGGGAAATCGTGCCGTTCATCGCCGACATGCCCTCGGCGTTTTCCCAGGCAGACCTGATCGTTTGCCGCTCGGGTGCGGGCGCCGTCTCGGAACTGGCAGCGGCGGGTAAAGCATCGATTCTGGTGCCATTCCCCTTCGCGGCGGACGATCACCAGACCCGCAACGCCGAAGCCATGGAGCGCGCCGGCGCGGCCCGCCTCATCCGCGACGCGGAACTGACAGGCGAGCGCCTGTTCACCGCGATTTCCGAATTGAGCGAGGCTAAGACGTTGGAAACCATGGCGCGCGCGGCACGCCGCCTCGCCCGGCCGGGCGCGGCACGTAGGGCAGCGGAGATTCTCGAGGAGGTGGCTCGGGTCTAAACGGCAATTTTTGATTGACAGTTGTGCTTTGAGCCGAAACAATAAAGCAATATAATGTTTTTTCGTCCGCAGCATTTTCATTTTACGGGGATCGGGGGTATTGGCATGAGCGGCATCGCCGAAGTGCTGCTCAACCTGGGATACCAGGTCAGCGGGTCCGACGTGAAACTCTCCGCAATTACCGAACGGCTGACAGGGATGGGCGCGCGAGTTTACGAAGGACACGCCGCCGCCAATGTGGCAGGCGCCCGTGCGCTGGTGGTGAGTTCCGCCGTGGACGAGCAGAATCCTGAACTGGTGGAAGCGCGCCGCTTGCAGATCCCGATCATTCCCCGCGGGGAGCTATTGGCGGAGTTGATGCGCCTGAAGTACGGCATCGCCGTCGCCGGCAGCCATGGAAAGACTACGACCACCTCGATGGCGGCCACCATTCTCAATAGCGCCGGGCTCGACCCTACGGTCGTGGTTGGCGGGCGGGTGGGCACCATGGGTGGATCGAACGCCCGGGTGGGGCACAGCGATTTCCTCGTCGTCGAATCGGACGAAAGCGACGGATCTTTCCTCAAACTCGCGCCCATCATCGCAGTGGTCACGAATATCGACCGCGAACATCTGGATCACTACCCCTCCCTCGACGCCATCCGCGAGGCATTCATTGAATTCGTCAATAAAGTGCCGTTTTACGGCGCGGCTATCGTCTGCCTGGATGATGCCAATGTGCAAAGCATTCTGCCGGACATCCGCCGCCGTACCATTACCTACGGCACGAGCGCCCAGGCGGACGTCGAGGCCGCCGAAATTTCCTGCGGCGCGTCCGCCAGCGATTTTCGCCTGCGCTACCGCTCCAGCGATCTCGGCCGCTTCCACCTCCCCGTTCCAGGGCGCCACAACGTGCTGAACGCTACCGCGGCGGTCGTGGTCGCCACCGAACTGGAAGTCAAGCCTGACGCGATTCGCCAGGGCCTGGCGGCATTCCGGGGTGTGGATCGCCGGCTACAGGTTCGCGGCGTCGAAGCGGGCGTCACGGTGATCGACGATTATGGCCACCACCCCACTGAAATCCGCGCCACTCTGGACGCCGCGCGGCTGTGCGGCTATCGCCGTGTGCACGTGCTGTTTCAGCCCCACCGCTACACCCGCACCTTTCACCTGATGGAGGAGTTTGCCGGCGCGTTCAATCAGGCTGACAGCCTCTTCGTGATGGATATCTATGCCGCGTCCGAAAAACCCATCCCAGGCGTGACGGCGGAATCGCTAGTGGAGCGAATTCGCCAATTCGGCCATCGCGGCGTAGAATATGTGGGTTCGCTCGACCGCGGAGTCGCGGCCCTGGCCGGCGTGGCGCAGGAAGGCGACGCGGTATTGACTCTGGGCGCCGGCAATGTCTGGCAGGCGGGCGACAAACTGCTTGAAAAGTTGAAGGGCACCGGCTAAAATGGCGCGCGAAGCGAAAAAAAACAACCCGGCAACGCGCAAGCTCCTCTGGCGCGGGGGGCTCATCCTGCTCGGTATCGGCGCCGGCACCGGCATCGCGGTCCACCTGGTGCATCGCTACCTCATCCACGATCCCAAGTTTGTGCTTTCGCACGAGCGCCGCGATGCGCTCGCCATCGAAGGCCTGCGTTACGGCTCGCGCGCCAAGGTGCAGCGCATCTTCGCGGAAGATGCCGATCACAGCGTGTTCGCCGTGCCTCTCGAAGAGCGCCGTCGCCGGTTGCTCGCCATCGATTGGGTGGAAGATGCCGCCGTTTCGCGCATCTGGCCCGACCGGCTTTCGGTGCGCATTCAGGAACGCAAGCCCTTGGCATTTGTCGAGGTGCAGGGAACGGTCCTGCTGATCGACGCCCAAGGCATGCTGCTCGAACCGCCGCCGCAGTCGCAGTTTTCGTTTCCGGTGCTCAGCGGCGTGCGCGCCGAAGATCCACCGGAGCGGCGCACGGATGCCGTGCGGGCGCTCCTCGATGTGCAGGACGCGCTGGGCGCTTCTATGAAAAATGTTTCCGAAGTCAACGCCGCCGATCCGGGCAATATCCGTGTCGTCGTACAAGTGGATGGCCGGGTGGTGGACTTGATCCTCGGCGGAGAAAATCTGGGGTCCCGCTACCGCAACTTTCTCAAGCACTACCCCGAAATCCACCGGCGCTCGCCGCAGGTGAGAGTGTTCGATCTGCGGCTGGACGACCGCATTACGGCTAGAGAATAGGAAGCGAAGTTTCATGGCAGGGAAGGCGATCATCGGAGCGGGACTCGATGTGGGAAGCAGCCAGACGCGTCTGGTAGTCTGCCTCCTCGAAAGAGGGCGGCTGCGCCTCATCGGGTGCGGAGTGGTGCCCTCGCAAGGATGGGTCAAGGGCCGGATCTTCGATCAGGGGGCGGTCACCGAATCGATCACCGTGGCGCTTTCGGAAGCGGAAGCGACCGCCGGGAGGTCGGTAGAGTCCGTGGTGGTCGGGATCGGCGGACCCACCGTTCGCGGCGCCAACAATCGCGGCGTGCTGGAGATGGGGTACGTGCGCGAAATTGAGCAGCGCGATATCAATCGCGCGGTGGATCGCGCCACGCGCGTGCAATTGCAGGAAGATCGCATGCTGCTGAACGTCTTCCTCCAGGATTTCGTGGTGGACGATCACCCCGGCCATCGCAATCCGATCCGCATGGACGCAGCCCGCCTGGAAAGCAATGTGCATCTGCTGATGTGTTCGGTGCAGGAGCATACCGCGCTCCTCACCGCCGTGAATCATGCGCACCTCGAGGTAGAGGAGACGGTTTTCGAAGGATTAGCGGCGTCGTACGCCGCGGTTCTGCCGGAGCACCGGCGGCAGGGAATCGCCGTGGTGGATATCGGCTCGCAATCTACCGAAATGGTGGTTTACTACGGCGATGCCATGTATCTCTCTTCGTACGTGAAGGTGGCGGGCGATCATTTCACCCGCGATCTCGCGCAGGGCCTGTGTCTCAGCTTCGAAGACGCCGAGAGAGTGAAGTTCGAATACGGTTCGGCGCTGGCTTCGGCATCCGCCGCCAACGCGGTAGTCGATTTGCCAACGCCTGAAAATCGCGAATACCGTCACGCGGACCGGCGGTTCGTCAACGAGATCCTGCAGGCGCGCGCGGAGGAACTGTTCCGGTTTGTCCGTGGCGAGTTGACCCGCGTGGGGATGGACCGCGCGCTGGCCGGCGGTGTATTCCTCACCGGCGGCGCGGCGCAATTGCCGGAGCTGCTGGATGTAGCGGACAACGTATTGCAATGCCAGTCGCGCTTCGGATTGCCGGTGGGGATCCGGCACTGGCCGGAGAGCATGGAAAATCCGCAATGGAGCGTGGCGGCCGGGTTGGCGATGTATTCGGCCAAATTGAAGTCGCAGGAACAACGGGTTACCCGGGGGATTTTGGGGAAGCTTTTATGAGGAGGAAACCATGGGGCTGATGGATGGCGAGATCGACAATCTCAAATACGAGATCGAAGAGGAAGCGCGGCTTGGCACGCGCATTAAGGTAATCGGCGTGGGCGGCGGCGGTTCCAACGCCGTGGCTCGCATGGTCGAGGAAGGTCTGGAAGGCGTGCAGTTCTACGCCATGAATACCGACCTGCAAGCGCTCACCGCCTGCAAGGTGCCGAACAAGCTGCAACTCGGCGCGCGCATGACGAAAGGCCTCGGCGCGGGATCGAATGCCGAGATCGGCCGGCAGGCGGCGCTCGAAAATACCGATCAGATTGTCGAGCTTCTGCAAGGCGCCGACATGGTGTTCGTCACGGCGGGACTCGGCGGTGGCACGGGGACGGGGGCGGCGCCCGTGGTGGCATCCCTCGCCAAGGAACTCGACGCGCTCACGGTTGCCGTGGTCACCAAGCCGTTCGGTTTCGAAGGCCAGCGCCGCATGCGCATGGCCGAAGAGGGACTGGGGAGGCTGGCATCCACCGTCGATACCGTCATCGCGATTCCGAACGACCGGCTCCTGGCGCTGGTGCCGCGCGGCACCAGTTTCTTCGAGGCGTTCAAGGTGGCGGACGATCTGTTGCGGCAGGCGGTGCAAGGCATCAGCGATATCATTGTCACGCCCGGCCTGATCAATCGCGATTTCTCCGACATCAAGGCCACCATGGTCGGTATGGGGTACGCCATGATGGGGACGGCCATCGGGCGGGGCGAGAAAGCTGCTGTAGAGGCGGCGCGGCAGGCCATCAGTTGCCCGCTGCTGGAGGACTCTCGCATCTCGGGCTCGCGCGGGATCCTGATCAATATCACCGGATCGAGCCGCCTCGGCCTGCATGAAGTCAACGAGGCCTGCTCCATCATCCGCGAAGCTGCCAGCTGCGACGATGTGCAGATCAATTTCGGCGTGATCATGAACGAGTCGCTGAACGATGCGGTGAAGATTACCGTGATCGCCACCGGCTTCCAGCCTGAGAACGCGCCTCTGCCCGACCGCAAGGCCGTGCCGGAGATCCGCTTGCAGCCGCGTTTGCCCGAACCGGTCGCCCTCGAGCCACCGACTCCCGCGCCGGCCCCGCCGGCGCCGCCGATCATGGAGCACCGCATCGAACCACAGCCCGACTTGATGGTGGAACCCGAGCCCATGCTCGATCTCGACGACGTCGAAACGCCGGCATACCTGCGCCAGGGAAGATTGCTGAATTAGGTGTTTCTACCCGCGATACTTGTCCCGGCATTCGGGAGAGCAGAAATATACTGTCTCGCCGCCGAAAGTCCGCACGATTGCCGAGTCGGCCGAAATATAAACGCCGCAGACCGGATCTTTATGAAGCGTGACGCGAGTTTCGCCGGGTGGAGACTGGTTGCGAGCCGCTGGACGCCGGAAACTGCTGAAAAAACCCTGGAGGAGCGAACGCAGGACAAAAAACAACAACAGGGGAATGATGAATTCGCGAATGAAAGCCGAGATCATGCGGTCGGGGCCGGACGGACTGTCCAGCCCCGGAATACTCAGCGCTTACTTCTTTTTCTTGGGCGCGTTGGGATTGGAATACGTGGTCTGAATGCTGCCGCCCAACTGCGTCAGGGTCTCTTTCGCCGCTTGCGCGTACTGCCCGTCGGGAGCCAGCTGAAGATACTTCTGGAACGCTTCGATCGTTCCCGGAGGCGTTACGAACTTGCCCTCCTTATCGACCGTCGCCTGTCCCACCAGGCTGATGGCGTACTGATAATACGACGCCGCGTTCTTGGGATTATCGGGAGCGGCATCGATGGCTGCCTTGAATGCCTTGGATGCCGGCTCCGCCTGGCCGATGTTCGTCAACAGCGCGCCGAGATTGTAATAGCGCTGGAACGCGGTAGCAGGATCGAGTTCCGCTGCTTTCTTTAACTCGGCCTCGGCTTCGGGATACTTCTTGGCCTTCGCCAGCGCCAGACCGTAGTTGTTGTGTGTGGCCGGATCGTCGGGCTTGAGCTCGATCGACTTATTGTACGCTTCGATACCTTTGGCGGTGTCGGTGTCGAAGTCCGCACCGGTCTTAGTGCTCGCCAAACCCAGATACGCATCGCCCAGGTTCGACCATACCGCCGGCTGTGTGGCGTCGACCGTGCTGGCCTTTTCGAGCGCCGTCACTGCCTCCTGATACTTTTCGGCTTTGGCCTCCGGGGTGGTTTGAGTGGGCGCTGCCTGCAAGGCCGTCAGGCCTTCGTTGAATGCGTCATTAAGGGCCTTCTGTTTCTGTATCTTGCCCTTGTTCTCCGCCATCGATTTCTCGAGCGCTGCCTTCTGCTCGGGCGTCAGTTCCTTACGTAAATCATCGGAAATCTGGCCGGATTCCATGGCCTGCTTCACCATCGCGTTCTTGCTGGCGTTGGCAGCCGTGCTTTTCCGCAAATCGAAATCCGTGGGGGGATGGTCGCCCATTTGCGACTTCACGCCGTGCACAACATCGGCTTCCTTCCCATCGATGATCACACTCACATCGAACGTGCCCAACGGCACACCCGTGTGGATATAATGGCCATGCTTATCGGTTTTCAGTTGAGCATCCCACTTAATATCCGTGCGGTGGATCTTGATGATGGCACCTTGGACGGGTTTGCCGTCAACGCCCGTGACGGTACCTTCTATCGTGGTTATCTGTGCCAAGGCACTGGCGGCGAACATGACGAATCCGGCAAACGTCAGCGCCAAGCTACGCAGCTTCATAAAACCTCCAAACTCGGGTTTGTTTGTCTTAAACCCCAGTATACCTTATTCGTTAAATAACAGAATCTAAGGCTCGTCGAACAACCCAATTTGTTGAGTGGATTCAGCTTTGGCCTTCCGGCGGGTGAGCGGGCTCCCAATCACGCCGAGCACCTCGACACCGATCAACGCGGTCCGCGGAACAAAAACCTTCTGCCGGTTACCGAACGGGTCGGGTGGAACCACCACAAATCCGTGGGTGTCCAGTTGTAAGAGGTTATTGGGCAGGATTCCTTCCATGGTTTCGCCGTCGCGGAAGCGTAAACGAACCCAAAGTCCTGGCATCTTGGGCCGGGTTTGAAATGCTTGACGTTCATCCTCCGCCGGCGCCTCGAACTCGCGTACGAAGCTGACGGTTCGCACTTCATGGTACGGCAGGACCGATACCTGGCCTTCAGCAGAGAGTAATTCGACCCCTTCGGGCTGCAAAAAGGTGACCGGATTCAGGTATCCGGCCAGGGTTTCCCGCTGAAATCGGCGAATCAGCGCCTTTTTTGTCGTGGAGCTAGCCAAAAGTTCCTCTACTGCAACAACTATGTTTCAAACATTTCGCGGCTTATTGTATCATTGGCACGATGTCTGGAGCGCACACCGCGAATACGGCCGATCTGCCGGGCGAGATGCTCGCGTTCCTCAATTTCTGCCGGATCGAGAAAGGTCTGTCGGCCAATTCCCTCGCAGCCTATGCCCTGGACCTGTCGAAATGGAGCGCCTTTCTGGGCAACTCGCCCGCGCCCACCGGCGTCGACGACTTACGGCGCTATCTCGATCATCTGTATCGATCGGGGCTTAGCCAGCGCTCCATTGCCCGCCATCTCACCACTTTGCGCGGCCTATATGGCTTCCTGCTCCGCGAGGGCCGGATCGCTACCGACCCGACCGAGCACCTGGGCGCTCCGAAGCAGTGGCAGACCATTCCGAAGTTTCTGAATTTAGAGGATATCGAAAAGATCATTCAGGCGCCGGACACGACTCACCCAACCGGTCTTCGTGATCGCGCCATGCTGGAATTGCTTTACGCCACCGGGTTGCGGGTTTCCGAGTTATGCCGGCTGGGACTGAGTGACTGCAACCCCACTCACGGGGTGGTCCGGACCACCGGCAAGGGTAACAAACAGCGGCTGGTTCCCGTGGGCCGGGAGGCACTGAAGGCTATCGAGGCGTACCTCCAAACCGGACGCCCGGCGCTAGTCAAAGGCCGCGCCAGCCGCTATCTTTTTGTGACGGCGCGAGGTAGCTGTATGACGCGCCAGGGTTTCTGGAAATTGCTGGCTGTGCACGGCAAAAAGGCCGGCATCTTTCATGGGCTCACTCCGCACGTCCTGCGCCACAGCTTCGCTACGCACCTCCTGGAGGGCGGAGCCGATTTGCGCAGCGTGCAGGCGATGTTGGGTCACTCCGATATCTCGACCA
>Ga0335073_10010594_pt1 | contig 12965 bp, 19 predicted proteins | sample Lox_Sample_22_FD_207093 | JGI IMG/M metagenome (GOLD analysis project Ga0335073, IMG submission 207093) | Soil microbial communities from Loxahatchee National Wildlife Refuge, Florida, United States - Lox_Sample_2.2 | ecosystem: Environmental > Terrestrial > Soil > Wetlands | place: USA...
GTCAGCCGGGCGATGACAAAAGGTAGATAAGACGTACAACTCGAGGTAGCATACATGCAACCGTGGCAGCACTTGTCACGGAGCCCTCTATCATCTGAGCTTCATCTAAACACACTCTCCACCAACAGAACTCCACCAACGGGCTTCGGCGGATTTCCCGCGCCTTCTTATAACGCATATTTCTATTGGGTGGCGGAGTGGCGTAGTGCAGTTCTTTCGAGAGGACAGAGTAAGTCGCAAGTATCACGTCGTAGTCCAAGAGAGTCTCGTAATTGAAATCCAGTGGCAGTATTTTTATGCCGGGATAGATGAAGACTTTCAACGTCGGCGCCTTTTCAGCGAATTCCGTAGCCCATTGAGAGACTAAATGTAAGAAAAGGAATCCTGATCTATGATACGGATCGTCGGAGGAGTGATGATTACTGTTGCCTTACTTGGCTGGAGTATTTTTTCACCCATGACAACCTGCTCTGGGCTGCTATCTTTAGGCCTTGGATGCATAAGGATGAGGTCTATGATCTCAACCGTTTTCCCGAGTCCCATTTCCTTACCAAATTAGAACGGTGTTCGGGGATAGAGGTACCTCTGCTAATATTCCGCCGCGAATGACCTGTCGCCTGACCCTGTTTGAAACCCAACTTTCGTCATCGGTCGAAAGACCTTGGTGGCGACTGATGTACATATTTCGATTATTCAAGTCACGTACCTGCTCCCACAGAGGTATCAATTCACCTTCGTCAACAAGGTGCTCCGGCTTGTGATACAAAGCTAGGCCCTCTCGTTGCAACATCCACGCTACAGCTCGCTTTTGAAAGGGGAAAAGTTGACACAAGATCGATTGATGTTGTAGGTGATCCTCGATTTCGGGGAGTATGTAGTCTGTAGGTAGCTTTCCGATGTTTGCGTAAAAGCGATCCGCATTGACTATTATCAACGGCCTACCGAAAGCGTCGTCGAGAATGGCAAGCCTCTCTTTAAGGGAGATTTTTGTGGCCGCTGAGAGCTGTTCGTAAAATCTGATTTCAATCCGACAAATTAAGGTGCAGCTCTGGATGACTCCTTTGAGCTCCCGAATAGAAGCTGTAGTCGAAATGCGTAAGTTTGGAGTGATTGGAGAGTCCTTGCTGGCGAGCTTCTGCAACCATGCGATCTTCTGTAGCGGGGTCACCTGGACGTCGTCCTGACACGCGAAAGCGAATAGCGAGGTATCAGGGCCGGGACGGGAAACCGTCATGACAGGATCGTCGAAGTGGATCGAGACTTCCTCCTCCGAAGTCGACATGACAGCGGCTGCAGACCTGGAACCAGCTGAGGTGGATTGAAGAAATGGACAATCGAACTCGTATTGGAGGACCGAGAACCACCCTCGATCGTCAGGGTCCAGTTTTCGTCGCTTCTGTGGCCTGTTTTGGTCATGGTATTCGGGTCGAGAAGCGCCAACAAACGCACGACAAGCATCCTCGTCGATGAAGGATAGTTGAGACGGAGATAGACATATCCTCCGAAGAGACATGATGGTGGCACCGATTCGTTGTGTGTGTGTGTGTTTCCCCATTTTTTTTTTTATAAATACTGCCGATCAATCAATCATCGGTCACGTATTTAAGCTCTCTTAATTTCGAAAAGCGATTAGGCTATGAATATATGCCGGGTATCAACTACGCTGGTTTCACCTCCCAATCCTCCTAATTTATTTCTTTTTTGTTCTCCTCCCAGTCGTCACTGTCTCTCCTCGTGCCTTTTGCACTGCAGCCGACGGATCAAACGGTTTTCGGCTCTTCCTAGGTTTCTGTGGCGATCTACTTTCTGCATCCAGTGTTGCTTGCTTCTCAGCTCGTTTTTGACGCTTCGCTTTGGCTGCTCCGATTTTGGGCTTTCCATCTGCGGGAGGTGGACGCTGTTTATTTGTGTGATCAACGCCGAGATAAAGTTTGTCCAACTCGCGTTCCAGCTCGACATCTGAGTCTCCTCCCCCAGAATTAAATCCTTCTTCTCCTACTGTTTGTTTCGCGTTTCTCCTGTTGTTATCTATCTCCACCGAGGACTCGGAGTGGGTCTCGTCCATGTCTTTAGCATTCAGCCGCTCTGTATTTGGTCGATGTGTGTGATGGAGCTCTTCGACATCGGATTCAACACTCTCCTCCTCGACGTCGAGTGTGCCATTCGCCTTGGAGGGCTCTGTAGTGAAGGGCTTTTGAGCAACGCTCGCGTCAGGGGTGGCGGTGCCATGCGTGGAGACAGGATCTGATACGCCGAGGTTCTCATCTTCTTGTCGCATTGATCTCCGTAAAGCCTGAACAGCTTTCAGATGTTTCTTGCCTTTGAGATGGGCTTCGAATTGTCTAGTAATCAGTGAATAATCGAGAGAGTATCGAAAATAAAGGACAAGGGACATACTTTTCGTTCTTGTAGATCTTCTTGCAGGCAATGCATTCGTATTCTTCTTCCACTTCGCTTTCTTGAGACTCTTCCTCCATTGTTTCATCTACTGCCATCCAGTCTTGCGTCTCAAAAGTTTTGACATTTTCTTGAAAAGCTGCTTTTGCGCGAGCTGCTTGCGATTGCGACGCGGCTAGCAGTGAGGCCTGAAGCTTTGCTTCGTCGAAAGTCTCTTTGACATAACGAGGATCACGTTTGCGGATGAACATGACCAGCGACTGTAGATGATTAGTCTCAGAAAAATGGTAGTGAAGCAGGATCGGACCTTGACTGTGTCATTGAATTCTCGTCGGCCGGCATCGCGGTGTTTCTTGTTGTCTTTCTCCATAGCTCTTTTGATGCGTCGATCTGGAGCGTCGCTATACTTCCATTGATCCCTCCAGGAGAACGACTTGACAGTTGAAAACGCCAGCCATGCAGAGTAGAAGGATCGCACATCCTTGGGGTCTGACCGAGAGTCTCCGAAGGATGGCATTGTTACGTGGTCCTCATTCACTTCCCGTGCAGCAGCTTCCTCTTCTCCATCTAGAGACCCAAACAAAGTTCTCAGGATTGTATAGAATCCCTAAATGTGGGATTAGTCGAAGGCCGGAATGTGTGCTATACTTTTGGACTGTCGTTCATTCTTGAAAATGTGGACGGATCGAAAAACTTCATGAGATCCTCAACAGTGGTGCCGACAACCTCCTTATCTTGAGCAGCATTGTCACCATCTGTTCCGCGGAGGATCTGTTCTCGATGTGAGTCGTACCATGCTCGTTCCTGCTCATCGGAAAGCACTTCGTAAGCAGCTTGTATCTGGATAAACTTTTCTGCTGCAGCTTGTGTGTTTTCATGGTTTTTGTCTGGATGATATTTGAGCGCAAGTCGACGGTAGGCCTACAGGAACACGGAAGTCAGAGGCATGTAAAAGCATCGGTGCGGGGGATACCCGTTTTATGTCGTCGGCCGTGGTGGCATCTGATCTCTCGACCTCGAGTATCTCGTAGTAGCATGTCCGCATCTCTGGCAGTGCTGTGCTGCTTGCTCTACTGCCTCCTTCTGAATTCTGGCTCTCTGAATTGCCCATCCAAGGCACAGAGGCATCAATAAAGTAAATTTAATATCAAAACTTTGGATTTGTAAAATTTCTGCGTTTTTGTAGGTCTGTATTGACTAGCCCTATTCTACACTGCAATTTTTTTCTGTGTTAAAGTGTGTCACCATTGTATGCATACGACCTGCGCTCGAGCGATCAGATCACATTATGTCATACCAACAGGTGGTCATGGGTTGCGGGTACGAAACTTTATTGGGCATTAAAGTTGGGAGGTTTTTATCTTCCCCCACCTCCACTTACGACACATCAAAAGAGACACAGTGTTGTTCATTCAATGCAGCACCCGCTCCATATGAACCGTAATCTTCACAATACAATATCACCATGAAGTTTGCAAAGTCATTTGAACGAGAACTGGAAGAAGGAGACTTCCCAAAGGAGTGGATTTCTGCTTCCATTCAGTATAAACATCTCAAGGTACAGATTTCTCCCCGCCGTGGCTGGCAGTTCTCCATGTCTCAGGGCTAATTCTTTGGTTAGAAAGTAATTAACAAAGTTCTGAGCTCATTTGCCCGCCCAAAAATGCTTACCTTCTAGGTTGTAAACGAACTCTCCAGCCTGGGACTTAACGCATCGACTCTGCAGCTACTTGTCTCTGGCTCAGACGGACAGACTCAGCAGTCACCCCTAACAGATAAACCTGCGCATCTACAATATGAATTCGAAGGTTTGATTGCAGTGTTTTCTCGGAACTAACATGCATGGATATAGGCACTACCCAGCACTTTCAGCCAAAAATACTTTTGACCATTGATGATGACCTTGCGGTGTCCGCCGATCTGTCTCCCGAGACTAAGCAGGTTATCGAAGAACTCATGAACCATCGATATCCACACGGCCACAGGCGAGCTTCTAACAAGATTGTTGAAATTACGGACCCCCCATCGGATGAACCTGCCAGTCCTGAAGACAACATCGATAGACCCGGGTCATCTCCAAATGAAGATACGATATTCGAAATTGATGAAGATGTCGCTGACGCTGAACGTAAACGGGACGCCATCAGAGCTCTTCGCGCAGCCAATAATAACGTCAACGCGGATGAGGCTGAGCCTGAACAGCATCATCCTCGCACCATCGAAATCACCCTCCACGCTGATTCCGAGTTCTTCAATCTTCTCAAAAACGAGCTGGCGTCGATAGACAATCTTCAAGCACGTCAGAAGGAGGAACTCACAACCCAAGTCAAAGCTCTCGGCACACAAGTCACTAGCGTCACACGACCCGACACTTCGGCTTCATCGTCCGATCTGTACGCTTGGCGAGAGATTTTCCTACTTTACAGAGACGCAGGCGTATTTTTCGCCGCAACAGAACGCGATCATGGGCCCCGTACTACGGCGCAAGCAAAAGAACGGATCGAAAACTTTCAGAATCAACTCGTGAAGCTCAATCTGGTAGAATATTTCAGTTCCTTCAAGTGGCTGATACAGACACGCAAATTCAAAAATAAAAACAGCAGAAACCTCCTAAACCTTTTTCTAAATATCAACAAATCACTCTTACAGAGTTTATATTTTCAGGAAATCAACACTACTGCGACTCGCAAGATTCTTAAAAAGTTTGACAAACGGACCGCCCTCACGTACTTCCCCGCAATTGATGTTCTCTAACCCTACCAGCGCGCGATCGACATTTCCAGAGTTCATGTCTTCGGATCCCTTCTTCGCAGATTCTTTGGCACGGGCAGTGTGCTACGTAATGTCCGAGAATCTGTTGTCGGTCCTACCTCAACTTGATGATTATACCTGCCCCGTGTGCGCTTCCATCACCTACAGGCCAGGTAGCCCTCAAGCGGTCTTTGAGATGTCAACGCTGACTGCTTCTTTTCAGTGCGCCTTGCATGCTCGCATGTGTTTTGCATCCGGTGTCTGATCGTCCTTCAACGTCAAAAGAAATCCAAGTGTCCCATCTGTCGACGGGAGGTCGTGATGCAGGCAGATTCAGGTACGTTCTTTTGAACTCCATTACTTTTCTAAGATCATTTCTAGGCAACATTGATGAGAATCTACTTAAATTTCTGAAATTGTACTTTCCGAAGGAAGTCAAAGCGAAGCAAAATGAAAACGAAAAAGCGGCTGGCCTTGATCTGCTCGAAAACACGGGGCTGGGGCCCCGTCAAATGGGGGAAAGAGGGAATTGTATCATAGCATAATTTGTATAGACCTAGAGTATTATTCGCCTGTCTGGAGATATTATTGCAGTGTAATATGTGAAAATAATTATATCTCATTTCATCCAGGGTGGAGTGGTCCCGGCACCGTTGGGGTTCCAGCCCATCACTAATATAGTCTATTACCAAAGAATTATATATAGGAGTCCTTAAATTCAAGCATAATGCGGGAATATGATATTACACCTTCCAGAAAACATATGCTCTTCGAATCACCACTCCAGACCCAGATAATACTCAGCAGTCTCGGCCCACATAAAGTCTTCCTTCAAAGGATGCGTAACCAGTATCCATCGATCAAATGGGCGGACTTCATTTTCTTGTCTGTACATATGATCCCCCAATTCCGGCCAGGGATATCCGGCGAACGCGGTATAATTGACGACAACATTATCCAAAAGATTACCCTCCTCGAGCCATAGCACCACTTGCCAATCCTCGGGGCCCCATGAATTTCGAGGCGGAATTTCAGACTCTGAGATCCAGGTAACTAGATCCATGCCAAGAATGTATCCCGATCCCCACATCTCGCTCAGTTCTCTTGGAGGATTGTATGTTGTGCCCCAGTAAAGATGGGGTTGTCCACTGAGCCTGCGAATTACCTCGACTAGGCCTGGCGGTCAGTGTTGGGATTGGAAGAGAGAAAGTACCTGGAATGTTGACAAAGGAATCGTCGTCCGTCTTCATGACATGCGTATACTTGTGCGAAAGGTCGGTGCCAATCTTTTTGAAGAATTCGTAAGTTTTCCCATACTCTATCGCTTCCTCGCAGTCCAGATGCATGATATCATGGAAGGTGTTATTCTCCCACTCGGTGACGTTGCGCTCCATGGCGAGGACCTTGTGGGCGTTTCTCTGGTTATAGATGGGCATGTTGCCTTTGACGAATACAATGTCGACCGGGAGATCTTTGGGGAACCGGTTGTAGGCGTTCCGAACCATTTGCCGTCGCGCGGATGACCAGAAAGGGGACATGATGCCGATCAACAGGCGGAAATTGGGATCTGGTTGAGGCGGGAGATGTTGAGAAGGGACTTGCTCGGTCTGGTTGAGCCCCAGTATCTCCTTGGCGGCTGGAATCAACGTCGACGGCTTGAGGTAGTCTGTGCCCTTCCGTATGCCCCGGCCGATAGCAGAGTCGTCATCGTTGGTGTGAGGTACAAACGATGCAGACAGGATGAACAGCAGAGTAACGCCAACGATCAACGCTATCGAGACTCTCAGGCGGATCGCCATCAGCGGCTGAACAGTCTAAGGTTTTTCCTAGTTCGGTCGCAGGTCCGCGATGGAAAACGTGATACGTGGGTTGGGGATGGGAGGGGAGAAAAAGGGGGAGAAAGGCTAAAGATAAAATATATTTCTAAAAGTCTACTACATAATAATTTTCCTCCTTATCCGTAGGTGTGAGTACTCTGTACCACCCCCTCTTTTGGGGGTTCAGTTGGCGACTCCTTTTTTTAGATGCAGGTTAAATGACGGCAGATTGCAATTTCAACTTCGGACATTACATCCAGTCACTTACGTAAGTCATATCGGTCGCCCCAAATGGCCCCGAGTCAGGGGTCTCTTAAATTGACCCCCGAGAGACTTGCGCTAATTTTACGGAGACATCCGTAATCCGACGGGAAGGCATCATAAGGCGGGGCCCATGCCTTTTCTCCGGTCAAAGCTTGAGTCGAAGTGTCTTTCAAAAATTCCCGACAGACGTTGGTTGGCATGTCGTTACGTGTAATGGTTGCGGTCATTGGCAAGCAACCGCCATATCATACGTGGGCGGATACCAAGCTTTCGAGCGCGGCGGTTGGATATGCCTATTGGTAGATTTATATAGCCACAAATTCCGGTGCTGACTCGTGGAGAGCCCGCACTCCCCCTTCTCAGCCACCCACCGGATTTTAATTGGACAAACGTAAATTCTTGGTTGCCTAATTACGCTTCCGCTCGGCTGCAGAAAATAAATATACTCAACCCACCCTTTTCGAATTCGATGATACAAAAGTCGCTCCTTCCCCAACAGTCAAGAGAAAAAGGCCTTCGCAGCTTAGCAGCAGCAGCAAGCAGTCATGTCTGGCCAAAAGAGAGACGTTCAGTGGGCTGATGTAAGTCTCCCTCACCCTCAATACAGACCTCAGCGGTTTGTGTCCTTTTGCGAAATGTAAAAATAGCAACAGATGCTAATTGCTTTTTTGCAATAGGGAATTCGTGGCATTGCTTGTCTCCAAGTCGTAGTCGCTCATGGCTACGAAGCGTTCGGCTGGCCGGAAACGTCTTTCGACCGACCCTACATATTCCAAATACCCTTCACTCGACTGCTTCTCGATGGCGGCTATCTTGCCGTTTGCATTTTTTTCATTTTATCGGGATACGTGTGCTCAATAAAACCCCTTAAACTCGCCCAAGCGGGTAAACCAGAGGAAGCGCGGAAAGTAATAGCGAGCAGCGCATTCCGAAGACTGATCAGACTCGGAATCCCTGCTACCATCGCCACGGTTTGCAGCTGGTTTTTGTGTCAAATGGGCGGCTTCAACCTCTCCCTCTCTCTCCCCGGATATGTATGGCTGAATTTCCATTCCGCCAGACCAACCGATTGGATCACGAGCATCCGAATTCTTTTCAACGCTATTGTAGCTCCCTTCCATCCGATGCGTATCTAATAGTACAGCTCCACACTTGGACTTACGATGGGCAAACATGGTCGACTGGGAGAAACCATTTCGAAGGAATTCAATGGACGATGGCCCTCGAAGTTCATGGTTCCATGATGGTCTATCTCGCGCTCATTGTCACCGCCTCTTTCACCCCACTATATCGCCGACTCGTCTTTGTTATTCTCATTTCGTACGCAATCTACTTCGGGGACCTCATGGGGGAAATTCCTTTCTACATTGGCACATTACTCGCGGACCTCTCTCTCTACCTCAACAGCCACCGCAGCGCCGAACCACAAGTTTCACGATTTCTAAGCGTCCGTAATTGCTGGCCAATGGCGGTGGCCTTTTTTGGTCTCTTCCTTGCGTCCTATCCACCCAACAGTCCCGAGCTCGCCAGTTGGTCTATGTTCATGTACCAAGTTGGAACTCACATCTTCAATTCCTACTGTAAATACCCTGTCTAGTATACAAGTCTGAGTTGTTTAGGGGACTTCAGATGGGCATATCCTTTGTTCGGCTGTCTTTTCCTCATTTTCGCTATCCACTTTTCTCCAACCCTTCGCCGTATATTTTCCCACCCTTACGCTGTCTTCTTTGGCAGCATTTCCTTCCCGTTATACCTCATCCACGGCTTTCTGATGCGATCGCTCCTCTCATGGGTCATCTTCGGGCTCATTCCCCAGTCGGAAGAGAGGTGGTTCATGACGTACATCTTCAACACAATCGGATTTGGTCTATGGATTTCTCTAATTTCTTTCCTCGCCACCCTTTGGAGAGATCGATTGGACACTGCGGTGATAGCATTTACCGCCTACGTTGAAGAGGTGATGTTGGGCAAGAAGCCTCTGCTTCCAGCACCAGTCGTGAGTCAATACAAGGACGTGCACGAACTACAAGTAACACCGGCAAATGGGCATGATGCCAAGGAGAAAATGGAGCTCCCAGTCTAAGGAAGCTCTATCGATTGCTAGCTTATCGCTATAAAGGGAATTCAGGGAGTAATTTTCAACCATATATTATTTATCAATATAAAGTCAATTATCCAAAAGCGATATGAATAATGCTATTCTATTTTTAGCCAGGATGATAAATTTAAGACATTTATGTCGTTTGCCAAGAGGCTGCTTGAACTCTATTTTACGAACCAATCTCGGGCTAATTGGAAGCTCGTGGACAGGAAATGATAGCCCCCTAATTTAAGATTTGAATTTTTGAAGGCGAATTTTGAAAGTCTCTTCGTAATTTTATTGTTGATATTCTTTCCTCGGCGTATTGACGTGCCTCCTTTCTCAAGCTCCATTCCCTGTATCTTCAGGGGCGCCAACAGGGGAGGATTCCGAATGTCGACGCAGTATATCAGGGGCTCGAAGGCAGCCCGGTTTCTCTTTGTGGGTAATCCGCGACCCCCCCTTTTATTAAGATTTCACGGATCGAATTGACGACCAGGGGCTTTCATATGCTTTTGGATATTCGCCTTCCACCGGAATGGTGGTCTTCCAGATCTGAATTCCACAGGCTTGGACAGCTGGACGCACAGGGCTGAAGAAGATCCGACTCCATTTCCCGCGGATCATCCTTTTCACGACAGCTTCACGGATGACGTTTCGGTCCCTGAAGTTGGAGAGCACGACACATCACCGACGCACGACACTCCAGCACATGGAGGACCTCACCAAGACGGATCCATACAAGATACTTCCATACACCATCCCGTCGACCATGACTCTCACCTGCCACCTCCAAATCCGGCAAATCCACAATCTTTGAGTGGCTTGTCTGAGTTGGTCGAGCACAATCCAAATCTGCCCAACCCTTCACCCGTTCGTGCTTCGACCCATCAACGCTTTCTCACTATCGCGACCATGCTAAGGAATGAGCGACGATGGCTACGAGAGTGGATTGAATTCTATTTGATGATGGGAGCCGATCATTTCATCATTTACGATAATGACTCCAAGGATCTTCCTCTCGATATCTTGCAGCATTACGTCGACCAAGGACAAGTCACATACGTACCGTGGCCTCCGCAGGCAGTCCCACCTCCCGACACTTTCCACACCGCGTTGGACGAATGGCAGTACAATTGGTTTAAAGATACACTCGAAACCTGTCTCTATGATGAGTGGATCATTCATAAGCACGCCCCATGTCAAATGGCAGCGTTCGCCGATGCTATCCGTCGCACAAAAGGAGGCGTCTCCCGATGGCTTGGTATCCTAGATGTTGACGAATACATCTTTCCCATACCTACATCGGGTATCAGATCTCTCGCCGCGCTGCTGCGACAAGAGGAATCTTCTGATCATCTGGTGATTCATGGAGGAACTTTCGGGACCAGCGGGCATGTTGATCATGCCGCGCGCCGGCGACCTGGAGACGCAGTGCAAGCTCTTGTTACCGAAGAGTACACTTATCGAGCCCCCTACGATCGTACCTTGACTTTGATATTCATCGCTAACTCCAGACCACGGGGATCACCCCGGCGGCCAAGTGCAAGGGGAATGGCATCTGCACGGTCATGGGCAGCTTGGGGACAGTGTTTTGACGGATGGATGGACTGGTGATGTGACGAAAGCGTTCGCGGACCCTGACTTTGTATCCCATTCTTCCATCCACCATTTCAATCCTTACGATTGGGTATGTTTCCTAATTTTTTTGCGATGGCTGACGTCTAGTCACATTGGAACGAAAAATATTTCTGGACAGGGGATCCTGTTTGGAAGTACAACCACTATACCATGTTGTCCATGGCCGACGTTCGACGGAAAGCGGAAGTCAACGGCAATCCCATCCTCGACAGCTTCTCATCCGAGATGAACGAGTTCTACTCAAGAGAGAGAGACACCGATATTCTCGAGTACGTCCCACAACTGAAACAGCGTATGTTAGATGTAATCAGACAACACCCACCTCCGCGTCCCGATGATTGGGAGGCAACATTGGAAACATCGATATAGAACTCATTATAATATCATATATAATCTTTATTGGGAAATAGGTTGCTTATTACATTGATGAAGGTATAATATGTATTGATTAATATATTCAAACGTTCCCGCACTTGATCTTCGTTTGCAAATGTTGGGCAAGATATCAGAGAAAGAGTAGTACTAAGAGATTACTGTCAAGATCATCTCCTTCAAATTTGTGCCTGGTGCAGATCGCCACTGCCGCATCAGAATCTCGACTCCGGTCTCTTGCAAATGGTTTTCGGAATATCGTCTTACCCCTCTGTGAAATTGCAGGACATTGGAGCCAAATGTGCGGATCATGGCGTCAATGCGGCCCCTCCTCTGAGGAAGATTGAGAAATATGACTACATCATTGTCGGAGGTGAGAGAATTCTAGTTTTCGACGACACTGACGTTTATGTTAGGAGGCACCGCAGGGTGCGTTTTGGCGAATCGACTGAGCAAGTCGGATTCAAGAATCCTTCTGCTCGAACGCGGTCAGCTCTCCGACTCTTTCAAGTCTCGAACGCCACTCCTCTCGCTGGGTTATAATCGCACAGATGCGGGAGTCATGACGTACGAGTCCGCGCCCCAAAAGCACCTGTACGGCAATAGGAAGATGAAAATGATTGCGGGGAAGCTGTTAGGTGGAACGAGTCGAATAAACAATGGACTATATTCGAGATGTCAACCCGGGGAGTTTAACGACTGGGGGGCGAGCTGGCAGTTTGACAAACTGAGTGGACTTTACGACTGTTCGGAACAGAACACATCGGCTCCGCAAACCACGAATTCGAACGGGGAATGGCAAACGCGAACAATAGAAGCCTTTTTCGAGACGTCACAAATGTACCAAGTGCTATGAGACGTTTTTTGATCTAGTTTTCGAGATACAGTCACCGGCATGGGCGTGCCGTTTGTAGAAGATTTCAATGATCCCAAGCAACCTGCTTCGTCTATTACGAAACTTCGGACAACAGTCAATACACAAGGAAGAAGATCTTCAACCAGCGACGCATTTCTGTCAGAGAAGGATGTCAAGAGCAAACACAATTTGACTATCTGCTTGGGCGCGGTTGTCCAACGAGTCCATTTAGACGATCGTAAGCAGGTTCGAGGAGTCTTCGTGGAAGCTGAGACGCCATCCCCAGAGACATATTATATCAGCGTGGAAAAAGAGATAATCCTCTGTGGTGGGGCAGTAGCGTCTCCACAGCTTCTGGCCTTAAGGTTGAGCCTTGAAATGCATGCTAACAATAGTGGAATCGGTCCCAAAGATGAGTTAGCAAAACACAACATCCCTTGCATCGTTGATCTCTCTGGTATTGGTGTTCATCTCGTAATCCCCCGCCACTTTGTTTTAACATGCGAAGCAAGATCATATCTCGGTGCCACTGTGCTATTCAGTTCCTGTCGAGTCATCCATTCACGTCCTCCAGTCAAACATTCTCACGGCGGTAAAGACGTCATTACAGTATCTCATCTCGGGTAGCGGCATGTTTTTATCTCCAGTTGCCGAGTATACTTACTTTCTCCGAGGGGACAGATACCCTCCGCACGCTTTGACCGACTCCGAAAACAATTCATCTCTGACAGGAAATCTCCCCGATCTGGAATTCGGATGGGTTGGTGCATGGGGAACAGCAGAGCAA
>Ga0335073_10010595_pt1 | contig 12964 bp, 12 predicted proteins | sample Lox_Sample_22_FD_207093 | JGI IMG/M metagenome (GOLD analysis project Ga0335073, IMG submission 207093) | Soil microbial communities from Loxahatchee National Wildlife Refuge, Florida, United States - Lox_Sample_2.2 | ecosystem: Environmental > Terrestrial > Soil > Wetlands | place: USA...
ATTGGGCACGGGAGTTATGTATCGCGGGTCTCGCATTCGCGGTATGCTCTCTTAGAGGTCGGCGTTTCGTCTAAATCCACGCATGCATCTGAGGTTTGGCATTGCCGCCGTATTGGTGGGTCTGGCTGGCCTTCCCCTGGCCGGACGCGCTCAGCTTGCGCCCTCGCCTGACGCCCCCCCGGTGAGCACCGCGCCCGCGGCCCCGGCGGACGAGGCGCCGATGACCACCTTCAAGGTGAATGTGAACCTGGTGGATCTGTTCTTCACCGTGAAGGACAAAAACGGCAACCTGGTTCCCCACCTGAACAAGGAAATGTGCACCGTGTCAGAAGACAAGGTGCCGCAGACGCTGAAGAACTTTGTTGCAGAAACCAATGAGCCGCTCACGCTGGGTATTCTGCTCGACACATCGGGCAGCCAGCAGCGGGTGCTGCCGCTGGAACAGGACGCAGGCAGCCAGTTTCTGCAGCAGGTGTTGCGCTCGAAGGATGAAGCGTTCCTGATTTCGTTCGATGTGAATATCGATCTGCTGCAGGACTACACCAATAGCCCGAGGATGCTGGCGCGCGCAATGGAGAAGGCGCAGATCAATACCGCCGGCGGAAACGGCGCAGCGGGAATTCCGGGCGCAGGTGGAGGAACTATCCCAACGGTCGGCGATCCCAAGGGCACTCTGCTCTACGACGCGATCTATGAATCTTCGTACGACAAGCTGAACCAGGAGACGGGGCGCAAGGCGATCATCATCCTGACCGACGGCGAAGATGAGGGCAGCAATCACAAGATCCAGGATGCGATTGCCGCTGCGCAGAAAAACAACGTCATCGTCTATATCATCCTGATCGCAGACCGTGCGATGTACTGGGACCAGGGCATGGGCTACTACGGCTATTCGGCCGCCAAGCGAATCAGCGATGAAACCGGCGGGCGGGTCATCGATGTAGGCAACAACGGCGCGAAGCTGCAGGCGGCTTTTGAGCAGATTCAGGATGAGCTTCGCACCCAGTACGTGGCCAGCTATACGCCCAGCAACGCCAAAACAGACGGCACATTCCGTCACATTGCAGTGGAGTGCAAAGGTGATGGCGGCGAGAACCTGAAGGTGCAGGTGCGCAAAGGCTACTATGCGCCCTCCGGCGGCAACTGAGCCGATGAAGCTCTGACTCCCTTGCAACCGGCTCCGGACGGCTCTTCGCATCTGTTCCTTGCTTCTCCGGTTTCATGACTGAAGTTACGCTCTGGAGCGGAACCGTAAATCTGAGCCGGCGCAAGCGCGCATCGAATCACTCAGGATCGGTACTTCGAGGTGATCGGGATGAAAACCTCTCTTCTTCTCGTATTGACTCTCACCCCACTGGCAGGCACAGCGGGCCTGGCGCAACAAACAGACGCAGACGATGCGGCAAAGACGACCTACGCCCCGGCCGCAGCGGGTTTCGGCGACCAGGCAGCTTCGCGCTCATGGGAGATGACATCGGTGTCGGCCGAGCTCGACGGCAAGCTGGATTCGAAGTCGGCGAAGGTAGGTGACCGCGTCACGCTCAAGACCACCGACAAAGTGCAGATCTCCGACGGCACGGTGATTCCGAGGGGTTCACATCTGGTTGGCCACATCACCCAGGTGCAGGCGCACAGCAGCGACCGCGTGATTGCGCAAGTGGCCATCGCATTCGATCATTTTGAATTGAAGAACGGACAAAGCGTTGCGGTTCACTCTCTCATCCGCACTGTTCGCCCCAGTGCCGCCGTGATGAGCATGAACGGAATGGACAACGACAACACGATGGACGCGAGCAATCTGGGCGGCGGAAGAATGGGCGCCGGCCGCAGCGGCGGAGTGGGTGCGAGTGGAGGTGTTCCGACCGCAGCCGGCGGCATGGGAGGCGACATCTCCGGCGAAGTGGCGAATCGCACACCGCTGGGAACTTCGGCCGACGCGAACACAAATCTCGGCGCAAGCACAGGAGTGGGGGCCGGCGTAAATCAGGAAGCCGCAGTGCAGCTTGACGGGCACGGCGATGCGCCGATTGCAGGCGGTGCGCATGCTGCGGCAGCGGCGCGCGCGGTGCCTCATCAGACTGCGATTCCCGGAATCATGCTGGCCGGCAGCAGTTCAGCCTCAGGCCTGCTGATCGACGCCGATCGCAGAGACCTGGAGTTTGTGAGCGGAACGCGCTTCGAGATGGGAATTGTGGCGGACCAATAGAGACAGTTCGCAGTTGGCTGCGTATGCGGGGAATCCCACAGAAGTAACTCCACAATGGTCACCGAATGGGCACGACCGCTCCCAGTTGAGTGTCCTGTTTTTGCACAGTGGATTACCGAAGTCAGGACCAACGTTATCTGGCGCGGAGTAAGGGCATTCGCTAATATCGGCAGCAATAGAAAAACCATGAGGCCGCGTACATGAAATATTTCGGCCCTCGTTTTTCCCGGTCTGCGAGGAGTTTGGCATGGTGATCAAATGCGTTGCCCAGGAAGGGTTCGAAATCAGTCCAAAGTTCCGCCAGACGGTAGAGGACAGGATTGCGCGCCTGGAGCGGGATGCCGAGTACGACGAAGCGCAGATGAACCTGCTGGAAGACATCGACCACATCCGCCGGCAGATGCGATTGATCGCGGCGCAGAGATCGGAAGCGCTGCGCATGAGGCTCTTCCTCGACCGCGCCAAGACGCGGCTGCCGCGCCCGCTGATCAACCTGTAAGAGAAACAGTTCACAGTTCGTAGTTCACCGTTCGCTGTTGGCAGTTTGCCTCCTGCTGCGCGAATCTGTCAGCGAAACCATCCCAGCGATAAAATTGAGATGAAGAGGCTGGGCGGCCTTTTCTATGGCCAAGCGATTCCCCGCAATCGAAGCCAGCCACCGAGAATTCATTGAACGGCAGCGGATTTTCTTCGTGGCTTCCGCCGCGCGCGAAGGGCGCGTGAATCTTTCGCCGAAAGATGGCGCGGCGTTGCGCTTGCTGGGCGCGAACCGCGCAGCGTATCTCGATGTAACAGGCAGCGGCAACGAAACGGCGGCGCACATTCGGAAGGATGGGCGCGTCACGCTGATGTTTTGCGCCTTTGAGGGCGCGCCGATGATTCTGCGGCTCTACGGGCGCGGCACAGTACTTGCGCGGGGCAGCAAGGCCTACCAGGAGATGCTGGCTGCCTCGTTTGACGGCGAGGAGCGACCGGGTGCGCGGCAGATCGTTGTGGTGGATGTCGATCTCGTCCAGACCTCCTGCGGATATGGCGTTCCTTTGTTTGAGTACTCCGGCGAACGCACGACGCTGACGCGCTGGGCAGAAGCGAAAAACGAAGAACAATTGCGCGCATACTGGCGGGAGACCAATTCGAGCAGCATCGACGGTTTTCCCACTGGGATGCTGGAGGCAAATGAGTCACCCGAACTCTCAAGTTAAGCTCGACTATTTCGTTGCCGATGTCTTCACCGATACGCCGCTCAAGGGGAATCCTCTGGCAGTGGTGATGAACACGTGCGATTTGAAGACCGAGCATATGCAGGCGATTGCGCGCGAATTCAATTTGTCGGAGACCACGTTTGTCGAACGCAGGCTGGCCGGGATCGAACGCGTCGAGGGCGTGCGGGTGCGGATCTTCACTACACAGGAGGAGCTGCCGTTTGCCGGGCATCCTACGCTGGGCACGGCAAGCGTCCTCAGGGCGCATGCGCCGGAGGTGATGCAAGGCGACAAGGTGACGTTGGCGTTGAACGTTGGACCAGTGCCGGTGCGGTTTGAGCCGAGCAGCGGAGAGGGACTGTTCGGCGAGATGACGCAGCGCGATCCGGAGTTTGGCGCGGAGCTGGACCGCGTGGAGGTTGCGCGCCTGTTGGGGCTGGCAAGCGAAGATCTCGATCCGGCGCTGACACCGCAGGTGGTGTCGACCGGCAATCCTTTTGCGATTGTGGTGCTGGGTTCGCTCGAAGCGCTTGGGCGGCTGAAGTTGGATCATGGCGCGGCGACGGCGTGGCTGCGCGAGCGCAAGGCACGGTGGTTCTACGTGATTGCGCCCGATTCCGACCAAAACCAGGGCGCCCCAAAGCGGTACAGAGCGAGAATGCAATTCTATGGCGGCGAAGATCCGGCGACAGGCTCGGCTGCGGGATGCGCCATCAGCTACCTGGTAGCGCACGGTGCGGTCGCATCGGATGTGAAGATTCATGTGCGGCAGGGCGTGGAAATCGGGCGGCCAAGCGATCTTTTTCTAACGGCAAGATCGAATTCGTCGAAGGTGACCGATGTGCGCGTGGCGGGCAGCACTGTTCTTGTAGCAAAAGGACAGCTTTTCCAGCCATGATGCACAATCTTTCAACAGAAATTCATCAAGGCAAGTGGCCGTCTGTGTTGGCTTAATCGATTTTTCCACTTGTTTCAGTTTGATTTTCAATGAAATCTTCGCCATCTGATCCCTCTACTAAAAATGTTCCGCACCACGTACTCTTCGGTCTCATTGAAGCCAATTCACTGGCGCGACTCAGGGCCCCTTCTACGAGAAGCGTCAAAGCATTGAGCAACTGATCCGCGAAGGACGGCTGGCCCGCAAGCGAGACCATACCGGCCAATTGCGGACGCGTGCGCGGCCATGCCCGTGAGGTGTGGGCGATCACGCTCGGCAAGACCGATGGATTCATCCGCAGGAATGCGGGGGTGCGTCCTTCGCGGCAACGGGCCAAGAAATTTGAGCACGTAAACCCGCCAGAACGGGACGGGGATGTGTTGCCCAGTACGCGGCCAAAAAATTTGTTTAAGGAGCCAATCCCCTCGCCATGCGCCCGAAGAAAGTGATTCTCTGTGTTGATAACAACGAACAAGAGCTGTCTGTACTCAAGTTCATGCTGACCACCAATTCCTACCGTGTTTTCTCTGCCTCAAATGGCCAGGAGGCAATCGCAGTTGTTGCTTCAGGCCAGCAACTTGACCTGGTAATCACCGCAACCCAAATGCCGCAGATGAGTGGCAGCCAGCTTGTGGAGCGGCTGAAACGGATGGCGCCGCATGTTCCGATGGTCCTGCTGGGCGATACACCGACGGCAAACAATGAAATCCACGCAGCCGACGCTGCGCTGACGCGCAGAAACTGCACGACGATGGAGCTGCTTGATTTGATCAAGCGAATGAGCACACGCAAGCGCGGACCGCGCAAGGGCGCACAGCGCACGCCGCAGACGGCGGACGATCAGTTGGCAGCAGCGTCGTAAGAACAGAGAGCAGGGGCAACCAGCGCGGGTTGGCCTTCGGTGCCGAGGTCGATTCCGCTGGCTTGCTCCGTATCCTGTCGCCTCTTGCCTGATCGCTGCTCCCTGCTGGCTACTCCCTACTCCCTGCTTCTCCGTTTCCTGTCCCCTGATACGGCTTCCTGCGGCCCACTCGATTCACCGCATACTTCGCCGGTTTTTCCCTTTCCACTTGACGAGTGTGCGCGATACTGCTCATACTCACGCCATTGGTGCCCCCTACCTTAATAGAACGTTTTGAGTTAGTGAAAGTAGGCCCTTATGGACCTCGTCGTTTTACGTCTTCTTTTTGTGATTCTGCTTGCCGCGGTCTGTTATTTCCTTCGGCCGTTTGGTTTGCATGAGGGGTGGCAAGGAGCAATCGCTGGTGCTGCAGCCGCCTGCGCAGTCATCATCTTCGAACTGAGAGTGCGGGCACTCACACTGCGACGGCTGATCGGCGCGGTGGTGGGCAGCGTACTGGGTATCATCGGAGCGGCGCTCTTCTGCCTGGTACTGCGTTCGGCTCCTATCGCCAGCCCGAACTCCGCGGTCCTGCAGATCTTCGTCCTCCTGCTCATGACCTATGTGGGCCTGCTGGTGGGCGCCAGCAAAGGCGACCTGCTGAATCCCGCGGCGCTTGGCGCAGTATTTTCCGGCGACAAGCCCACTCATCGCAGCTCAAAAGTTCTGGACACCAGCGTGATCATCGACGGCCGCATCGCGGATATTGCCGAAGCCGGCTTTATCGATGGCATGCTCGTGGTTCCGGAGTTTGTGCTCCGCGAACTGCAGGTGGTCGCCGACTCGACCGACGGCTCGAAGAGGCAACGCGGCCGCCGCGGACTCGACATGCTGCAACGAATGCAGTCGAACGAGAAGATCCAGGTGCAGATTGTGCCGGATGATTTCCCGTCGATCCGCGAGGTGGACCTGAAGCTGCTGGAACTGGCCAAGAAGTGGGAGGCCAAGGTGGTGACCAACGACTTCAACCTGAACAAGGTGGCCCACCTGCACCACGTTGAAGTGCTCAACATCAACGACCTGGCCAACGCTTTGAAGCCGGTAGTGCTGCCCGGCGAACGGATGAATGTGACCATCCTGAAAGAAGGCAAGGAGTTCAACCAGGGTGTCGGCTACCTTGACGACGGCACGATGGTTGTTGTCGATCATGCACGGCGGCTGATCGGACGCAATGTCGCGATCAGCGTGACCAGCGTGCTGCAAACCGCAAGCGGAAAGATGATCTTCGGCAAGATGGAAGAGAACGGGAAGACCATCGCCAACGAACCAGCCGAAAGCGCGCGGTAGCGCTGGCTGCACATCGCAGGAGCGAACGCGATGGTCGTCTATAACGCAAATCTACAAGTCATCGATTGCCCTTGCACCAAGCGCAACTGCCCGAGGCACGGTTTCTGCGCGGAATGCCGGGCTTATCACCTGCGAACGAAACGGGCGCGGGCGCCCTATTGCGAGCGAAAGCGGAACTGGTTTCAGAGGCTGCTCGACAAGACTGCGCCCAAGGCGAAATGAGATTGCCGGTACATCGGCCGCGCGAAATAGTTACGTGCTGCGCAGGCGGTCAATGAGTTTCTGTTTCGCCGTGGGCCACTCGGCAGCGATGATCGAATAACGGAACGAGTCTCGTGGAACAAAGTCCGCAGCCATGCGATGCGCGCGTAGAACCCCTTCAAACTTGCCACCGATGCGCTCGATGGCGGCCTGCGAACGCTGGTTGCGCGCGTCGGTGTGCAGGCAGACGCGCAGCACGTCCCACTCCTCGAACGCATGGGTCAGCATCAACAGCTTGGCCTCAGTGTTTGCGGCAGTGCGGATCGCCGTGGGTGTGAGCCAGGTGTAGCCGATCTCGCAGACGTCGGGATCGCGCCGGCCATGACGCGAGTGGCCGGCAGGCCAGGCCCAGCGCTCCATGTCGAAGAAGCGCGTTGAGCCGAGGACGGCTTCGTCAGAAAGACGCACGTGCGCGAAGGCGAGCGCAGTTCCGGCTTCGCGCCAAGCCAGCGCCGTGTCAATGTAGCGCAGCACGGAATCGCGGCCGGCGGGGACGGCGCTCCAGCGGTAGAGCTCGGAATCGCCGGATGAGGCGGCGATAAGCGCGTCAGCGTGCACGTGCGAGAGCGGCTCGAGACGAATGTACGTACCTGTAATGACTGGACCCTTGGTCATTTGCAGCCCCGTCGCGGTGGGCCGGCAAGGTGCGCCCCCGAACAAAACCAGTTTATCGAGACGGGAGCGGAGTGGAGAGGCAGAGGCGGGGCACAACAATCATGAGGCGGGCGGCTCCGCTGGTTGCTGAGCCGCCCGTTGTTCCTGAAAATTGGCCTGTGGGTTATGGCGCAGGCTTCTTGGCAGCCGCAGGCTTGGCAGCCGGCGCAGAGGATTTCCAGAAGTCGGGATCGGCCTTGACCCACTCCGGTGGCGGATAGCTCTGGGCGGGGTTGATGGAAAACAGCTCGGAGTCGGAATCCTGGATGCAATCGGCTTCAAGCTCGCGGAGTTTCCTCATGCCTTCGTCACCCAGCGCGTCGCGGAACTGCTTATCCTCGGCGAAGCCGGTGTCGATCTCGGCCATCGATTTATCGAGGCTGAAGAAAGCGAATTCATCGTCGCCTCCGTACGCGATCTCAAAAGCGTCCCAGTGCGCGCTCGTGCCGGCCTTCTTGTGCGTGTCCATGATCAGTTGCGCCATCTCGTGAAACTTGCCCATTTGGCCGGGCTTAACGTGCACCATGAAAATCTCGAAGTAGCGCACACCGGCGATGGATTTGGTCGGCCGCAGACTCATGCTCTCGTCGTAGGTGAAGACGAACTGATCGAGACCGTCGAGCAGCTCGCCATCGGCCACGCTGTCGCGGTCGAGCTCGGCGGCAAGCGCCTTGTCCTTCTCAATTGCCTTGTCGTCTTTTTCCCACGCGGCGAAGGAGTCATAGCCGGTGAAGTACAGCGCACGCGACTTGCCCGACATCGAGTTCAGCGCAAAGTAATGAGTGGGCCATTTGGCCGCAGCCATGGCAGCCACAAACTTGCTCTCTGATTTGTCGTGAATGTCTCCGTTCTTTCCTGGCTTGATAAACTCCCGCGTAATCTGCAGAACTTTCGGCGGTCCCTGCATGTCTTGCGCCGCACCAAATGTGCTTCCGGCAGCTGCAATCGATAGAACGAGCAATGCTGAGCCAATACATTTCATGGCGTGTCTTTCCTCCTTGATTCGATCGGAGATGGCTTGCGATAGGGGATGGAGTGGGAAGCGCAGGCTATCTGAGTAACGCGATTATGGGGCGTAGGAGCAGGAAGTGTAAAGGAATATTTCGGTTACGAGGATCAGGGTGCTGCGGAACTCGCTCGCCTGCAACTCGATCGAACGCTGGGCCGGATGAAACGGCGTGGCTCTTCGCCCAAAATTGCAGTCCGCGGCGCGGTGTGCGAGATTGGAAATAGTAGGAGTCGCCAGGGCATTCGGTCATTTTCGGAGACCTCAATGGTCAAACGAGAGTGAGCGCCCGCGAATCTCGCTGATGGGATTGGAATGATGAGACGGAAATCGCGGAACCGCAACTTCGATCAATTGGTGGAACTGCTTCGCGCGAACGGATTCGAAGTGACGCCCTATGCCGGCGTGACCGGTGCAGTGCTGGCGACGAAGCATGGTGTGGGAGCCGTGCTCGTGCCCGCGCAACCAGCCAAGGGGTCCGGGGATCCGGCGGTAGCGTTCGCTGTCCACCCAGGAGTCATGGTGAAGGGCGAAGTGACGCGTCTGCTGGATCGGGGCTACCAGAAGTTCATTAAGTCTTCCCAATATGAGCTGCCTGCGACGGCCCACCAATTGCAGGCGATTCACCAGTTCAGCGAGGAGCTGAAGCAGTTGACGGGTGCGACCAGTCTGTATAACGAATCCCTGGGCACGACGAGCGATGTGTATCGCTACGATCGCCTGAAGGGCCGCGGGGTGGACGACCCTGAGCCAGCCCAGCCGTGGGCCCTGACCGATGGGCACTGACCTGGGGCTTGGGTTGACGCACTGAGGGGCACCGACCTGGGGCACTGGGGCATTGACCTGGGCACTGAGCGGCATTGACCTGGGCACCGCGAGGGGCATTGACCTGGGCTGCTGATCTCGCGCTGAGTGATCCGGTGGAGCGTGCGATCGACCATGGATGGGCAGGAACAGGCCGGCAGAACCGCGGATTCAGCGTCGACACGCAGGGTCAACGAACAACCGGCTCACGTGCAACCTGCTGGCGCTCAACCTGCTGATTCCTCGGCCAGGCAGCAACTGCTCCGCGCACGCCGCAAAGAAGCGCGTCAGGATGTCGATACCTCGGTACAGATTCTCCTGATCAACGTTGGCTCGCGTCTGCGCGGCAGGATTCTCGACTTGAGTCTTGGCGGTTGCCGCATCCGCACAGACGACCGCTTTCCCGTCGGCATTTACACGCGCGTTGAAACCGAGTTTTATATCGAGGGCCTGCCTTTTCGGCTTGGCGGCGTCATCCAGCAGGTTTACGACCGCAAAACCATCGGCATTCGCTTTCTTGATTTGAGCGAACGCAAGCGCCAGCAGGTGCAGGAATTGATTGCGGAGATCGAAGAGGCACGCGCGGCAAAAGAGCCGGACGACCCGGCGGCGTAGAGGCGCCTTCCCATCCATTCAGCCGCCTGATCTGGCATGTGTGCGCTCCCACCTTTTCGCTAAAAAGCTGCGAAAGGATGGGGCGCGGGTTTGGGGCCGCTTGGATGCTTATTTATGAGTGAGGGCCGATGCAGCGGCCGGGTCGATCTCGATGTAGTCCAGCGCGGCAGGGTCGTTCCCGTCCGGCGTTCCTTCAACGGCCAGAGTGTCGCCGGGCCTCAGGTCCACGCCGTGCATATCTGCACCGCGGAACGTGAAGCGCGTCGAATTGTCGCCGTTCGGCCTGCGCGAGGGAAGCGAAGCGTTTGCCTCCCATGAGACCACTTGCTGGCTGTTCACGCTGAGTGTGAAATGCGCAGTGCCGGGCTGCAGATCGAAGTACTGGACGGCGATGTTGTAGCGGCCTGACTGGCCGTTGTATGTCCACTCGGCTTTGCAAATGGGCGTGCCGGGAGGATTGACGTCGATCGAGTGATCCTGCTGCGCCTTTGGCGGTGCGGGCGCTGACGACGGACACGATACTGCCTTGCCGCCGGATGCATCTTCCCAGGGCGTGACGGGGATGACCTTATAGCCGGTGAGGTGCGCGTTTTCGGCTTCGAGGCGACCGGGATAGTGGCCGGCGCGGCCCTCGGCATCGGGAATTCCACTGTCCTTGAAGAAATATTGCACGATGGCGTCGCGCCACACAATGGCGTGGCCGGCCTGGTATTCGAGCCGCGTACTCACTTCTTGAAAAAGGTCCGGATCGACTTTGCCTTTCAGCGTGGCCCATTCTGTGCCGAGTTGCGCTGCCTCCTGCGCGCCCTGGTAATGGCTGTCATAGATGTACTGGATGACTGTCTTACCCGAGTGCAGCTTGTAGGTGTAGGGCACGTGGTGGAAGAAGAGCAACAGGTCGTCGGGCGTGGTGGCCAGCGACTCGTACAACTTCGCGACCTGCGGCGGGTATTGGCCGGCGAATCCGGTGCCCGTAGCGACCGTGCGGTCCATGCCGATGCCCTTCGCGTCGTCACGATGCCACTGGCCCCAGCCGTTGCGCTCGCTCGACTCGATGTTCGGGCCGTAATGGCTGCCGGTAATGTCGGTGAGCGTCTGCGTGCCCAACGGCCCGGTGTAGTGCACATACGCCGGCCACGACTGCATCAGCATTTTGTCAACGGTGGCGACGACCTGCGGATCGGTGCTGATGGTTTGCCGTGTCCACTCGGCGGCAATCTGCTCCGGAGTCAGATTCGGATTCCATGCGAGGCGGCCGAAGGCGTAGAGATTGGCGAGCGCGAGCGGCGAGCCGAGCCAGCCGTCGCGGCCCACGCTGGCCACGCCAATCATCCCACCGAGGCGACGATTGAAGGATTTGCCTTCGATGATCGTCTTGACCGGCGTCGAACGATTTTGCGCATGGAGGTCGAAATCGAGAACCCACTTCCACATGGGCGCAATGTAGACGAGATGTCGCTGCTGGCCGAGATATTCCTGCGTGATCTGCACCTCCATAGCGGTATTGGTTTTCTGAAGGCCGGCGAATGTGGGCGAAACTGGCTCCTGCGCCTGGAAATCGATGGGGCCTTCCTTGATCTGGACAATCACATTGGGAAGAAACTTGCCGTCGAGCGGATGAAAGATGTCGTAGGCAGCGCGGGCGCGATCGGCCTTGAGGTCGTTGTAATCGAGATGATTGTTGTAGACGAAGGCGCGGTAAAGAACGACGCCGCCGTGAGGCGCAAGCGCAGCGGCCAACAGATTCGCCGCGTCGGCGGGGCTGCGGCCGTAGCTGGCGGGGCCGGCCTGGCCTTCGGAGTCGGCCTTGACGGTGAAGCCGGCGAAGTCAGGGATGAGCGCGTAGATTTCGCCAACCTTGGTCTGCCACCAGCCAATCACGTCAGGGTCAAGCGGATCGAAGGTTTTGAGGCCGCCGATCTTTTGCGGGCTGGCGATGTCGACGCTGAGCGCGAGACGCACGCCCCAGGGACGCATGGCGTCGGCGATGCGGGCGAGCTGGGGAATGTTGTCGGCGACTAGGAATGGCGCGGCGCCGTTGACGTTGTTTACGTTGCAGCCGTTGATGCCAACTGACGCGAGCAGGCGCGCATATTCGCCGACGGCGCTCAGGTCTCCGCGGACCTTGTTGCCCTCAAAGAAAATCGAGCGGCCCGCGTAGCCGCGCTCCACCGTACCGTTGAAGTTGTCCCACTCGTCGACCCAGCGGATGGGCATGGCTGGCGCGCCACGCATGGGACTCGTCGCGGGAGTTGGGGGCTTGCCCAAATCGACGGTCGCCCCGGCTCGGATGAGCGCAAACGCTCCGTAGAGCACCCCGCGCTCGTCACCGCCGACGATGACGATTTGATTGCGTTCACCACAGCCGTTGTAGCGATCGGCGCATGGACTGGAATAGATCCAATATCCATCAGGCTTGAGGTCGGCCGGGACGGGCAGCTTGGGGTATGCCGCGCGCACCTCTTGCGCGGTGCCGACGACGGTTTGACCGCCGAGACCGGCCTCAGCGCGCGCTGTAAGTGACGCGGCGGTAACGAGGTCGCCGAGGTTGCGCTGGAGTTCCTTGACAGCCGATTGTTCGATGGGATCGTTGCCGAGCGATCGCACGTGGCGCGGGTAAAGCGTGCGTGCGATATGACCCGTGGAGCGCAACCACGCCTGGTCGGCGGTCTGGGCGTGGGCGGTAAGGGTGGTTGCGACGGCGAATGCAAGTCCAAGAACAATGAAGGAATCGATTCTGTTGCGGAATGCGATCCAACCGTCTGCCATGTCTGCTGCTCCCTACAACGTTCTACCACCTAAAGGCAGGGAACAAGGGACCAGGGGAACGAGGGACCAGGAATACATCTTTGGGGACTGCGACTTACCATTCGATCTCAACGCGTCGCAGACCGCGCACGGCGTTGGTGATGTAGACGGCGTCGGCGGCGCGGAGATCGTCTACCGACAACACTCGCTCTTCGATTTCTGGGCGCGTTTCGAGAAGATAGCGGCGATAGACGCCTGCGAGCAGCCCGCACTCGATGGGCGGAGTGAACCAGCGGCCGCCGCTCTCAATAAAAATGTTGCTGATCGCTCCCTCGGTGACTTC
>Ga0335073_10010596_pt1 | contig 12963 bp, 10 predicted proteins | sample Lox_Sample_22_FD_207093 | JGI IMG/M metagenome (GOLD analysis project Ga0335073, IMG submission 207093) | Soil microbial communities from Loxahatchee National Wildlife Refuge, Florida, United States - Lox_Sample_2.2 | ecosystem: Environmental > Terrestrial > Soil > Wetlands | place: USA...
AGCCCGAGATCGCGGATCGTGACACGCTGCTCGCGATCTGACCGGAGCCGCATTTCGATCCACTCGTTGACATCGTCCCAGATGGCGACGTGCTGAAACTCCTCGACGGCGAAGTCGGCTCCCAGATCTCGGTTTACAACGCGCAGGACATTGCGGTTGAACTCCGCCGTGACCCCGGCTGCGTCATCGTAGGCACGCAGCAGCCGGGTGACGTCCTTGACCAGGTCGGTCCCGAGCAGGAATGTGTCGCCCGGCCCCAGCGCGGCGCCGACCTGCTTGAGGAAGCTCGCTCGCGCCGGGGGATCGAGGTTGCCGATCGTCGAGCCCAGGAATGCGATCGTGCGGCGGCCACCGCTCGGGATCGCGGCAAGGTCCTGTTCGAAGTCACCGACGAACGGCCTGATCTTCAGGGCAGGGTACTCTGCGGCGAGCGCCGCGCTGGCGTCGGCCAGGACGGTGGGGTCGACGTCGAATGGCATGAACTCGCGGAGCGTGCCGCCATCAAGCAGCGCGCGTAGCAGCAGCCTGGTCTTGGCTGAGGTACCGCTGCCGAGTTCCACCAGTGACTGGCACTGCGACAACTCGGCGATCTCGGCGGAACGTTCGGCCAGGATCGAGGCCTCAGCGCGAGTGAGGTAGTACTCCGGCAGGCGGGTGATCTGGTCGAATAGCTCACTGCCCCGCTCGTCGTAGAAGTACTTCGGCGGCAGGCTCTTCTGGGGCGAGGTGAGCCCGCTCCGGACATCGGCCCGCAGCGCTTCCAGGTACCAGTCGGGATGAGCTTGGCCGCGGTCGTCAGCTGACATCTGCCACCTCCAGATCCGTCATGGTCACGCTGCCGTCGACGACGGCAACGAGGTGATGGTCGGGAACGTCAGTCCAGCGCGAGTCGTCGTCGTAGGGCTCGCTCGCGACCACGACGCCATCGTCGGCGCGAAGAACGCTCAGCGAGTCGTTCCAGCGGGTGGCGAGGATCCGCTCGCCGTCACTGAGCAAAAGATTGAGCCGTGCGTTCGGGTCGCGCTTGCCCAGGTCGGCGACGAACTCACCGATCCGCTCAGGGCCGAAATCGAACAAGTGGGCGGCAAGCTGAGCCGAGTCGCATGCCGACTCGGCTGCCGGATGCGCGCCCAGCATCGCGCGCTCCACGACGCCGTTGTGAGAGAGCAGCCATCGGCCCGACTGGAAGGGTGCGGTGGCCGTCTCGTCCAGCGGCATGCCCGCCGTCGCCGACCGCACTGCCGCCAGTACGCAGGTCGAGGTGATGACCGGAGCGACCGAAGCCAGCGACGCGTCGCTCCACATCGGCCGGTTCGACCGCCACCGGGCGGGCTCGGGCCGTGAAACGGCGTAGAACCCGACGCCCCATCCGTCGGCATTCATGCGGCCGCTTAGTTGTCGTCTCGGTGCGTAAGACTGGACGAGCAGGCTGTGAGCCGGCTCGAGCAGAAGCGCACTCAGCGAGCGCGGCATGGCGCCGTTGTCGCCGAGATAAGCGAGATGCCGGCACACTCAGGCGTCCCAGGCCAGCCGCACGCCGGTAAAGATCTGCCGCCTGATCGGATAGTCCCAGTTACGGAACGAGGGCCTGATCGTAGACGGGGCTACCGCCCAAGACCCGCCGCGCAGGACCTTGTAATCCCCGCCGAAGAACGGCTCGCTGTAGGCGCGGTAGATCATCGGGGTAAACCCTGGCCACGGCGCGAAGTCGGACGACGTCCATTCCCACACGTCCCCGATCATCTGCTCGGCGCCGTACGCCGAGGCGCCGGCCGGGTAGGCCCCGAGCGGGGCCGGCCGCAGCCCCAGGCCACCTAGGTTTGCCAGCTCCGGGGTGGGCGCCATCAATCCCCACGGCCAGGCGCGCCGGGCGCGGCGTTCCGGATCCCAGGCACAGGCCTTTTCCCACTCGACCTCCGTCGGGAGTCGGGCACCAGACCAGGCTGCGAACGCCTCGGCCTCGTGATAGCAGACGTGCTGAACTGGCTCATCGGGCGGCACGTCTTCCTCGGTCCCGAACCGCCAGCGGGTGCCCTCCTTGGTCCAGAAGTTAGGCCGCTCAAGCTCAGCCACGCTTCGGTGCGCCCACCCGCGCTGCGACCACAAGTCCTGCCGGTGATAGCCGCCGTCATCGATGAACTCCGACCACTCGCGGTTGCTCACCGGCACCTTGCCGATCCAGAACGGCGCGACGTCAACCAGGTGAGCGGGACGCTCGTTGTCGAGCGAGAACGGCTCGCTGGCGGCGTCCACGCCGAGCTCGAACGCCCCGCCCGGGACGAAGACACGCTCGCCGGCTAGTGGTCGGCCGGGCGGCAGAGTCCGTCGCGGCAACAGCACCGGCGGTCCCTGCCTGAGCTGCAGCGTCGCGAACATAGTCTCGTCGTGCTGCTCTTCGTGCTGGACGACCATGCCGGCCGTGAACAGGTCCTCTTCCGGGGTGCGCGCTACCAGGTCAAGCACGCGGCCACGCACTTCATAGTCGAACGCCCGGGCCTCGACCGGCGGCAGCAACGGCAGTGCCGGGCGGTCAGCGCGCTTGTGCTTGAACGCGTCGTACAGCGAGTCCACCTCAGGCGAAAGCATCCCCGGCCGGGTCGGATCGCCGCCGCGCAACAGCCACAGTTCCTCCTGCTGGCCGATATGCGCCAGGTCCCAGACTAGGGGGCTCATCAGCGGATCGTGCTGGGCCAGCAGCGTCGGCTCGTCCAGGTCGGTGAGCTCGAGCGTGCGGGCGCGGGCGGTCTCCAGATCGCGGACAACCTGCTCATGCATGAGCTAGCTCCTCGAAGGCGGCGTAAGGGCCGATCTCGCCGATGCGCTCGGCGAGCAGATCACCAGGACTGCGGCCGGAGTCGATGAGTTCGGCGAGATCGGCAACGGCGGGTTCCAGCTGAGCGGGCGTCCGCCCAGCGGCGATGCTCACGCAGCGGCGCGCGGCGTCCGCTAGCACCGCGTCAGCCAGGCCGGCGCGCGCGGCGATCCGCCAGCGGCCGGCGGCTCGCTCCGTCGCCTCGCTCGCCTGGTCAGCGGCGACCGGATCGTCCATCAGCGTGGTTACCACGGAGGCGATCGCCGGCCACCATCGCGGCGGAGTCATGTCGAGGTATCGCAGCTCTAGGTATCCGCGCAGGCGGACCGGCGGGAACAGGGTGGTCAGGTGCGCATCGAGGTCGGCCGGTGTCGGCAGCCTTCCGCCAAGCCGGACCGCGCCGCTCGCCCATTGCTCGAACGCAACCGACGTGCGAACGGCCGCGATTTCGCCGACCCAGTTCCGCACGAAGACCACGGGCGCACGCAGCGCGTACCGCGCCCAGGCAGCCGCTGGGTCAGGCGCCGGGCCTGCCGGCTCGGGCGCAAGCAAGCCCGGCACGGGGCCGCAGGCCCGCGCGTCAAGCCCGGCCCATGCCCGCTGGCGGGCAGACTTCCAGCCGGTGTCGCGACCGCCCAGCCATGGCGAGCACGCCGAGATGGCGATCATCGTCGGCCCTAGCCGGTGTGCTCGCGCCACCCGGTCAGCCCATCCGGTCTGAGGGCCGGCCTCGAGGTTCACTTGCATGGCAGCGGTGGAGTTCATCATGACCGTGCCGGGCCCGGCTCGCCCGGTGGCGGCGAAGTGCTGCTCCATGGCGCGGTAGCGCGGGCGTGGATTGACCCGGCGTGGCGGTCGCAGCGGATCGGCGCCCGCGTGCGCGAGCCCGAGGCCCAGCTCGGCAAGGGCCAGCCGTGCGCTCACTCCGTCATGACGCATGTGCGTAACAGCGCCGAGGATGTCGGGTTCCGGCGAGCCGGATAGCTCCAGCTGGCCGCCTGGCTCCACGGTGACCGTACTCGCGCTCGCCGCAGCACTGACGACCTTCAGCAGCGGCTCCACCCGGTCCCAGGGCACGCCCTCGGCGGCTTGATGCAGATCCACCAGGTGAGTTTCGACTTCGAGCCCGACAGGCCCGATCTCAGAGTCAGCGAGCGCGGCGCTGTGGGATCTGGCATAAGCAGCGTCCACGGTCAGCGGCTCTGCCTGATCGGGGGCGTCTTGTGCTGACACGTGGAGAACGGCCACGATTTCCCCTCCAGGTCCGGGCCGGCGGACCGTATGTCCGCCGCGGGTCGGTGCGGGGCGACCAATGAGAAGCCGTCCGTAGTGCAGGCCGCCCATTTCAGGCGGCCGCGGCTTCTATTGTACTTCGGCAGCCGGGGGCTCACGGTCTGGGCGGCCGCGCAGCCCGCCTCGCTGCGGGCCGACCGTGTACTTCGGGTCCCTGGCAGAGGCCCGGCCAGCTTCGAATATGCCGAACCGCGTCAGCGCTGACCCGAGCAGCAGCGCAGCGCCCGAGCATGCGGCGGCGGCCCGGTGGCTGCGGGCGACAATCGCGCCGGCAAGCCCGCCGACGGTCAGGGCCTCGGCAGCCTTCATCAGGGTTCCTGCCTGGCCGGCCCGATACGGCTCAGCGTCCGGGCCCAGACGGCGCTCGAGCAGGTGCCGCGCGGCTAGCTCCGCCGTGGCGCCCACTATCGCGAGCCTGACCGCCTGCCGGGCCTTGTCCGGGCGGACAGCCAGCATGCCGAATCCGCCTGCCGCGGACGCCGCCGATCCGACGAACAAGTACGGCAGCTCGTGGTACGCGCCGTGCCACGCAGGCGTGGCGGTGTCGGCGAGCAGGACCCCGGTGTACGAGGCGACGGCCGGACCGAGCGCGGCCGCCCCGATGGTGGCGACCGTATCGAGCAGCGGCGACTTCCGGGTGAGGTAGCAACCGGCCGCTGTCAGCGCCAGCGGCGTATAGGCCGACAGAATCCAGGTGCCGACGCTCATCGGCGATGTCACCTTGAGCACGCGCAGCATGTTGACGAACCTGATGGGCCGGCCGAGATCATGAACGAGCGCAACCATCGACAAGCTGATGGCGCCGGCTGCGGCGGCCTTCGCAGCCAGCCCCAGCTCGCGGTTCCCGGTGAGGTGCGCTCCGGCCGCCAGGCCCGACGAGGCGCCCGCCAGCCCGCCGAGGAACAGGTAGCTGGGAATGTCAGGACCCCACACGGTTTCCCGCACGATCGGCCGGCCGTAGTACGAGCTGAACTCAGCGTCAGGGACCTGTTGTGCCTCCTGGCCGCGGCGGCCGCGCCTGCCGGCACCCCCGGTCATGACCGCCCTCTCATACTGGCAGCGATCACCGCGGCCGCAAGGCTGGCCGCAGCGAGCGCAGCATGCCGCCACATCCGGCCCAGGTCACGCGTGGTGGCCTGCGGATCAGGCGGCAGCCCGTACACCTCGGGCTCGTCCAGCAGCAGGAAGAACGCTCCGAATCCGCCCACTCCGTCGGCAGGGTCCTCGCCGTACAGCCGCGCCTCTGACTGGCCGGTCTCGTGCAGCTCAGCAACTCGCCGCTGCGCGATCTCGCGCAGCTCATCCAGCGGGCCGAACTGGATGGACTCGGTCGGGCAGGCCTTTGCACAGGCTGGCTTGAGGCCGTCGCCGATCCGGTCGTAGCACAGCGTGCACTTGTGCGCCCCGCCGTCAGTCGGCCTCCGTCCAATCACGCCGAACGGGCATGCAGACACGCAATACCCGCAACCGTTACAGATGTCGTCCTGCACGACGACCGTGCCGAACTCCGTCCGCATGAGCGCGCCCGTGGGGCAGACGTCCAGGCAGGCTGCATCCGTGCAGTGCTTGCACACGTCGCTCGCCATCAGCCAGCTCAGGTCGTGCCCGTCGGGCCCGGTGTCCGCGTCAGGTCCGGCGGGGCGTTCGATGAAGGCAACGTGCCGCCATGTCGACGCTGACAGGCCGACTGTGTTGTCGTAGGACATGCCGCTAAGTGAGATCCCGTCCTCAGGGACGGCGTTCCACTCCTTGCATGCAACTTCGCACGCCTTGCAGCCGATACATACCGATGTATCGGTGAAGAAGCCGACTCGCGGCGGATGGTCAGCGTACCCGGCTCGGGCTGCCGGATCGGCTGGTGGCACGAACAGTCCCCTGAGCCGGCTCGCTGCACTCGTCATCTCACACCTCGGTACCGGTCTCATCGGTGATGCGCGCTCTCCGCTGGTAGGCGCGCACCAGATCGCGAAGCTCCGGCCCGCGCGGCCGGCGGCCTGGCCGGATGTCGCAGGCCATCGCCTTGACCTCCTGGATGTGCACGTTGGGATCGAGCGCCAGGTGCGCTAGCTCGTTAGCGGCATCCCCGGTGGTGAGGCCGTTCGGCCCCCAGTGGTAGGGCAGGCCGATCTGGTGCAGAGTCCGGCCCCGCACCTGCAGCGGCCGCATTCGCTCAGTCACTAGGACCCGCGCCTCGATGGCATTGCGCGCGGTGATAATCGTCGCCCAGCCCAGGTGAGCCAGTTTGCGCTCGGCCGCGAGCTGCGGCGACACCTCGCAGAAGAAGGCTGGCTGCAGTTCAGCCAGGTACGGCAGGAATCGGGACATGCCGCCGGCCGTGTGGTGTTCGGTGAGCCGGTATGTGGTCGTCACATAGGGGAACACCTGCGCACCAGGCTCGTCACCGCTGGGCTGGTATCGGTTGTCCGGGTGACGGAGTATCTGCCGGACCGGATTGTGCTGCTGCCCGTACAGCGGATTGCTGACCGGCGACTCTTCCGGTTCGTAATGAGTTGGCATCGGGCCGTCGACCAACCCGGCCGGCGCGAACAGCCACGCCCTGCCGTCGGCCTGCATGATAAACGGATCCGTCCCCGAGATCCCGTCCACGCCGGTCGCGTGCGGCGCGGGCTGGTAGGACGGCGGCCGGTCGGCAATGAAGTCAGGAACGTCATGACCAGTCCAGCGGCCGCCCTCGGCGTCCCACCAGACCAGGCTCTTACGATCGCTCCATGGACGGCCATCGGGGTCGGCCGAGGCGCGGTTATACAGGATGCGTCGGTTAGCCGGCCATGCCCAGCCCCACTCGGGCGCGATCCAGCTCTGCTCGCTGCCAGGTTTGCGCCGGGCCGCCTGGTTAACCCCGTCTGCGTAGACGCCACAGTAAATCCAGCACCCGGAGGCAGTGGAACCATCCGCGGCGAGCTGCGTGTACGACGACAGCGGCCGGCCGTCCGCTCCCCGCCCGTTGATCTCGGCCAGCACCGCTTCGGCGTCAGGATCATCATGCCGACCCCGCAGCGGGTAGTCCCAGGTGAGATCTAGCACCGGCCGGTCCATCACAGCGCTGGAGCCGGCCAGCTTTTCGCGGATCCGCCGTCCCAGGTGGTAGGTAAACCACAGGTCGCTGCGCGCATCACCAGCGGGCTCGACCGCCTGCTGACGCCACTGCAGCAGCCGCTGCGTATTGGTGAAGCTGCCGGCCTTCTCGGTGTGCGCCGCCGCCGGCAGGAAGAACACCTCAGTGCCGATGTCCTCGGTGCGCATCTCGCCGGACTCGATCTCCGGGCCGTTCTTCCACCAGGTCGCGCTCTCGATCATGACGAGGTCACGTACCACAAGCCAGTCCAGGTTGGCCATGCCCATACGCTGCATGCGGGCGTTGGCCGACCCCACGGCTGGGTTCTGGCCGAACAGGAAGTATCCCTTGCAATCGCCGGCCAGCTGTGCCAATACGGTCTGGTATGTGCTGTGACTGCCGGTCAGCCGCGGCAGGTAGTCGTAGCAGAAGTCGTTGCCTGCCGTCGCGGCGTCGCCCCACCACGCCTTCAGCAGGCTCACTAGGTAATCGGGCATGTTCGCCCAGAAGCCCTTCTGCACTGACTCAGCGCGCAGGTACGTGGCCAGGTCCTCGTTGCCGTAGGCGAGCGGCATAGGGAGGTAACCGGGCAGCAGGTCGAACAGCGTCGGGATGTCGGTGGATCCCTGGATGTTGGCATGTCCGCGCAGGGCCAGGACGCCGCCGCCAGGACGACCGGCGTTCCCCAGCAAAGCCTGGAGAATTCCCGCCGCCCGGATGTTCTGCGCGCCGACGGTGTGCTGAGTCCAGCCGAGGCTGTACACCCACGCCATGGTGCGGTCCGGGCCGGAGTTCTCGGTTACCAGCCGGCAGATCTCGGCGAACTGCGGCTGCGGCACCCCGCATGCCTCTTGCACTAGTTCCGGCGTGTACCGGGCGAAGTGCCGCTTGAGTAGCTGGAAGACGCATCGGGGATGCGTCAGCGTCTCATCGGTGTCCGGCTCCGGGTGGGCCGCCGCGCCGCCCGATCCGTGAGACTCGCCGCGGGCTGCTTCGCGCACTCTCCTGCGCTGGCGATTACGGAAGTCGATCTCGGCGAGCGGGACGCGCTCGCCGCTGGCTGACTCCACCTCCTTGCCCTGGTACCGCCATGAATCGAAGTCGTAGTACCGGTTGTCCACGTTCAGCCCGGAAAACACGCCATCGGTGTCTTCGGTGTCGGCGAAGTCCGCGGTGACGATCGTGGCGGCGTTGGTGTAGGCGAGTACGTAGTCGCGGAAGTACTTCTCATTGCCGAGCACGTAGTTGATCAGCCCGCCCACGAAGGCGATGTCGCTCCCGGCCCGCAGCGGTACGTACCGGTCGGCGTGCGCGCTCGTCCTGGTGAATCGCGGGTCAATATGAATCACGGTGGCACCGCGGGCTTTAGCTTCGGTGACCCACTGGAACCCGACTGGATGGCACTCGGCCATGTTGGAGCCCTGGATGACGATGCAGTCGGAATTGACGAGGTCACGCGGGAAGTTGGTGGCGCCGCCGCGGCCGAAGCTGGTCCCCAGACCGGGGACTGTAGCGGAGTGTCATATCCGGGCCTGGTTCTCGATCTGGATGGCGCCAAGGGCGGTGAAGAGCTTCTTGATCAGGTACGCCTCTTCGTTGTCCAGCGTCGCGCCGCCAAGGCCCGCGAAGCCCATCGTGCGGCGCGTGCGGGCGGCCTCCACGGTCTCCTGCCAGCCCGCTCGCCGTGCCTCGATGACCCGGTCGGCGATCATGTCCATCGCGGTGTCCAGGTCCAGCTGCTCCCAGTCCGTGCCGTGCGGCCGCCGGTACTGCACCTGGTACTGACGGGCATCACCGGTGGTGAGCTGCAGGCTGGCCGAGCCCTTCGGGCACAGCCTGCCTCGACTGACCGGAGAATCCGGATCGCCCTCGATCTGGATGACCCGCCCGTCTCGCACATAGACGTCCTGCGCGCACCCTACCGCGCAGTACGGGCAGACCGACTTTGCTACTTTGTCCGCGTTGCGCACCCGCGGCGCTATCGCCGCGCTCCGCTTGCTCTTGACTGCTGCGCCAAGGCCGAGCTCGTCACCCTGACTCAGCTGACGATAAACCGGCCACTGGTTGAGCCAGCTGCGCACGCCCAATGCGATCCCCCCGTCGAGAGCACCACTCGCTCATTCCCTGCGGTCGGGGGTCCCACGCCACAGAACGGGGCGAGCAAGGGTGCCGAGTCGGTTGAGGAGCCTCGGGCCGCGCGGCATGCCGGCCGGTTCGGGACAGTAGTGCAGGAAGGAGTATCCCAGCCTCCGGGCGAGCAACCCATCGGTGAGGATCTGGTCGCCGATGACAATCCCAGGACGAGGAAACAAGCGGTAAGGGGTCGTCCGCAGCGGCTTACCCGCGGAGGCCAGGTACTCGATGTGCACGCTCAGGCCGCTCGGAAGCGCAGACGGCCGCCGGCTGGAGTTGGTGGCAAAGCACACGACGAGCAGCCCGGGAATGGTCGCAACGTGGTCGAGCACGCGCGCAATTCCATCGTCGAGCGTCTCCTGGCTGCTGTCCCAGTGAGCGACGAAGGGCTCGATGTCAAAGACCAGAGTTCTGGCGGACAGCCGCGAGGAATAGCGCGCTATGTCGGCCAAAGTAGTCAGGCGGTCATAAGCAGTGCTCACGCGGACCTCCAGTCACCTGAAGTTCCCTGGCGGTGCGGGCAGCATGCGGCGGGGTAAGTACCCGTGCACCCCTTGCCCGGTCAAGCGCCGGAGTGGAAGCGTGAGGTGGGGGTGCCGTAGTTCTGCCGGGGGATCAGATGCCTGTTGGTCAGAGATCGCGTGTGCGCGTACCGGTGACAAGGCGATTGGCCGCGGCGTTCGCACTGGTGGCGTATCCGGTGGCGGTGATCGTCCTGATACTTGGCCTCCTGGCGAACGCCGGGGGAGCGGCCATCGCACTGGCCGGCTGTTTCGTGCTGTCGGCGGGCGGGTGGTACCTGGTATCGCGTCGGGGGGTCATGCGCACGCTGGCTGTCATCCTGGTGCTGGCCGGGGCCTCGGGCATCATCGCAGGCATCGTGATCGCACGGCCACGGCTGTGGGTGATCGTTGCCCTTGCCAGCCTGGTCGTCGCCGGGGTTGCTACCGCGCGGTACGCGCTGGGCCGGATGGCCAGGTCCCTCAGGACCGCGCCGCTGGAGGGCAGGCGGCATGGCCGGGCCCGCCACCCTGTCCTGATCATGAACCCGAAGTCCGGCGGGGGAAAGGTCGGGCGCTTCGGGCTGGTAGCCGAATGCCGGGCACGCGGCATTGAGCCGCTGGTCCTAGAGCGCGGAGATGACCTGGTAGCGCTGGCCGAAGACGCCGTGGCCCGCGGTGCTGACGTCATCGGGATGGCCGGCGGTGACGGCTCGCAGGCGCTGGTCGCCACGGTTGCAAGCAAGCATTGCCTGCCGCACGTGGTGGTACCCGCCGGGACGAGGAACCATCTCGCCCTCGACCTGGGTCTGGATCGCGAGGACGTGGTCGGGGCGCTGGACGCGTTTGAAGACGGAATCGAGCGAGTGGTCGATCTCGCCACGGTCAACGGCCGCGTGTTCGTCAACAACGCCTCGCTCGGTCTGTACGCCAAGATCGTCCAGGCCCCGCAATACCGCGATGCGAAGGTTAAGACGGCCGCGACCATGCTGCCCGACCTGCTCGGGCCGCAAGCGGAAGCGCTCGACCTGCGCTTCAGCGGCCCGGACGGGATCGAGCGGCCGAGCAGTCAGCTACTACTTGTCTCTAACGATCCCTACCAGCTTGACCGCATCGCGGGCGGCAGCGGGACACGCCCGCAGATGGATCTCGGCGTCCTGGGCGTCGCGGCCCTGCAGGTCACGAACGCAGCGGCTGCCCGGCGGCTCGTGGCACTGGAGTCTGCGGGCCAGCTGCGCCGGTTCTCCGGGTGGATGGAGTGGGCCGCACCGCGATTCCGGGTGGACTCTAGCGGGCCGGTCGAGATCGGCGTCGATGGCGAGGCGCTGACGATGGAGCCGCCGCTGCTCTTCGAGGCGATGCCGGCTGCGCTACGCGTGCTGCTGCCGCCGCAAGCGCTGGGGCAGTCACCGGCTGCCCGAGCCCTCGGCCGCTCGAGCCTGGGGGAGCTGGTCCGCGTCGCCGGCGGTGCGAAACATCGCTAAGACAAACCGGACGGAGGGTGTCAACCGGCCTGCCCGAGTAATGCGCGTCCCAAGCATGGGGCAAGATCGGAGTCTGGGGCCACTGCGATTCGGGGGACGGGGGATCCGCCAGTGACGAGTGACACGGACAACAAGCCCTAGCGGAGACAGGCCACGTGACCGGTCTGAGAAGGGGTTGCCAGCATCCGCAGCGTCCGCCGGGCGGAACTGTTTCGCCTGCCGTGCCCCAGGGCTCATGGCGGACCCTGTTCTCAACCGTCGAGAGCCGCCTTGTCGGCGCGACTGCTCTGATCGAGGGCTTCGTGCTCGTTACCTTTCCGTCGGCGAGCGCAATCATTACCGGCAGTCACGACTTCGGAATGACCGGCGCGAGGTACGGAGAGCTGGTCATGCCCGAACTGGCAACCGCCATACTGGTGTCGCTGACCGGCTTCGGGCTTGCCCGCCGGCACGCGAGCAAGCTCGCTTACATTCTGGGTCTCAGTCTCGGCTTGACGGCTACGGCCCTGATGCTCGCGAGCAGCCAGGTCGAGCACGATCACGCTGTCGCTTACCCGCTCCTGCTGATCGCCAGCGCTTTCATCGGTGCAGGCTTCGGCGTGACAGTTCCGGTTCTGCTGTCTTATTCACGGTTCCTTCACCCCTGTGCCGAGGATGTGTCGGTGCTCTGGCTGAACGCGCTGATCGCCGCCGGTGCGCTCATCGCGCCGGGCGTCGCCGCGCTATTCGTGCACCTGAACCACTGGCTGGGCTTGCCCGCGCTGGTAGCGGCGCTGCTCCTCGGGCTACTGCTGCGCAGCAAGTGCTTGCCACGGCACGTGGGAGCTCCGCCGCGCCCGAAACGCGAGGCCCTGACGTGCACAGCGCGTTCCTTGCTTTACTCCATATTTGCGATGGCCTACGCCGTTTGCGCCGCTGTGCTGGTGATCTGGTCCGAACTCCGGGTGGCCAGGCCACCGGGCGTCTTGACGCCAGCGCAGCTCACAGCCGCGGTCCACCTATCCAGCGCCGGGTCGGCGCTGCACACCTCGATTGCCTTCGCTACTTTCTGGGGTGCGACGCTGGCGGCCGGGCGGGTCCTGTTCGCCGCTGTCGACCGCTGGCATTCTGTCACGGCACGAATGGCCGGCTATCTCATCCCGATTGTCCTGCTCGCTGTACTCATTGCGGTCGGCGTGCTCATCCACCGCCTTGGGCTCTCCACATTCGCAGTCTTTATCCTGGCCGCGCTCGGGTGCTCGGCGCTCCTGCCGCTCAGCCTCAGCTTCACCCAGAAGGACGTCACGGCCATCTCGGCCGCGCTAGCCGGTGGCGTGATCGCCTATCAGATCGGCTTCGGCCTCGTCGCTGAGGGATTTCGGCCGCATCAAGCCAGCGGGGGAGGAGCCATGGCCTTCTTTGGCGGTGCCGTGCTGATCGGCCTAGTCGTAAGCGGGTTGTCATTCGTCATCGTCGGCAGTCGGCCGGGCCTGCCTGATTGGGCGGCGCTTGGACGCGGCGACCGTCACTCCTTACCGCGTGGGACGCGTTCGCTTGATCTGATTATGTGGTTAGTCGCGAACTTCTGGCCAGCCGACGAAGAAGCTGGTGTCAGATCGTGGCTAGCGCGCAGTACAAGACGATCGGTCACTTGCCCGGCCTTCCATTGTGACGCAGCGGATTAGC
>Ga0335073_10010597_pt1 | contig 12963 bp, 7 predicted proteins | sample Lox_Sample_22_FD_207093 | JGI IMG/M metagenome (GOLD analysis project Ga0335073, IMG submission 207093) | Soil microbial communities from Loxahatchee National Wildlife Refuge, Florida, United States - Lox_Sample_2.2 | ecosystem: Environmental > Terrestrial > Soil > Wetlands | place: USA: Florida...
GCCGGGAATGCGCTGGCGGATTAACTCGGACTGCACGAACTGGTCGATGGCGGCGGTCTGCGCGGACGTCAGCGCGGCGCGTGGAGAAGGGTTCGGCGAGGACATGGTCCGGGCCAGCAGGGATCCTGAGAACGCCAGAAGAGCAAGCAAGGCGGAGATGGGGCGCATCGCGGCAGGTCTCCGGGATAGGGCGTTGGTGAGTGGGGGCAAGGATAGCAATGAGGAAGGAATGGGGGCAAACGCGGGGCTTGCTGCCGGGCTGGACCAGGCAGTCATCGACCTCCGCCCGGAAGGGTGTGCATGACGGGTGGAGGACGATGTTTCGTCAGCAGCGGACGATGTTCGGCGAGGCGAGGCCTTTTGTGGCGTTGCGGGTGTCGATGACCAGCTGAGATTCGCGGACGATGCGCGGGTAATCGTAGCTGGAGTGGTCGGTCACGATGAGAACGGCGTCGTATTCGGCGAGGTTGTCGAGCGGGGTGCAGCTCATGTTGAGGGCGTAGTGGCGGCCCTGCCCGACGCGAGCAAAATAGGGATCGTTGTAGGCGACGGTGGCGCCGCGGCGGCGGAGCAGCTCGATGATGGTGAGGGCGGGGGACTCGCGCAGGTCGTCGATGTCTCTCTTATAGGCAATGCCGAGGATGAGGATTTTGGCGCCCTGGAGGGGCTTGCGGCGCTGGTTGAGGGCCTCGCCGGTCCTTTCCACGACGTAATACGGCATTTGGGTGTTGATTTCGCCGGCCAGCTCGATGAAGCGGGTGCGGAAATCGAACTCCCGGGCTTTCCAGGAGAGATAAAACGGGTCGATGGGGATGCAATGGCCGCCGAGGCCGGGGCCAGGATAGAAGGCCTGGAAGCCGAAAGGCTTGGTTTTGGCGGCATCGATGACCTCGAAGATGTCAATATCCATGCGTTCGCAGAGCTGCTTGAGCTCGTTGACGAGGGCGATATTGACGCACCGGTAAATGTTTTCAAGCAGCTTGGTCATCTCGGCGGCGGCCGGCGAAGAGACCGGAACGGTGCCGCTGAAGATGCTGCCGTAGAGAGCGCAGGCCAGCTGGCGCGAGACCGGACCGGCGGCGCCGATGACTTTGGGAATGTCGCGGCGGGCGACGGTATCGTTACCGGGGTCTTCGCGTTCCGGCGAGAAGGCAGCGTAAAAGAGGGGAGCTTCCGGGGCGGCGGCGGAGCCGGCGGACTCCGCGCAGAGGCCGGCAGGATTGCCCTTGTTCAGAAGCGGAATGAGCAGCTCGCCGGTGGTGCCGGGGTAGGTGGTGCTTTCGAGGATGATGAGCTGGTGAGGGCGCAGATGCGGAGCGATGGCGGAAGCGGTGCCGGTAATGTAGCTGAGGTCGGGCTCGTGAAATTCATTGAGCGGGGTGGGAACGCAGATGATGACGGCGTCGATGGCGGAGATGGCGGCGTAGTCGCCGGTAGCTGAGAAACCGCGGGTGCGGGCCGCCTGGATCTCCGCGGCGGGGATGCGCACGATGTAGGAATTTCCGGAGTTCAGTGCGGCAACTTTGACGGGATCGACGTCGAATCCGGTGACGCGAAAGCCCTCCTCGCTGAAAAGGAGGGCCAGGGGAAGGCCGACGTAGCCCATGCCGACGATGCCGATGCGAGCGGAGCGGTCGGCGATCCGGGCGAGGAGGCCGCGAGCGGCTTCAGGGAGCTGAGCAGAGGAGGTGGACGCACCGGTCATGTGTATTCGATTCTAAAGACAGCGGCGCGGCGCGGAAAGGGTTTCAAAATGGCGCACCGATCCGTTACCTGCGTGCATTTGACACTGCGACGGTGACGATCTTAGGATGCGGGCCGCATTCGATACTGGGAGCCACCGCGAGCCCGTTGGCGGCGAAGGTATCTTGAGGAGCTGCAAACCTGGGATGGGGCCCTGATCTCAGGCCCTGCGGCCATTCAGAGGAGGTAGCGGAAATTTAAACATGCGGAAGGCACGAAATTGTTGTATGTTTCAGGTGGAGCACAAAAGGCAGATTCCACGTTCGAACGGGAGCGCGAGTGCTCCGAAAGTCGTGAATCTGCACCCCTTCGGTCATGCAGCGTTATCCCAATTGCACGATTTGTATTGCAAATTTCTGCTTAGCGTCTGAGAGATGACAGTTTCCGGGTTCTGATCGAGAAACCGCCGGTTTGTCACAGGGACGGGTCTCCGGCCAGTACGGAGTCCGAAGAGATCGCGCAATGGCCACGTCGGAATATTTGAGGAACGAGAGTTCGTCGAGACCAGAAGCCCCCGCTCCGATGCGCCTGCGTGCTGTCGGCCGGCATTCCGGGGTGCGGCAGTCGGCGGCCGCGGCGGCGCTGACCATGGCCAACGACGTGCTGATGATCCTGGGCGCTTTCGGTCTGGCGCTGTTGCTGCGCATGGAGCTGGCCGAGCGGCTGACAACGCTGGTGAGCGGCAGGGGTTCGCTGTGGGCGACCCCGTCGGACGTGTTTTACCTGGGATGGTTCGTGCTGGCGTACATCCTGGTGGCGCGGCGCTACGGCCTGTACAGCGCGGTTCCGGTGGGCAGCGGAATCCACGAGCAGCGGCTGGTGATGCAGGGCTGCCTGAACGCGGGCCTGCTGCTGTGCGGGATGCTGTACATGTTCCACGCGGTGGAGATTTCCCGGATTCTGGTCATCCTGCTGGTGATGACCTCGTCGATGATGCTGTGCCTGTGGCGGGCGGCGCGGCGGCATTCGCGGTTCCGGCAGTTCGAAGAGGGCATCGATCTGCGGAACGTGATGATCCTCGGAACCAATCAGCTGAGCTGCGCGCTGGCCAGGCACATCGAGGGCCACCGGCGGCTGGGATACCGCTTTGTGGGATTCATCGGAAAGCCCGGAACGCCGATGAGCGGGGAGATTTCGCCCACCCGGGTGCTGGGCGGCCTGGAAAGACTGCGCGCGCTGACGCGGCAGTATTTCGTCGACGAGGTGGTGATCGGGGAGTTTTATCCCACCGAAGATGCGGTGCGCCTGGTGCAGGACGCGCGCGATCTGGATATCGACGTGCGGGCGATCGCCGGATATTACGGGGATCTGACTACGAACGCCCCGGTTGAATATCTGGGAATCTTTCCGGTGGCGGCGCTGCACCGGCGGCGGCCGCGGGTGGTGGGGATGATCGCCAAGCGGGCGATGGACATCGTGCTGTCGGCGCTGGCGCTGTTTGCGACCGCGCCGCTTCTGCTGATCATCGCCCTGGCGGTGAAGATCGACAGCCCCGGTCCTGCGTTGTATGTTGCCGATCGGATCGGGAAGCGGGGAAGGAACTTCCGCTGCTTCAAATTCCGCACCATGGTGGTGAACGCGGAAACGATGAAGCCGGAACTGGCGGCGCTGAACGAGCGGGACGGCATCCTGTTCAAGTGCAGCAACGATCCGCGGGTGACGCGGCTGGGCCGGTTCCTGCGCAAATACAGCCTGGACGAGCTGCCGCAGTTCCTGAACGTGCTGCGCGGCGAGATGAGCATCGTGGGACCGAGGCCGCCGATCGCCAGCGAAGTGGAGAAGTACGAGCTGGAGCATTTCCGGCGGCTCGAAGTAACTCCCGGACTGACGGGGTTGTGGCAGGTGCAGGCCCGGCACGATCCCTCGTTCGCGAAGTACATCGAGCTGGACACCGCTTACGTGGAGAACTGGAGCGTGTGGCTCGATGTGAAGATCCTGCTGCGAACCGCCAGCGTGGTGGTGCAGGGTACCGGAACCTAGAACCGGTTCATCTCCAGGCTGGCTGGATGGCAGCGGCGTGTGATGCCTGATTGCCTCCAGGCGCCAAAACATTCTCGTTCAAATCATCTCCAGGCAAAGTTACGGTTCGCCGGATGCGACGCGCAGGCGGCGGGCCGTTGGCGCGGCTATCTTTTGGCTGTGTTACCGAAATGCCGCTGGAATTCCGGCCAGAACTGCTACTTTACCGGCAGGCTCGCGTCCTTTCCTGCTGAGTTTCCGTTCACCCCCCAAATGAGCCGCGACGACCCTTGAGGGAGATCCATGCGTCGGCTCCGGGTCGTGTTCCTGATCGAGAACATGTCTTTTCCGCGCGACCCACGAGTTCGACGGGAGGCGGCTGCGCTCCAGCAGGCGGGATGGGATGTTTCGGTGGTTTCTCCAAAGGGCGCGGATCACGATTCGCGCATGTTCGAGGCGATCGACGGCGCGAAGGTGTACCGCTATTGGCAGCCCTGGCGCGGCAAGAGCATCCTGGGCTATCTGCTGGAGTACGGATGGGCGATGGCATGGACCTTCGCTCTGACCTGCTGGATCGCAGCAACCGATGGTTTCGAAGTTCTTCACGCGGGAAACCCTCCGGACCTGTTCTGCCTGATTGGGTTTCCGTTCCGATTGCTGGGAAAGCAATTTGTCTTTGACCAGCACGACCTTTGCCCGGAGCTGCTGGCGTCACGGCTGCAAGGAGCGCGCGGGCTGCGAAGCCTGGTCTGTTTGTTCGAGAGATGGTCATACAGGCTGGCGAACCTGGTGATTGTGACCAACCAGTCGGCCTATGACATCGCATTAGTGCGCGGAGCCAGCGAGGGAAGATTATGCGTCGTGCGCAACGGGCCCGAGCTCGATTCTCTCAGCGACGCCGAAGTGCGCCCGCAGCTGCGGGAAGGGGCAGAGTTCCTCGCTCTCTATGCCGGCCACATCTCCCCTCAGGATGGCGTTGACCGCGTGGTAAAGGCGGCTCATTATATCGCTCACATTCGGGGCCGAAGAGACATCATGTTTGCCATCCTCGGCGAGGGAGATTCCGTCAGAGAACTGCGGCAACTTGTCCGTTCCCTGCATCTGGAGCCATTCGTCGGTTTTTGTGGATGGGTTCAGGGGGCCGACTTTCACAGCTACCTGGCAACAGCGGACGTCTGTTTGTCGCCGGAGCCGCCCGAAGACTTCAATCAATGGTCGTCCTTTATCAAACTGACCGACTATATGAGTTACGGCAAGGTGACGGTGTGTTTCGATGTGCTGGAGTCGCGGCGCACTCTGGGACCGGCCGGCGTGTTTGTGGAGCGCGACGACGCCGCGCTTTTCGGAGACGCGATCCTTCGGGTCCTCGATGATCCCGATGGCCGGCGCGAACTGGGCGCGATCGCGGCCACACGCCTGCGCAGCTCCTTCCACTGGGGCCTGTCGCGCAGAGCGTTGCTGGACGCCTATGAGACAGTGATTCGGGAAGGATCCCTTCTTTCTGCCGGTGAAGCCAGCGATGCGGTGCCGGCTGCGTGGAGGGAGAACTGAGGCGGGGCGCAGCGCATCCGGCCTGCAGGGCTGCGCTGAGGGCTGGACAAGAACTTCGAAGTCAAGCAGACTGGATCGCAAGATTAACGGCAGAAATCCGCTCAGCTGCTGTCGCTGCTGGAGTTTGTCTGCCCACTTCCGGAGGTCGAGTTGAGCCAGTTTCAGCGCAGGATGTGCGTCCTCGCCGTGGGGGCGTTGTTTATTTGTGGATTGCAGACGGTTCGCGCACAGGAGCAGCGGCGCCCCGACGATCAACAGCAGCATCAGGGCGACGCGAACAAGACGGAAGCCCCCATCCCGCCGGAGAAGAGCTCGGTCACGCATCACGACATGACGCTCAACGGGCAGGCACTGCATTACACCGCGACAGCGGGAACGCTGCTGATTCGCGACGGCGAAGACGATCATCCTTACGGCAGCATTTTTTATGTGGCCTACACGGTGGACGGCGCGGATCCGAACACCCGGCCGGTGACCTTCCTCTACAACGGCGGTCCGGGGTCGGCGACCATCTGGCTGCACATGGGTTCGGTGGGGCCGGTGCGGGTGGTGACCGACAGCCCGGACGCAACGGGACCTGCGCCCTACAAGCTGGTTTCGAACCAGTACAGCCTGCTGGACAAGACGGATCTGGTGTTTGTGGACGCGCCGCTGACCGGCTTTTCGAAGGCGGTGGGCAAGGGAACGGACAAGGATTTTCGCGGCGTCGATCAGGACATCAAGGCGTTCGACAAGTTCGTGATCCGCTACGTGACGGTGAACGGGCGCTGGAATTCACCGAAGTATCTGTTTGGCGAGTCGTACGGCACGCCGCGCTCGGCCGGTTTGGCGGATGCGCTGCAGAACGACGGCATCTCGCTGAACGGAGTGATCCTGCTGTCGTCGATCCTGAACTTCAACGACGGGGCGCCGGGACTGGACGAGGACTACATCGGGACTCTGCCCTCGTACGCGGCGATCGCCTGGTACCACAACAAACTGCAGAACAAGCCTGCGGATCTGAAGGCGTATCTGGAGCAGGTGCGTGCCTTTGCGAACGGGGAATACGCCGCGGCTCTGCGCCAGGGCGATCTGATCTCGGCGGAGCAGCTGAACGATGTTGCGACGAAGGTGGCGCAGTACACCGGACTGCCGGTGCAGTATGTGAAGGACGCAAACCTGCGCATCAATCCGTCGCGCTTCCGCAAGGAACTGATGCGGGATGACGGCGATATTCTGGGCCGCTACGATGCGCGCTTCGAAGGGACGGACGTGGACAACGCGGGCGAGTTCCCTGGGTACGATCCCTCGGACACAGGGATTGCCGGCGCCTTCGTCTCGGCGTTCCACGACTACCTGGTGAACGAGCTGAAGTGGGACACGACCGACACCTATCATGTGTCGACGGAGTCGGAGGTGCCATGGGATATGTCACACCGGATGCCGGGCATGCGCTTCTTCGGCGGCGGCGGACGGGGCGGCTCGCCTTATCTGGCCGGCGATCTGGCGGACGCCATGCGGAAAGATCCGAAGATGAAGGTCTTTTCGGCGAACGGGTACTTCGATCTGGCGACACCGTTCTTCATCACCGAGTACGATCTGAACCACATGATGCTGACGCCGGAACTGGCGAAGAATGTCGAGTTCGGCTACTACCCGTCGGGTCACATGGTGTACCTCAACGTGGATGCGCTGAAGTTGTTCGTGCACGATCTGGACGGCTTCTACGATCAGACGGATCATCACTAGGAAGGCAGCGGGAAAGCGGTTCGCTCAAGAACGGCTAGCGTAAAAGCGGTTAGCGAAGAAGCGGTTCGCTGAACGCCGGTTCGAAGAAGCAGTGGGGCAGCGAGGGGAGGAATTCCTGGCTGCCCTGTTTTGTTCCGGTGTGGGTGCTGAGAATTGTCTGGACGTGACGGCGGATACAGCGCGGTAGTGGGTGCGCGGGATACCCTTGATCCATGGCCACGGCGCAGATTCACGAGACGGAGCGGACAGGCGGCGGACGGCTGCGTGGGGCACAGTCCGTGCTGGAGCGCGGCATCGAGCAGCAGGCATTTCCCGGCGCTGCGTGGGGCGTATTGCACCGCGGGGAGTTGGTAGCGCTCGACGCGGTGGGGCGATTCACGTACGAGGAGACAGCGCCGGCGGTCGAGCCGGAGACGGTCTTCGACCTGGCGAGCGTGACGAAGGTGGTGGCCACGACGTCGGCAGCGATGCTGCTGGTGGATCGGGGGCGGCTCGAGCTGGATGCGCGGCTGGGCGATATCCTGCCGGGATTTGTGATCGGAATGGAGCCGCATTCGGGCAAGGAGCGGGTGACGCTGCGGATGCTGCTGGCGCACACCTCAGGCTTGCCGGCGTATGTGGAACTGTTCAGGACCTGTACCACGCCGGAGGCGATGCTGCGGGCAGCGCTGAAGCTGCCGCTGGAGGCGCAGCCGGGCACGAGGACGGAGTACTCGGACATTGGTTTTATGCTGCTGGGCAAAGCGATCGAGGTGTTGAGCGGCGAGGCGTTCGACGCGTTGTGCGCGCGCGAAATATTTGCTCCGCTGGGACTGGAGTCGACGAGGTTTGGCCCCAATGCGGCGGGGCGCAGTGCGATTCCGCCGACGGAGAACGACACCTGGTTTCGCGGACGCGTGATCCAGGGTGAGGTGCAGGACGAAAACGCGTCGGTGATGGGCGGCGTGGCGGGGCACGCGGGGGTGTTTGCCAACGTGCGCGATCTGCTGGAGCTGGCTGCGTGCCTGATGGCTCGGGGAAAGACTGCGGAGGGTCGGCAGCTTTTCCGGCCGGAGACGGTGGAGCTGTTTACAACCCGACAGGAATCAGGGCGCGCGCTGGGATGGGACGTGCCGAAGGAAACGGGATCGTCGGCGGGGAAGTATTTTGGGCCGCTGTCGATCGGGCACCTGGGATACGCGGGAACGTCGATCTGGATCGATCCCGAGCAGGAGCTGGCGGTGGCGCTGCTGACCAACCGCACGTGGCCCGACCGGTCAAGCCAGCGGATCAAGACAGTGCGGCCAGCGTTTCATGACGCGGTGGTGGAGGGGTTGCGGTAGGGCAAGACCGAACTTCAGCAAAAAGACCCTCGCCGAGCCGAGGGTCTTTGGCGTTCGGACGCCGTCAGTAGATCCGGAAGTTGACCTCGATGTTGATCTCCACCGGGACCGCGTGGCCGTGGAAGATGGCCGGCTTGAATTTGTACTGGCGGACCGCCTCCATGGCTTTCTCGTCCAGCCCCATGCCCAGCGGGCGCACCACGTGCACCTGCTGCGGATTGCCCTGCGCGTCGACGATCAGGCCCACGATGCAGATGCCCTGGTACTTGGCGCGGCGCGCCTCGTCGGAGAACTCCGGATCGGGCGCGTAGAGCAGCACCGGCTCGGAGACGCCGCCGCCGGGATGCATCACCCCGCCGCCGTAACCGCCGCCTTCGCCCGGCCCGATGCCGTTGCCGTTGCCGGATCCGATGCCGCCGCCGTTGCCCGAGCCGAAGCCTGAGCCTCCGCCGGTGCCCTGCGAGGCCAGCGCCACCTGCGGCGACTGCGGAATGCCGAGGTTGGGCATGTTGGGATCGTCAGGCAGCTTGATCTGCTGCGGCATCACCACGGTGGGCTCGACCGGCAGCTTGGGGTGATCGATGCGCAGCAGCTGCGGCGGAGTGATCTGGGTCTTGGCCATCTTGGGCAGCTTGCCCTTGGAAGCCTCGACGATCTCGTGATTGCCTCCGCCACCGCCGCCGCCCATGGTCTCTTTCATGGGAGCCGCGGGGATGAAGGGCGTGACGTCCACCATCGCGGCGTTCTTCTTCTGGATCTCGCGCACGTGCCACTGCTCGATGGCAAACAGCAGCAGAAGGCCGACGATCACGGCGTGCAGGGCGAAGGAGACGGCGCTGGACGCAGGACTGCGCTTGACGGCCATCCGGTCGGGAACGGCAATGGGCGCGCAGGTCAGCTCGAGCGGGGGGAGCTTCTTCGGGAAGAAGAGATCGTGGAGGCCGTTCCAGAGCGTCTTCCAGATCGGCTCTTCATCGATGACGTTCATGGCGCTGGTTGCGACCGGCTGACAGCTTAACTGCAGCGGAGGCTGCTTTGGAGGCATCAGGGCGTCGCGCACATTCGACCAGAGCGACAACCACATGGAACCGTCGGTCTCGACGAGAAGAGCGGGAGGAGCTTCTTCGGACCGCGTCTGTTCTGGTTCCATTTCGGGTTTTGACAAAACGGTGTTCCCCATGGCGACTCACCGGGCGGGATCCCGGCTTCTCCTGATTATCCACTGAGCCCGCCCCTCTTGTCCTGGGGGCAGGGGTGCAATCCTGAGATGCCGGTTGAAAAGAATGGGTGCCCGCCGGATTCCTTCAGGGATAGACGTGCCGCGGGGCCGGAAGTCACGGATAAACAGCGGATACAATGGACTTTTATCCATAATAGAGAAACTGGAGAAGCGATGTCCTCAGCGCTGCCGCCGGAGGGTGAGAAGACCGGCGCGTATCCCCCGTTAAAAGAGACGCTTTCCCTGCCGCGGACGGATTTTCCCATGAAGGCGAATCTGCCGCAGAATGAGCCGGCGCGCCTGAAGGCGTGGCAGGAGAAGGCGCTGTACGAGCAGATTCGCAAGGCGCGGCAGGGAGGTCCCCGGTACGTGCTGCATGACGGGCCGCCCTACGCGAACGGGCCGCTGCACCTGGGCCACGCGCTGAACAAGTGCCTGAAGGATTTCATCGTAAAGTGCCGCACCATGGCGGGATACGACGCGCCGTACGTGCCGGGGTTCGACTGCCACGGGCTGCCCATCGAGATCAAAGTGGACGAGCAACTGGGCAGGAAAAAGCTGGAGATGCCGGCGGGGGAGTTCCTGCGGCACTGCCGGGAGTACGCACAGAAATATGTTGACCTGCAGACCGGCCAGTTCGTTCGGCTGGGGGTTTTTGGGCGCTGGAACGATCCGTACCTGACCATGTCGCGCGAGTACGAGGCGCGGACGCTGGAGACGTTTTACCGGTTTCTGGAGGGAGGGTTCGTTTACCGCGGGCTGAAGCCGGTGTATTGGTGCATCCACGACCAGACGGCGCTGGCGGATGCGGAGATCGAGTACGAGATGCACTCGAGCCCCAGCGTCTTCGTGCGCTACGACCTGACCAGCGATGCGGGGGACATCGATCCGGCGCTCGCGGGAAAGAAGGTCGCGACGATCATCTGGACGACGACGCCGTGGACGCTGCCGGCGTCGCTGGCGGTGGCGTTTCATCCGGATTTTGACTACGTCGCGATCGAGCAGGGCGGGCAGGTGTACATCGTGGCGGAGGCGCTGGCCGCCTCGGTGCGCGACAACTGCAAGCTCGAAGCCGCCGTTCCGGTGGCGAAGTTCAAGGGTGCGCGGATGGAGCGGGCGACGTTCCGCCATCCGTTTCTGGAGCGGCAGATCCTGGGCGTGCTGGCGGATTATGTGACGGCGGACCAGGGGACGGGCGCGGTGCACACGGCTCCGGCGCACGGCGCGGACGACTTTTATACCGGCGCGAAATACGGCCTCGACCAGACCTGCAACGTGGACGATGCCGGGCGGCTGCGCAACGGATTGCCGGAGTACGAGGGGAAGACGGTCTTCCAGGCGAATCAGCCCATTGTCGATCTGCTGGCGAGCCGCGGCGTGCTGCTGGGCCGGTCGGATATCTACCACAGCTATCCGCACTGCTGGCGCTGCCACAATCCGGTGATCTTCAGGGCGACGGAGCAGTGGTTCATCGCCATCGATCACGAGATGGCGGGGACGACCTTCCGGCAGCGCGCGCTGGCGGAGATCAAAAACAGCGTGAAATGGGACCCGGCGTGGGGCGAAGAGCGGATCGCGAACATGATCGCGACGCGGCCGGACTGGTGCATCTCGCGCCAGCGGGTGTGGGGCGTGCCGATCGCGGTCTTCCTGTGCAGGAGCTGTCATCAGCCGCTGAACGACTGCGTGCTGAACGAACGGGTGGTGGAGCTTTTCCGGAAGGAAGGCGCAGAGGCGTGGCGCACGGAGGCTGCGGAAAAGCTGTTGCCGAAGGGTGCGCACTGCGCGCGGTGCGGCGGCGAGGACTTTCGGCGAGAGACGGACATTCTCGACGTGTGGTTCGACTCGGGCGCGAGCTGGTACGCGGTGCTGGAGCAGGAGCCGGGGCTGGAGCCGCCGGCGGATTTGTATTTCGAGGGCGGCGATCAGTATCGGGGATGGTTCCACACCTCGCTGCTGACCAGCGTGGGCGTAGGCGAGAAGCATGCGTCGCCGTACCGCATGGTGGGCACGGCGGGATGGACGCTGGATGAGCAGGGGCGGGCGATGTCGAAATCGCTCGGCAACGGCGTCGACCCGGTGGACATCGCCGACCGGCTGGGCGCGGAGATCGTGCGGCTGTGGGTGGCCAGCGTGGACTTCCGCGAGGACGTGGTCTCAAGCGAGAACATCATGCAGCGGCTGGCGGAGAATTACCGCAAGCTGAGGAACACCTTCCGGTTCCTGCTGGGGAATCTGGCGGGGTTCGAGCCGGCGCGGGATGCGGTGGTGGACGCGGAACTGCTGCCGCTGGACCGTTACATGCTGGCGCGGATGCGGGAGCTGGTGGAGAAGGTTTCGGGCGCCGATGGACAGGGCGGATGGTATGGGGATTTCCAGTTCCATCGCGTGTACCAGGCGGTGAACGAGTTCTGCATCGTCGATCTGAGCGCGTTTTATCTGGACGTGCTGAAGGACCGGCTGTACACGTTCGCGCCGAAGAGCGTGGAGCGGCGGTCGGCGCAGACGGTGCTGTGGCGGATCGCGGAGGCGCTGGTGCGGCTGGTGGCGCCGATTCTGACGTTTACGGCGGAGGAGGTGTGGGAATACCTGCCGAAGCTGGAGGAGCGGAAGGGGAGCGTGCATCTGGCGGAGTTTCCTTACGCCGACGATCTGGGGGCGCCTGACGCAAAGCTGATGGAGGACTGGCGGAAGCTGCTGGAGATCCGGGACGAGGTGCTGAAGGCGCTGGAGACGGAGCGCAAGGCGGGGAAGATCGGGAAGGCGCTGGAGGCGAAGGTCACGCTGCGGGTGGATGCAGAGGCGCTGGAACTGGGCGAGCTGCTGGAGGCATATCGATCGGGCCTGAAGGAGCTGCTGAACATTTCCCAGGTAGACGTGAGTAAAGGCGCGGCTGCGGACGATCTGGCCTGTGAGATCAGCGGCGCGGAGGGCACGAAATGTAACCGCTGCTGGAACTACTATGCCGACGATAGTCCACAGCATGTGCGGGTGTTCGGTCCCTGGGAGAACGTCTGCGGCCGCTGTGCGGATGCGCTGGGCGCGATGGGATACAGCGAGGCCGCGCAGTGACGGGTCGCGATCGGCGGGCGTGGCTGTTCGTCTTGGCTGCATGTCTGGTGGCGCTGGACCGGCTGACCAAGGCCTGGGTTGTGGCGCACATTCGCGAGGGCGACACCATCACCATCATCCCGAGGGTGTTTCAGCTGTCGCACGTGCGGAACCCGGGCGCGGCCTTCAGCCTGTTCATCGACACCCCGCGGCCGGAGCTGACTCACTGGCTGCTGGTGGGGTTTGCGATCGCGGCAGCGTTGGTTGTGACTGTGGTACTGCTGCGGATCGGGCAGCGGTTTACGGCGACCACCGTGGCGCTGGCCCTGATTCTGGGCGGGACCATCGGCAACCTGTGGGACCGGATCGAGTACGGGATGGTGACGGACT
>Ga0335073_10010599_pt1 | contig 12962 bp, 12 predicted proteins | sample Lox_Sample_22_FD_207093 | JGI IMG/M metagenome (GOLD analysis project Ga0335073, IMG submission 207093) | Soil microbial communities from Loxahatchee National Wildlife Refuge, Florida, United States - Lox_Sample_2.2 | ecosystem: Environmental > Terrestrial > Soil > Wetlands | place: USA...
CATTGTGGCCCGGCGCAACGATGAACGCCACCCGTGGGTTCCCGATTTCTGGCCGCGCGGGGCCAAAAAGACGCATTGCAACGGCGTGAGCCGCGACGCATGCTGCGGCGCAGCAACGGCGCCCAACCCCGAAGGAGAGACGCCCCGTGACGCTCGACGACCTCGCCCATGAGGCCCAGTTCTCCGCCGAGGGGCTCCTGGATTGCGCGGTCAACGCCATGCGCGAGAGGGTGAGGGCAAACGGCCAGCTCAGCGCCGCCAGGATCGAGGCCGAGCAGCACGCCGCCCACGGCCTCGCCTGGCTTGCGACCTATGTCGAAGCGATCAAGGAAATGGCGGCTTATGCGGCGCGCATGCGGGAAGAGGGCCGATTCGGCAAGACCGAGGAGCTCATGACGCGCATTGGTCTGGGCGAATATCTCGCGCAAGTTTTCGGCGGCATTCCGATGAACCAGGGCGAGATCGTGCGCCTCGCCGACTTCGGCCTTGAGCCCATAGATATCGCGCTGTTCCGGACTGAAGCCATCGAAACGCTGATCGCCTCCGGCAACACAAAAGAAAACCGCGCAGCTCTCGCCGCGCTCATCGGCGAAGCGCGCGAAGGCGCGATCGGCGACCCGGGCCTCGACGAGACCTTCGAGGCCATTCGCGGCGAGATGCGCCGCTTCGCCGACGCCGAGGTCGCGCCGCACGCCCAAGGCTGGCACCGCGCCAACGCCTATATCCCGCTCGAAGTCATCGCGGGCTTGTCGGAAATGGGCGTGTTCGGCCTGACGATCCCCGAGGCCTATGGCGGAATGGGGCTCGGCAAGGTCGCAATGTGCGTGGTGTCGGAGGAGCTGTCGCGCGGCTATATCGGCGTCGGCTCGCTCGGAACCCGATCCGAAATCGCGGCCGAGCTCATCCTCGTCGGCGGCACCGAGGCGCAGAAACAAAAGTATCTGCCGAAGATCGCGAGCGGCGAAATTCTGCCGACTGCGGTCTTTACCGAGCCCAACACCGGCTCCGACCTCGCGTCCCTGCGCACCCGCGCCGGCCGCGCCGGCGACGAATACGTGATCAACGGGGCCAAGACCTGGATCACCCATCCGGTCCGAGCCGACCTGATGACGCTGCTTGCGCGCACCAATCCAAACGAGAAGGGCTACCGGGGCCTCTCGATGTTCCTCGCCGAGAAGCCGCGCGGCAGCGACACCGAGCCGTTTCCGGCCAAGGGCATGTCGGGCGGCGAGATCGAGGTCCTCGGCTATCGCGGCATGAAGGAATACGAGATCGCCTTCGACGGCTTCCGCCTGCCCGCCGAGGCGCTGCTCGGCGGCGAGGAGGGCCAGGGCTTCAAGCAATTGATGGAGACGTTCGAATCGGCGCGCATCCAAACGGCGGCGCGCGCGGTCGGCGTCGCCCAATGCGCCTTCGAACTCGGCCTGCGCTACGCCAAGGAGAGGGTGCAGTTCGGCAAGACGATCATCCATTTCCCCCGCGTCGCCGACAAGCTGGCGCTGATGGCGGCCGAGATCCACATCGCCCGGCAGATCACCTATTTCGCCGGGCGGGCGAAGGACGAAGGCCGGCGCTGCGATCTCGAAGCGGGCATGGCGAAGCTGCTCGCCGCCCGGGTCGCCTGGACGGCGGCCGACAACGCGCTCCAGATCCACGGCGGCAACGGTTTTGCGCTCGAATATCCGATCTCGCGGGTTTTGTGCGACGCGCGGATCCTCAACATTTTCGAAGGCGCGGCCGAGATCCAGGCGCAGGTGATCGCCCGCCGGCTGCTCGAGGGCGGGAATTAGCGCCGCTTGCCGCCGGACTGCGGCGCACCGCGCCCTTCGCCGCGCCGGTCGCTTCGTCGCGCCGCGTCCTGGCGCTGGCCGGCGCTCGCAATCGCAGCGTCCGGCCGTTCGCAAAAAACTGCGAAAGCCAACGAAAGCCGGCGAAAATGAAAGCGCTTTCATTTGCTTTCTTTTGCTTTTCGGAATCGGGACTTTTCAAAGGGTTATGAGCGATTCAAATGGTTTTTTTCTCCCTCCTCCTCCCCTCGCGCTGTCGCTTGCCGTGGCGCATGGTCTGACTTCCCATCACTTTGACAGCATAGCCATGATTTCTGATTTTGTCAAGAAAATGTACCATCGGCTGGTTTTCCAGAGCCTCTCTTCGACCCGCAAGGGCCGGAGCGCCGGGCCGCCGAATTGAGCGCGAGGCCGTCGCATGGTAGGCGTCGCGTTTTCAAGGGAGGACGATGATGAAGAAATTCATGGTTTTGTACATGGCCGATCCGGCGGCGTTCGAGACAATGATGAAAAGCTCCACGCCGGAAACGCAAAAGAAGGGAATGGAGGCGTGGATGAAGTGGATGGGCGCGCATAAGGCGTCCATCGTCGACGGCGGCGCGCCGTTGGGCAAAACCAAGCGGGTCGACGCAAAGGGCGCAAAGGACGCGAAGAACGGGATTGGCGGCTATTCGGTCGTCCAGGCCGATTCACACGACGACGCCGCCAAGCTCATCGGCAAGGACCATCCCCATCTTCACATGATGCCAGGCGCCTGGGTGGAGATCGTCGAGATCATGCCGCTGCCGGGGATGTAAGGGGCCGGGCGAAGGTTCTCCTCCGCGTGTGCGCGAACCACGGGCCCGCCCGCCTCGGCGGCCCGCGGAGCACCCAAATCTCAATGTGTCAGGACGGAGCTCCCGTCAGATAAGCGCGAACAGCAGCGCGGCGGACCACGCCACCACGACCGCAACCAAAGCAGCGAGCAGCGGGCGCTCGTTGCGCGCCTCAATCAACTCCGCTTCGCGCCATCCCTCGAGAGTCTGCACGTAGGACATCGCTTGTCTCCTTCTCACGCCACTAAGCATGAAGCAGGCCCTCCCCGCTGTGATCCGGCGCACACCGCGCGACTGGCGGCTTCGAGAATTGCCGACGGCAGCCGCCGCCAGGGCGGCGCGGGGGGCCAAACGGGGCGGCGCCGTCGCCGGCGGCCGCCCCGACAGCCTAGATCCGCTCGATCCTCACATGCGCCAGGCCTGCCTGACGGAAGCCGAGCACGCTCGCGGCGAAGGGCGAGACGTCGATGATGCGCCCGCGAATGAACGGGCCCCGGTCGACGATCTTCACGATTGCGCTCTTGCCGTTGTCGAGGTTGATGACCTTGACCCGGGCGCCAAACGGCAGCGTCTTATGGGCTGCAATCAGCCCTCCGTAATACGGATTTTGATAATACGAGGCTATACCCAATTCACTGGCAGTCGCTACGCCTGTAAATCCGATGAACATCGCACACGCAAATAAAATCTTCCGCATTCATTCCACCTTTTTCTTCTGAACGTTGCCCGGTTCATCTGGACGATGGTTAAGGCGAAAACAAGGCGTCCTCATTTTCACCTGCGGCAATGTTGAAGACAACTTGACAAACGAGCTGGGATATGCAGCGCGGCAAAACCGCTCTAGACTGGGCCGGGCCGCTGACCGGCGGCGATCCCCCAAGCGGCAAGGGAGGAAGGCTTCTGATGAAGGTGCTCATCATCGGCGCGGCGGGCATGATCGGGCGCAAGCTCACGGCGCGCCTGGCCCGCGACGGCCGCCTCGCGGGCAAGATCATCGATCACGCGCATCTCGTTGATATTGTTACGCCTGCGCCGCTGCAGGACGCGCCCTTCCCGGTCGCCCTCGACGCCTTCGACATCGCCGCCCCCTATGTCGCGCCGAAGCTCGCGGCGACCCGGCCGGACGTCATTTTCCTGCTCGCCTCGGTGGTTTCAGGCGAGGCCGAGGCCGATTTCGACAAGGGTTACGCCATCAATGTCGGCGGAACGCATGCCCTGTTCGAGGCGATCCGGCGCGAACAGGCGCTTGCCGGCGGCGCCTATCGGCCGCGCCTCATCTTCACCTCATCGATCGCGGTCTACGGCGCGCCGTTCCCCGACAAGATCGGCGACGAATTCGTCGCCGCGCCGCTCACCAGCTACGGAACCCAGAAGGCGATCTCGGAGCTTTTGCTCGCCGACTATTCGCGCCGCGGCTTCTTCGACGGAATCGGCCTCCGGCTGCCGACGATCTGCGTCCGCCCCGGCGCGCCCAACAAGGCGGCGTCCGGGTTCTTTTCCGGCATCATCCGCGAGCCGCTCAACGGCAAGGAGGCGATCCTGCCGGTCGGCGACGAGGTCCGCCACTGGCATGCCTCGCCGCGCGCCGCGGTCGAGTTCCTTCTGCACGCGGCGGAGCTGGACCTGTCGCTGCTAGGCGCCCGCCGGTCGCTCAGCCTGCCCGGCGTGAGCGTCACCGTCGGCGAGCAGATCGAGGCGCTGCGCGCCATCGCCGGCGACAAGACGGTTAGCCTCATCCGCCGCGAGCCTGACGAGACCATCGCCCGGATCGTCGCCGGCTGGCCCAGAAACCTCGAGCCGGCGCGGGCGAAAAGCCTCGGATTTCACGCCGACGCCAATTTTTCTGCTATAATCAATGCCTATATTGAGGACGAACTGAAGACCTGAAGCAACCCGAGCAGACCATGCTGGACCTCCCGGCTCGAAGCCAAAGCGCGGAATCGTCAGCGCTCACTGAAGCATTCGCCAAGACTTTCACCCGCCAAGCGGAAGCTTCGGGCGTGGCCCTGCCGCTGCGCGGATTTGGGCTCGCGGCGCGCGTGTTGGCGGTTACGCTGGGCTTCATCCTGCTGGCTATGGGCCTCTTCTATTTGACCCGTCTCTCCGCCTATCGCGAGATGTGGCTTCACAACAAGATTGCCTCGGCGCGGACAGCCGTCGAGGCCTTCGACGCCGATGGTCCTATGGCTGTTCCGCCGGACCTGTCGCGAAGAATCCTGAACAGCGTCGGCGTCAAGTCGATCGCGATCGTGACGCCGGCCGGGCGACGCGAGCTCGTTCTTCCCGGCTTTTCGCCTGACACCGCCGAGCCCATCGCGGCCGACGACAGCTCCTATATCGACGGCGTCGAGGCGACCTTCCACGGCCTCTTCGCCGCGCCCGGAAGGATCGTGAAGGTCGCCTCCCCGGCGCCCCCGGAGCCGGCGGCGATCGAGGTGACGTTCGACGAAACGCCCCTGATTGAGGGGCTGTGGCGCGTCTCGCGTAATTTTCTCAACATTTCCCTCACCATCGCCGCCGTCGTCACCTGCGTGCTGTGGGCGGCGCTGTGGAGCATGGTGCTGAGGCCAGTGAGACGCCTCACCTCCAACATCATCGCTTTCGGCGAGAGCCCGCAGGACGCGTCGCGAGTGATTGCGCCGAGCGGACGGCGCAACGAGATCGGCCGCGCCGAGACGGCGCTCGCGGTCATGCAGCGGTCGCTCGCGCATGAACTGGCGCAACGGAAACGCCTGGCCGAACTCGGCATGGCGGTCGCGCGCATCAACCACGATCTGCGCAACATGCTGAGCGCCGCGCAGCTCATTTCGGATCGCCTGGCGGAAATCCCCGACCCGCTGGCTCAGCGGCTCGCGCCCCGGCTGGTCGCGACCCTCGATCGCGCGATCCAGTTCTGCCAGTCGACGCTGACCTACGGCGCCGCACGTGAGCTGCCGCCGTCGCGCCGGCGCTTCGATCTGAGAGAGCTGGTGCGACAGGTGGTCGAGGCGGCGCAGGCCGAAGGCGGGAAGGCAATCGACTATACTATCGACATTCCGCCGCGATTCTGCCTGCACGCCGACCCCGACCACATCCAGCGGGTGCTTGAGAATTTGAGCCGCAACGCGGCCCAGGCGTTGATGGCCAAGGGCGCCGAGGACGGCCGCCCGAAAGCCATCCGCTTCGCCGCAATTCGCACCGAGGGGCTGGCGCTGATCGAGATCAGCGACACCGGTCCCGGGTTTCCGTCCGATCAGGCCGAGCGGATCTTCGAGCCGTTCCACGCCTCGACAAGCGAGGCCGGCGCCGGCCTCGGCCTCGCGATCGCGGCTGACCTCGTGACCCGGAACGGCGGAGCGATTGCGCTTGCGCCGGCCAAGGCGGACGACTTCTACTGCGGCGCGCGGTTCCTCATCAAACTGCCGACGCCCGAGGGCGCCGCGCGCAAGGCGGCGCGCATCCTGCCCGAGGCTTGAGCCTCGGCTTCGATCTCCCCTTCCCCCGGATGGCCCCCGCGTGCTTGGCTCGCCTCTGACGGCCCCCGCGCGCGGCGGCTTTCAAGCGCCGCTGCGGTCGGCTAAGAGGGGGTCCGCGCGCGAGACGGGGAAGTGAGCATGTCGGTCGTGGCGCCAACGGCGCGAACCCAAACGATCGCCTTCAGGTCATCCGGGGCGAACGAAGCCAACGAAGCGCTGGCGAGGCTGACCGCCCTCTATGGCAACAACCCGCTCGACGAAGCCGACGTCATCGTCGCGCTCGGCGGCGACGGCCTGATGCTCCAGACCCTGCATATGACGATGAAGGCGCCGAAGCCGATCTTCGGCATGAACCGGGGGTCGGTCGGCTTCCTGATGAACGACTATTCGGAAACCGGCCTGCGCGAGCGCCTTCGGGCCGCGCTGCCGGCGATCATTCATCCGCTCATCATGCGCGCGCGCGACGTCCACGGGGCTGAGACGACCGCGCGGGCGATCAACGAGGTGTCGCTCCTGCGCCAGACCTACCAAGCGGCCAAGCTCAGGATCGAGATCGACGGCAAGACGCAGCTCGACGAATTGATCGCCGATGGCATCCTGGTCGCGACGCCCGCCGGCTCGACCGCCTATAACCTCTCCGCCAACGGGCCGATCCTGCCGCTCGGCGTGCCGCTGATGGCGCTGACGCCGCTCTCGCCGTTCCGCCCGCGCCGCTGGCGCGGCGCGCTTCTGAGGGATTCGCAACGCGTGACCATCGAGGTGATGGAAGCCGACAAGCGCCCGGTCGCCGCCGCCGCCGACCATTTCGAAATCCGCCGGGTGGTCGAAGTCGACGTCGCAATGGACAAAGCGACGTCGCTTATCTTGCTGCACGATCCCGGCCATTCGCTCGACGAGCGGATCCTGGGCGAACAATTCCGCTATTAGGCGCGCGAATGGCAAAAGCGGCGCGCGTGACCGGCGAGACGCTCCTCAACCGGGGCCGGTTCGACCTGACCAGGACCGAGATCGAGGTCGTCGAAGACGACGGCTCGACGCGCACGCTCGCGCACGAGGTCTATCGCCATGGGCGAGCCGCGGCGGTGCTGCTTTATGATCCGAAACGCGGCGTTGTTGCGCTGGTCAAGCAGTTCCGCGCCGGCGCCTATCTCTGCGACGGGGCGCTGGCGACCATCGAGGCCTGCGCCGGCATGCTGGACGGCGACCCGCCCGATGTCTGCGCCATCCGCGAGGCGCTCGAAGAGACGGGTATCGCCATCCGCGAGCCTCGCCACGCCTTCGACGCCTATATGAGCCCGGGCGGCATGACGGAGAAGATCGCCTGCTTCGTCGCGCCTTACGGCGAAGCGAACCGCGCGGGGAAAGGCGGCGGCGTCGACGACGACGAGCATATCGAGGTGCTCGAGATCGCCCTCGCCGAGGCGCTGGCGATGATCGAGCGCGGCGAGATCGCCGACGCGAAGACGATCGCGCTGCTCTATTTTGCGAGCATGAAACGGCTCATGGGCTGAGGGCGGCCGCTACCTTCCGCGGGCGGAGTCGTCTGTGATCGCGATCACCGCTCCGCACCCGGTTTTCTTCAGCCGACGACGGGAGGACAAAGGCCGACCTCAGAGTCCCGCCGCCCTCTTCGCCGCGGCGAGCGTATTGGCCATCAGCATGGCGATGGTCATCCGGCCGACGCCGCCCGGCACGGGCGTGATCGCGCCGGCGACGTCGGCGGCTTCCGCATAGGCGACGTCGCCGACGAGGCGCGTCCTCGGCTTGCCGGAGGCGTCGTGGCCTTGGCCCGCGACCCTGTTGATGCCGACGTCGATCACGATCGCGCCGGGCTTGATCCAGTCGCCCCGCACCATCTCCGGCTTGCCCACGGCAGCGACGAGGATGTCGGCGCGGCGGGCGACCGAAGGCAGGTCGAGGGTGCGCGAATGGGCGATCGTCACCGTGCAATGGCGGGCGAGCAGAAGCTGGGCCATCGGCTTGCCGACAATGTTCGAGCGGCCGATGATCAGCGCCTCCATTCCCGCAAGCGACCAGCCCAGCCGCTCGCAGGCCCTGTCGATGAGGATCATCGCGCCGGCGGGCGTGCAGGGAATGAGCGCGCGGCTCGTATCGCCGATCGACAAGAGGCCGACATTGATCGGATGAAAGCCGTCGACGTCCTTCATTGGCGCGACCGTTTCCACGACCCGCGACGACTCGATGTGGGCCGGCAACGGCAGCTGCACCAGGACGCCGTGCACCGCCGGATCGGCGTTGAGCGCCTCGATGAGCGCGATGAGGTCGGCCTCGCTCGTCGCGGCTGGCAGATTGTGCTGCACCGAATGGAAGCCGCAGGCTTTCGCCGCCCTGCCCTTGCCGGCGACATAGCTCTGGCTCGCCGGATTGTCGCCGACCAGAACGACCGCCAGACCCGGCGTCGTCCCCTGCCCCGCGAGCGCGCGCGCCTCCCCGGCGACCTTCGCAAGCACGTCCTCCGCGATCGCCGCGCCGTCGAGCACGAAAGCGGAAGCGCCGGTCATGGCTCACTCTTGATTGGATCTTCAGCTGAAAGGTTTGCCCGTGCGTCGGCTCCCTCGACCGCATCCTTCGAGACGCAATGCTGCGCATTGCTCCTCAGGATGAGGGCCGAGCGCACGCGACGCGAAGAGAAATCCTCACCCTGAGGAGCCCGCGACGCGGGCGTCTCGAAGGACGAGGATTTCCGCCCGCCCGGCCTTGACGACATCATTTTCTGATCCCTCACTTCGACCGGAAAACGTATCGCGCCTCGTGACGCGCTCGCGTCCCCGGCTCGAGCGCACGCATGCCGGGCTTGTCGACGAGGTCGCCCTCGAACCCGTCCGGATCGCTGTAGCCGGTCCAGGCCTCGAGGCAAAGGAAGGGCGCGCCGGGCCTTGTCCACAGCGCGGCGTGGGGAAAGCCCGGATACTCCATCGTGATCGACGCGCCCGAGGCGTCGATGAACGCGAGCGACCGGCTCGCGCAGTCGAGGAAGCAGAGCGCGTCATGGGCGAAGAGGGCGTCCGTGAGCGGCAGGTCGCGGCCTTGAAGCGGGATCGGGCGCATCGTCTTGCCGATGAGCCCGCCCGGCGCGATGCGGGGGACCTCGGGCCGCTCGGCCCGATCGAAGCGGACGAGAGCGCCCTCGCGCCCTGCCCCGCCGAGCGGCCAGCGGAAGCCCGGATGCAGCCCGCAGGCGTAAGGCGCGGGCCCCGCGCCGGGATTGGCGACTTCGATCGCAATCGCCAGCGCGTCAGGGTGAAGCCGGTATTCGACCGCGAGCGCAAAGGCGAACGGATAGACCGCGCGGGTGCGGTCGTTGTCGCCAAGCGCGAGCCGCACGAAGTCGGGCCTTGAGATCTCGAGCGTGAAGGTCTCGAACCGCGCGAAGCCGTGCAGGCCGAGCGGGTAAGCGCGGCCGTCCACCCGCTCCTCGCCGTTGCGCGTCCAGCCGACGACCGGATAGAGGATCGGACTGATGTCGCTCCAGATGGCGGGATCGCCGGGCCACATCAGGTCGCGCCCTGCCACTCGCCATTGTCTCGCCTCGGCGCCGAGAAGCGCGATCGTCGCCCACGCGTCGCCATGGGCGAGCGTGATTTCCGTCATGGGGCGACGCCCTCGAAGTCTGCCGCGGCGATGAGCGCATCCTTGATCCCGCGCGCGCAGGCGATGAGCGAATTGCCCTTGGCCAGGCCGTCGTCTTTGAGAAAATCGCTGACGTAGCCGCCGGCTTCGCTCACCAGCAGAATGCCGGCGAGACAGTCCCAGGCGTTGATGTGATGCTCGACGAAGCCGTCGAGCCGTGCTGCGGCGACATAGGCGATGGCGAGCGCGCCGGAGCCGGTGCGCGACGGCGAAGCCCCGGTCGACGCCACCCGCCGCAGCAGGTCGACATATTGGGCAAAGCCCGCGCGCGAGTTCCACCCGACCTCGATCGAGCAATCGGCGAGCGCACTCGCGGCCGACGCGCTGATCGGCGCGCCATTGAGCCATGCGCCGCCGCCGCGGCGTGCTGCGAACAATTCGTCGAGCATCGGATTGTAGATGACCCCGACCTCGACCTTGCCGTCGGCGACGCAGGCGATCGAGACGCAGAAATGCGGCACGCCGCGGGCGAAGTTGGCCGTGCCGTCGATCGGATCGACCACCCACACCGCCCCGCCGGCGCGAGCGGCGCGCGGCGGGCTCTCTTCGCCAATGAACCCGTCGCCTGGAAAGACCCGGATGAGGCGCTCAGCGATGAACGCCTCGGTCTCGCCGTCGACCTCGGTCAGAAAGTCCTGCGGGCCTTTGAACGAGACCGCGAACGAACGATCGAAAAACCGGCGCCGCGCCTTTGCGCCCGCCTCGCGGGCGACCGCCCGCGCCGCGAGCAGTCGCATGTCCATGAGCGGCGGCTCAATTTCGGTCATCCGGATGGCCTTCAGAAATGGCTATAAGAGCCGCGGGCGAACGCGACCGGGTTGCCGTCGGGGCCGATGAAGCTCGGCGGCCGCCCGCCCTCGACGGCTTCGCCGACCAACGTCAACGGCACGCCTGCCGCTGCCGCCGCCGCCTCGAAGGCGGGCGCAGAATCAGGCGCCGCCGAGGCGAGGAGCTCATAGTCGTCGCCGCCGGTCGCCGCAACCTCGAACAGGCTGGGATCGGCGGCGATCGCCGCGCGCGCGGCCCGCGACAGCGGGAGCCGAGATATTCGCGCCTCTCCGCTCACTCCAGACGCGGCGAGCATCTTGGTCAGATCGCCGACGAAGCCATCCGACACGTCCATGCCGCCGTTCGCGTGCGCGGTCATCGCGCCGATCAGCTTGAGACGCGGCTCGGGGGTGAGATAGCGCTCGAGCAGGAACGCTTTGTCGGCTCCTGCAATGTCAGGGCCGCGTCCCTGGCGGATTTTAAGCCCGATCGCCGCGTCGCCGATCGTGCCGGTGACGTAAAGACGATCGCCCGGTTTGACGCCAGTCCGGCGGGCCATCCGTCCTTCCGGAACGGCGCCAATTGCGGTCACGCTCAGCATGAGCGGCCCCGGAGTCGCGACCGTATCGCCGCCGATGAGCGGGCAGTCATAGGTCGAGGCGTCGGCGCCAAGACCGTCGGCGAAAGCTTCGAGCCAATCTTCACGCCAGCCGCCGGGCAGCGCCAGCGCAAGCAGAAATCCGAGCGGCCGCGCGCCCTTGGCCGCCAGATCGGAGAGGTTGACGCGCAGCGCCTTGCGCGCGATTGCCGCCGGCGGGTCGTCGGCGAAAAAATGCACGCCCGCGACCAGCGCATCGGCGGTGAGCACGAGATCCTCGCCGGGCGGCGGCGGCATCAGCGCGGCGTCGTCCCTCAGGCCCAAACCCGCGGGCCCGGCCAGCGGGGCGAAATACCGGGCGATGAGGTCGTCTTCGCCGAGGCGGGGGGACATAAGGCGGGCCTGTCAGCATGCGGAGGGCGATGTCGCATTAAGGCCCACGCCACGGCCGGATCCGTGTCCGGGCCCGAGAAATACGGGCCAGCGGAGGCGCTCATTGCGCGCCCCGGTCAAACTACCCGGAAGCGTTTGAATGTCCACTGTCCGGCGTTCGATAGACGCAAAGGCGGCTCGACTTCCATACGGGGACTGCCGTTTTGGAATCGCATCCGTCAACGACGTAAGCGATTCCGCGACTCGACGCGTAGTCGAGGCGCTGATCGAGCGACCGAAGAGCGAGGGTCTCGGCCATCCGCTGCTTCCAAAGGGGATAGAGATGCTGGCTCCACATGACGCAGTTGCCGTCGAGGTCAGTGATCCAGATGCGCCGATGGGAGAAATAAGGAAAGACCTCGTAGCCGCGCATGAGCGGCAACTGCGTCGGATCGACGTTTGGAAAGCCGTGGCTGAAAGCATATTGTTGCGGCAGCATGGTGACGGGCGCCAGAAAGACCGCGTCCGCCGCCGTATTCGCGCGCGCCCAGCGTCCAAGCGATTCCCATTCGCCGCGGTCGAGCGCGAGGCCCTGGTCGCGCCGCACCGTTCCGAGGACGGAAAGCGTGAGCAATACCACAACCGCCGAGACGGTCGCGGCGCGATACGGAAGCATGAGAAGCGCCCGCGGAACGCTTACCATCGGCGCAGCGCCGAAGAGCAATAACAGCAGCGGCGGCCCAAAGCTCGGGACGCTGAGCATGAGCGCGATGACGCACCCGAGGAACGTCTTCTTCTCGTCGGTCTCAACCGTCAGCCAAAGAGCGGCCAGCGAGGCGAACGCGATCGTCGCGCAGATCTGAATCGAGCTGCTCGCGCGAAGCAGATGCAGATTGAGCAGCGCCGGCGACTGGGAAAGCCAGGGCAGCGCCGCGCCAAGGAGCCAGACCGCGGAGAATCCGGTCAGCGCAGCGATCAGGAAGTCGCTCGTCGGGCGCATCCGAACCGCCGCCAGGAACGCGGCCCCCGTCACCATGACAAGCCAGACGACCGACGGCAGCGGCTGCGCCCAGATCAAGAAATGGTACGGCCATATATCCAAAAGCGCCGAGACGTAGTTGAAATCGATCGGTCGTCCGTAGTCGGGATTCGCCAGCACGTTTCTGATGACGGGCAGCGCGATGATCGCGGCGAGCGCCAGGCCGACCGCGCCGCGGCGGGCCGCGTCTTTCCACTCGAGCGCTCCGTTCCTGAGCTGCATCCCGAAAATGAGCGCAAGCGGCAGCGCATTCCAGACCGCGAGAAATCCGCTGAGAAAGAAGGTCACCCCGTTCATGGCCAAAGCCAGGGCCACCCTGCCCCGCGCAGCATAAGCGAGGGCGAGGAGGGTCGTTCCGTTCGCGAGCTCGGAATGGCCGAAGGTCGGCACGAAGAGGCCGCCTTCACCGGCCCGCGACAGACCGCGCATCGAGGTCGCCAGCGCGACAAGCAGGACGAAGATCCATCTCTGGCGCGG
>Ga0335073_10010600_pt1 | contig 12961 bp, 9 predicted proteins | sample Lox_Sample_22_FD_207093 | JGI IMG/M metagenome (GOLD analysis project Ga0335073, IMG submission 207093) | Soil microbial communities from Loxahatchee National Wildlife Refuge, Florida, United States - Lox_Sample_2.2 | ecosystem: Environmental > Terrestrial > Soil > Wetlands | place: USA: Florida...
CCTCCGAACGCCGACGCGACCTGCTCGGCTTTCGCGAAGTCGCGGTCGGCGACCACGACAGCGCGAGCTCCCTCGCCCGCGATGCGCGCGGCCAGCGCGCTGCCGATCCCGCCCCCGCCGCCGGTCACGACCACATGCCTTCCGGAAAGCTCCATCGGGGCGTACTCTATGTATTCATGGGAGGGCAGGCTGCGTTGGGGTATGCCGAGGGAATGGCGGAGCAGACTTCGGTCGCCCCCTTGCTCGGCGAGCTGCGCTACGGGCGCGAGCTGGCCCGCCTGCTCGCGAGCCGCACCTTTCGCGCGGTGGAGCGCCGTGAGGACGCGCCGCCCGTGCTGCTCGTGCCGGGGTTCATGGCAGGTGACGCATCGCTCGCGGTGCTGCGCCAGTGGCTCATGCGCCGCGGCCATCGCGTGCACATGAGCGGCATCCGCGCGAACGTCGGCTGCTCGGAGGAGCACGTCGCCCGCCTCGCCGAGCAGCTGCGCGCGCTGCACACCGAGACCGAGCGGAAGGTCTTCCTGATCGGACAGAGCCGCGGCGGCACGTTTGCCCGCGCGCTCGCGGTGCGGGAGCCCGATGCGGTGACGGGGCTCGCGATGCTCGGCTCGCCCGTGGGCGACGGCCTCGCGGTCTCGCCGCACGTGATGCGCGCCGCGCGCCTGGTCGCCACGCTCGGCGATCTTGGCGTCCCAGGCGTGCTCTCGCGCAGTTGCGCCGACGGCGCGTGCTGCGAGCAGTTCCGCGCCGAGCTCGCGGCGCCCTTGCCCAAGCACGTCCACGCGACCGCGATGTACACCTACAGCGACGGGATCGTCGACTGGCGGGCCTGCGTCGACTCTCACGCGCAGCCGATCGCCGTCGATTCAAGCCACTGTGGGATGTCGGTGAACCTGAACGTCTACCGCGTGCTGGACAGGGCGCTGGACGCGGCGCAACCCGCTCCGCCGGGCCGCCGCGCAGCACGGCGCCGGCCGCCACGAACCAAGGGGTAGCCGCGCATGGAATGGATGAGCCCGATGGACTCGTCGTTCCTGCACATCGAGAACGCAACGACCCCGATGCACATCGGCGGGGTCAGCATCTTCGAGGGACCGCCGCCGCCGTTTGAGAAGCTGCGCGCGATGGTCGCGGGCAAGCTCGCGCTCGTGCCCCGCTATCGCCAGAAGGTCCGCTCGGTCCCGCTCGCCGCCGGGCCGCCCGTGTGGATCGAGGACCCTCACTTCAGCATCGACTACCACCTGCGACGCACCGCGATCCCCGCTCCCGGCGAGGACGAACAAGTGCGCCAGATGGCCGCGCGAGTCTTCTCGCAGGCGCTCGACCGCAACAAGCCCTTGTGGGAGCTGTGGATGGTCGAGGGGATGACCGGCGGGCGCTGGGCGCTGCTCTCCAAGGTGCATCACTGCATGGTCGACGGCGAAGCGGCCACCGACTTGATGTCGGTGATGTTCTCCGACGAGACGGTCACGGGCGAGGACGAGGCAGGCGTCGCGCAGCGCTGGGCGCCGCCACCGGAGCCCTCGGGCGTGGACGTGCTTGCGCGCACGCTCCTGCGCCGCGCGAGCCCCGCGGGTCAGCTCGAAACGTTGCGGCGGATGCTGCGTACACCGCGTGAAACCGCGCGCACCGTCACCGAGTTCGCGCGCGGGGCGCTCGCCGCCAGCTCGAACCTGCGACCAGTCGGCGCCTCCTCGCTAAACGGCGCGATCGGCCCGCACCGGCGCTGGAGCTGGGCGACGGTGCGTCTCAGCGACGTGAAGGCTGTGCGCGCGGAGCTGGGCGGCACCGTCAACGACGTCGTGCTCACCGTGATCACGAACGGTTTCAGCGAGCTGCTGCGCTCACGTGGCGAGGAGCTCCCCGCGGTGCGCACGATGGTGCCTGTCTCGGTGCGCAGCCGCGGCGAGCGCGGCGTCTACAACAACCGCGTCTCCGCGGTGTTCGCGACGCTGCCGGTCGGCATCGAGGACCCCGCCGGCCGACTCGCGCAGATCCGTGCGGAGATGGACGGCGTGAAGCAGACCAAGCAGGCCGTCGCGGGCGACGTGCTCGCCTCGCTGTCGGGCTTCGCCCCGCCGCTGCTGCTCGCGCTCGGCAGCCGCCTCGTGACGGTCTCACCGCGCCTGAACATGCACACCGCGACCACGAACGTGCCCGGCCCGCAGCAGCCCGTGCAGACGCTCGGGCGCCAGATGATCGAGTCCTACCCCTTCGTGCCCGTCGTCGGCTCGATCCGGATCGTCGTCGCGATCTTCTCCTACGACGGAGGCCTGTACTTCGGCGTCACCGGCGACTACGACGGCGCGCCCGACATCGACGTGCTCACCGCGGGGATTGAACGCGGGATGGAGGACCTGCTCGCGCTCGCCGCGCCGCCTGCGCGAAACGGCCGGCGCCGAAGCACCCCGAAACGGGTCAAGCAGTCGGCAGCGACACGCTCAGGTCGCTGACTTCGACGCTAAAGACGCCGTTGCTTGCGCGGTAGGTCGGCGCGTCGCGGCCGAGCAGCTGCAGCTTCACCGTGTCACCCGCGGCGAACTCGTAGCCGTTGCCGTGCAGCTGGAAGACGATCTCGCCCTGCTGGTTTTCGCCGAGCCGGTAGATCCCGCGGCTGATCAGGCGCTGTTCGCCGCTCGGCAGCACGTCCCACAACCGCGCAGCGATCTCGCCGTACAGGCCGGTGACTTTGACGTTCGCTTTGACGGTCGGTAGGCCGAGCAGCGTGAAGCCCTGGCTCGTCGTCGTGTAGTTCGCCGTGTCGGGCTCGGTTTCGCCCGCGACCGTCTTGCAGGCTTCGCTCGTGCCCGCGATCGGGTCGAACGCCGCGGCGATCGTCGGGTTGCCGCCCGCCGAGGTGAACGTCTGCGCCGCGGCCGAGCCAAACGTCACGTGGTCTTGCGCGAGCTTCGAGTACTGCTTCGCGGTGAAGGGTCCGCCGCCGGGCGCTTCGCTCGGGCACGTCTGCGTGTAGGCGACGACGCTCCCGTTGCGCGGCGCCGTCCCCGCGTGCTCCAGGCGCGCCGCGAAGAAGCCCGCGGCCGTTTCGTTAAACGCGTGGTCGGTGTTGACCTTGTTCGCGCCCGGGCTGTGGCCCAGGTCGCCGAGCAGCAGCGCCGCCCAGCCGTGTACCGAGCGCGCCTGGTTGTAGGCGCGCAGCGACTGCTCGGGCGGGAACAGGTCGTCGGTCCAGCCGCTCTCCAGCAGCATCGGCGCGGGCTTACCCGCGAGCGGGATGCCGTAGCCCTGGTGGTAGGTGTAGATCTGGTGCGCGACCGCTTCGTCTTCAGGGTTGAAGGGCTCACCCGCGTTGATCAGCGTGTACCACTTCGACAGGTCCGCTTCCGGGTCGGCGCCGGTCGGCGCGACGTAGCCCTCGGCCTCGCCGGCCCCGAACAGCCCCGTGACGTAGCTCTGGATCTCGACCCCGAACGGTTCGTAGCTCTGCCCCGCCGGGGCGACTTCGTTATCGAGGAAGCGCCCATTGGGGTCCAGCGCGTCAACCAGGTCAGACCACGGCCAGCGCGGGAACGCCGCCTTGACTTCCATCGGCTTGCCCCGCGGGCTCGTCCACGGGACAAATTCCCCGCTCGGCAGCCGCACGCGGTTCTTCAGGTAGGCAAGCTCGATGCTCTGACCGCCGCCGTAGGAGATCCCCGTCACGCCGATCGAGCGCGGCTTCGCGAGCTTCTCGTCGACGAGCAGGCCGAGCAGGTACTGCGTGTCGTGGGCCTCGTAGCGCTGGTCCGCCAGACGGATCCAGCCTTCTTTGCAACCGGGTTCCGTGCGGGATTCGGGTGCGCCGCAGGAGTTACCCCAGCCGCGCGCGGAGTAGTTCAACACCGCGTAGCCGTGCTGGGCGAAGTAGACGTTGTTGTAGTCGTAGGTCTCGTTGCCGTCACCTTCCGACGAGCTCGACTCAAACGACGTCTTGTTGCCCTCCCAGCCATGCAGCATCACGATCGTCGGGAACGGGCCCTTGCCGCTCGCGGGCAGCGTTACGTCCGCGTCGAGCGGCACTCCGTCGAACGAGCCAACGCGCTGTTCAAGCCCTTCGGTCGGGCAGAAGCGGACGCCGTCTTGGGCTTTGCAGGCATGGCCGAAGGGGACCGGTTCGCGCGGCGCCTTCGCCGCGAACGCGGGCTGCGCCGCGAGCAGCAAGGAGCCCGCGAGCGCCGGCGGCAAGATCCCCAGGCACCGCGTACGCCAACCCCGTACACGCCATCCCCACACGCGCCATTGGTACCCAGCGTGAGCGTTTTGTAAACGAAACGGGCCGGCCGATGCCCAGCTCGCGCGGCCGGGTAGTCGTGAGAGGATGCCGCGAGGTCCGGCGCAGCGCCGGGGTTACAACCACGTCCAAGGAGCCAGCACACATGCCCGACATCGAGTTCTCCACGAGCGCCGGCACCGCGGCCGGCTACCTGGCCACGCCCGAGAGCGGCAGCGGCCTCGCGACGATCGTCCTGCAGGAGTGGTGGGGCGTCGAAGGCCACATCCGCTCCGTATGCGACCGCCTCGCGGCGGAGGGCTTCTTCGCGCTGGCGCCCGACCTATTCGACGGCGAGACCACCGACCAGCCGAGCGAGGCCGAACAGAAATTGATGGCGCTGCAAATGGACAAGGCCGAGCCGCAGATGTGCGGTGCCGCCGATTACCTTTCGGGTCTTGACGGCGTGCAAGGCAGCGGCGTTGGCTCGCTCGGCTTCTGCCTCGGCGGCGGGCTGTCCGTGTGGGCTTCGGCAACCTGCCCGAAGGTCACCGCGACCGTCAGCTACTACTACGTGATGCCGCACGGCAAGCCCGACTTCTCGAACCTCAAAGGCCCCGTGCTCGGCCACTTCGGCACGAACGACGCCTTCATCCCACTCGAGGACGCGAAGTCGCTCGAGTCCGAGATCCGCGACGCGGGCGTCGACGTCGAGTTCAACTACTACGACGACCAAGGCCACGCGTTCTTCAACGAGGTCGACCGGCTCGGCACCTACGACGCGGAGTCCGCGCAGCTCTCCTGGCAGCGGACGATCGACTTCCTGCGCGCGTCGCTCGCCTAGTGCGGGCGAGCCGCCGCCTCGCGCTCGCCACGCTGATCTGCTTCTGGGCGAGCGCGACTCCGGCTTGGGCGAAGCCCGCGAGCTGGTCTGCGCCGGCGACGCTCAGCCCCTGCGCCTCCAACGAAATGCCCGTCGCGGTGTTCCCGCGCGATAAGCCAACCCATGGCACGGGGCCGGGAGCCGCGGTGTGGTCCGCGCCCCGCAGCTGCCCGCAAGGCGGCGGCATCTACGTGGCGCAGATCGACCCCGCGACCGACGCGCCGGACAAGCCCGCCTACGCGCGCACGCCCGGCGGAGGCAGGCTCGCGATGCGCCCGACGCTCGGCGTCGCCCCCGCGCCGCACGGACAGATCGCGATCGGGGGCTCGGCTTCGGATCCCGGGCGCGCGGACGGTCAGCTCGTGCAGGGCAGGGTCGGCGGGTCCTTCGCTCCGCTCGGCCCACTCGTGGGCGAAGTCACGACGAGCTCGCTCGCGACCGGCTACCTCGGCGACGTCGCCGCGTTCTCGCCCACCGCGGGCAGTCGCGCCGGCGCGAACGTGTTCGTCGAGCGCTACTTCGCGCGGGCGCTCTCGCCGCCGCGCACGGTGCCCGCGCACGCGGGGCGCGTCGAATTCGGGACGGTCGGCCTCGACTTCCGCACCGACGCGATCGCCGTGTGGCGCCAGGGCGGCGCGCTCCTCGCGCGCGACCTGCCCGCCTCGGGCCGCGCGCAGCCCACGCAGCGCCTGCGCGGCGTCTCGCCCGCCCCGCGAGTCGCGGCGCTGATCAGCGACGACAACCGCGCGATCGTGGCCTGGGCCGATCCAGGCGAGCGCGCGACGAGCATCTACTTCGACTACTCGGGTCCCGGCGTGCGCTTCGGCAAGCCGCAGCTGCTCGAACGCTTTGAAGACCCCGAAAGGAACTATCCCCCGCTCTCGCCGCGCCTCGTGCGGCTCAGCTCCGAGAGCGTAATGCTCGCGTGGAGCGGCATGCAGGACGGGCACTGGGTCGTGCGCAGCGCCGCGATCGACCAGCACGGCCTGGGCAGGGTGAGCACGATCAGCGCGCCCGGGACCGACGCCTTGCTCAACGACCTCGAGCCCGGGCCACGCGGCGAGGCGCTCGCGATCTGGAGCGAACCTCAGCGCGAGCCCGACGGCAAACTGAACCTGCTCGAACAGGCGATCGTCGCCGCGCGCGGGATCGACACCCAGCCCGACGCGACGATCTTCGGCGCCCCCGAGCAGGTCGCTCCCCCAGGCCCGAACAGCCTCCCGACCGTGGCGTTCGACCCCGACTCCGACCGCACGCTCGCGCTCTGGCTGGGCGGCGGCGCTCGTGTTCGCTACTCGATCCGCACGCCCGCCACGCGTTGATCGATCATCGATAACGGACTTCGAGTCCGTTATCCCTCAAGAGATCTGCTGGTAGATCAAGAACACGTTCAGGGCCGTTATCAACACCGCGAGACCCACGCCCACGGCGCTGGTGATGAGTTTGTTCACGTGCACGCCCATCACGTCACGGCGCATGGTCAACATCACGAGCGGAATCAGCGCGGCGGGGATGCCGAACGAGAGCACCACCTGGCTGAGCACGAGCGCGTCCGTGGGGTTGACTCCGATGGCAAGCACGATCAGTGCCGGCACCATCGTCACCGCGCGGCGCAGCAGCACTGAGATGTTGATCCGTAGGAAGCCGCTCATCACGACCTGTCCCGCGTAGGTGCCGACGCTCGAGGAGGAGGCGCCCGAGGCGAACAGCGCCACCGCGAACGCCAGCGCCGCCAGGCCACCGACCTGGTTGCCGAAGCCGTGATAGGCCGCCTGCACGCTGTCGATCCCCGTGTGACCCGTGGAATGGAACAGCTTCGCCGCGACCGCGAGCATCGCCATATTGACGATCCCCGCACAGCTCAGCGCGATCACGATGTCGAGCCGCTCGAAGCGCAGCACGCGCCCGCGCTCGGCGTCGTCGCGCGCGGGCATCCGGTTCTTCGTCAGCGCCGAGTGCAGGTAGATCGCGTGCGGCATCACCGTCGCGCCGATGATCCCCACCGCGACGTACAGCGACTCGCTGCCGCCGAGGTGCGGCACGAGGCCCGACAGCGAGCCGTGCACCGAGGGCCCGATCTTCAGCGTCTCGTACAGGAAGCCCAGGAAGATGAGCCCCAATAGCGCGGTGATCGCCAGCTCGAAGCGGCGGAAGCCGTGCGTTTGCAGAGCGAGGATCCCGAAGGCGATGAAACCCGTCATCACGCCAGCCCACACCAGCGGCACGCCGAAAAGCAGGTTCAGGCCGAGCGCCGCGCCCACGAACTCCGCGACGTCCGTCGACATCGCCATCACCTCCGCCTGCACCCACATCAGCCTGCTCGACGAGCGGGGATAGCTTTCGCGGAACAGCTCCGGGAACGTGCGGTCGGTCGCGATCCCCACCTTCGCGGATAGGTATTGGATGAGCATCGCCATCAGGTTCGCCGCCAGCACCACCCACAGCAGCATGTAGCCGAACTTCGCGCCACCCGCGATGTTCGTCGCGAAGTTGCCCGGATCCACGTAGGCGACGGCGGCCACGAACGCCGGACCCAGCATCGTCAGTGTTGCCCGCAGCCGGCCCTTCGCCAGCAGGCGCTCCAGCTGGCTGGCGCCGGAGGCTGCAGGAGATGCGCTCGCTGCGGGCACGCCAGCGCCCGAGCCGATCGCGATGCCCGCTCCCTCGAGCGCCGGGTCGGGGCGAACCGGCGTCAAGCCCGAGTCTCCTCGCTCGCAGGATCGCCGTCCACAGCAGGATCGCCGTCCATCGCGTCCTCGCGGTCAAGTTGAACGCGCATCGCAGCTGCCAAGCGGCCGCCGATCGCCTGCTCGTGTGCGCCTTCTCCTTCGCCAAACGCGACCAGCACGGGACCGCCGAACGGCTGGCGCTCACGCACGCGCAGTCGGTCGCCGGGGGCGATCCCGTGCGTCGAGAGGTAGCGGAGCATCTCCGGGTCCGCGTCCGAGACCCGCACGAACACTCCCGCGTCACCCTCCTGCAGGTGCTCAAGCGAGAGCGTCTCAAGCTCGTGCAGCTCGAGCTCAGCGTTCGGGATCGGGTCGCCGTGGGGGTCGATCGTCGGGTGACCCAGGCGCTCGGCGATCAGTTGCTCCAGCTCCTCTGAGATCACGTGCTCGAGCACCTCGGCCTCCGCGTGCACGCGGTCCCAAGGCATCTGCAACGACTCCGCGAGGAACAGCTCCAGCAGGCGGTGATGGCGGATCACCTCCAGCGCTACCTTGCGTCCGGCCTCGGTCAGGCGCACGCCGCGGTAGGGGTGGTGCTCGATCAGGCCCAGCTCTCCCAGGCGCTTGAGCATCGCCGAGACCGATCCCGGCGTGAGCCCCAGCCGCTCAGCCAGCGGGTTCGTCGCGACCGGCTCCTCGCTGCGTGATTCCAGCGTGAAGATCGCCTTGCAGTAGTCCTCGATCGCGGGCGAGCGCGTCAGCTCTCTCGTTGCCATGACAATATTTTATGGCATGCCAAGAATTTTGTCAAGGCCCACTTGGACCTCCATCCAACCGCCCTTTAGGACAGGATGCACCCCGGATGGATCGTGATTACGAGCTGCAGACCCACCGCGCGGAGGACCGCCACTGGTGGTATCGGGGCAGGCGGGAGGTGCTGGAGCGGGTCGTCCGCGGTCTGCACCTCCCCTCCCACGCACGGATCCTCGACGCAGGCTGTGGCAGCGGGCGCAACATGGTCGAGTTCGCCCGTCACGGGGCCGTCACCGGCGTCGAGCTGTCTGAGACCAGCGTGGGCGTGGCGCGCGAGCGTGGCGTCGGCGAGGTGGTCGCGGGCTCGGTCCTGGAGATGCCGTTCGCCGACGACAGCTTCGACCTCGCGGCCTCGCTCGACGTGATCGAGCACCTTGAGGACGACCTCGCCGCGCTGCGCGAGCTTCGCCGGGTGGTCGCGCCCGGCGGCGCGCTGCTCGTCACCGTCCCCGCCTACCAGTGGCTGTGGAGCGGGCACGACGAGGTCAACCACCACTTCCGCCGCTACACCCGCCGCTCGTTGCAGCGCGCCGGCGAACAGGCCGGCTGGCGGCAGGTCCGCACCACCTACTTCAACTCGCTGCTCTTGCCCGCCGCGATCGTGCTGCGGGTGCTCGATCGCTTCAGCCGCAAGACCACCGAGTCGAGTCTCGACTTGTGGGTGCCGCCCGAGCCGCTGAACTGGCTGCTCGAGCGCCCGCTGCAACTCGAGGCCGCGATGATCGGCCGCGGCGGGCGGATTCCCGCCGGCCTCTCGCTCCTGGCAGTCTTCCGCTAGTTCTCGTCGATCGCGACGTGCGGGTGGTGGTGCATGCGGAACGTCCACGCCCGGTTCACGAGGAACGTCACGACCGTGACGATCACCGTCGCGAACGCCTGGCTCAGCAGCTTCTCGATCCCGGCGTCGTCGACGAACAGGTAGAGCAGGCCCTCGTTCAGCGCGAGCCCACAGCCCTGCACCACCCCCCAGCGCACGGGCGTGAACGCATCGCCGACATGGCCCGCGAACGTCCAACGGCGGTTGAGCAGGAAGCCGTTTACCGCGCCGACCACGAAGCCAACAGCCGAGGCGGCTAGGTACCAAACGCCGAACACCTTCAGCAGCACCGTGTAGACCGCGAACGTGATCAGCGTGTTCGACACGCCCACGGTGCCGAACTTCAGGAACTGGACCACGAACGGTTTGCTTAGGTGTCTTGCAGGTCCGGGCAGCTCGCCCGGTAGCCTGGTGGGGGTCCTCTGCGATGCGGGGCCGTTCGAGGGCATTCCAAAGACAGGATGAACGATAAATTCATCCCGGGCTTAGGCCGTCGTCGCAAGATCGTCAGCACATGGATTCCCCGATCGACCAGATTCCCGTGAGCCGGCAGGCGCCCGACACGCTGCGCACGCCAAAGCTGCTCAGCATCGTCGCGCCCGTCTACGACGAGCAGGAGCTGATCGAGCGGTTTGTCGAGCGCGCCTGCGCCGCCGCCGCCGACTACGAGTTCGAGCTCGTGCTCGTCAATGACGGCTCCAGCGACGACACACCGCGACTGCTCGATCAGATCGCCGCCAGGGACTCCCGCGTGCGCGTCGTGCACCTGTCGCGCAACTTCGGCCACCAGGCCGCGCTGACCGCCGGCCTGGAGCACGCGATCGGCGACGTCGTCGCGATGATCGACGCCGACCTGCAAGATCCGCCCGAGCTGATCCCCGACATGATCGCGCAGTGGAGCCAGGGCGCCGACGTCGTCTATGCCGTGCGCAAGCAGCGCGAGGGTGAGACCGCATTCAAGCTCGCGACTGCCTCGTGGTTCTACAAGCTGTTCGACAAGCTCGCCCAGGTTGACTTGGAGCCGAACTCCGGCGACTTCCGCCTGCTTGACCGGCGCGCCCTGGACGCGCTGCTCGCGATGACCGAGCGCTCGCGCTTCCTGCGCGGGATGACCGTGTGGGTCGGCTTCAACCAGACCGCGGTCTCCTACGAGCGCGACGCGCGCGCTGCGGGCGAGACGAAGTACACGCTGCGCAAGATGCTCCGCTTCTCACTCGACGCGATCGCCTCCTTCTCGCATTTGCCGCTGCAGCTCGCCACCTGGATCGGGCTGCTGTCCGCTGGCGTCGCCTTCGTCGCGATCCCCGTCGTGATCGTGCTGCGCATCTTCGACTCCTACCTGCCGGGGTTCGGCTCGATCACGATCGCGATCCTGCTACTCGGGGGAATCCAGCTGATCGCGCTCGGCGTGATCGGCGAGTACGTCGGGCGCATCTACGACGAGGTCAAGCACCGCCCGCTGTACATCGTCCGCGAGGAGCGCAATCGCCCGCTGCCACCCGGCTCGACCGCGGGCCCCATCGCGCGCGCGGGGCTCTCGGCGCGCGAGGCGCAGCGCGTCGGCTGAGCGCTTCACACTAGTTGCCTAGTCGTGAACTCGCGCCACCGAGCGCGACCTCTGGCGTCCAGACGTGTTGAGATCACGCGATGAGCGAACCGTCTCGCGCCCGGCGCCCAGCACTCTTCTCCGCCCGGGTGCAAGCCGTCTTCGCGGCGGCGCTCGTGCTGCTCAGCGCGGCGCTCGCGCTCTCGCCCGCGCGCGCCAGGGCCGAGGCTTGCCCAGGGGTCGGCAACGAGCCCTGCCCCTACGCCTCCGCCTCGATCGTCGGACAGCGCGCCGAGGGCGTGCTGCGTTTTCCCGAGGCCGTCGCGGTCGATGCGCTCGGCAACGTGTACGTCGCTGACCAGCTCAGCTTCGTCGTGCAGAAGTTCACGGCCGCGGGCGAATTTGAGACCGAGTGGGGCTCCTACGGTGGCGGGCGCGGGATGTTCGGGCCGATCGGTGGCCTCGCCACCGACGCCGCGGGCGACGTCTACGTCGTCGATTCCAGTCATAACCGGATCGAGAAGTTCGACCCCAACGGGACCTTCATTACGCAGTGGGGACACAAGGGCTCCGAACCAGGACAGTTCAACTTCGGGTCCTCCTTCGATTACACAAAGCCCCCGGGCGGGGGGATCGCCGTGGCGGGCAACTACGTGTACGTCGCCGACTCCGGCAACAACCGGATTCAGCGCTTCAACCTCGAAGGCGGCGAAGTCATGACGTGGGGAGCCGAGGGATCGGGTCCCGGGCAGTTCTCCTACCCGCGCGGCGTCGCGGCGAACGCGAGCGAGGTGCTCGTCGCCGACGACGACAACCACCGCATCGAGAAATTTGACCCGAACGGCGCCTATCAGGGCGCCGCGGGCTCGCAGGGCTCGGGTCAGGGACAGTTCGCGTTCCCCTACGGCGTCGCGCTCGACGCCGCCGGCAATGCCTACGTCGCCGACGACCTCGGTCACCGCGTCGTCAAGCTCGACCCCGAACTGAATTTCCTCGGCGCGTGGGGCAGCTTCGGCACGAAACCTGGCCAGCTCGCGTTCCCGCGCGCGGTCGCAAGCGACCCCGCGGGCGATAACTACGTCGCAAATACCGCCGATGACCGGATCGAGGTCTTCGGACCCGAAGGCCATTTCCTACGCACGCTCGGCACCTCCGCGCGCGCGCCCGGCTACCTCACCGGCCCGCGCGGCCTGGCGCTCGACCCGAGCGGGGGGCTGCTGATCTCCGACACCGTCGGCAACCGCGTCGAGCTGTTCGCGCCGCTCAGCGGCGCCTTTACCACGCAGTGGACCGCGACCGGTGGCTACCGGCCCAGCCTCTACAAGCCCACCGGGATCGGGATCGATCCCCGCGGCTCGGTCTACGTCGCCGACCAGGGCGATGAACGGCTTGTGCGGATGTGGGGCGACGGGACTTACCTCTCCGAGCTCGCGGGACCGAACGCGATCGGCGGCGCACAGCTGAACGGCGTTGGCGCCATAGCGGTTGCGCCGCAGTCCGGGCGCATGTACGTCGCGGACTCGGGCCACAACCGTGTCCTGGTCTATGGGCCCGAAGGCAAGGTGCTCGCGCGCTGGGGCGCGGGCGGCGGTAACGGCTCCGCGAGCAGCGGACCCGGCGGCTTTAGGCATCCCGCGGGCGTCGCGGTCGCGAGCGTCGCGCCCGGCGAAGAAGTCGTCTACGTCGCCGACGAGGGCAACGACCGGATCGTCAAGCTCGATGCCGACGGAAACCCGCTGCGCCAGTGGGGTTCGCGTGGTGGCGCCGACGGACGTTTCCACGCGCCGAACGGGGTCGCGGTCGATGGCGCGGGCAATGTCTTCGCGCTCGACAGCGAAAACAATCGCGTGCAGGAGTTCACACCCGAGGGTGGCTTTATCGCCAAGTGGGGCCTGCGCGGGACTGGCCTCGGCGACTTCTCGCAGCCCTCCGCCATAGCCACCGACTGCGCGGGCAGCGTCTACGTCGCGGACACGAACAACAACCGCGTCGAGCGCTTCAACCCCGTCGAGCCAAACCCTGC
>Ga0335073_10010602_pt1 | contig 12960 bp, 11 predicted proteins | sample Lox_Sample_22_FD_207093 | JGI IMG/M metagenome (GOLD analysis project Ga0335073, IMG submission 207093) | Soil microbial communities from Loxahatchee National Wildlife Refuge, Florida, United States - Lox_Sample_2.2 | ecosystem: Environmental > Terrestrial > Soil > Wetlands | place: USA...
CAATTCCTAAGGGAACGACATTGATTTGTGGAAGCCTGCATCTCGCGACAACCTCCTCCAAAGGGAAGCAGGAGGCATCAGCCCCACTACCTAGTTCAGACTGACTCTCGCGACTAACTATTCAATCGACGGCGCGTGTTACCCGACAATATTAGATCGTACTAAGTCCAAATGGTTTTCTCATCTTACAGTTTCCTCTTCATCTTCTTACCAATCGCACTTCTTGGCTACTATCTCGTAGCCAAGTTGGGGCCACGGTACGCGGTAGGATGGCTTGTCTTAGCATCACTGGCCTTCTACGCGGCGTGGAATCCCGCGTTCGTAATTCTGCTTCTGTGCTCCATTGCGTTCAATTTCTCTATAGGGCAAGGCCTGCTCGCCCGACAGCGGCAGGAGGACTCGAATTCGCGCACTGGCCTTCTCATGGCCGGGGTGGGTGGAAATCTTCTTGTCCTTTTTTCCTTCAAATATTTGGGGCCACTCCTGGCGTGGGGACGCTCAGTCTCACTGGTCTCTTCTCATTTCGATCTCAACATCATATTGCCCCTGGGTATTTCCTTTTTCACGTTCACGCAGATCGGATACCTGGTGGACTGCAACAAGGGGCGCGGTAAAGACCTTGATATCATCCGTTATGCTGCCTTTGTAACACTATTTCCCCACCTCATTGCTGGACCGATTCTGCATATCCGGGAGATCGGGCCGCAATTGCTTAATCCCGATACGTTTCAGTTGCGGGCGAGAAATCTGTCCGTCGGTACAAGCTATTTCATCATCGGCCTGGCGAAAAAGGTGCTTCTAGCTGACCCGCTAGCGGACGTCGTGAGAATAGGATTCGAGCACCCGGGCGATTTTGCATTGTTTTCAACTTGGTTGTATGCGCTCGCCTATTCTATGCAACTGTACTTTGATTTTTCCGGCTATTCGGATATGGCCATTGGGCTGGCCTACATGTTCGGCATCAAGTTTCCGATCAATTTTGATTCTCCCTACAAGTCCCGAAACATCATTGAGTTCTGGAGCCGCTGGCACATCACTCTCACGAATTACTTGACCTCACTGCTTTACACGCCGATCGCGCTATACATCAATCGCCGGCGCCTTCGTGCGACTCAGGGCATGCCCAATCGCCACGCTAAGACAATCGGCGCCTTCGGCTCTGTCGTCTTGTTTCCTATCTTCGGTACTATGACGCTTGCGGGAATCTGGCATGGCGCCGGACTTCAGTATCTTTTGTTTGGTCTGATGCACGGCACATATCTGACTATCAACCACGCGTGGCGGTGGTTCGGTCCGAAGGCAGACGGAAAGAACCGAGGACGGTTCATAGAAGCTGGGTTCGCAGCGTCCGGAGTCTTACTAACCTTCGTTGCAGTGATCGCAGCCCAGGTGATGTTTCGTGCAACATCTGCACATGCGGCGTTTCAAATGTTTTCAGGGATGATTGGATTACACGGCATTGACCCTATTCCCGTGCCAAACACTGCAATGGCAGTGCTCCGACCCCTTGGCCCCGTGCACGACTTTCTCACAAAAACCCACCATATCTTGGCCGTTCCCACCGAGGACAGTACTCCGTCCCCCGCAAGACTCGCACTCCTTTTCTTTATCATTTGGGCATTACCAAATAGTCAGACGATTATGGCGAAGTTCTCGCCAACCCTAAGCGAAATCAAGTCTGATATGCCGCAAAGCCTGCAGTGGCAGCCGACGATACGGTGGGCCTTAGTGTTCGGTCTGTTGCTCGCTCTTTCTTTGATGTCTCTCCAACAGACTAAAGTCTTCTTGTATTTTCAATTCTAGGCTAATCATGCCAGTGACGATGCCAACAAGAGATCCAGAGAAAAGAGTCGGGGTGGTCGGTCTTTACTCCCGCCTCCGTGGATATGTCGACCGATTGCTTCGGGGAGATAACCTCAGGGCAAAGACCACGCGCGGCGCCGTTGTGCTGGGAGGTGCAAGCGTCACGGAACAGGCAAGTCGATTCGCTCGGAATATGTTGCTGACCAGGCTTCTCGCCCCGAGCGCTTTCGGTACGATGGCCATTGTCATGTCGTCTTCTTCCGTCGTTGGCTCGCTTAGCGACGTCGGGTTACGTGTTTCTGTCATTCGAAATCCAAGGGGAAGAGAAGCTGCATATCTCAATGCGGCTTGGTGGCTATCTTTCGGGCGAGGTCTTGCCGTCTACGCTGTTTGCTTCATCATGGCTCCGTTCGTCGCGCAATTCTACGGGAACCCCGAACTCTGTGGGTTACTGCGTGTCGCGTTAATCAGCTCGATACTAGACGGAGCAATGAGTCCCAGGTCCTGCTTGCCTCAGAAAGATATGAAATTCGGACGCTGGGCTGCAATTACTAATGGGGGTGCTATTTGCGGTGTGATTCTGACTGTAATTCTCACCTTCATTCTTCCCGACGTTTGGGCGCTCGCGATTGGGTATTGTAGCGAGAATTTCTTCAGGTGCTTGCTGTCGTACATCCTCTGTCCCGGATTGCCCTCTTTGGGGTGGGACAAGGAGGCCGCTCGCGATCTCTTGAGCTATTCGCGGGGAGCATATGGCCTATCGTTTCTTAACCTTATCTTCACGCGCACAGACATTTTTGTTCTTGGCAAGCTCTACTCACCCACTGCCTTAGGCCTATATACGATGGCCGTCTACTTAGTCCAGACTCCAACTGGTTTTATTCAAAACATGGTGGGCTCCACGCTTGTGCCAGCCTTTGCCCATGTGCAAGACGATCACAAACGCATTAATCGTGTCATCTTGGAAGCCACAGCCTGGCTCATTGTACTGGGGCTCCCGGTCGTTGTGGTCGTTTGGCTGTACGCCCCTACGCTTCTTAGGATCATCTATGGGGTCCGTTATCTCAAATCTGCTGGCCCTTTGGCTGTAGCTGCGGGGGTGGCGTTCCTCAGCATTGTGAATGGAGTTATCACAGACGCCTTTTCGGCTATGGGGCGCCCAGCTCTGCACCGTCGTGCGGTAGCCGCTTCCGCAGTGATCATGATCGTTACTATCTATCCCGCTTGTAAGGTCTGGGGTGTAATTGGCGGCCAAGTCGCTGCGCTCCTCGCGATCGCAACGAGCTATCTGCTTCAAATTACCCGCATTTGCGGCCTCACCGGCCTGAGTCTGGCGCGGTATGGGAGGGCACTCCTGCCTGCTGGCCTTGCATCCGCTGCGGTTCTATGTGGCGGTCTCACCCTCCGCTACCTCGGCTTTGCGCAAGGCAACATCTCCCAAATAGCTTTGATATTGTGCGCGTTTCTGCTTACCTATGGTGTCTGTGTCCCAAGCATGTTGAGAACGAAAGAGGATCGGTTGAGTTGATCGCTAAGTCTCTGGTAGCGAATGTTATGCAAGAGGAAAGTGCCAACGGCAACAGCTCAGCCGGCTTCGAGGATCCTCTCGGCTATCTGCCGAGAGCTCTGACGAAGCTCTACAGTATGTGGGTAAGAATGACTTACCCGTTTGCGTCCGTTGGTCGTGAGCTGTCGATTCACCCCACTTGTCATTTGCAAAGACACGCAGCACATCTAATCAAGATCGGTAACTCAGTATTTCTCGGTAAAAATGTGTGGATTGGTGCGATCGTGGAGATGAATAACGAACCTGTGATTTCCATCGATGATGGGGCCAAGATAAATTCGTTGGTTCAAATCTCCGCCAAGAACCACATCCACATAGGGCGAGATGCACTCATCTCAACGGGAGTGCTCATCCAGGATCATGGCCATGCCTACGAAGACGTCACAAAGCCCGTCTGCAAGCAAGGAATCACGGAGGGCGGTAGAATCCGCATCGAAGAGGGTTGCTGGATAGGGCGAGGGGCAGCCATCGTTTGCACGAAAGGCGAGTTAGTTGTGGGACGGAATTGCGTAGTTGCGGCAAATGCAGTTGTTTTACGAAGCTGCCCTCCGCACTCCGTGGTTTTCGGAAATCCGGCCAAGGTGATTCGGCGATATGACTTCTCCAGGAACATGTGGGTGCTTGGATCCGGCGCGCCCGCACATTCGGAAGTCGAGCAATGAATCAACGTCCCTTGATATCGGTAGTTATCCCGACATTCAATCGAATGCGACAGGTACAGGCTGCACTTCGAAGTGTCTTGGCACAAACCTATCCTCGGTATGAGGTCATCATTGTCGACGATGGATCGACTGATGGGACCGGGCAAGCTCTCCAAACGCTGATCAGTCAAGAGGAGCGTAACGGCAAGCGGATCCGCTGTTTCTTCCAGACTAACCAAGGTCAAAGCGTCGCCAGAAACGTTGGCATAAAGGAAGCTCGCGGGGAACTGATCGCCTTCCTGGACTCGGATGACGTCTGGCTTCCAGACAAACTTGAATGTCAGCTTCGCGCCCTCGAGCATTTCGGAAATGAGTGTTGCTCGTGCATTACTGATGCAAGGCTGATTGACGATCTTGGGAAAGATGCCTTGGCCTTCCCCGAAGGCGGCAAAACCTATGAAGAAACGTTTGGAATCGAACGCGATGCAATCGGAAGCCTGGTGAAGTATCGTGACCCTTTTTGGCTGTCTACTCTCATGGTTCGCGCCGAAATCGTCAAGGGGATCGGGGGTTTTGACACTCAACTCGGATATGCGGAAGACCATGATTTTCTCTTTCGCCTATCTCTGGTTGGACCCTATTGCTATGTCAATAAGCCATTATGCGTGCTTGACCGGAGCAAATCTCCCGAAGGGTCTGATTGTCGCCCGTGGGACGAAGTTGAAGTGCGGCTTCGCGGTTCGCAGCTTATGTTCGAGAAGTGGTTAAGGTTGGATACGAAGCTTCCGCAGGATGTGAAACTAAACGTTATCCACGGCCTGAGACATGTTCATAGTGCATGGGCTAACTGGCATCTGGAACATGAACGATACGAAGAAGCGAGAGAGGCTGTCGAGCAAGCCATCAAGTATGAAATGACTACCAAGTTGGCGATCAAGTGGGCGCTGACTTATTTGTCGCCGCGTTTTGCGAGACGCGTCGCTCCGAAAATGAGATTCTGTTGAATACACGAGGGGCCGGGAATCGCTGAATTAGCGAACGGTTTCGGATTGATCGCACATTGATGTGATCGGTAACTGCTGACTCAAAATGAACACAAAGGGCAACGACCTTTTTTCCTTACAGAACCAAACCTTTCTCGTGACCGGGGGTACGCGTGGTATCGGGCAGGCGATTTCACTTCGTTTTGCTCGATCTGGCGCAACCGTAATCGCGAATTATCTTCGTAACGAAGAGTCTGCGGAAAAGCTTAAGGCGACTGCTTCTCAGGAAACTTTAGACATCAGGCTGTGTCGAGCCGACCTTACGACCGATAAGGGATTGAAACAACTTGGTCATTCGTTAGAAGATTGCGGTTCAAGCCTTTCTGGTCTTATTCATTGTGCGGCTACTGGGGTCCACCGTTCGATAGAGGAATTAACTGAGCGTCATTTTGATTGGACGTTTAACCTGAATGTCCGCACTTTTTTCAAACTAGTGCAATTCCTTATTGGACGGTTTTCTGACGGTTCAAGCATCGTGGCAATTAGTTCATGGGGGGCGTTGCGTACACTTCCGTACTATTCTCTCGTCGGTTCGTCTAAGGCCGCGCTTGAATCGCTGTCGCGTCACCTGGCCGTCGATTTAGCGCCACGGGGCATCAGAGTTAACATTCTGACGGCAGGGAGCGTGCTTACCGATGCTTGGAAGGCGATGCCCAATAGTGAAGAACGCATCGCTGAGGCGATCCGCCGCACTCCAGCTGGACGGCTGGTTACACCAGAGGAAATCGCGTACAGTGCGCAGTTTCTCTGCTCCAAAGCTGCATCGGCAATCATCGGGCAGACCTTGGTAGTTGATGGCGGCATCGGCATTGTGGCTTAGTGCAGAATCTGAAGTAACAGGCCGGAACCAGTGTAAAAAAGCATATTGCCAGAAGTGCGAGCAATAGCAAACTCTAAGAGTATGTCCCCTTACTAAGTTTACAAAGGGAAGGAAAAATGAACGATAACGTTAACATCTTAACCAACGTTCAGGAGGCATTCAAAGGTGCCTTTGACGTCGATCCGCAATTGGTCTCAATGGAGACGACAGCAAACGACATATCTGCCTGGGATTCCGTCGGGCATCTGTCCTTGGCCGCTCAGCTGGAGGAAGTTTTCGGTATCAGCCTTGATGTCGACGAGTTGATGGAGATGGAAAGTGTTCGGGAGATTGTGCGCATAGTTTCCGCGAAGCTTTCTCAAAAAGCTACACAATGATGATTTCCGCTGACTCGAACTTCGCGGCGCAGCTGGTCAGACGATTGGGACCGTCTTCCTGCCTGACTGATGCGGCTACCGGGCAGACAATTCCGGCCAGCGAGCTGCCGCGCTTGATTACATCCTATGGCGCTGCCCTGGTATCCGCGGGTTTGAGCAAAGGCGATCGAGTACTAATCGGTTGCACCGTATCCCCCGCCAGCACCCTGGTCTACTTAGGAGCTATGTACGCCGGGCTGGTCGTTGTGCCGGTCGAGGACCGAGAGCTAAAGTCTTCAGCAGAAATGCTGTTGGAGGCAACGGAAGCCAAGGCTGTGTGGACCGAGGCGGGCCTGGGCAGCGGCGATGTTCGAAGCGGACGCATTCTTAATCTCCATGGCGACTTAGCCAAGGATACAACTGAGATATTGACGCCGGCCGAGTGTCGGGAAACAGACCTGGCGGCATTGATGGCGACCTCGGGATCCACAGGCGTTCCTCGCTTCGTCATGGTCAGCCATGGAAACCTCATCGCCAATACCGAAGCGATCATTCGGAGCCAGCAATTGGCCGATCAGGAAAAAGCCATGCTGATTCTCCCCGTGAGCTACTGTTTTGGTGCAAGTGTACTGCACACTCATCTTTATCAGGGCGGCGGGGTGGTCTTTGACCGACGTTTCATGTTCCCGGATAGGGTACTTCATGCTATCTCGCAGTTTGGTTGCACCACGTTTGCGGGTGTGCCGACGGCTTATAACGTCCTTCTTCGGAGATCTAAGATTCGAAATATCGCGATGCCGTCATTAAGGCGCTTTCTGCAAGCCGGAGGGGCGTTGGCTCGCGAGAGAATCTGCGAGATGCGTTCGCTTTTCCCGGCGACGAAGTTTTATGTCATGTATGGGCAAACAGAAGCAACCGCCAGGATTTCGTGTATAGACCCCGACCGTTGGGAGGAGAAACAGGGTAGTGTGGGGCGTCTGCTGGACAATCTGACCGCCCGCATCGTTGACGAAGAGGGAAATGATGTAGCACAAGAGCAGATTGGTGAGCTAATGGTAAAAGGACCATCTATTTGCTCCGGTTACCTGAATGACCCAGACGAAACGCGGGCAAACTTTTGCGACGGATGGTTGCGAACTCGCGACTTAGCTCGTCAGGATGAGGAAGGCTATCTATGGATTGAGGGGCGCAAAGGTGCGTTTCTAAAAATGAGAGGGATACGCGTCAGCCTTGCGGAAGTTTCGGCGAGAGTTACAGCGATCCCAGGAGTTTATGAATGCGCAGCCCGCGCTGTCGATCACCCCGAAGCAGGAGAGGCGCTCGTTCTGTTCATCGTCCTCGATCATGGAGCCAGCGTTGCTGCAGAAGAGGTCCGCCGTCATCTCCCCCCTCACTGGGCTCTCGATTCAATTCGGATGGTGCCCGAGTTGCCAAAGACATCGAGAGGAAAGGTAGCTCTTTCTTCGCTTCCTGCCTGAGATTCCATGCTGCAATTTGAGGAAAGAATAGAGTCTCTTCTGTCGATGCCTCCCTATGGTCAGGCACCCGAGGAAAAAGAGGCAGCTCTTCTGGGCATACTTAAGGAAGAACTGGATTATTCGCGCCAGAGAAATGCGAGCTACAAAAACTATATTGATCATTGGCCTGTGGATTATCAATCTGCCGGTCGGCTCAGCGATCTGCCTTTTCTACCAGTAGGACTTCTAAAGGCTAATCCACCTTTGTCTTTGGTGAGCACCGACGAAGTCCGAAGAACCTTGACTTCAAGTGCCACGACGTCGCAGCAGCCTAGCCGGGTCGTGATCGATTCATCGACCGCGCGGCGCATGACTAAAGGGGTCGTGAACATCGTGCGGGATTTCATCGGGCCAGCCCGCAGGCCATATCTGGTAGTTGATGCGCCGGATACGAAAGGTACTACCAACGCGCTCGGGGCCAGAGGCGCTGCAATTCAAGGTTTGCAGCCTTTCGCCAGCGAGGCGACCTATTGTCTCAACTTAGATGATCAGGGCGAATTGACATTAAACCGAGACAAACTCGAGAAATACGCCAGAGAGCACGTGGATTGTGAGTTGTTGGTGTACGGTTTCACTTTCATCCTATGGAATCACTTCATAAAGCCCTTAATGCAGGAGGGAGTCTGCCTTAACTTGCCGAAAGCTCGGATCCTGCACAGTGGTGGCTGGAAGCGTCTGCAGGACCAAGCCGTTGAGAAAACGCATTTCAACCAAGAGCTGGCCGGTGTCGTTGGATGTTCTCCGGATCAAATCATCGATTTCTACGGCATGGTTGAGACTGTGGGTGTCATTTATCCAGATTGTCCCGAGGGCAACAAGCATGGACCGGCATTTGGCGACGTCATTGTGCGAAATCCCCTGACCCTTGAGCCGGTCGCGGAGGGGGAGCAGGGCATCGTTCAGGTCTGCAGTGTCTTACCGACGAGCTTTCCGGGGCACTTGTTGCTCACCGAAGATAGAGCAGAAGTAATTGCTTATGATGGTTGCCCCTGCGGAAGGCGAGGTATTAGTTTCCGGTTCGCCGGCCGAATTCCTAAGACGGATCTCCGAGGCTGCGGCAATTTGCAGGTTAGTCGATTGTCAGCTAACTAAGATATTCGTGTTTTGATGAGTTTCTTGACACAGACTGCCCTTACGCAAAACGTAAGTTCCCCCGCCGACGTCACGGACGGGGCAATCAGATTGCGCCAAGCCGCTCTGGAAGCCGACCTTTCTCCGAATGATGTTCTCAAAGTTTTTGAGTCTTGGTCAAAAAGTCTAGGTACCAAAACGCTCGACGACACGCCCGGCATCCCGTTTCTTCGGATGTGGCTCAGGCGTGGAACATTGGAACCAATCATTGCCCGCGAACTTGGGACCAACGGCTTGCACGGAGGGTGGACTGAATATGGCCGAGCCCAATGCAAGGCGTTTCCCATCGGTGTTGTCGGTCATTGGCCCGCAGGTAACGTCGAAATCCAGCCCATTCTGTCTATGACTTGTGCCCTTTTGGGAGGCAATGTGGCTTTGGTGCGTATTCCCACCGGCCTTGTTGACCTGACGCAACATCTGATGGAAAAGTTAGTTGAAAGCGATCCTCAAGAACTGCTCACCAGGCGTATTTTTATGGCTGCGTTCGACCATGGCAGGTTGGACTTACAGGAAGCAATGGCTCGATCGGTGGACGGGGCCATGATCTGGGGCGGTGAAGAAGCTGTATTGCAGGTTCGCGCCTTACCTTTTCCACATTGGGCGCGACTTGCTGTTTTCGGCCCCCGAATATCGATCGCGGCGATGGACGCGGATGCTTGGTGCGACCCAGTTCAACAACAAAGGTGGTGCCAACGCATCGCACGCGATGTTTGGCAGTTTGATCAGCAGGCATGCTCTTCGCCTCAGGTCTTATTTCTCGAGAAAAAAGCAGGGCACTCCACTGACGAATTCGTGTCAGCCCTTCAGCTTGCTTTTGAGACGGAAAACCATGCCCATCCAAGGAAGACGATTGCGGGCGCATTGACCTCGTCGATTTGCCAACTCCGCGCATCGTGGCTGTTTAAGGACCCGGCACATAGAGCGTTTTTTCCGAAGGCGCCAGACTGGACTTTGTTACTCGGCTCAGGCGCTGACATACCACAACCCGTTCAAGGGAAAACGTTGACGGTGCTTGAGGTTGACGATTTGGCAGACCCGATTTCGAAGTTCGATGGCAATGTTCAAACGCTCGGTCTGGGCATTGCAGACTCCGAAAAAGAAGAGAAACTCACCTTATTGGCGGGGAAGAAGGGTGTGGACCGAATCGTGAAGTTAGGGCAGATGCATGTTTTTGTTTCGCCTTGGGACGGGATGGACTTGATTCGGCCCATGGTTCGAATGGTTCGTCATGTTAGTTCGTCGGAATGAGGATGCAATGAGCGATACGCAAACGGTTAGAGACGCCAGAGATTTTTTAAAAGCTCTGGAAGCAAAGGCAAAAATGTTGGCTCCCTCCGCGAGGGCCACGTTTGAGGCCAATGAAGAGATTTGCTCTTGGTTATTGGATCCGCTCGCCCGGTGGGCTGATGCCGCCTATGGTGACCGTGCTTTTGAAGATGCCGCGAAGGGATATGCCAAATATTGTATGGGCGTATGGAAGTCGCAACAGCTTTATGAGAAAGCTGGGCGTTACACGCCCGAAAGCCTGCCAGAGCTCGTTTCCGAAGTGTATGAAGACGAGGGCTACATGGTTCCCTATATGTGGGCTGCGATTCTGATCTATCCTTTCTGGCCTTCGATGATTAGCCACATTGCGCTATATCGCGACGAGTTCCTCAAGTCAGTACCGCAAGGAGCTAATGTATTAGAGTTGGCCTCTGGCCACGGAGTGATCGGTATGCTCGCAGCCGAGACGAGGTCAGACATTCGCGTCGACGGTTTCGATATCAGTCCACCCGCGGTTGCAGTGGCAAATCGGCTTCTCGCCGTTTCAGGACATGCCAGCCGCACAAGCTTCCAGGTAAAAGATGCCCTCAAGTTAACTGCTGAAAGTCGTGGAGCCTATCAGGGAATTATTGCTGCGATGCTCGCGGAACATTTGGAAGATCCGCGCCCGTTGTTCGCGACCATCGCCCATCATCTTGCGGACGATGGCGTCGTTTTTTTTAGCACTGCTTTAGAGTCAGCTCAGCGAGATCACACGTATGAATTTCATCGCGAAAGTGAGCCCTTGAAGATGGCCGAGGAAGTCGGGCTACGCGTCACTCGCTTAGTGAGTGACGCGGGCCAACCGGCTTCCGGTGGACGCTTCCTTCCGCGTGCCTTGGCAATGGTGCTTCGTAAGCGGTAAAGAATGCGTTTCCGGCCCGGCCAGAAAAACCTTGTAAACAAGAGTTTTGCAACGAATGAGCAGAATCATGCGAAGTTTTGAAGATGACAGCGACTATAAGTCAATTAAGTGGATTTGTTGGGTCGTCTGTATCGGCATGGCGCTGGTTGAGGCGTGGTCACAGCGACAATTTATAAACGAGGATGGAATCTCATACCTCGACATGAGCGACGTGTTCCTCCGACATAACTGGCACTTATTGATCAATCCAATCTGGAGTCCGCTCTATCCGGCGTTGATTGGGGCAGTTACCTGGCTTATCCGGCCGTCGGGAGGATGGGAAGTTCCGGTTGTGCATCTTCTGAACTTCATTATTTTCCTCGGAACCCTAGCGTCGTTCGAATTCCTGATGCGTCAGGTGATAGGTGTGCTAAGACCAGAAAATGGACAAGAGGATGTAGCTTCACCAAGACCGTTGCCGGTTTGGACTTGGCAATTGCTGGGTTACAGCCTTTTTGCGTGGAGCACCTTCGGGATGCTCTGGGCGCCTCGCATGGTCACCCCCGATCTGTGCGTGGCAATGTTCGTGTACCTCGATGCTGGGCTTCTGCTCAGTCTCCGCGACCCCGCCAATGCGACCCGTGCCAGCCTATGGCTTGGACTTACTCTCGGGCTGGGATACTTGACAAAAGCTATCCTGTTTCCGCTGGCTTTCGTGTTCGCGGCAGTGGCGTTTGTTGTTATTGGCAATTGGAAGAGGGCAATTCCGTGTACTGCTCTCACGCTCCTCGTTTTTGCCGCAATATCCGCACCTTTGGTTATTGCGATGTCCAATAGGGTCGGCCGACCGACCTATAGCGAGGCCGGAACGCTCAACTACGCTTGGCATGTTAACGACGTAGGTGGTGGCAAAGTGGCGTGTTGTGCTTTTTATCCTTCGGCTTCTGGTCCGCCCCCTTACTTAAGACATCCGTTGACGCTCCTTTACAAGAATCCGGACATTTTTGCCTTCAACGGACCGCTACCGTCTACCTACTCTCCACGACAGGATATGGAATATTGGGCGGCTGGCACTAAGGTCGTATTCAATGTTCATAACCAGCTACAGGCAACGCGTGAGAACATATTACTTTTATTTACCGACTCTCATGTCGCGCCCATGTCGGGTTTGATCGTGGCAAGTTTTGTTGTATTGGTAATGAATTCCAATGCTTCACAGCGGATCAAGATGAGCCTGAGAGGTTGGCCGTTGCTCGTCCCCGCAATTGCTGCCATCGGGTTGTATCTACTTGTCTGGGTCGAACCACGTTACGTGGCCCCTTTCTTCGTTCTGGTATCACTTGGTTTGCTTCCCGGACTGCTACTCCAGGACTCAAAAGACGCTCACGAACGACCCGCTGTCTGGACGACCGTCGTTGCCATTGGCCTTATTCTCTTTAGCGCATTGGTCGTCGCTTACCACGTGGCAGGTTTTCCACGGGGAGAGCCGCGCTCCGGAATGTTCGTGCAGGTAGGAGAATCTCTAAATACTGCCGGCGTATATGCCGGCGAAGAGGTCGCAATCATTGGGGATAGTTCAGATGGTTGTCGCTGGGCGCGTATGGCTCGCGTGCATATTGTTGCCCAGATACTTCGGGAAGATGTTAAGGAGTTTTGGTCAATATCTGACCCCGGAAGAAAGAAAGATATCTATGATGCGTTTGCGCGGACGGGAGCAAAGGCCGTAATAGCCGAAGACCCTCCGCCATTCAGCGACCTCGACGAGTGGGAACAACTTGCGGACACTCGGTATTACGTGCATTTCTTTAACGGGTCGAGTCTGGAACATCCGGCCGACCTAAATGCGTCGCCCCAACAGGTTACCGAATCTCGTCGCCCGTAATACACATTTGATGTTGTGTCGCTAAACATGGTGGACAAAACGGAATCAAGC
>Ga0335073_10010603_pt1 | contig 12959 bp, 11 predicted proteins | sample Lox_Sample_22_FD_207093 | JGI IMG/M metagenome (GOLD analysis project Ga0335073, IMG submission 207093) | Soil microbial communities from Loxahatchee National Wildlife Refuge, Florida, United States - Lox_Sample_2.2 | ecosystem: Environmental > Terrestrial > Soil > Wetlands | place: USA...
TGAAGTGGAGAATGACCGCGCCATCGGCGGCAAAATCACCGGCAAGATCAAGGAAATCGGCACTCGCCCCGGCGGACGCCTCCCCGACGACGCCTTGATTCTCAGCGCCGTGCGCGCCGCCGATGCCCACCTCGGCATCCGCTCGCATCTGGATTGCGCTTCCACCGACGCCAACATCCCTTTATCCATGGGCCTCGCGGCGGTCTCCCTCGGCGCCGGCGGCCACGGCGGCGGCGCTCACACGCCCCAGGAATGGTTCCATCCCGAAGGTCGCGAGCTGGGTCTGAAGCGCATCCTGCTGATCCTCGCGATGCTCCTCGAAAACCTTGACGCCCCCGCTCCCCGGAACGGAGGATGAACGGCCGCGAACGCCCCGCCGGCTGGCTGGTGGACCTCAGCTTGGTCGGCGTCAGCCTGATCTGGGGCGCAACCTTCGTGCTGGTCAAGCAGGCGCTGGCCGACGTCTCCACGCTCCTGTTCCTCACCCTGCGCTTCACCGTCGCGGCTATCGCGCTGGGCGTCATCTTCCGTGTCGAATTTCGGGCGCACAATCTCCGCCGCAGCCTGTTCGCCGGGATGATTGCCGGAGTATTTCTTTTCAGCGGCTACGTGCTCCAGACCTTCGGCCTGAGATACACCTCCGCATCCAAGGCCGGCTTTCTCACCGGTCTGTACGTTCCCCTTGTGCCGCTGTTCGGCGGCGTTGTCTACCAGAAGCTGCCGCAGTTCGCGGAATTGGCGGGCGTCGCGACCGCATTCCTCGGAGTGATGTTTCTCACCGTACAACGCGACCTCTCGGGCATCGGACTGGGCGACTGGCTGGTGATCGCCTGCGCCGCGGCGTACGCCTGCCACATTCTGATCCTGGGCCGGTTTGCAGCGGTCTGGAATATCGGACTGCTCGCGGTGGCGCAAATTTCGGCCGGCGCCGTCCTGGGCGCAGCGACTTTCTGGTGGGCCGAGCCGGTCCGTATCCATTGGAGCGCCAGCCTCTGGATCGCGCTGGCGGTTACCAGCCTTCTCGCCACCGCCCTGGCTTTCCTCGTCCAAACCTGGGCGCAGCGTTACAGCAGCCCGACGCGTACCGCGCTCATTTTTTCGCTCGAACCGTTGTTCGCCTGGCTGACATCGTATCTTGTGGCGGGCGAAGTACTTTCCCGCCGCGGCGTGACCGGTGCCGTGCTCATTCTCGCGGGCATTCTTCTAGTCGAGCTGAAACCCGCGCGCTTCCGGTCACATCCTTCAGCTAAGTAGTGGCTAAGTAGTGGCCTCTAAGCAGTGGAATGTCTTTCGACGATTCATATATAGTGTATAAAGGGACCCATAGAAAGCGAAGGTAACACCCATGCGGTGGTTTCAATTCATGCGGCAGCAGAAACTGCTGTCCCTCAGCCTGCTATTGGTCACACTCTCGATCGGGATTGTGATCGGCACGCTCATCAACACTGGCGTGCATGCGGCTCGCGGCCAAGTCACGGCTCCTGATGCTTCCCCCTTGGTGGTGCCTAGCCCGGTGCAGCTGGGCAACGAGTTCACCAAGCTGGCCAAGAGGCTGGAGCCCTCGGTCGTCTATATCACCGCCGACTACACCCCGAAAGTCTCCGAAAAGCGCGACCCGCAGGAAGGGCCGGATGCCGGCGAGGGCGAGGGGAACGGCAACGGCAACGGCAACGGCAACGGCGACGGTCTGGACCTGTTCAAGCGCTTCTTCCACAATGGCCCGTCCACCGAAGATTTGCCTCCGCGTGCCTTCCGCCAGGAACAGTCCGGTACGGGCTTTATCGTTGACAAGAACGGCTACATCATCACCAACCACCATGTGATCGCCCGGGTGGACCACATCAAAGTGAAGCTGCATGGCGACGACGACACCGAATACCGCGCCCGCGTGGTCGGCATCGACCCGGAAACGGATCTGGCGGTGATCAAGATTGACCCGCAGAAGCCGCTGCAGCCGGTCACGATCGGGAATTCCGACGCGGTGCAGGTGGGCGATTGGGCAGTGGCCATCGGCTCGCCCTTCGGCTTGGAAGCCTCCGTCACCGCCGGCATCGTCAGCGCCTTGGGGCGCGACATCGGCGGCGCTCTGCAGTTGCAGCGCTTCATCCAGACCGACGCGGCCATTAACCCCGGCAACAGCGGCGGCCCGCTGCTCAACATCCGCGGCGAAGTGATCGGCGTCAATACCATGATCGCCACGCAAAGCGGCGGGTATCAGGGTATCGGCTTCGCGCTGCCCATCAACATGGTGGCGCGCGTGTATAACGACATCATCCGCACCGGCCGCGTCACGCGCGGCTCCATCGGCATCGAGTGGTCCAAGGCCGATGACAAACCCGAACTCTTCAAGGCCCTGGGCACCAGTTCCGGCGTTCTGATCAGCAAGGTGCAAAAGGACGGTCCCGCGGATAAAGCCGGCGTCAAGGCCGACGACATCATCATCGCGCTCAACGGCAAGTCCATCAAAAACGGGGACGACCTGGTTGCCCGCGTTTCCGAGACTCCGGTCGGAACCCCCATCGAAGTGACCGTGGATCGCGACCGCAAGCACATGGAGTTCAAAGTCACTGTCCTCGACCGCGCCGACGTCTTCAAGGACCGTCCCGAATTCGCCGAATTGCGCCAGGAAACGCCGGCGCCGGATAAGGCCGAAGAACCTCAGCCCTACAAATTCGGCATCAAGCTGCACGTGCTCACCGATGCCGAGCGCACCGCCATGGGGCTGGACGCCAAGGCGGGGCTGCTGGTGCAGAGCGTCGATTCCGGGTCTTTCGCCGAGGACATCGGCCTGTTCGAGAAAGACGTCATCGTGGCCATCAATCGCCAGCCGGTCAATACCGTGGACGACGTCCGCCGGATTCAGTCCACCCTGAAGCCCGGCGACGCGGTGGCGTTCCGCGTCATGCGCCCCAGCGGAGGCGTTCGTGGCGCCCGCACGCCGCAATGGACCACGTTCTTTGTGTCCGGGACGCTGCCGGTGCAATAAGAGTCGCTTTTTCGACGGTACTGGCTTCCATTCCGGTACCAGCCTTATCTCGTTAATAATAAAGGCTATTAGAGCCGGCCTAAAGGATTTTTCGGCCGCCGCCGATAGATAACCGGTGTGTTGGGCGTGGGTTTACTCCGCCCGCACCGGGGACATAGCAAATGGCGGCTACCGCACAACCCAATCAAAAACCACGCAACCGGCGCTCGGGGAACATGGTCATCGAGACGGTGTTTACCATGTTGCCTACCTTCGCCCTGATCTTCGCGTTCGTTGACTTCGGTCTGCTCCTGTTCCGCTGGAGCACGCTGCAGAACGCGGTACGCGAAGGGTGCCGCTACGCCATCACCTTCCAGACGATGGGCAGCGATGGACAAGACCTGTCCATTGAGACGACGGTGTCGAACTACGCGCTGGGAATGGTCACGCCCACCGACAGCCCGCAGCATATCTTCGTTCAATACTATGCGCCGACGAATCTGACCACGCCTATCGCCAGCGGCGGCAACGTACCCGGCAATGTCGTGGTGGTCTCGGTGCAGAACATCTCCTGGGCGTGGCTCGCGCCTTTGAGCGGAAGCTTCGGCGAGGGGATTCCGTTTTTCCGCAGTACCACCCCGATCACGCTCAACGTATATTCGTCCGACATCCTGGGTGGTTACCCGGCGGGCGTCACTTCAGTCCAGGAGTAATCCCATGACAACTGAACGCAGAAAGAAGTCGCGGCGCGGCCAGGAGATCATCGAATTCGGCCTGGTGGCGGTTCTGTATGTTCCGCTTCTCACGGGTGGTTTTGTTGTCGGCATGAACCTCATTCGCAGCATCGAATGCAACCAGACCTGCCGCGACCTGACCGATATGTTCATCCACGGCGCGGACTTTTCCACCTACCAGTACCAGCAGCTGGCCCAAAAGCTGGCCGGGGGATTGAACCTGCAGATCGGTTCCTCCTTCTCCGGCAACGAGCAGTCCAACACGGGCAATAGCGGCAACGGCCTGGTTACGGTCACCGAGATCATGTATGTCGGCACCACCAGCGGCGCGCAATGCCAGTCCGTCGCGCCGGCCACCTGTACCAATGCCAACAGCTTCGTCTACCTGTCCCAGGTGCAGTTCGGCAACAGCAGCCTCGCCAACTCGAACACGGTCACGCTGGGGACTTGCCCAAGCGCAGTGATGAACAGCGCCGGCATCGTGCAAAACCCCATCACCGCGTCGCAAGCCCAGGTGGGAAGTTCCGGCCAGTCCGCCATGAGCAGCCTGTGGCAGAGCGGCAGCAACGGAACGACGGCTTTGACCGACGGGCAGACCGTCTACATCGTCGAGACATATTTTCAATCGCCCGATCTGAGCATCGGGAGTTTCGCCGGCAACGGCGTGTACGCGCGCTACTTCTTCTAGGAGGTCCATTTTCATGCGCAGCAGAGACAGAAAGAACGAAAGAGGCACCTCTTTATTCCTGGGCACGATGGCGTTGGTGTTTATCGTGCCGCTGGTGGGCCTGTTTATTGACGTGGGGGTGCTCTATGCCGCCAAGGCGCGCCTGCAGGCGGCCGTGGACGGCGCTTCGCTCGCCGCCGCCCGCGCCCTGGTTTTGGGCGAGACCACAACCGCACAGGCTTCCGCCGCTCAACAGAATGCGGTGAACTGGTTCTACGCCAACTTCCCCACCGGCAACTGGGCCACCAGCGGTACGGTCATGAGCACGAGCAGCGTTTCGGTGTTCGACGATCCGAACAACCCCGATCTGCGCAACGTGACCGTCACGGCCAGCACCACCGTACCCACATATTTCATGAAGTGGTTCAACATAGCCTCCACTACCATCAGCGCCTCGGGCAACGCTTCGCGCCGCGACGTGGTGGCCATGATGGTGCTGGACCGCTCCGGCTCCATGTGCAACGGCGGCAGCAATCCATGCACCGGCACCAGCTCCACCCCCTGCGGCAGCATGGTCACCGCGGCAAAGGTCTTCACCGGCGAATTCGCCGAAGGCCGCGACCGCATCGGGCTGATCTCCTTCAGCGACTCCAGCTATGTTCACTCCGCCCCCTCCACATCCTTCCAAAGCACGTTAGGCTACACCAACGATTCCGGATCCGGTACGGGCCAAATTGACAACATCTCCTGCAGCGGCGGTACCAGCACCGCGCAGGCCATGGGTATGGCGTATCAGCTGCTCTATGAAACGAACCTGCCCGGAGCGCTGAACGTGATCCTGCTCGAAACGGATGGTCTGCCCAATGCTCTGGCCCTGAATTTCTACGACTCTACGAACAATGCGGTCGGCCTGAACTCAACCGACAATGCGTGCAAGGACACTTCCGGCAAGACCATGAACGGGGGAGGCTTTAAGACCGCTGGCGTGATCCCCAGCTGGACCCCGGGGCTGCAACTGAACGCCAGCCCCTTCCTGACCACGAATCCGTTGTTCTCCAATGTTCCGGCCGGGATGGTCGCCACGATCGACTCCAGCGATCCCGGCAGTACCACCTTTTGGTCCATGATCAACTACTGGACCACGTTCGGGCAAACCCAGTCCACCGGCACGACATCGTACCCTTACAATGCTGTGGCCGGAAGCGGATCGCCGTCGCTGCTCACCAGCACCAATTCGCCCGGCTCGAATAGCTGCACTTTCCAAGGCACGGGCGGATACGGCAAGAGCAGCATTCCGGACATCGCCTGGTTTCCCGCCACCGACATCATGACCAACCAGTTGAATCCCTCGGCCTACTCCTATTTGAGCGTGACCACGGACGCGAAGGGGCACATCCTGAATAACAACTGGACGAACTTCCACAATGCCGTGATGAACGCCACCGACAATTCGGCGTACCTGGCCCGTTCGAACACCACTCTTCCCGTCACCATCTACGCCATCGGCTTGGGCGGTAACTCCACTACCGGCCCGCCGGACCCGGTGCTGTTGCAGCGGATGGCCAACGATCCGAACGGTGACACGTTCAACGCCACGCCGCAGTATTCGGCCTGTGCTTCGGAGACCAATTGCGAAACCTGGTCGACCCAGCCGCAGGGCAAGTTCATCTACTCGCCCAACGCGACGTCGCTCGGCACGGCCTTCAACGCCATCGCATCCCAGGTGCTGCGCCTGAGCAAATAGCGCCGGACGGATCCAAGCGGCCCGCCACTTGCGCCGCCCTGTTACAATTGAGGCAACTCTCCTCAGGACCGGGTAAGCGTTTTCGGCCGGGTGTCCCATGGATCTGGACCAGCTGCATACATTTCTCGAAATCGTCCGCTTGAAGAGTTTCTCCAAGGCGGCGCAGACCTGCTACCGCACGCAGCCGGCCATCAGCGCCCAGGTCCGCCAACTGGAACAGGAGCTGAATACCACGCTGTTCGAGCGCCTGGGCACCAAGATTTCGCTCACCACCGCCGGCCGGATCTTCGCCGAATACGCCGAACAGATCCTGGAGCTGCGCCGCCGCGCCCAGGACACCATCAACGAGCTGGACCGCGTCCCCCGCGGCGAGCTGGTGATCGCGGCCAACGAAGCCACTTGCATCTACGTGCTGCCTTCGGTGTTCTCCGAATACAAGAAGAAGTTTCCGAACGTCCAGCTTTCGGTGGATCGCGCCTATGGCTCGCGCGTGGTCGAGGCGGTGCTCGAGAACCTGGCCGATTTCGGCATCACCCAGCTGCCGGTCCAGGAAAAAAAGCTGCAAGTCGCCCGCATTCATTCCGATGAGATTGTGTTGCTGCTCCCGGCGAAACATCCCCTGGCGGCCCGGAAGTGCGTGACCGCCCGCGATCTGATCGGCCAGCCTCTCTTGCTGCCCAAGTCCGGCACCACCCGCGCGCGCCTGAACTCGTGGCTGGAGGCGGTAGAGGACGAGATCCAGATCTCCATGGAACTGGACTCCACCGAGATGATCAAGCGCTTCGTGATGGCCGGTCTGGGCTGTTCGTTCCTGGCGGCCTCCAATTGCCGCGAGGAAGCGGCCGCGGGCAGGCTGTGGGCCGTGCCGCTGGGCCCGGATCCGATGGTCCGGAAGGTGGGTCTGATTTACCGCAAAGATAAGGCGCTCTCGAAAGCCGCACTGGGGTTCATTCAGGTTATACTGGAACACGCCGGGAGCGATGGCTCCGCGGCGGCTGCCCCCAAGCTGCCCGAAGCGGTGTCGTCCTGAGCTGGAGAAGGAATGCCATGTCCCGCGTCACTTTGAAGAGCTCAACGATCTTCATCTCGGTCGGTGATAAGACCGAAGTATACCGCTCGGTGGCCGACGTGCCGCCGCGGTTGCGCAAGAAGCTGGAACAATCCACCAACGGCATCAACTCCGCCACGATCCTGATCGCGGACCGCAAGGGCAAGGAGGAGATCGTGCGCGCCATTCGCGGGCTGCCGTCCAGCCTGCGCGCGCGCATCGCCACCTCTTCGAAAGACGATGCCAAGCCCGAGCGCCGCGGCGGCCGCTGGGCCGCGGTGTGGCAGGATTGGGCCGAGTTTCTACTGCCGGCGGCCATCGGCGTGGCGGTGTGGCTGCTGTTTACGGCTAAGTAAGCCGCCGCTATTCGGCCTGCGCGTAGCCGGCGAGCCTCCGCCGCAGCACGTCGGCGGTGCCGGCATCCGGCGCGACGATCAGGATGGTGTCGTCGCCCGCCAGCGTTCCCACGATCTCCGGCCAATCCTCTTTATCGAGCGCCGCCGCCAGCGCGTTGGCGTTGCCCGGCGAGGTGCGCGCTACGACCAGGTTTTGCGCCGAGCGGACGTCGCGAAGGAACTCGGCGGCGACCGTCGCCAGGTCCGGGCCGCCCGCAGCCTGCGCCACTTGCCGGTAGCCTTCGGGTGTTTTTAGCAACCCGAGTTCGCGGATGTCGCGCGACAGCGTCACCTGGGTGGTGTCGATCCCATGGCTCGACTTCAGCTCGCGCGCCAGGTCGTCCTGCGTCAGGATACGCCTGGCGCGGATCAGCTTCAGGATCTGGCCCTGGCGAAATGCTTTGTTCATTGCTTCAGCCGGGCCAGACGCGCTTCGGCTTCCTCCAGCGCGCGGGCGACGGTGGCGGGGCCGGTACCGCCGGGGATCTCGCGCGTCTTCATGCCTTCGCTCGGATGCAGCAGCGCGGCCATATCGGCGGTGAACTCAGGCGCGAACGCGGTCAACTCGGCGGCGGTCCAGTCCAGCGGCTTCTTGCCCTGCTGGCTACTCTCCAGCACCAGTTTTCCAACCAACTGATGCGCGCGATGGAAGGGCGTGCCCGCGCGGGCCAGCGCTTCGGCCAGATCGGTGGCCACCACCCAGCCTTCGTCGGCGGCGTCGGCTGGTTTGCCGGGATGAAGCCACGTCGATTCGATCACCACCTGCATCATTTCCAGCGACCCGCCCAGTTGCACCGCCGCGTCGAACAGCGGCTCCTTGTCTTCCTGCATATCGCGGTTGTAGGTCATGGGCAGGCCTTTCAGCGTGACCAGCAGCGACGTCAAATCGCCGAAGACGCGTCCGCTTTTGCCGCGGATCAGCTCGAGCGAATCGGGATTCTTCTTCTGCGGCATCAAACTCGATCCACTAGTCACGCCGTCGCCCAATTCGAGCCAGCCGAACTCGTCGCTGGAATAGAAGATCCAATCCTCGGCCAGGCGGCTCAGGTGCAGCATGGTGACGGATGCGGCGTAGAGGAAGTCGAGCCCGAAGTCGCGGTCGGCCGAAACGTCCATGCTGTTGCGGGTGATGGCGGTGAAGCCGAGATCATGCGCGATGGCTTCGCGGTCGAGCGCAAAGCCGCTGCCGGCCAGCGCGCCCGATCCCAGGGGCATCACGTCCACGCGGGCGCGGGCCTGCGTGAGACGCTCCTGATCGCGCGCGAACATTTCGAAGTAGGCGAGGAGATAATGGGTCCAGAGCACGGCCTGCGCGCGGCGCACGTGGGTGTAGCCGGGGACGACGGCGTGCGGGTACTTCCGCGCCATGGCCACCAGCGCGGACATGACGCCCGTGAGCCGCTCCAGGATTACATCGATTTCTTCGCGCAGCCAGAGCCGGACATCCAGCGAAACTTGCTCGTTGCGGCTGCGGCCGGTGTGGATCTTGTCGGCGAGCGCGCCCACGCGCTCTTTCAGCTTGCGGATCACCAGCGTGTGGACGTCTTCGTCGGTGGCGCCCTCGAAGAACGCCGGCTCGCGGGCTGCGGCGCGGATCCCTTCGAAAGCCTCGACCAGCCGGCCGGATTCTTCGGCAGTGAGGATACCCGCGCGCTCCAGGGCGCGGGCGAAGGCTTGTGAGCCGCGGCAGTCGACGTCGACGAGCTTGCCGTCGAAGTGCAGCGAGCCGGAGAAGCGCTCGAAGACCTCGGACGGCCCGCTCGCGAATCGACCGCCCCAGAGTTTCATTGGCCCGTTTTGGCGGCCTGAGCGCGCACGCGGATCGGCAGGCCGATCAGGTTGATGAAGCCTTGCGCGTCCTTCTGATCGTACTCGGCGCCCATGGTGAAGCTGGCGATGTTCAGCGAGTAGAGCGAATAGGGCGACTTGCGGCTCACGGGGGCGACGTTGCCTTTATACAGCCGCAGCGTGACTTCACCCGTGGTGGTGGTGCTGGTGGCCTCGAAGAACGCGTCGAGCGCTTCGCGCAGCGGCGTGAACCACAGGCCGTTGTAGACCAACTCGGCATAATCCAGCGCGAGCTTCTGTTTGTAGTGCAGCGTGCTGCGGTCGAGCGTGAGCGCTTCCAGTTCCTGATGTGCCTGCATGATCAGCGTGCCGCCGGGCGTTTCATAGCAGCCGCGCGATTTCATGCCGACGAAGCGGTTCTCCACCAGATCGATGCGGCCGATGCCGTTCTCGCCGCCGATTTTGTTCAGCGTCTCGAGCAGGTTGACCGCCGAAGCGCGCTGCCCGTTCACCGACACGGGCCGGCCTTTCTCAAAGCCGATGGTCACATCGGTGGGCTTATCGGGCGCCTCCTTGGGGCTGCGCGTGAGCATCCAGATTTCGTCCGGCGCGGCGTTGGCCGGATCTTCCAGCGCGCCGCCTTCGTGCGAGATGTGCCAGATGTTGCGATCGCGGCTATAGATCTTCGTCGTGGTCGCGGAAATCGGCACCTTGTGCTTGGCGGCGTACTCGATGGCATCCTCGCGCGACACGATGTTCCACTCGCGCCACGGCGCGATGACGGCCAACTGCGGCGCGAGCGCTTTGTAGGTCAGCTCGAAACGCACCTGGTCGTTTCCCTTCCCCGTGCAGCCGTGGGCGAGGGCGTCGCAACCGGTGGCGAGCGCGACTTCCACCTGTCTTTTTGCAAGCAGGGGCCGGGCGATCGACGTGCCCAGCAGGTACTTGTACTCGTAGATGCCGCCCGCGCGCACCAGCCGCCAGAGGTATTCGCTGACGAACTCCTCGCGCATGTCGGCGATGTGGACCTCCGACGCACCCGTCTTGCGCGCTTTCTCTTCCAGGCCCTTCAACTCATCTTCGCCCTGGCCGATGTCGCCGCACACCGCCACGACTTCGCACTGATAGTTCTCCTTCAGCCACGGAATGATGATGGATGTATCCAGCCCGCCCGAGTAGGCGAGCGCTACCTTTTTGGGTTTCATAATTTTGGGATCGCTCCCTTACGGTCGCGGCTCGGTTGTCGCGGGTTTCATAGTCAGGGATTAACAATCCGAGCCGCGCGCGTCAGCGAGCGGTCGTCTAGCCGATCAACATCAATAGTAGCGCCTTCTGCACGTGCAGGCGGTTCTCAGCCTGATCGAAGACCACCGATTGTGACGACTCGATGACGTCGTTGTGGACCTCTTCGCCACGCTTGGCGGGCAGGCAATGCAGGAAGACGGATCCGGCTTCGGTGTGCGCGAACAGGTGGCTGTTCACCTGGTAAGGCGCGAAGTCCGCCAGGCGTTTTTCCTTCTGGTGCTCCTGGCCCATGCTGGCCCAAACGTCGGTGTAGACGGCGTTGGCGCCGCGCGCGGCTTCGACCGGATCGTTGGTGATGATCAACTGCGTGCCCGCGACGGCGGCGAGCGCTTCGGCCTGCGTGACAATGTCGGCATCCGGTTCGTAGCCCGAGGGCGTGGCGATGGCGAAGTTCATACCCAGGCGCAAAGACGCCAGCATCAGCGAATGCGCGACGTTGTTGCCGTCTCCGATGAAGGCGAGCTTCAGGCCGTGCAGGTCGCCGAACTTTTCCTGCAGCGTGAAGACGTCGGCGAGCGCCTGGCAGGGATGAAAACGGTCGCTGAGCGCGTTGATGACGGGCACGCTCGACCAGTGCGCCAAGTCATCGATGGTCTTCTGCGAGAAGGTGCGCGCGACGATGGCGTTGGTCCAGCGGTCCAGGTTGCGCGCGACATCCTTGAGAGGCTCGCGGTCGCCAATAGGCCCGACGCTCAGCACCGCATCGCCGCCTAATTGTTTGGCGGCGAGTTCGAAAGTGAGGCGCGTCCGCAGCGACGGCTTTTCGAACAGCATGCTGATATAGCGGCCGGCGAGGGCCTTGGCGAAACGCGAGGGCTGCGACTTCAACTGCCGGGTCAGGTCGAGGAGGGCAAGCAGTTCCTGTTGGGAGAGATCGAGATCGCGGGTGAAGTCGCTGGCCCCGATCTTGGGGAGCGATTTGGGAGCCGGCATTCGTTTGACCGGCTTGAGCGAAGTACCAGCAGACGGGGGCATGGCGGCGTTCACCTCCTAACGTGGCTCAAGTCTCGGAGTGAATGATTATTCACTCACATGAATAATAATACAGCGTTGGGTTCGTTTTGTCAAACGGAAAGTTGTTGAGGCGGAAGGGAGTTGGAACACGGCGGTTTGCTCTCAAGGCTGAAGTTGGACTGGCGTGTCATGGATGAAGATTGCATGCAAAAAGCCTGGGATAGATGTCCGTCAGCCACATCAGATACCCGCAATCGCACCGGAGCGCTCCGGCCGGGCTCAGCAGCGTACACCAGGGGCATTCGAGCGGCGTGCTGGGGGACTCGATAGCGGTCATCGGGCGCCTGTAAAGATTGTAGTGCGCGGGCGTGGGCGTTCACGCCCTGCGCGTCTTAGAGGGATGCGGACGCTGCTTCGGGGCCCTTGCGCCGGCGCCGATTTTTTCCCGTTTGTCGAGTGACTCGAACTGGTTTGTCCCGATGGTTTCGCCCCTGCGAAGAACAGCGCGCAATTCGAGTGCCTAGCCATCTTGGTGGCTCTGAGACTATGCCAAGCATGTTCCCCTGGGCCGCGGCGCTCATGATCGCACCTATGCCTCTGCATCCTTTCGCTCGCCGGCGTCATCCACACAGTCGGACTCTAGCGAGCCGAGCGGGATAAAAGAGGAGCAATCATGTCAAAACTCGAAGGCAAGGTCGCGGTGGTGACTGGCGCATCGAAAGGCATTGGAGCCGCCATCGCGGAGGAACTAGCCGCACAGGGCGCGGCGGTGGTGGTGAATTACGCCGCCAGCGCCGATGGGGCGGCCGAGGTCGTCCGCAAGATTCAGGCAAATGGAGGCAAGGCGAAAGCCATCCGCGCCGACGTGAGCAAGCCTGGCGAGGCTCGGCAGCTGATTGACGCCGCGCTGAAGGAATTCGGGCGCATCGACGTTCTGGTGAACAATGCGGCGGTGTATGACTTCAAAGGGTTGGCGGAAATCAGCGAAGAGCACTACGACCGCATGTTCGACCTGAACGTTAAAGGGCTGCTGTTCACAACGCAAGCGGCGGCGAAGGCGTTTGACGGAGGCGGCGGAGCGATCATCAACATCAGCTCCATGGCTTCGGTGGGCGCCGTACCCGGCGCTTCGATCTATAGCGCCACGAAGGCCGCCATCGATTCGTTTACGCGGACGCTGGCCGCCGAACTGGGTCCGCGGAAGATCCTGGTGAACTCGATCCTGCCCGGGCCAGTAGAGACGGAAGGCACGCGGGAGATGGCCAACTGGGACGACTTTCAGGCGCAAATGATTCCGCGGACGCCGCTAGGGCGCATTGGCCAGCCGCGCGATATCGCGACCGTGGTGTCGTTCCTGGC
>Ga0335073_10010604_pt1 | contig 12959 bp, 9 predicted proteins | sample Lox_Sample_22_FD_207093 | JGI IMG/M metagenome (GOLD analysis project Ga0335073, IMG submission 207093) | Soil microbial communities from Loxahatchee National Wildlife Refuge, Florida, United States - Lox_Sample_2.2 | ecosystem: Environmental > Terrestrial > Soil > Wetlands | place: USA: Florida...
GCGGTTCGTTCTCAGCATCGAGCCCGTCTCGCACACTGTGACTGTCGGACCCGCGGAGGCGCTGGATGTGCTCGAGATCGAGGCAAGCCGGCCGGTCTGGTCGGGCTGCCAGCCGCCGGCTGGTCCAGTTGATTGCCTAGTGCAACTGCGAGCCCACGGGGAGGTTCACCCCGCTGTCTGTACGCCGGACGGCGATCTGGTCAGGATCCGGCTCAACGAGCCTGCTCGTGGCATCGCGCCGGGCCAGGCCGCCGTCTTCTATGCGGGGAACGCGGTACTTGGCAGCGCGACGATCCTTACGGCTCGACAAGCCGACTTGGCGCGCTAAACATCGGCGGCCAGCAGAACGGAATGATGCTGGTGAGCTTCTCGAACCGGGCGCGCGATGGGTAACCGTCATCTGGGTGGAGGCCTCTCGGACTGAAGCCCTGGCGGTAGTAGTAGTCATGCAAGCCCAGGTTCGTAGTCCAGGCGCTGATCCTCACGACGTTCGCATCGTGAGCGAGTCGCCCAGTCCTGCCCGCCCAGTTCAGCAGCGCCGCGCCCAGGCCGAGCCCGGCGTAACGGCGACTGACCACGAGACGATGTACGTAGATCGCTGCCCTCGCCGGTGGATCCTGGGACCAGTAGGGATCGGGGTCAGGATCTGCGGTCAGGGTCGCTGCAGCGGTACCGCCGTCCCAGCAGATCCAGGTCTTGCCCGCGTGCAACGACGCCAAGATCACGCTGTCCCGGCCCGCTCGGGTCGGCCACGGCTTGGCCCACTGATCAGTGTTTTTGCGCCGTAGCCAGACGGCCGCCTCGTCGATCAAGTCAATAATTCTTGCCAGGTCCGGCGTCTCCGCGCGCCGCAGAACTAACGGCCAAACCGGCATAGCCATTTACTTTATGACAGACACCTGGCCACGGACATCCCCGGTGCCAGGAAGGCGGCTACCCCTCCCTAACGTGCCGCCACGAACGCGGCGAGTCTCAATCTGCTCCCTGTAGTTCCGCTGTCGGCGCTGCAACCCGTCGGGAGTCCGCCAGCGCCGACAGAGCTCCACGACATGTCAGCTCCCCGACTGAACTACTCAACCGGGGCGGAACCGGCCAATCAGTCTGGGTCGTAGTGTTCGTAGCGATACTGTGCCGACGGGCGACCGTAGCGCTTCGCCATTCAGACCTCCCCTCGTAGCTGGCCAGCTCCGGGCCTGGCGGTGTCGCCTATCCGCCAGACTCCCGCACAGGTCCGGCAGAAACACGATGGTTCATTGCGTACATGATCGCAATGGTGTTGTTAACCGTCTGAGCCGACTTTGCCCGCTTAAAGCGGTGCTGACCTGCGCAAATGAGAACTCAAAGAGCAGCAAAAAGTCCCTGATCACTTTGGGCGAAGTTGCCAATCGCCACTACTAAAGGGACGGCATACGGCAGACGGTGCGGTTGCTACGCGGCTGATTCCTGTGGTGTTTGCTTCGCAGTGCCATTCAACTTCGCCATAGCGTCTTTTAGTCTGATCTTCCGGCGTTCGCTCAGGCATATCTCTGGCAAAGCGATCAGGAGAGCAGGAAAGGCCAATATCACGGCTGCGGCCTGGATGCCTAGGTGGCTGGCGAGTACTCCGTCGGCCAGCGATGCAATGGGTTTGGTTCCGGCCCACGCTACTGCCCATAGCGCCATCACCAGCACTGCGTGCTGCGGGGTGGCTCTCTTCAGCAAGAGAGCTTGCGAGGCGGCCCCGGTCAGCAGCCCGGCGATGCCTGCTATAACTGCCGCCGCCAGGCTGACCCAGCGGTCTATCCCCAGGGCGAAAATCACGACAGCGAAGGCGAGGACGGCGAGTGGCACGGCCGCTCGCTTGGTCTTTGGCGGCCTAGTGGGGAACATGGCCCCGAAGACCGTACCGATGCCCAGGGCGGCGAGGAAGTAAGCGGGCCAGAAACTCGGGATGCGCAGTTGATGGGCCAGGGACGGCCCAAGGACAAGAACGGGATCATCGGCGAATGTGACGGCGGCGATCATAAGGAGCAAAAGGACAATACGGGGACGTTTGATGGCAAAGGAAAATATCTCCCGGTGACGTACGCGTGTCTGCTGGCCGATGTCTGCGCTGGGGTAAAGGCCCATCACGATCAAAGCGAAGACCAGGAACGATATCGAGTTAAGCGCGAAGGCCCAGGCCGTGCCGATGCTGGCGAGCACGGCCAGGTAGAGCAACGGCGCTAGCGTACGGCCCGCGTTGTAGGAGACGGAGTTCAGAGCCAGCGCGGCCTTTTTATCTTTCTCTTGCACCAGCGCGGACACCATGGCTGTCTGGATCGGCAGCGCAAATGTCAGGGCGAGCCCGGTCCCGAGCGCGCCGAAGAATAGCTCCAACTCGGTCAGCCTGCCGGTGAACTCGACGCAGGCCAGGACGCCCGTGATCACGAAGGACAGCAACTGAGCGCCAATCAGTACGTTCTTGCGGCCGAGCCGGTCGCCGAGGCTGCCGGCCCAGGGGCCGATGGTCAGGAACCCAGAGAACTGCGCGCTGGTGATGACGGCGACGTCGAAGACGTCATGGGTGAGCCGGTAGGCCAGGATGAGCTGTGCGGTGTTCTGCAGCCAGGTGCCCAGGTTCGAGATGGTGCAACCGACGAAGTAGGCCCGGAAGGCGGGTTGCCGAAGCACACGCCAGGACCCCGCCCGGTCTGCAGCGTGGCGTCGGCTAAACGACTTCAGCCGGGATAGCGGGCTGCGTGCCTCAGCTGACATGGCCCGGATCTCTGACCCGCGCGTCGGTTCCTGGCTGTCGTCGCTGGTCGCAGTGAGCATCTTCACTGGGACGAACCAGATCTGGGCACGAGAACTCCGGAGAGACGCGGAACGAACGACTGTGCTGGAGAACTAACGGTGAGACCTCGCGCGGAACCGAGTTAGTACCCCTAAGCTCCGCGCGGCAGTCACTGTTGAAGTTTTTGTGGATCGGTCTTTTCCGTAGCTTGGTGCTCAAGCGCGTCGTCGGGTACCTTGCCCGAGACCATCACGAACTGGTTCCGATCAGCCGGATACGTAGTGACGGTCACCCGGAATGGCTGGCCGGTTTGGTCGAACCCAGTACGGATGATCTCGAAGACGGCGATGCGGCCATCGTCCGGGAGTCCGAAGAACGCCGCTTCGTCAGCATCTGGTAGGCGTGCGGTGATCCGGTCGCGCCATCCAACTTCGTTGAGACCTAGCTCGGTTTCGATATAGTGCACGGCCCCGCCAGCAATGTTCTCCGCACTGATTAGTCGCGATGCCCCGCGCTCGAGGAGCCACATTGGATAGAAGGTGGTTTGCCGGGAGTAGGGCACGCCGTCGATCGACCGCCGCTGGTGACGACTTATCACGGTGGCGTCGGCTGCGAGGTCCAGCTCCTCCGCGGGCAGACCCGCCGCCTGGAGAATCTCGACGCGGGGATCGTAGACCTTTGGCGTTCGTCGCCTGTTGAGGACCTCGTACGCGAAGGCAGCGCTCTCGTCCGCCGTGTGCTGACCTGCCGGGAGCAACCTCGTAACGAATGGATCGATCTTCGGCGTGACGAAGGTGCCCTGGCCGGAGCGCGTGTAGACGAGGTTGCGAGTAACCAGCCACTTGATTGCATCGCGGATGGTGTTGCGCGAGGCCTGGTACTCGGCTTGCAGCTCGAGCTCCGTGGGCAGCGGACCGCCGTCGGCGCCCAGCTCCCCAGACTCGATCTTCTGGCGGAGACCCTCAGCGATCTGACGCCACAAGGGATCGGCCATCTGCGCTCCTAACATCCCAACAGTTCCAATTGGGTGATCAGATGGATTGCCGGAACCATACCAGCAATCCAGATTGTTGGACTAGCCTCTTGCGTTCGACCTTTGGCACTGTCACCATTGAAGATACCAAAGGTTGGGACAAGTCCAACAGATGGGCTAGCAGGTCTGATCCTAGCAGTCCCAGCCCGCAGACCGGAGCCATTTCGAAAGGAGTTGCCGAGCTACCAGCCGGGTGAAAGGGGAAGAGCAATGGCAGCCATTGTGGCGATCGTCTTCGCAGCCGCAGCAGGGTTCGCGTTCGTATTGGTGATCTTCGTGATCGTGATCATCGGGGTCCGCCGGGAAGAGCGATACCTGACCTTCTCGAACAGGACTGCACCCGGCGCCGTCGCTCTGCTGGCCCGGATAGTGCTCGGCCGCTATGTGCGCAAGGAACGGCGCCCGCGGCAGCACGACGCCTACCCGGATGACCTGGCGAGCTCGCGCGAGCCGAGCGTGGGCCCAAGAAGGTAGTCGCTGATCTCCGCTGCCGCACCGCACGAACGGGGGAGCGGTGCGGCAGCGGCCTGAGCACCCAGAATCGGCCATGTCGTCGGTAGCCGCCATTAGGCTCAGACCGTGAGCGAGCAGCACAGCAAGGCCTTCCCGTGGCCGGCCGGAACCGCGACCGGGATTGGCTCGATGCCAGGCACCGATCCGATGGAGGTATGCCGGCTGGTTTTCGGTGAGCTGCCGGACCTGCCGTACCTGCCCGAGCTGCCCGCCCGCGGGGTCGGGGCAGACATGGTCGGCCGAGCCGCTGCGCTGCTGGTGGACATGCCGGTGCAGGCGACGGCCAGCGGCTGGAAGCTTGCCGACCGGCCGGGCCGGGACGCCAGCCGGGCGGTCGGCTTCTTTTCGCAGGATCTAGACACTCTCGAGGACGTCGCGAGCGGCTACTCCGGGCCGCTCAAGATCGAGGTCTGCGGGCCCTGGACGCTGGCGGCCTCGCTCGAGCTGAGCAGGTCGGTCAACCCCGCGCTGGCCGACCCCGGTGCCGTCGCGGATCTGACCGCCTCACTTGCCGAGGGCGTGGCAAATCATGCGGCCGAGGTGCGCAAGCGGGTCCCGGGAGCCACGCTGATCGTGCAGGTGGATGAGCCGTCCTTGCCGGCCGCGCTGTCGGGCCGGGTGCCGACGGCGAGCCGCCTGACGACGGTCGCGGCAGTCGACAGCACCATAGCGAGCCAGCGCCTCCACACGGTGCTCTCCGCCCCGGCGGCATTCACCATCGTGCACTGCTGCGCCGGGCGTGCCCCGTTCCCGGAGATAAAAGCCGCTGGTGCGTCGGCCGTCAGCTTCGATCTCAGCCGCCTCAGGACCACGGAAGTTGATCTTGTAGCCGAGCTTGCCGATGACGGGCTCGCGCTGTTCGTGGGCGCGCTGCCGACCAGCAGCGCGCAGCGCCTGGTGAGCGGGCCGCCGCTGAGGCCGCGCGATACCGCCGAGTCCGTCGTCACCTTGTGGCACCGAACCGGCCTGGCGACCGACCACATGGCGCTTCAGGTCGTGATCACGCCAGCGTGCGGGCTAGCCGGGGTGTCACCGGCGGCCGCACGCGCGGCGCTTGCGCACTGCCGGGAAGCCGCGCGGATAGCGCCCGAGCTGATCGAGCCCAGCTAGCGAGGAGACGCCCGATGACGCACCAAGATCCTAGGGAGCGGCATGCGGAACTGGCCGCCGAACTGCTCGAAGCCCAGTACCGCTACTTCGTGCTCGACTCGCCGCTGATCTCCGATATCGACTACGACACCAAGATGCGGGAGCTGCAAAGCATCGAGGAGCAGATCCCCGAGCTTCGGACGCCAGACTCGCCGAGCCAGCGAGTCGGCGGGATGATCTCCACCGACTTCACGCCGGTGCAGCACCTGCAGCCGCTGCAAAGCCTGGACAACGTGTTCTCGGCTGAGGGCCTGGATGGCTGGGTCGGCCGGGCCGAGCGGCTCGGGGGCACTGGCCCGTACGTGTGCGAGCTGAAGATCGACGGCCTGGCCGTGGACTTGGTGTACCGCAAGGGCCGCCTGCAGCGAGCAGCGACCAGAGGCGACGGGGTCACCGGAGAGGACGTGACGCCGAACGTCAAGACGATCGCCGCCGTTCCCGGCAGGCTGTCCGGCTCTGACTGGCCCGAGACACTTGAAGTGCGGGGCGAGGTGTTCCTGCCGCTGCGGGCCTTCGAGGAGCTGAACGAGAAGCTGACCGAGGCGGGCAAGCCGCCCTTTGCTAACCCGCGCAACTCCGCGGCCGGCTCGCTGCGGCAGAAAGATCCGCGGGTGACGGCATCCCGCGCGCTCAACATGATCGTGCACGGCATCGGCCGGGTGGAAGGTGGTGGCGACCTTCCGGATACGCAATCTGACTGGTACGAGCTTCTGCGCGGATGGGGGCTCCCGGTCAGCGACCTCTACCAGGTGGTGTCTGATATCGAAGGCGTGCGCAAGTACATCGCGCACTATGCCGAGCATAGGCACGACCCGCCGTATGAGATCGACGGCGTTGTGGTCAAGATCGACCCGCTCGCGGAGCAGCGGCGGCTTGGCTCGACCAGCCGGGCGCCGCGGTGGGCGATCGCCTACAAGTACCCGCCGGAGGAGGTGAACACCCGGCTGCTGGATATCCGGGTAAACGTGGGCCGGACCGGGCGGGTGACGCCGTTCGCGGTGATGGAGCCGGTCAAGGTCAGCGGATCCACTGTCGAGAACGCGACCCTGCACAACGCCGACGAGATCGTCCGCAAGGGGGTCCTGATCGGGGACATGGTCGTGCTGCGCAAGGCGGGCGATGTCATTCCTGAGGTCGTCGGGCCAGTGGCCGATCTGCGGACCGGGGAGGAGCGTGCCTTTGAGTTCCCGACCCGATGCCCGGTCTGCGGGACGTCGCTGACGCGCGAGGACGGCGGCGTTGACTGGCGCTGCCCGAACGCGCGATCCTGCCCGGCGCAGCTGCGGGAGCGCCTGTTCCACCTGGCCGGGCGCGGCGCCCTGGACATCGAGGTGCTCGGCTACGAGGCGGCGGTCGCGCTCCTGGACTCCGGGCTTATCACTGATGAGGGGGACCTGTTCGGCCTGACGGCGGAGTCGCTTTCGACAGTGCCCTTCTTCGTGACCAAGGCCGGCGCCCTGACCGCGAACGCCACCCGCCTGCTGGTCAACCTGGAGGACGCGCGGCACCGGCCGCTGTGGCGGATCCTGGTGGCGCTGTCCATCAGGCATATCGGCCCGACCGCGGCCCGTGCGCTCGCCGCCGCCTTCGGGTCCGTAGACGCCATCGCGGCCGCGCCTGAGGCTGAGCTGATCACAGTCGACGACGTCGGGCCGACGATCGCCAGGTCGCTCAAGGAGTGGTTCGAGGTGGACTGGCACCGGGCCATCGTCGAGAAATGGCGGCTGGCCGGGGTAGAGCTGGCGATCCCTGGCTTCGTCCCGCCCGAGCGGGCTGAGCCTGGGGCGGTCGGAGCCAAGGCGGCAGGCCCGCTGGCAGGCGTGACCGTCGTGCTCACCGGAACCCTCGAGGGCCGCACCAGGGAGGAAGCCGCAGAGGCTATCGAGGCGCTCGGCGGAAAGGTGTCCGGCTCTGTCTCGAAGAAGACCGGATTCGTGGTCGCAGGGCAAAATCCCGGCTCGAAGCTCGACAAGGCAGAGTCACTGGGCGTGTCGGTGCTGGACGAGGCGGGCCTGGCCGTGCTGCTGTCGGAAGGACCCGACGCGGCCAGGGCAGCCACTGCTGGCTAACAGCGTAACCGCGCGGACCTGTGACAGCGGCACCAGCCCTGTATTTTCGGTACCAGATTCCGCTGGACAGGGCGTGATCTCAGGTTGTAACGCATAGTATGCAATTGGCTTCGGGAAGTACGCTTTTGCCCGTAGCATCAACGCAAAGCGCTGGATAGAGTACAGTGCGCTACAGCTGGCCTATGAGGAGCCATGAGGGACCCGACCGATACCAGGAACATCGGCCCGCGGGTGGGCTCCCCGCTGTGGATCCACATCACGGCGGTCACCATCGTCGGGGCTGTCGTCTTTGGGCTGGCGGTTGCCCGCATGATGGACATGTCGAGCCTCGCCAGGCAACCGATCTTCTGGGTCCTCGCCGCCATGGTGGTACTGGGCGATATCTGGCCGATCGTCACGCCAGGACGCTCCAGCCTCGAGGCACCACTGGCTTCGGTCACCTTCAGCTTCGCCATGCTGATCGTCTGGGGGCTGCCGGTCGCCGTGCTGGTGCGGGCGACTTCGACCATGGTCACGTTCCTGGCCAAGCGCAAGGCACCGCACCGAGCGGCCTTTAACGCCGCCGCTAACACCCTGAGCCTGGCAGCGGCCGGGATTGTGCTCCGGGTGCTTGGCCTGCACCGCGGGCCGCGACACTGGCTGTTGCTAACTGGTAAGTATCTTGACAGGAACCTGCTAGCCGTCCTGCTAGCCGCGCTGGCCTGCTTCGCTGTGACCTACGTGCTGTTCACCGTGGCGGTAGCCCTGCACTCGCGCGAGCGGGTGCTTGGCACGCTGGTCAGCAAGCTCCCCCATGAGGCGTTCGTCGGCTTGGTCGTGTTCGCAACCGCGCCGCTGGTAGCCCTGGCCATCGACAGCTTGTCGGCGTGGTTCGTGCTTCTGTTCGCCTTCCCGCTCGCCGCCTTTTATATCAACGCGGCTGTCTCGGTCCAGCGCGAGCATCAGGCGCACCACGACGAGCTGACCGGCCTGCCGAACCGGAAGATGCTGATGCTCAGGCTCGACAGCATGCTCGCGCAGGCGGCCAGCAGCGGAGGCGGCCTTGGCTTCCTGCTGCTCGACCTGGATCGTGGCCTCAAGGAGGTCAACGACACGCTCGGGCATGCGGTCGGAGACCGGCTGCTGCGGCTGGTGGCGCACCGGCTCACACACAGCATCCGGCCTGGAGACCTAGTGGCCCGCCTCGGCGGCGACGAGTTCGCCGTCTTGCTGCCGTCCATGAAAGAGGCATCCGCGGCTCGCGAGGTAGCGGCCCGGCTGCGAGCTGCGGTAGCTGAGCCGATCCGGCTCGAGGGCATGTCGTTCGTGATCGAGGTGAGCATCGGGATCGCGATGTTCCCCGATGATGCCACCTCGGCGGAGCTGCTGATGCAGCGTGCCGACGTGGCCATGTACCTGGCCAAGCAGCGCCGGAGCGGCGTCGAGCGGTACGTGCCGGACCTGGACCGCAACTCGCCATCCCGGCTCGCGTTGTTCGGCGAACTGCGCCGGGGCCTGGACCGGGGCGAGCTGGAGCTGCATTACCAGCCGAAGGTCTATCTCGCCGACCAGCGCGCGGCGGGCGTTGAGGCGCTGGTCCGCTGGCTCCACCCGGTCCGCGGCATGCTGATGCCCGACGACTTCATTCCGGTCGTCCAGCAGTCCTACCTCATGCGCGAGGTCACGGCTTTCGTTATCGAGACCGCAGTAGCCCAGGCAGCCATCTGGCGGCAGTCCGGGCTAGATGTCCAGGTATCGATAAACCTCTCCGGCCGCGACCTGCTCGACAACGGTCTCGCCGATCTGGTGTCACAGTGCCTGAACCGGCATCGGCTGCCACCTGAGGCGCTGCTGCTGGAGATTGACGAGCGAGTACTCACTAGTGAACCGGCCCATTCGGTCGCGACGGCAGAGTCGCTGGCCGGCCTGGGTGTCGGCCTCAGCCTGGACGACTTCGGCACCGGATACTCGAACCTGGTCCGGCTGAAACGCCTGCCCGTCACTGAAGTCAAGGTGGACTCATCGTTCGTGAGCCGGCTGCTTGAGTCTCCCGATGACGAGGTGGTCGTGAAGTCGATCCTTGACCTGGCTGCGGCGCTCGGCATCAGGTCGGTGGCGGAGGGAGTCGAGTCTGTTGACGTGGCGGCGGCCTTGCTGGAAATGGGATGTGTCGCGGCCCAGGGCTGGTACTTCGCCAAGCCGATGAACGCAGCCTCAGCCACCGCCTGGCTGACTGAACAAAAGCTGCTCGGCGCCGCGACTGCGCGGGACCTGAATCCGAACCCCGGTCGGCACGCGATTGCAGTGCCGCCGGCGGGCTGGAGCCGCTAGCCGCCCCTGGGGTTAATGCCTTCGGCTGCCTGGAGGCCGGCCCCATAGGATGGCGTCCATGTCCATTACCCGCGATGAGGTAGCGCATCTGGCCAGGCTGTCCAGGCTGGCTCTGACTGACGCAGAGCTTGAGCACCTTGGCGGCCAGCTCGACCAGATCATCGCTGACGTGGCCAGGGTGCAGGAGGTCGCGGCAGAGGGCATTCCCCCGATGACTCATGCGGTGCCCGTGGTCAACGTGTTCCGCGAAGACGTCGAGGTGCCTTGCCTCACGCCAGAGCAGGCCCTGGCGGCGGCGCCTGCCGCCGAGCAGTCCAGGTTCCGGGTCCCGCGCATCCTGTCGGAGGACTGATCATGTCTGTGGATGCTGCTGGCGAGCTGACCCGGCTGACCGCGGCCCAGATCGCCGCCGCCATCGCGGCTGGCGAGGTTTCCGCAGTCGAGGTGACGCAAGCACATCTCGATCGGATCGTCGCGGTCGATCCCGATGTCCACGCTTTTCTGCACGTGGCGGGTCTCGGTGCGCTGGCCGCCGCTGAGGATGTCGACCGCAAGCGCGCGGCAGGCGAGCCGCTGGGTCCGCTGGCGGGTGTGCCCCTGGCACTGAAGGACGTACTCACGACGCACGACATGCCGACAACCTGCGGGTCGAAGATCCTAGAACGCTGGCGGCCGCCCTATGACGCGACCGTGACCAGGCGGCTGCGCGATGCTGGCGTGATCATTCTGGGCAAGACCAACATGGACGAGTTCGCCATGGGGTCCTCGACCGAGAACTCCGCCTACGGGCCGAGTCACAACCCCTGGGACCTCAGCCGCATCCCCGGCGGCTCGTCCGGCGGCTCATCGGCTGCCGTCGCCGCATATGAGGCGCCGTTGGCGATCGGAACCGACACTGGCGGATCTATCCGCCAGCCCGCCGCCGTCTGCGGGATCGTCGGCATGAAGCCGACCTACGGCGGCTCGTCCAGGTACGGACTCGTAGCGTTCGCGTCCTCGCTGGACACGCCGGGTCCGCTAGCACGAACGGTGCTTGACGCGGCGTTGCTTCACGAAGCGATTTCTGGCCATGACCCCTGCGACTCGACCTCCGTCGACGCTCCGGTGCCACCGGTCGTGGCCGCGGCCCGGCAGGCGGACGTGGCAGGTCTGCGGGTTGGCGTGGTAAGCGAGTTCAGCGGTGACGGCTATCAGAACGGAGTCACATCCAGGTTCAACGAAGCGGTCGAGTTGCTGGAGTCACTGGGCGCCAAGGTCGTGGAGGTTTCCTGCCCGCACTTCACTTACGCGCTCCCCGCCTACTACCTGATCGCACCGAGCGAGTGCTCATCCAACCTGGCCCGGTTCGACGGGATGCGCTACGGCCTTCGGGTCGGCGACGACGGCACCCGCAGCGCCGAAGAGGTTATGTCACTCACCAGGGCAGCCGGATTCGGCCCAGAGGTCAAGCGCCGGATCATGCTGGGCACCTACGCGCTGTCCAGCGGTTACTACGACGCTTACTACGGCAAGGCTCAGCAGGTGCGGACCCTCATCAACCGGGACTTCGACGCCGCGTTCGAGCAGGTTGACGTGCTGGTATCGCCGACTACGCCGACGACTGCATTTGCCATCGGGGAGAGAGCCGACGACCCGCTGGCCATGTATCTTGCCGACCTGTGCACGATCCCGTCGGATCTTGCCGGGAACGCGGCCATCTCAGTGCCGTGCGGGCTCGCGCCCGAGGACGGACTTCCGGTCGGGCTGCAGATCATGGCCCCGGTCCTGGCCGACGACAGGGTGTACCGCGTCGGCGCCGCTGTCGAGGCGGCGCTGGAGCAGCGCTGGGGCGGCCCGCTGCTGACGCAAGCGAAGGGACTGGCACAGCAGAGCGGAGGGGCACGATGACCCAGGTAGCGCAGCTGGTGCCTTACGACCAGGCCCTGTCACGGTACGAGCCGGTGATCGGGCTGGAGACGCACGTCGAGCTCGGCACGACAACCAAGATGTTCTGCGGCTGCCGGACCACATTCGGCCTCGAGCCGAATTCGGCCGTCTGCCCGGTCTGCCTTGGCCTGCCCGGCTCGCTGCCGGTGACCAACAGGGCTGCGATCGAGTACACGATCCGGATTGGCCTCGCACTGAACTGTACGATCGCCACCTGGTGTCGGTTCGCACGGAAGAACTACTTCTATCCCGACATGCCGAAGGACTTTCAGATCTCGCAGTACGACGAGCCGCTGTGCACCGACGGCTGGCTCGACGTGGTCGTCGATCGCCAGATTTTCCGCGTCGGCATCGAGCGCGTGCACCTGGAAGAGGACACCGGCAAGTCGCTGCACATGGGCGGCGCGACCGGTCGCATCCACGGCGCCGAGTACTCACTCGTCGATTACAACCGGGCCGGCATCCCGCTCGTCGAGGTGGTTACTAAGCCGATAGAAGGGACCGATGCGCTGGCCCCGGCCGCCGCCCGCGCGTATGTGACCGAGTTGCGCGACCTGCTGCGCGCCTTGGACGTATCCGACGTCCGGATGGAAGAAGGCTCGCTGCGCTGCGACGTCAACGTCTCCCTCGCTCCCCGCGGCGCCCGCGAGTGGGGCACCAGGTCCGAGACCAAGAACGTGAACTCGCTGCGCTCGGTCGAGCGCGCGGTCCGGTTCGAGATCGAGCGTCAGGCAGCCGTGCTTGACGCCGGGCAGAAGGTCGTGCAGGAGACCCGGCACTTCCATGAGGACAAGGGCACGACGACGCCAGGCCGGAGCAAGGAAGAGGCGCAGGATTACCGCTACTTCCCCGAGCCAGACTTGGTGCCGGTCGCCCCCGAGCGCGACTGGGTGGACCGGATCCGGGCCAGCCTGCCCGAGCTGCCGGCTGCCCGCCGGATCCGGCTGCAGGCCGAGTGGGGACTGTCGGATCTGGACATGACCCAGCTATCAAACGCTGGTGCGCTCGACCTGGTCAGCGAAACTGTCACGGCCGGTGCATCAGCAGCAGACGCGCGCAAATGGTGGCTGGGTGAGCTGGCCCGGTACGCAAACGAGTCCGGCGCGGACCTGGCCGAGCTGCCGATCACCCCCGCTCAGGTGGCGCGCGTCAGTGCGCTTGTCCAGGCCAAGACGATCAACGACAAGCTGGCCAGGCAGGTCCT
>Ga0335073_10010605_pt1 | contig 12959 bp, 12 predicted proteins | sample Lox_Sample_22_FD_207093 | JGI IMG/M metagenome (GOLD analysis project Ga0335073, IMG submission 207093) | Soil microbial communities from Loxahatchee National Wildlife Refuge, Florida, United States - Lox_Sample_2.2 | ecosystem: Environmental > Terrestrial > Soil > Wetlands | place: USA...
GCCTGCTCGGCCAGCGCATTCACCCGCGCGTGGCCACGCTCTCGCAGATCACGGATCTCTTGAAAAAGACTGAGCAGTCGCAGCGCGTGCTCGACGAAGCCAGCGAAGGACTGACCTTCGACGTGGTCACCGGCGAAGAAAATGCCGATGAGAACATCTCGATCGAGAAACTGACCAGCGAAGAAGACATCAGCCCGATCATCCGCCTCGTCGATACGACCATCTTCACCGCTCTGGAGCGCCGCGCCTCCGACATCCATATCGAGACGAACGACGATTCGGTGGTTGTCAAGTACCGCATCGATGGCGTGCTGCAGGCGGCCATGGCGCCCATCGCGCGCGAACACCACTCGACCATCCTGAGCCGTATCAAGATCATGAGCGAGCTCGACATTGCCGAGCGCCGCGTGCCGCAGGACGGCCGCTTCCGCGTCCGCTACAAGGGCCGCCTCATCGACTTCCGCGTCTCGATCATGCCCACAGTGCACGGCGAAAACGCTGTGCTCCGCGTGCTCGACAAAGAGTCGATGAGCGAGAAGTTCAAGAACCTCACGCTCGACGTGGTCGGATTTGCCGAAGACGATCTGCGCCGGTTCCGCCGTTACATTCGCGAGCCCTATGGCATGGTGCTGGTCACCGGCCCAACCGGATCGGGCAAAACCACCACGCTCTACGCCGCGCTCAATGAGATCAAGAGCGATGAAGACAAGATCATCACCATCGAGGATCCGGTCGAATACCAGATCCGCGGCATCACGCAGATTCCGGTGAATGAAAAGAAAGGCCTCACCTTCGCGCGCGGCCTGCGCTCGATCCTGCGTCACGATCCCGACAAGATTCTCGTCGGCGAGATCCGCGACCAGGAAACGGCGCAGATCGCGATCAACTCCGCGCTCACCGGGCATCTCGTATTTACCACCGTCCACGCCAACAACGTGGTCGACGTGCTGGGCCGCTTCCTGAACATGGGCGTCGAAGCCTACAACTTTGTCTCCGCGTTGAACTGCATTCTCGCCCAGCGGCTGGTGCGCACCATCTGCGAATACTGCGCGCGGACGGTCTACTACGACGACCACGAGCTAATCACCAGCGGCCTCGACCTGGCCGAATGGCGTGGCTTCGGCTTCCGCGAAGGCTCCGGCTGCATGGAGTGCGGCGGCACCGGCTATCGCGGCCGCACCGCGATTCACGAACTGCTGGACTTGACCGATCCAATCCGCGAGTTGATCCTCGAGAAGAAACCAACCTCCGAGGTGCGCAAGCTGGCACAAAAAGAGGGCATGACCTTCCTGCGCGAATCGGCGCTCGAGCGTGTGCGGCGCGGCCTGACCACGCTCAAGGAGATCAACAAAGTTACGTTCATTGAGGCCTCGCGTTAATGGCGACATTCCTGAACAATGTGAGGACCGCGCCCCAGCCCGGAGGGCGTCCGCCGGCCGCTGTCGAGCTCACGCCGGATGGCGTGCTAGCTGGGGTCCGACCGTCCGCGGCGGCGAAACGCGGAGCATCGGCAAGCGACTTACCCGTCTACGCGTTTGCGGCATTGCCGCCAGGAGCGATAGTTCCCGGCATCGACGAGCCGAATCTGCGCGCGCCGGAGTTCGTGGCCGAGGCGATCAGCGCGACGCTCGAGCAGGTCTCGCCCCGCACGCGCGCCGTGACGCTGGTTCTGCCCGACACTGTAGTACGTGTCTTCGTGCTGGACTTCGATTCCCTGCCCACCAAAGCGGAAGAAGCGATCCCAGTGATCCGCTTCCGGCTGCGCAAGATGGTTCCCTTCGACGTTGAGCACGCGGGCGTGAGCTACCAGGTGCTGTCACAGGGCAGAGCCGAGTGGAAGGTTCTGATCGCGGTCGTGCCGGGGCCGATCCTCGCCGAATACGAGGCAGTCGTACGCACCGCGGGCTACGAGCCGGGCGCGGTAATGTCTTCGAGTCTGGCCGCGCTCGAAATGGCCGGCCCTATGGAAGCTATGCTGGCCGCAAACGTGAGCGGATCGGGCATCACGACGCTGATCGCCAACGGCCAGGACCTGCTGCTCTACCGCACGCTCGATCTGCCCGCCGGCGACGCCGAGCGCATCGCCGAGATTCAGCGCGATATCGCGGTGGCCGCGGCCTATTACGAAGACAAGCTGGGAGCGCCGCCGCACCGGCTCTACTACGCGGGCAACCGCGACATCCGCGAGTTCGCCGCATGGCTCGCCGCGCCGGGACTGGAGATAGTCGAACTTGTACCCCGTCCTGAGAGCGGCCTGCTCACGTCGCTCGGGCATGAGAGCATCGCCGCTATCGCCGGCGCGCTGGCGGGAGCAAGCTGATGCGGATCACACTCAATCTCGCCACCCGCCCTTACGCCGATCTCGGACCGGCGATGAAGCGGCTGCGCATCGCTATGGCTGTCTTGGTCGTGCTCTCTCTCGGCCTGCTGCTCGGCCTGCACGCCCTGCACCAGAAGGCGGAGGCCGCGCGTGCCCAGGAGCACACGCTCGATGCTCGCATTGCGCGCATCACCAACGAGCGGCAGGGCTATCAGGCCATGATGCAGCGGCCGGAAAATGCCCAATTCATGACCGAAGTGGCCATGCTGAATCAGCTCTTCGATGAAAAGGCCTTCTCCTGGACATTAGCGATGGAAAATCTCGAAACCGTGCTGCCCGGCGGCGTACAGGTAACGCAGCTCGAGCCGGTGCGCGCCAAGAACGGCCAGACCACACTGCACCTTCGAGTGTTGGGCCCGCATGATCTTTCCATCGACCTGGTGCGGAATCTGGAACACTCCAAGCGCTTCATGCAGCCGAGAATCATCGGCGAAAACGCCGAATCGAGCAACAACGGACCCAACCAGCGGTTGGAACCGGTGAGCGCGTCGAACCGGTTTGAGTTCGACCTGCTGGCCGACTACATTCCGCCCACGCCGGAAGAACGCGCCCGCAACCTGCATAAACAAAGAGAATCGGCCTCTGCAGACGACGATTCCGGCAACCGCCCGCAGCCCAGGCGCACGATGCCGGCTCCCAGCCGCAGCGCAGGACGCGTGCTCTATGCACGGCCCGCCAATGCGACTCCGGTTCCGGGGTCAAATGCGCTCGGCTCCTCCGCGCACCGCGACGGAGGTCCGCAATGAGCAGCGAACGCCCCTCCGTCTGGCGCGAGCGCCTCACATCGCCGCTCACCTGGCACTATGTCGGCTTCTCCGTCCTGCTTGTAGTGACGATTGTCCTCGCCGTTCGGCTCGGACTCGACTGGGCAGCGGTTGACGGCCACTCCCACGAGGCGCTGGCCGACAAGCAAGTCCAGCTGAAAGCGATGGAACTGCAGACTGCCCCCCTGCGCGGCCTCGACCAGCGCGTCGACAAGTCGCGCGCGGCCATGAAGGCCTTCTTTGAGAAGCGCATTCCGCCCACTTACTCGTCAATCTCCAACCGGGTGAACGAACTGGCCGTATCTTCCGGCGTGCGGCTGACGCGCATGCAGTACACCCAGGGCGCACCCGGCTCGGAGCTGACTGAGATCTCTATGGATGCCGGCATCACCGGCGAGTATCCGGCCATCATGCGCTTTATCAACGGACTTGAACGCGATCAGATCTTCTTCGTCATTCGGGCCATGAATCTCACCGGTCAGCAAGGCGGATTGGTCAGCCTGCGCATGCGCGTCTCCACCTGGCTGCGGCCCGCCGATGCCGAAGCCAGCGGTCTGCCGTCTACACCGGCTGCGGCTGAGGCTTCTGCGCCAGCCACCGGCAAGGAGGGCGAGTAGCCATGTCCCTTCAGCTGGGAACCGAGAACAAGAAGCAGGTCTACATCCTGATCGGGCTGCTCGCCGTGATCGCAGGCGTAGGCGGCTATGAGCTCTACCAGAACTTTGCTGCGCCTGCACCGGCCGCGCCGCCTGCTGCCGCGCGCACCGTGCGCGTCAATAACCGCAGCACCGCCGCTGGAAATCCGACTGCACCGAGTGGCGCAGCGACCGCGCAGGATGCGCAGAAGCTCAGCAACGAAGGCATCGATCCCACACTGCACTTCGACCAGCTGGCGCAGAGTGAAGACGTGGACTACGGCGGCACAGGACGGAATATCTTCTCTGCCACCTCGGCCCCTGTAGCCATCCCGAAGCCGATCGTGCCGGCACGGCCGAACCCAGGATTGCCTAGCGCGACCGCGGCGCCAGAGCCGCCGCGGCCGCCAGCCATCGACCTGAAGTATTTCGGCTATAGCGAGGACCGGGACAAAACGCTCAAGGCATTTTTCGTGCACGGTGACGATATCTTCATCGCCACAAGCGGCCAGATCGTCGACCACCGCTACAAGGTGGGAGCCATCCGGCCCGGCAGTGTGGAAGTGACCGACATGGGATACAACAACACGCAGACACTGAATATGTCGGCAAACTGAGCAATGGGAAGATGCAGAACCTGGACCCAATCCGGTGCACTCGGAAACCCTCTGAGGAGGGCTTCCTGCTGCTCGCGCTTATGTTCCTGTTGGCGCTCCTGGTGCTTTCGCTCGCCGTTGCTGCTCCCAGCGTCGCCAGGTCGATTCAGCGCGACCGCGAAGTGGAAACCATGCACCGCGGCAAGCAGTACCTGCGGGCTGTCCAGCTTTACTACCGCAAGTTTCACGCTTATCCGCCGAACGTGGACGCGCTGGTGAAGACCAATGAGATCCGCTTCCTGCGCAAGCGTTACATCGACCCGATGACCGGCAAAGACGATTGGAAACCCATCCTTTACGGCCAGAACAAGGCTCCCATCGCCATGGGATTCTTCGGGCAGCCCCTCACCACGGGAGGGGCGATCGCCGGCGTCGGACCGAGCGGCGGCAACGGGCTAAATGGAACAAACGGCGCCAATCCTTCCGGCGGCCTCTTCAACTCGTCCGGCGGTAACGGCTTCGGCTCATCGTTCGGGGGAAGCTCGCTCTTTGGGTCGTCGAGTCCTACAACGAACCCGACTGCACCGACCACAACCGCTCCTGCAGCGGGATCGACGGACAACTCATCCGGTTCTGCGACCGGCGGCACGGGAACAACCAGCGGCAACACGGCAACCGGTACCGGAAGCACGGGGACCGGTTCAACCGGGCAGACCTTCGGCGGGGCGGGCATCATCGGATTCTCCCCCGCGAGTTCGAAGCAGTCGATCCTGATCTACAAGAAGAAAGACCACTACAACGAGTGGGAGTTCACCTACGATCCCATCATGGACATGAAGACAATGAGTGGCGGAAATACCGGTACCATCGGGCAGCCGGCGGGCAGCCAGTCGAGCCCCGTTGGCATTCCCGGAATTACAACCCAAGGCACACCCTCCAACCAGGGCGGAGCTGCCCCAGGGCCATTCTCGACACCGTCTTCACCGCCCGATACCTCCGCTCCGCCGCAGTAGCAATTCGGGCTTCAAAAGACAAACGCCCGCTCCGATCCCGGGACGGGCGCATCTGCGCGAATAAAAAGCTGAGCCGCCGTTAAACGCTGAAAGACGACCCGCAGCCGCAGGTGGACTTCACCTGGGGATTCTCGAACTTGAAACCGGCCGCTTCCAGGGTTTCCACGTAGTCGACGGTGCAGCCGTTCAGATACATCAGTGAAGTGGCGTCGACAAAAACCTTCAGGTCGTCAAAACTGTAGACCTTGTCCATCATTCCGCTCTGATTCTCAAAGGCCATCGAATACTGAAAACCGGAGCAGCCTCCACCCACCACGCCGATGCGCAGCCCCGCCGGCAGCGGATCCTGCGTAGCCATGATCTCGCGCACCTTGGCGACTGCCTGCGGCGTGAGTATAAGTGGCGGTTTCTTCGTTGTTTCCTGGCTTGGTGCAGCGGTAGCAGTGGCCATAACTTCTCCCATAGGCTCGAAATGCCGTCACCACCAGAGTACCGTCCGGCGGGCGGGGAAACAAGTCCCCGGCACGGCTTTTCCTTTGGATGCACGGGAAAGAGCGGGGTCGCAGAATCCTCCCAGGCTTCCCTACCGGGTGACAATCCTGGAACATCTACCGGGCTCTTTTCCTTTAAGAGGCCTGGATTTGCGAAATTGGCGCGGACAATCGCACCAAAACCGGGATATGATGATCAACCGACAGGCCCCTCTGCCCCGAGGCCGCGAATCCCAAACGGACTCGCCGGTATCTGGGACCCGCCAGACCTTTGGAGGTGGGTATGACATTCGCTCCGGTGATGTGGACGGTTTGGTGTGCTTTAGTCGCCGTCATGGCTGCGCTCTATCTTTATCGCACGAGCCTGACGCGGGACGAAGAAGATCAGATCTTCCTTGACGACTCTTTCGACCATGAGAAGGCAGCGCAGGCGGTAATTGTAGCGAAAGTGTCAAAAGTTGAACCGGTGCTGAGAGTCGCGGAGTGGATGGTCGCAGGTATGACGGTCATCGTTCTGGCCTATTACGTGCGGGACATCCTGGTTCATCTGAACGTGATTGGCGGCTAAGCGCCAGAGCAGACAGTACTCCCGGGCTGCCTCGGAAGCGAGGATGTGAGTGCGCTTTCCTCGTGCAACTGCAGGTGTGCCCACGGAAACAGGCGATATTGCGGAAGGGCGGAGGCCGTTGGCAGCCAATCCGCCCATCCTTGTTTACCGCTGTCTATTTGAACTGGCTGATCATGTCGTGGATATAGTAGACCGCGACGATGACGGACGTTCCGGCCAATACCCACAGGACGACATGCTCGAGCGGCTCGACTTTGTGCAGTTTGGTCGTAATCGTCGCCTGTTCCGCGCGCAGGCGGTCGAGCGATTCTCCTAGAACCAGCTCATCGTCTTCATCGCGGCTGAGCCGGGCGATGTACAGCCGCAGCGCGACAAACGAAACCAACAGCACAAGCCACACCGTCCACATTGTCGGAACAAAGGGCATACTTCCACCTCCCGTGAAGTTGCCCCATTGCCGGTATCTCTAAGTCCGCTGTGGTTTTGCCGTCAACAGGGCCTTTTCGATGTTGATAATAGCCTTGCCTAAGACGCCGGCGAGGTGACGGCTATCACGGGCGCACAAAAAAGGCGCTGCGAAGTTGAACGCAGCGCCGGTACTTGCGGAGTAGCACTGGGATCGTTAGCTATTCCACTTCCTGCTTGGCTCGGTACCCGTCGCGCGCCTCGATGTCATATTTGAGCGGCTTGTGTTTCTGGTCCTGCATGCGCAGCGGCTGGCCTTCGGAATCCACCAGAACCACGCGCAGCTTGCGGTAGGTGCCGTCCTGCTTGGCGTTGGTGGGGTGATAGACCAGCTGGTATTTGGCGCGGATGTTCTGGTTGATGGTGCTCACCATGTCGGGCAGTTCGCCGGTAAACTTCGGCTCGAACCACATGCCGCCGGTCAACTGGGCGAAGGTGCGCATTTCGTTGTCGGCCTGCAGATAGTCCATGTCGCGCATGGAAGCCATCATGCCGCCCTGGCCCTCCGTCATTTCCCGCAGCAGTCCGCCGGTAGAGATCGCATAAATCGTGATGTTCTGCGATTCCTTGACCCGCTTCAGGATCTTGTCGAAGGTCAGCTTGGACATGGAATCAATACCGGACGCGATGAGGATGATGTATTTTCGCCCTTGAATGCGGTCCAGCCGGTCCATCGACTCATAGAGCGCGTCGAACACGTTGGTCTCGCTGAAGGCCGCCGGCATGAAGACCGAGTTGCCAAGCTCATTGATGGCTTCCTGGATCTGCCGCTTGTCCTGGGTAAAGTCCACCTCGATATGCGAGCGCATATCGAAGGTCATCATGGCCACGTAGTCCTGCGGGCGAAGCTGCTGGGTAAACGCCCAGGCGGCGTTCAACATGTCCATCCGGAAGACCCATCCGCGCGCGGCATATTCGCACAGAAGCAGCGCCGTGATCGGCGCTTCGACGCGCTTGAAGCCTTCGATCTTTTGCTCGACTCCATCCTCGTAGATGCGGAAGTTCTCGGGCTTGAGGCCGGGCACAAACTGGCCTGTCTTTTCGAGCAACACACCCACATCCACCGTCACCTCGGGAACATCCACACGGATGGAGACATTTCCCATGCCTTCGGGGTTCTTGAACTTGGGCTCTGGGGGTGCGGCCGGCGCGGGGGGCGGCTCGTCGGTGCTTTCCTTCTTCTTGGGCAGAGCAATTACGCCGTTGTCCCCGCTCGGACCGCCCGCATCCGGCGCAGTCTGGTCTTGTTGCTTCGGCTGCTGACCGGAAGGCTGGGTCTGGTCCTGGGCAGAATACGCGGGCGCTGAAACCAGGAGAGCCGCTGCAACCAGCAGCAGCGCGCGGCGCGCGGGAAAGATACCTCGAATTGAGATATGGGGAGTAGCCATGGGAACCTCGATGCTCACCAGAATAGACGATCAGGCGAAATCCCGTTCGAGAAGGTGAACGCGGTCTATACTCGTTATAGACGTGGGAATTTACCAGATGGAAACAAGGTCTGGGCTGATTGCCTTGGCGCTCGCTCTGGCCGCCGTAGCGGTCCCGTTCGCCGTACGCCCGATCGCCGCCCAGGAAGCAAAAACGCAAACCGTTGCCGAACCGGCAGGACCACCACCCAGCACCAATGGATTCTTCCCCGTGAGCCAGGTCCATCGCGGCATGATGGCGACGGCATGGACGGTCTTTGAAGGAACCAGGCCCGAGCCCATGCAGGTGGAGATCCTGGGCATTCTGCGCGGAGCGCGCGGTCCCGGACAGGATCTGATCCTGGTTCGTCTGCGCGGGGCCAAGCCTGAATACACCGGCGTCGTTGAGGGCATGAGCGGCAGCCCGGTGTACGTCGGTGACAAGCTGCTGGGCGCGCTCGCCTTTCGCATCGGGACCTTCAGTAAAGAGCCGATTGCGGGCATCACGCCGATCGAGCAGATGCTTGAGGTGCGCAACCTGCCGACGAACTCCATGGCATCCAATTCCATCTCTGCCGGCTTGCCTCCCGGTAATCTCGAGGCCTCCATCGGCGGCACTGCACCGGCCGCGGTGGGCAATCTGCCCGCGGACGAAGATGCCAACATGAACTTCCGCGCCATGGAAACCCCGCTGGTGATGAGCGGTTTCCAGCAGCAAGCCATCGATTTCTGGCAAAAGCAGATGCGCGGCACCAGCCTGGAGACGGTTGCGGCAGGCGGCATGGGCGGATCGTCTGAAGCCGACATGCGGCTGTCTCCGTCGGCAGCCGCCACTCTGGAGCCGGGTTCCGCTGTCAGCATGCAATTGGTGCGCGGCGACGTGGAGATCTCCGCCACCTGCACCGTGACGTATATAGATCCGAAGCAACTACTGGCCTGCGGCCATCCCGTTCTGCAGGCGGGCCAGGTTTCGCTGCCCATGACTACGGCAGATGTGATCACCACGCTGGCGTCGCCGCTGAACGCCTTCAAGATCATCAACACCGGCGCGACCGTGGGCGCCTTCACCGAGGATCGCAACTCTGCGATTCGCGGCGAACTCGGCGCAACCGCGAGGATGATCCCTATGCACATCGCGATGGATGGCCCGGAGGATCACCGCAAGCTCAACGTCGAAATTCTCGATCTGCCTTCGCTCACCTCGCAGGCGATGATGGTGGTGCTGTTCCAGTCGCTGCTCGAATCGAACGCCAGCACCGCGTCCACCAGCTATCACCTCACCGGCAACATCGACCTGCAGCAGTATCCCTCCGTGCCGCTCGATATGTGGGCCTCTCCGGGTGAGATGGGGCCAGCGCCGATGCTGCTTGCGCTGCAGGCGGGTGAGCGCTTCGCCGCGCTCTACACCAACGGAGCGAGACGAGGAGCCATTCGGGACATCGATCTGCACGTGGAGGAGGTTCCGCGGCGGCTGGGTGTAACGCTCGAAGGCGCGCGCATTGTTTCGGGCGATATTGTTCACGCCGGCGACACTGTCGAGGTAGAAGCGACCCTTCGTCCGTGGCAGCAGCCTGCCCGGAACCTGCGCATCGCCGTCAAGCTTCCGTCGCGTCTCGAAGCCGGCAATCTTCGCTTGCTGATCTCTGACGCCGGAACGCTTGACCGCACGTTGAATCAGCCGCGTCTCCTTGCGCAGCCCGAGAACCTCGAGACGGTTCTGGAACAGGCGCGGCATCAACACGCGGAGGACCGCATCTACGTGAGCTTGCTCGTTCCTGAAGCGCAGGCCGGCATGAATGGCGAGACGCTGCCGAGCGTTCCGCTATCGGTGGCCAATGCACTTGAAGCCGTGCGCACCTCGCAGGACGTCAATCTGAACGGCGAATCTGCTGAAGTCGCCGCAGATGCTTCTGCGGGAGGCGTGCTGAGCGGATTTCAAATTCTCAATCTGCACATCGACCCTGGCGGCGGTTTAAACTAGGACTGGAATTAAGAGCGACATCCTTTCACTCCATACCGCGGCCCGTGCAACCGCACCAGCCGGCGCTATGGACTCACGCCAATGAGGACTCCGAAACATGGCTTCTATTCAAGGTCTTGCAGCGCATGCAGCAGGAGCTGAGCTTCTTCCCTTTCATTACGACCCAGGCACACTCGGCGCGCAGGAAGTAGAGATCGCCATTACCCACTGTGGCATTTGCCACAGCGATCTCCACCTGATCGCGAATGACTGGGGCATCAGCCAGTATCCGTTCATTCCCGGCCATGAAGTCATCGGCACGGTTGCCGCAGTCGGAAGCGAAGTGCGGCAGCTGCAGATCGGGCAGCGCGTCGGCCTGGGCTGGCAAGCGAACTCGTGCGGCGTGTGCGAATGGTGCGTCCGCGGAATGGAGAATCTCTGTCCTTCCTCCGAGGCTACCTGCGTTCACCGCAATGGCGGCTACGCTGACCGCGTGCGCGCCAACGCTCGATTCGTCATGCCCATTCCCGATGCTCTGAAGAGCGAACACGCCGCGCCTCTGCTCTGCGGCGGAATCACCGTCTACAATCCATTGCGCACCCACGGCATCAATCCAACCTCACGCGTGGGCGTGGTAGGCATCGGCGGCCTTGGCCATCTAGCCATTCAGTTTGCGCGCGTCTTCGGCGCGGAGGTTACGGCGTTCTCTTCGTCGGCCGGTAAAGAAGAAGAAGTGCGCGCGCTCGGTGCGCACCACTTCGTGAACACGCGTGAAACCAAGGCCATGAAAGAGACGACCGGCACTCAGGACTTCATTCTCACTACCATCAACGCTGACCAGGACTGGGGCACCTACGTTCAGGCGCTGCGTCCCACCGGTACGCTGTGCTTTGTCGGTGTGCCGCCTTCACCGGTGAGCGCTCAGGCGTTTCCCCTCATCGGGGGCCAACGTAGCATTACCGGCAGCCCCATTGGCAGCCCCCACCAGCTGCGCGAGATGCTCGACGTCGCGGCGCGTCATGGCGTAAAAGCCACGACAGAGCTCTTCCCGATGGCCAAAGCCAACGAAGCCATTGAAAAAGTAAAAAAGAATAAGGTTCGCTACCGCGCAGTGCTGGCCAATTAAAGAATCCCTCGAAAACAGGTAGCGCCGGCCTCCAGGCCGGCTGTCGTGTGGGCCTTCTGGCCCACACCGCGCCTGCCGGCGTAGACGCCTTCCGTACAGCCGCTCTGGAGAGCAGGTTTACCTTATCGCTTCGGGTGCACGAAATAGAGCAGCCCAAGAGAATCGTCAGTCACCAGAAAGCTGTCCGGACCAGTGCGCAGAATGCCACAAGGGCGGCCGTGCACGACGGACTTCCCATTCGCGATAGTGAGAAATCCAGTTATCAGATCGCGCGGCTTGCGATCGGATGGCGTGAATCGCACCACGCGATAACCCGTGCCGATGTGCGGATGGCTCGCACCGTGCAAAGCGACGACAAAGCTGTTCGCGAGCGCTGAATCCGTTGCCGGAAAATACGCGAAGCCGAGCGGCGAGCTGTGCGCAGCAAACGTGGTGTATGCCGGTGGAACGTGCTCGCAGGATTTGAGCGGAGCCGGAGGGCTGCCAAGCGCTGCATTCGGATCGGGGCCGGATGCGTGCCCTCCGCCGGCCGTCAGGTTCGTGCCGGCCTTCGCTACGCCTGTCTGCTTCCCGTAGACCGAATCCGCCGCTGCCTCCGCAGGAATCTCCGCAATTTTGCTTACGTCATCGAGACTCGGCAAAGGCGTCGTATCGAGAACAGGCTTGCCATTCGCGAAGTAACAGGCAGGCCAGCCGTAGTTGCGCGCGACTGCGGGCGACTTGTCGAGCTCGAAGAAGGTGTCTTCCGGCAATTGATCGCCGAGGTGATCGTCACCCATATTGGTTGCGAACAGTGCGCCGCCATCCAGCTCTGCAATGGCGCGCAAATCAACTGCATTGCGCAGACCCTGTGCAATCATCACCGGATGCTTGCCGTCGGGATCCATGCTGACGACGGCGGCGCGCATCACCTCGCGCTCCTGGCAGTAGTTGCACGATGATCCCGCCGCGACAAAGATGCGCGTCGCGCCGTTCACCTGCGCTACGGCCACCGTGCGCGTAAGATGCCAGCCGCCGTACTTGTAGCTGAGGCCATAATCAGGAAAACGCATCAGCGTTTCAGGCTCCGATGTCGGTGCGGTATCGCCGGCATTGTACTTGTAGCGGACCAGCTTGCTGGTGAGTGGAAGATAAAGCCAGCTTTGGTGAGTTGCAGGATCGGTCCAGAAGGCGAGGTTATTCGGGTTGCGCAGGTGATCGAGATAGTGGATCACGCGCTTGAAGGTGTGCGTCTGCTCATCCCACCCTTCGAGGATGAACACCGAGCCCCGCGCATTGTCGGAAATATCATGCATGCCGGTGACGAAGATGCGGCCATCCGGCGACTGCGCGAAGAAGCGGACGCGGCGCAGACCGCTCGCCGCGATGTTGATGTCGAAAGACTCCGGAAGTGAGAGCGTGATAGATTTTCCAGGAGCGTAGGTAAGAGTATGCCGCACTTGCGCGGACGAGATTACGGCACAGATCCAGACCAAAACAAGAAAGAGCGTGGCAAAAACTCGGCGGGACTGCACGCAATCAGTGTAGACGTATTCGCCCGATCATCGAATCCACG
>Ga0335073_10010606_pt1 | contig 12958 bp, 10 predicted proteins | sample Lox_Sample_22_FD_207093 | JGI IMG/M metagenome (GOLD analysis project Ga0335073, IMG submission 207093) | Soil microbial communities from Loxahatchee National Wildlife Refuge, Florida, United States - Lox_Sample_2.2 | ecosystem: Environmental > Terrestrial > Soil > Wetlands | place: USA...
GGGTTGATACGGATTTTTTTTCCGGTTCGCCGCCTGTTGCCGAAACCGACGGCCCGCTTCTGTTGGCCGTCGGATCTCACCGGCGCGATTTCAAAACGCTGATTGCCGCCGCGAAAATAATCAAGTCGAGTCGCTCAGACGTCAGATTTCGATTAATCGGGCCGCGAGATGCAGTTGCAGCCGTCGCTCAAGAACGCGTGTTAGAGGTAATGTCCAATGTGAGCGACACCGAGCTGCGCGCTGCGTATCGGGAGTCGTATATGCTCTTTTTGCCACTGGAGGCGGCGACCGCCAATAACGCACTGTTGGAGTCAATGGCCACGGGACGCGCGGCGGTAATTACCGACCTACCTGCGATTCATGAGTACACGTCAGCAGATGCAGCTTTTTTTTGTGATCCAGGCGACGCACAGTCCCATGCTGACGCTGCGTTGCGCTTACTAGCCGACCGGGCGCTGGCAATGAGGATGGGACGGGCGGCCCACTACAAGGCGCAGGAATTTAGCTGGCTGAACGTTCGGAATTCGCTCGTCAGATTCTTACGTGATGTAGCGAAGTGAAGACGCGCCGTCGTAAATTGATGTGTCCTCCGCTCGCACACTCACCGCAGAGTCCTATCCGCTGGTGCGATTGGAAGTGACCTTGAGCCGCGGTTGAGCGACAAGAGTCCGCGCAGGTATCATTTGCGAGCCGCACGCACACACGTACGCCGCCATGAGTCCGCCAAGCATGCCGATCATGACGTCGTCGCAGCCGCCGTTCTCAATCATCAGGAGTGTGCCGAGGGTGCACGCCACGAGGCTGGCGCCCAATTGAGCCGTGCTAGGGTCGGTTCGGGCTAGCCGCCTAATCACTAGGAACGCTTTGTAGGTAGCCACCAAGATAAAGCTCAAGAACAGAAATAGTCCCACGAATCCATTATCGAGCAAGATCTGCATGTACGCATTGATCATATCGATGATCCCTTCTCCTTGCCGCAGGTCCTGCATCTTCAGGCGAGCAGCCTGATCGCCGAATATCGGGCTTTGTTTAATAAGTTCCCATGATCGGTCAAACAGACGCTGCCTATACTCGATATTTCCGCTGCCCAATGTTCCACCCAGGAACGGCATAACCCGAATAATACGATCCGCCAGTGGCGTTACGCTGATCACCGCGAGAATGCCGGCAAACAGTGGGGTAGCGCGGAGTACCCTTCGAATCCCGTTGGGACTCAGTAAGGCGAAGAAAAAATAGATCGCGACCGCTCCAATCCAAGGGCCGCGCGAATACGCTGCGAAGAGTCCGCACCAAAACAATACGGACACGAGAGTTCTGCGGCGTGCGGAGGCCACATTGCTTTGCAGAAAGAGCCAGAAACCGAAAGCGATGGCGAGCAAGTACCCCAAGGATAGGGGATGTCCAGTCGATGCCATCGCCCGTATGCTGTCGCCTCGCATGATATACGTGGTAGCAGTTATTCCCCAAAACCCAGGGACTTCTGCATACAGTAGCCAGTGTCGCAAGCTTTCGAAGATGGCGGTGGCCGCCATCAAAGCGCCGGAAAGACAGAAAGCTGCCAGTGCTTCAGTTAGGGCGGCTCTTCTAGCGGTGCTGCGGCTTATAACATAGTAGGGTACGAAAACGGCAAAGAAAAAGACAAACGCCCGTCGCAGGCAGTCCGTGAAAGTGATGGGATAAAGTGCACCACTGGAGTCCTGCAGGCGAACGTACAGAATCGACGTCAAAATGCCGTATGCCGCGAGCGACAGGTCGAGGACCTTCAACCTACGATGATGAACATCGGGCGCGGATCTCATCAAACGCCATGCCGTGGGGACCAATATGCAAAAGGACAACAATAGATTCATGTCGAGATTGAATAGGAATGACATTCCGATCATCGGCACGGGCTCCGCTGCGGGCGGGGTGGCGCGGAGCACGAGTAAGTAGAGAGCTACGGGATTTGAGTCCTTTTTTGCGGCGAAGATGAGCACCAGCGCCGCAATTAGCGAAAATATCCAAAAATTTGGGGCCAAAAAGAAGGCGCACGTGAGTGCGTACCAAGCTTTTCGCCGCCGTCCAAAGTCCTCCTCGCTCATAAAGAGAGAGGTGATGGGGCGTGCAAAATGAAACACTGCGGTGGATATGCACAGAACTACGACTAGTTCTTTGACGGTTATTGCGTGCATATTTCTCTTGAACGAATTGCGGGCCGCCCGCGCCTTAGCAATCCATTGGCGGGACGCGGCGGAATCGCCATCAGGGGTTAGTGGGCCGAGCCAACGGAGCACAGTTAATGGGCACAGCATATGGCACTCCATCAACGGTTGGAAGGTGGCGTGGTCCAAAAAGGTGCAGGGGGCACCCCCGCGCTCCCCTTCCCGCGGGCACGCGCCCGCCTTGAGGAGCTTGGCGCTTTTAGTTAGATTATTGACCAGGACGTACAGACCCGCGGGTCGCGGCCGCCCTGAAGGCAAAATCCACGCCGATTCGGTTCTTTGAGTGCTGCACCGGCTCGTGATCGCCATGCTTTTGCGGTGCTCCAGCGCAGACATCAAAGTACCGATTTGAACTCATCGAACCGCGACCGGCGTCGCACGCTGGATGTGTCGTCTCGCCCCGTCGACATGTAATATGTCGAGCGACATCCATGCGGACAAGTTTAGATGAGCGGATCTCGATCGTTGATTTGGCATCTCGGTGGGACGCTCGATGCTCTCTGACATCGTAGAGCGTTTCATGGTGAGCGGGTCCGGAGATGCCGAGGCAACCCTGCACCTCGTCCGTTGGCTGAAGGACGAGCTCAAAGCAGGTAACCGGCAAGTCGTGGTCGAGATCTTCCCGCGACTCTTGATCCCCGGTTTGGATTACACGACGGCAATGTCCCTGCACCGCATCCTCAAGCAGCTGCGGGCAGGCGGCGGTCGCGCACCCGAGCGCAGGACAAGGATCGCGGTTCTCGGGAGCGCGACGACACATCAACTCGTGGATTTCCTGGATCTGTATCTGCATGCCGGACGCGTGGAGGTGGAACTCTACGAGGCCGACTACGGCACGATAACGCAGGAGTTCCTCGACCCGACTTCAGGCCTGCGTCGCTTCGCACCGCATTTCGTGATTACTTGTACGACTTGGCGAGATTTGAAGTCGAGGCCCCTGCTCACCGATGATTCGGAGGCGGTTGGCCGCAAAGTAGAGGCCGAAGTCGCGGCGTGGAGCGCGCTGTGGCGGGTGGCGCGAGACGAGTTCAATTGCCAGTTCATTCAGAGCAACTTCGTCGCACCTCCCTGGCGGTCGCTCGGCAATCTCGACGTGCAGCATCCGGCTGGCTTCAGCCGCTTTGTATCGCTGGTCAACCGTGCGCTCGCGGACCAAGCACCGGCCGGGGTGATCATTCAGGACGTCGATAGGTTGGCCGCCGAGGCGGGGCGCTGGCATTGGAGCGACGAGCGCTTCTATCACCAAGCGAAGTTGCCCTGCGCACCGGAATACCTCGCAGAGTATGCGTACAACCTCGCGGCGCTCATCCTGGCGCAGTTGGGGACGGCGCGAAAGTGCCTGGTCCTCGATTTGGATAATACGCTCTGGGGAGGGGTTATCGGCGACGACGGTCTCGGCGGAATCCGCCTTGGACAGGGCGATCCAGAAAGCGAAGCATTCAGCTCATTCCAAAGCTACGTCAAGACGCTCGGCGAGCGAGGTGTCATGCTCGCCGTCTGCAGCAAGAACAATCCCGAGATCGCTCGAGAGGTGTTCGAGAAGCATCCGGACATGGTATTGCGACTCGACGACATATCTTGCTTCATTGCAAATTGGGACGACAAGCCCGGCAATCTCAAGCGCATCGCCGCGGAGCTTAACATCGGGCTCAATGCGCTGGTTTTCTTCGATGACAATCCGGCGGAGCGCTCCATCGTGCGGCAATTGCTGCCCGAGGTCGCGGTGCCCGAAGTGCCGGACGACCCCTCCTACCGAATACGCGCCCTGGAGCGCTACCGCTACTTCGAGGCGGTGGTGATCAGCACCGAGGACCTGAAACGCAAAGAGTACTATCGGGCCAATTCTGTACGGCAAGCGCTGGAATCGTCAGCGGCTAGCCTGGACGACTTCCTGCGCTCGCTTGAAATGCAAGCTCGAATTGACCCCATATTGACGGTAAACCTGGAACGAACCGTTCAGCTTATCAATCGTTCCAATCAGTTCAATCTCACGACCAGGCGATATACGAGTGCCGAAATCCAGAAACTGATGTCGAGCGCGCACTGGGTAGTGCGGACAGTTTCTCTCCGCGACCGTTTTGGCGACAATGGTCTCATCAATGTAATCTTGGCGCGGATCGAGGGGGACTCCCTTGTCATCGACACATGGCTCATGAGCTGCCGGGTGCTCAGGCGCGGAGTCGAGGCACTCGTCACGAATCACCTTGCTCACGTTGCCGCTGAGCGCGGCCTGGCGCGGATGGTCGGCGAGTACATTCCAACGCCCAAGAATGATCTCGTGCGGGAACACTATCCGCGCCTGGGCTTCCGGCAGCTCGAAAGCGACCCGGCCGGGCGCACGCTCTGGGAGTTGCGTCTCGACGAGGCGTGGCGACCTCTCACTCATTTTATCAAGGAAGTGGTCGTAGATGAGCACACTGCAGTCTGACCTTCAAGACGTCTTCAGACGGGTATTCGACGACGACGCACTTACCATCACGGGCGCCACATCCGCGGCAGACATAGACGGCTGGGATTCTATGGCCCACATCGATCTTATCATTGCTATCGAAAAGCAATTTGGGGTGAAGTTTGCGGGCGGCGAGATCGCAGCGCTCGGGCGCCGTGGACAAACCGTCGGCGACATGCTCCAGCTGCTCGAGAGCAAGATGGGCCGCATAGGCGGGTGATCCGACGCAGGTTGTCGCGGAAACTCACGGATCAGAGCAATGCTTCGCAAACTCGCTCGATATTTTGCCATGGAACACAATCGCTGCGTAGCGCTGTACAAGCGGCTCAACCGGCCGGGGGGCAGAGAGTGGGCCGAATACCTGCGGCGCCATGGGGGGTTCTATCATCTCGGAACCGGCTGCAGCCTGTTCCCGTCGACGCTGGTGGTGGATCCACAATACACCTGGATCGGTGACCGCGTGTGCCTAGGTAGCTGCAAGCTCATATGCCACGATGGCTCCATCGAAATGCTCTACCAGCGGTACGATCTGCGGATCGATCGGATCGGTCCGATCATCATCGAGAATGACGTGTTCGTTGGCGAGGGGGCCATGGTGCTTGGCGGCACGACGATCGGAGAGGGCTCCATCATCGGAGCGGGTTCTGTAGTCCGTAAGAGCATTCCCGCAGGAAGCGTCGTCACGGGCAACCCCGCGAAGGTCGTCGCCAAGGTGAAAAACGTGATCCGCTTCTGGGAAGCCGAGTCGACGCAATATCCGTGGGCTGGCCTGATCGCGCAACGAGAGGGTGCCTACGATGCCGCGATGGAACCGGAGCTGTGCAGGATGCGCCAGGAGTATTTCTTCAAGGACATGCCTCGGTGACGCGACGAGCCGCGAGATAAGAGTTTCATGCAGCTTGTGATGACTCCGGCTCGCCGAGGAATTGGTGTATGCACGTAGCCTTCTGGTCACCCGCATGGCCGCTTCAGAAATTTCAAAACGGCATCATAACCTACGTGCACTGGATGAAGCGCGAGCTCGAGTCGCAGGGACATCAAGTGTCTGTTTTCACCAGCGAGCTGGACGCAACGTCGGAAGATCCGAATGTACATTTGGTGGGCCGAGACATCGGCACCGGCTTGAGGAGAGCTTTCACGAGACATGTCCTACGCAGGCATCCGAGCTATCTCGGAACGTTCGACTATGGGGTCGAGATTGCCCGGGCCATCAAGAAAGTACACCGGCATGATCCCGTTGACATCATCGAAATGGAGGAGTCCTTCGGCTGGTTTGCAGATGTAGCGCGGCTCACTTCGTTGCCCTTGGTAGTCAAGCTCCACGGTCCGGCGTTCCTTTCGATGGTCGAGGACGAGCTGGTATCGCCGCTGGGACTCGAAAGAATCGAACGCGAAGGTCGGGCGTTAGCCAGGATTGATACAATCATCGCGCCATCGGAGCTGATTCTGCGCCAGACTCTGGAGCGATACCGCTTGAGGCCGAAAGACGCGCGGCGCATTGTCAATCCCGTGGTCATGGATGAACGGACCCCGCTGTGGAGCCGGAATGCGTGCGATACGAGCTGCGTCCTATTTGTCGGGCGCTTTGATTTGCGGAAGGGCGGTGATGTGGTTTTGAGGGCGTTCGCATCAGCGGCAAGACACAACCAGAATCTTCGCCTGATATTCGTTGGACCCGACCTCGGTTGGGTCGCTCCCGATGGCAAGACCGTGCACTTCAACGAATTCCGTGATTCTGTGCTTCCGGCGGACGTGCGAGCGCGAGTGGAATTTCGCGGGCGCATGGCCAATGACGAGATCATGGCTCTGCGGACCCGGTCCATGGTGACGGTGATCGCTTCGAGGTGGGAAAATCAAGGATATGCCCTGTTGGAAGCCATGTTCCAGGGTTGCCCGGTGATAAGCACCGATGCCGGGGGATGCCCTGAGAGCGTTGTCGATGGCGTGACGGGACTTTTGGCCAGATCGGAGGACCCGGAGAGTTTTTCGCGGCAAATGCTTGCGGTTGTAACTGATCCGGTCAGAGCGGAAGCCTTGGGGCGAGCCGCCCGTCAACATGTCATCACGGAGCACGCCGCCAGCAAGGTAGTTGAATCGGCGCTGGAAATGTATGCTCGGGTCATCGATACTCATCGAGCATAGAATATCCGGGCGAATATATTGACAAGTGAACAGATCCAGCGTCGCGTCTTCTGTGTACTGAGCGCTCGCGCCTTGCCGTACGCAAGACAGGCGTTGATCAGCCTTTTTGCTCACTCGGCGCAGCCGCTGTCGGTCGTGCTCATCACCGATACTGAGCTCGATAAGCAGGAGCTTTGCAACGCCTGCGGATCGATCGAAGTGCCCGGAAAGCATACGTGGTCGGTGAAGTCGCAAGCCGAAGCGGATGAGCGCGCAGAGGCGCTTTTTGCACGCCACGCCAATCTGCGGAGTTTTCGGCTCGGCCATCCGTGCTGGCGCAAGTTGACCGACCCGATACTGTTCTCAAACGCCGGCGATGAGATGATAATTCTCGATCCGGACCTGTATTTCCCCAATCATTTCGCCTTCGAGCGGACGCCGAAAGAAGGCCTGCTGCTGATGTGGCAGCCTCCGAGCTGCTTGCTGCCGCACGAAGTGGTCATGTCTGCCTATGGCGCGTCAATCAAGCTCGCACACCATGTGGATATCGGTGTGGCTCAGCTGCGCAATGACATCGACCTGGACTGGTTCGATTGGCTGATAGTCAATCTCGGAGGGAAAGGTATCCCCCGGGTCATGCACGTCGAGGCCATCGTCTGGGCGGCGCTCGCGATGCGCATTGGCGGCGGCTATTTCGACCCGCGCTACTGGTATTGCTGGCGGTATCGCCAGTGGAAACGGGTTGCTTTGCGGCTCGGCTTGCCTGGAATCCATCTACTCAAGTTCGAGAGGTTGGGGTCGCTCAAGTGCTTCCACGCAAGCGGCGTTGCCAAGTGGTGGGTGGACGAAGCCTGCCGGCGGCAGATATTCCCTGTGCCGCGCTCGGTGGCGGCGCCTTCCGTTCCGATGCCCTTCGAGGAACTCACGCGGACGGAGTACGAGTCCGATCAGCGCTTCAAGCGCATCATCCGCCGGCTCGGGTATTACAAGGTCATGAGCTCCGGGGCGTGATGGACCCCGCGAGCCTAGCGTGCCGCGATGACCCGAGTGGTGATTTGCGGGGCCACACGCAAGGCATTGGCGGCGATAGTGAGGCTCGGGTTGACGGCGCCGCTGCGCGGCATGAATGAGGCATCTACGACGTAGAGATTCTCGAGATCGTGCGCCCGGCAGTTGCGATCCAGCACGCTGGAGCCACGCTCATCTCCGAATCTGCACGTTCCGCAAGGGTGCCCATAGTTCATTTCGAGCTCGCTCGAAATCCGCAGCATTCGCCAAGGGCGCACACTTCGCGAAAACACGCGGCGCAATTCCTCGGCGCGCCGGCGCAGGTCATCCGTGATGGTGTAGAGGAAGGTGGCGCCGTCCGGCTCGTTGGGGTCGAGCATGACCCGGTTATCGGGGTTCGGATCGTCCTCGGTCATGGCGGCGAAAATGCCCGCGCCGCCAAACATGAACGCGCCGATATGGGAGGGCACCTTCGCGAGCAAGGACAGTAACCGCTCATTGCGTACGCCGCGCCGGCGCAATTGCTCCTTGATATAAACCGCAATCTCGCCGCGGCCGGCCTCCAGACCCATGCTTTGTACGTAGCCCAAGCGCCGTCCTTCGTAAACATAGAAGTCACGCACCGAGATTGATTTGCGCTGCCGCGCCTGTCGGGCGAGTCGGCGCGGTGCCCAGAGCGCAAAGATGTCGGAGGTATGGAACATCAAATTGCGCCCCACCTGATCGGATCGGTTGGCAAGCCCTTGCGGCCAGAATTCGTTGCGCGAGCGGAGCAGGATCTGCGGCGTATGCAGTGCGCCCGCGGACAGCACGATGACTCTGGCGTGCAATTCCAATTCGCGTCCTTGGTGAATCGCTCTCACCGCGCGCACGCTCTCTTGGTCGGCTTCAAGCGTCTGTACCTCGCAATGTTCGAGGACTTGGCATTGCGCGTGGCGCAGCGCCTGTTCGAGACAGGCAACTCGAGCATCGGATTTGCAGTCTCTCGGACAGACCCTTCCGATACATTCCAGGCACTGTTCATCGTAGCGAATCGCCACATGAAGCGGATCTGGCTTTAGGCCGTTTTCGCGCATCTGCGCCAGCAGCGCCCGGTCCCATTCGCTCATGCGCCGTTCTGCGACTTGGTCTGACTCCCCGCTTATGCCGTAGACTCTCTCCGCGGCCTCGTAGTGGGGCACGAATTCCGCAAAACTCACCGGCCATGGCGGGGCCGGCCCGTTCGCCGTATGCAGGCCTTCGAAGTCGGTGGCGGCCATTCGTTCCAGGGCGGCCGCGTAATGAATCGAAGTTCCCCCGACGGCACAGCCGACCGCGGCAAAAAAGCGCTTTCGGTCGCCGTTGGGCTGTTGCCGGCTTACAGGATGAGGCCACCAGCCCTGAGCCATGCGGGATTCCGGAGTGAGCGCCTCTTCACCCTCGCCAGGACCGATGCGACCGCCTTTTTCCAGAAAAAGTACGCTGAGACCCGCCGAGGCGAGCGAGCGCCCCACCGTCGCGCCCCCGACTCCGGTGCCGATGATGATTACATCCCAAAGTCGGGAGACGGCGACTGTCGGGTCAATCATCGTCATGTCTCCTGTACGTGGTGATGCATGATCGATAATGCTCCAACATGAGATCCACTTTCGTTTCCCAGTCAAAATCTCGAATGACCTTGAGCCTACCCGCCTTTCCCATGGCACGCCGATCCTGCGGGTGTGTGGCGAGTCGGATCAGGGCAAGCGCCAAATCGTCGACGAAGGCATCCCTGGAGGAGGGCTCGACGAGAATGCCGCAGGAAGGATCGAGATAGTCGAGCGGCCCGCCCCATGCCGTCGCGATGACCGGAACTTCCATCGCCATGGCCTCGAGCACGACCGCGCCGCCGCACTCCGCCATGCTCGGCAGCACCAAGGCATCGCAACGGGCGAGCCGCCCGGCGCAGTCGGCCTGTGACATCCAGCCGAGGAAGCACGCCTTTCCCACTTGATCGGGCCTGTCGTCCAGAATATCCAAGCGGCGCGCCAGCTGTTCCAGATTGGCCCGCTCATCGCCGCTGCCGATGATCGACAGGGTCATTGCAGTTTGGGCGGATGCTCTCTTGAATGCCTGCAGCAACAGGTCGACCGCCTTCCAATCAACGAGTCGCCCCATGAAGACAAAACGGGCAGCTGCCGGCGCCGACTCCCTCGCCGAGGATTGCGGCGCGCTGAAGAGCGCGAGATCGACGCCGTTCTCGACGAGCGTCACGACGTGGCTGCACACGCCGCGCGGCAGCGCCGCGCGGGTGCGCTCATTCGCTACCAGCAGCAACGCGGCCTGCCGCTTGCCCGGCAGCAAGTAGTTCATGAAGTCAGCGAACCAGCGGCCCGTGGCAAGCGCGATGCGCTCCGTTCGGCCCTGCAGCTTCCGAAATCCCGGCGGATAGTGCATCCCGCCATTCATCGGGCCGATGATCACGGGCACGTCCATCCCGAAAATCAAGGAGGGCTCTTTCGGGGAGACGGGGATCGGCTGATGAATGACCGAGACGGCGTGCTCGCGAAGCAATCGCAGAATTTCCCGCCGCTGCGCGACCTGAGTCAGGTAGCGCAGGAGAAATCCCGCCGTAAAGCTGGAAATTTTGTCGGGTAATAGCTGACTCAATCGCCAGAGGACGAGGTGTGCCTTGGTGTCGGGAACGAACACGATCCGGTCGCGGTCGAGTGGAAATAGCGACTCCAACTCGCTGCGCGTCCGCTCGTGCACCACCAACCACACCGGGATTTTCCGTCGACGCAGAATCCGATAGTAGTGCACGGGAAGAGCCGCTTCCCCGCCGAATTTCAAGGAGGCGTGTTCCGCAACTATCAGTACTCTCAATTCCAAGCCTGCAATCCTCGTGGCGCAAAGTGCCCGACTAACTGTTAGCCTCGTAAAACATCGACGGTGGGCATGTGTTGGCGATCAGGCCGATCGGCATATTAGGGCTGGAAACTGCAGGTTTCGCCGCCAAATGACGCCGTGATGACCGGGTTATTAGATCATGAATGAGTCCTCCACGAGCTCGTTCCGCGTTGCCGGAAATCGCCTGCGTTGGGAGTGGGTTAACCCATTGTTTTCACAAGTAGCGCGAATGATGCCTTGTTGACCCAACTGGGTATAAAATGAATTTGGGGTAGCCCCGGCCCGCGAGTAAGGTGGATCAACCCACGGGCAGCGCGAGGGAGAGCGATGCGCCGACGGATGACGGCTGAGTGGATGGCGGGGTCATTCGCCCTGGCGCTCGCGATCGTCATCGCGTTCCGGCTGGGGGCGGATCCCGGCGCGCGCGTCTCGGGTGCCTTGCGCGCGACGGCGCGCTGGTCGTTCACTTTGTTCTGGTTGGCGACCGTGGGCCGCGCGTTGGTCACTCTTTTGGGCGAGAGATTTCAAGCGCTGGCGGCGCGTGCTCGCGATCTGGGTCTGTCCTATGCATCGGCTCACTTCGTCCACTTGGGACTGGTAGTCTGGATCTACTACTACGCTATCGTGCATGGCACGAAAGAGCCATCGAGCAACACGCCCATCTTCTTCTTCTTCTGTATCGCGGTCTTCTGGACATATTTGATCGCGTTGTTGTCCTTCAAGCCCTTCGCCGCGAAACTCAACGCCCGCACCTGCCGGATCTTGCGAACCATCGGAGTCGAGTACATCGCCCTGGCTTTTTTCGTCGACTTTTTCAAAAGCCCGTTCCAGGGCGGATTCGCGCACATCGCAAGCTATGCCCCGTTCGCAGTGCTCTCGGTGGCCGGGCCTTTGCTGCGGCTGGCGGCGGCGGGCAAACGGCTCACGGAACTGCGCCGACTGCCGGTCTCTGCCCGACTCGAATCGCCTGGGAGCGGCGCTGTGCATGCACCCGAGGGCGGCGCGTTTCACTAGACGTATCGAAGGCGCATGGAAGTCCGATCGTCAGGCGCACACCAGTTCACTCTGAAACACCCTTGTCGATGAGATAGCGTCGAAAGTAACGTACCGCATTATCTTCCGTGCAGTTCTGCCGAGCGAACGTGAGACCAGCGTCGCCCAGCTTCTTACAGGTGAACGGTTCAGCGACGAGTTGTGCAATCTTGTCCGCTAACTGATCGGGGCTCTTGGGAGGGCAGAGTTCGGCATTCTCATCCCCGGTCAGGTAGTCTCGCAGCCCGCTCGAGTTTGTGGCCAAGATGGCCTTGCCCATATGCATGGCCGCCACAATTGTAACGTGTCCGCACGGCACCACAGAATCCCTGAGAGGCAAAACCATGAACTCCGAATGGGCGAGCACGTTCATTGCGTCCGACAGCGGCACATTGATCAAAACCTTGACGTTTGCGGGAGTGGGCCCGGGCGGTAACGTATCGGGGCTTGCTACCAGCACCAGCTGGATGGCGGGAAGGCGGCGCATGGCTTCGATGAGAGTTGCGTAATCACGCGCTTGGCTGCCGATTGCACAAATGTAGGGTCCAACGCCGAACCGTGCGGGCTTCGAGAGTTCCTCAACAGGAGGCCGGATGCTCCACAGGAGCACATCAATTCGACTCGCCTCGATCTTGAAGTAATCACTATAGAGATCGCGTTCTACCGTGGATGCCACGACGAAGCGATCGACACGCGTAAGATACTTACGCATCAGAGTCCGACGCGCACCGTCGGGAAGGTCAGTGAAATTGAATGAGAATACAAGGTGAGGCGACTTGCCCATTGTGTGGCGAGCCAGAAGCTCCGTATAGAAGGCAGAACGGGGCCCATGAGATACGATGATGCTTCTGCCATCGTGAAGGCGAACCAGGCGACGCGCGGCGAGTGCCGCCTTGCTCCGCCCCAGCAGCGCGGTCAAACGAGGTATGCTGCCGGCAACGACATGACTGCTGCAATGTCTCCACAAGAGCTGCGTACTTGGAAAACGATGAGCGAGCCAATTCCAGCTGGGCGCTAACTCGCTGACATTGATGATTTGAGTCGTCACAATCTATGTGGGTAAGCTCAGGGCGGTTTCTTTCCCACGCGAACATATGGGCTTTCTGTCGAGAACTTGCTTCGACTATACAACACCTTCGGGCGGCTTTCAGGAGGAACCACGAAGCCAGACAATGCAGCCATTGTCATTCAAAGTCGATACAATGCCTGCGTATGAATCGCAATGGAGATTGATGGATGTCGGTAAGATCCGTAATCACGTCGCAATTTGAGCAAGTTG
>Ga0335073_10010609_pt1 | contig 12957 bp, 6 predicted proteins | sample Lox_Sample_22_FD_207093 | JGI IMG/M metagenome (GOLD analysis project Ga0335073, IMG submission 207093) | Soil microbial communities from Loxahatchee National Wildlife Refuge, Florida, United States - Lox_Sample_2.2 | ecosystem: Environmental > Terrestrial > Soil > Wetlands | place: USA: Florida...
GGAAACTTTTTACGTCACCATCGCCGGATTGGGCGGCGAACCCGAATATGAGCAGCAGTTCGAGGGGTGGGCAAAGGACCTGGACAAGCTGCTCAAACAGGCCGAGCCGAAGGCCAACATAACCACGATGCTGGGTCCGGGCGCGACGAAAGATCTGATCGAAGCGAAACTGCACGACATCGCGCAGCAATCGAAACCGGACGATTCGCTGGTGCTGATGCTGATCGGGCACGGCAGTTTCGACGAATCCGATTATAAATTCAATATTCCCGGTCCGGACATCACCGGAACCGAGCTGGCCAATCTGCTGGACAAGATTCCGGCGAAGCATCAGCTGGTGGTCAACATGACCAGTTGCAGCGGCGCGTCGATCATGTCGCTCGAAAAGCCGGGACGCGTGGTGATTGCGGCGACCAAAACGGGCACGGAAAAAAACGCGACGTACTTTGCGCGCTACTGGATCGAGGCGCTGCGCGATCCCTCCGCGGACGCCGATAAAAACCAGGAGATCAGCGCGCTCGAAGCGTTTCGCTATGCGGAAGAGAAAACCGCGAAATTTTTCGAGACGCAGAATCGCCTGGCGACCGAGCACGCGATGCTCGAAGACACCGGCAAAGGCGAAGGCGTGAAGGCGCCGGGTCCGGACAATGGCGAGGGACTGGTGGCGGGACATTTCGCCGTGCTGCATCTGGGCGCGGTTTCGGCGCAGCTCAATGATCCGGAAAAATTGAAGCTCTTAAAACACAAAGAGGAGCTGGAGCAGGCCATCGACGAATTGAAGTATAAAAAAGCATCGATGGATTACAACCAATACCGGCAGCAGTTGCAGAACTATCTGATCGAGCTGGCCAAGACGCAGGAGGCGCTCGACAAGTGATTTTTCGAGCAGTCAGGAGTCAGGGAGTCGGAATCGCGGCGTTTGCGTTGTTGTGCGCGGCGTTGCCGGTTTCGGCGCAGACTGCTGAAGTCGCGCGCTGCGAGGCGCTGCACCACCACGGCGATCCGGCGGTGGCGCAGTGCTATCAGCAATTGGCGCGGTCGAACGATCCCGGAATCGCGGCCGAGGGCTATTGGGGACTGCGCGATTACCAGCGCGCCAACGAGCTGTTTCGCGCCGCGGTGAAAGCGCACGACAAAGATCCGAATCTGCGCGTGCGCTGGGGCATGATGTATCTCGACCATTGGCACATGGACCCGTCGGATGCGCCCACCGCGCAGGGTCTTTTTCAGGAGGCGCTCGAGATCAAGGCGAATTACGCGCCGGCGCTGCTCGGAATGGCGCGGATCGCGGCGGAGTCCTTCGAAAATAAGGCGGTCGAGCTGGCCGAAAAGGCGCTGAAGAGCGATCCCAAACTGTATCAGGCGCAGGAACTAGTGGCTCGCGTGGCGCTCGAAGATAACAATTCGGAAAAAGCGGCGGCGGAAGCCAATAAGGCGCTGGCGATTTCTCCCGAAGCGCTGGAGGCGATGTCCATCCTGGGCACGATCGATCTTCTGAACGGCAAAACGGATACGCCCTGGTTCGACAAAATTCTGAAAATTAATCCGCGCTACGGCGAGGCGTACGAAACAGCCGGACATTTTTTCGTGATCAACCGCCGCTACGACGACGGGATTGAGGCGTATCGAAAAGCGCTGGCGATCGAGCCGGACCTGTGGAGCGCGCGCAGCGAGCTGGGCATCAACCTGATGCGGCTCGGCGACGAAGCCGAGGCGCAGCAGCAGCTTGAAGAATGCTGGCGGAATGGATTCGAGAGCACGGAGACCAAGAATTCTCTGACGCTGCTCGACAGCATGAAGAATTTCACGACGTTCCGCACGCCCACCACCATCATCCGGCTTCAGAAAAAAGAAGCGGTGCTGCTGAAACCGTACGTCGAAAGTGAAATGCAGCGCGCGCTCGCGACTTACGAGAAAAAATACAAATTCAAGCTGCCCGGCCCGGTGGAACTGGAAGTTTATCCCGATCACGAGGATTTCGCGGTGCGAACCATGGGCATGCCGGGATTGGGCGCGCTGGGCGTGACCTTCGTCGCGACCAAGCCGCTGAGCGAAGGCGCGCCGGCGTTCGCGGCGTCGGTGGCCATGGATTCGCCGAGCGCGCGTCCGCCGGGGCAATTTCATTGGGACTCGACCATGTGGCATGAATTGAGCCACGTCTATGTTCTAACCATGACCAATAGCCGCGTGCCGCGCTGGTTCACCGAAGGACTGGCGGTGTACGAAGAAACGGCCAACGGCAATCCCGATTGGGGCGATCGCCTGGACCCCGAAGATATTCACGCCATCGCCACGCATCAGCTTCTGCCGGTGGCCGAGCTCGATCGCGGATTCATTCATCCGACCTATCCGGCGCAGGTGAACGTTTCCTATTTTCAGGCGGGAAAAATTTGCAACTTTATCGCGGAAAAATGGGGCTACGATAAAATCCTGGCGATGATCGAGGATTACAAGAACCTGAAACCGACGCCCGAAGTGATTCAATCCGAATTCAAGCTGAAGCCGGAAGAATTCGACAAACAGTTTTTCGCGTGGCTGGACGATTCGACCAAAGTCACGGTGAACGGGTTCGAGGATTGGAAAAACAAGCTCCTCGCGGTTGCCGCGGCGGCAAAGCAGAAAAATTGGGACAAGGTGATCGAGCTGGGCACGCCGATTCGCGACGTTTATTCGGATTACGTCGAAGCCGGCAGCGTCTATGAATTCCTGAGCGACGCGTATCTGGCCAAGAACGACAAGCCGCACGCCATCGCGCAGCTTGAAAGATATGCCGAAGTGGGCGGGCGCGATCCGGCGCTGCTGAAGCAGCTTTCCGCGCTTCAGGAAGGCGCCGGCGACAAGCGCGCCGCGGCGCGGACGCTGGAGCGGCTCGACCTGATTTATTTGAAGGACGAAGACGCGCACCGCCATTTGGGCGAGCTCGATATGGAATTGAATAATTACAACGGCGCGATTCGTGAATGGGGCGCCGTGCTGGCCGGCGGGACGGTCGATCCGGCGGGAGCGCATTATGAGCTGGCGCGGGCGCTGAATGCGGTGCATCGCAGCGCGGAAGCCAAGGACGAAGTGCTTTCGGCGCTGGAGGTCGCGCCAGGCTACAGACCGGCGCAGAAGTTGCTGCTTGAACTTACCGACAAGGAATAAGACACAATATCTAAAATGTCTACTACCACCGTTCCCACCATTGAATCGAGCGAACTAAAAGATCGCATTGTCCGTTTTCAGAAGGTGCGCGACGAGATCATCGCGCAGATCCGGCGCGTGATCGTCGGCCAGGATGAAGTGATCGAGCAGGTGATGATCGCGCTGTTTGTCGGCGGCCACTGCCTGATCACCGGACTTCCCGGCACGGCGAAAACGCTGCTGGTGCGAACGCTGGCGCAGGCGCTGGGCCTGGAATTTCGGCGCATCCAGTTCACGCCGGACCTGATGCCCTCCGACATCACCGGCACCGACATCATCGAAGAAGATCCGACTACCGGCCGCCGCACCTGGACGTTCGTGCCGGGGCCGATTTTCGCCAACATCCTGCTGGCGGACGAAATCAACCGCACGCCTCCGAAGACGCAGTCGGCGCTGCTCGAGGCGATGCAGGAATTGTCCTGCACGGTGCGCGGCAATCATTATAAGATCCGCCCGCCGTTTTTCGTGCTGGCCACGCAGAACCCGATCGAGCTCGAAGGCACCTATCCGCTGCCCGAAGCGCAGCTCGACCGCTTCATTTTTAATACGCTGCTCGATTATCTGTCGGCGGATCATGAGATGCAGGTGCTCGGGCTGACGACCACCACCCACGTCGCGCAGGTGGAGGCGGTGACCAACTCCGAAGAGATTTTAGATTTTCAACAAGTGGTGCGCATGGTGCCGATCGCCGATTCGGTGGCGCGCTACGCGATCGATCTGGTGCGCGCGACTCGCGCGACGGATGAAACGGCGCCGGACTTTATCAAGAAATACGTCAATTTCGGGGCGAGCGTCCGCGCGGCGCAATTTCTGGTGCTGGCGTCCAAGGCCCGGGCGCTGATGCGGCATCGCTATCACGTTTCGTATGAAGACGTGATCGCGCTGATGCGGCCGATTCTGCGGCATCGCATTCTGCTGAATTTCCAAGCCGAATCCGATCGTCTGACGCAGGACGACATTTTGAAAAAATTGCTGGAGGCGATGCCGGCGCCCAAGGCGTAGCGATGTTTTCCGTAATCCATTGCCGTTGTGACGCAGGCACTTCTGCGTGCCGCGTCGAGACTCATCTCGACGCCTCGCCGGGCAGCGACACGAGTGTCGCTGCGGCACGCACGAGTGCGTGCGCCACAAGGCGGGCTCAGTAAAATGCTGCAACGATTTCTAGACCCGAGCGTTCTCGCCGGCATCTCCGGACTTGATTTGGTCGCCAAAACCGTGGTCGACGGATTCATCGCGGGGTTGCATCGCTCGCCCGATTTCGGGTTCAGCCAGGAGTTCGCCGAATATCGCGCTTACTCGCCCGGCGACGATCTTCGGCACGTCGACTGGAACGTGTTCGCGCGCACCGAAAAAGCCTTCTTAAAGCGCTATCGCGGCGAGACCAATTCGCAGTTGACCATTCTACTCGACGCCAGCCGGTCGATGAAGTTCACTTCGCACCAGACCGACAAGCTGGAATACGGCAAATTTCTAGCCGCCTCGCTGGCCTATCTGGCCAACATGCAGCGCGACGCGGCGGGGCTGATCGTGTTCGACGATGAAGTTCGCAAATACGTGCGCGCGTCGTCGCGGCAGGGGCAGCTCGCGCGAATTTTGCACGCCATCGAAAGCTCCGAGGTCGGCACGCGCACCAATTTCGCGCAGCCCTTCCGGACGCTTCAGGAATTTCTGCGCCGGCGCGGCATTGTCGTCGCCATCTCCGATTTTTGGGAAGATCCGGAAAAAATCATTCAGACGGTGGAGCCGCTGCGTTATCGCGGAAATGAGCTGATTCTGTTCCACGTGCTCGATCCGGAAGAGATTCATCCCAAGCTGCGCTATCCGGTGCTGCTGGAGGATCTGGAAACGGGCGAGGCCATGGAAGTTTCGCCGGATTACACCGCGCATGAGTATCGCGACAAGATGGACGCGCACCTGGAAGACCTGCGCAGCCGCTCGAGAGGCGCGGGAATCGATTATTTTCTGATCGACACCAGCCGCCCGCTGGACGCCGCGCTGCGGGAATATCTGGCGGTCCGGAAAGGGAAAATGTGAGGAGAAAAGAATTCAGAAGTCAGGAGTCAGTATGAAAGGGCCTGGCGGCCGTCAGGTTTTTATTCTGACTTCTGACTCCTGAGTTCTGGTTTTTATGGGCTTTCTCGCACCATGGTTTTTGGCTGGAGTCGCGGCGGTGGGGCTGCCGGTGTGGCTTCATCTGCTCAAAAAGCATCGCTCCGATCCGCGCCTGTTTCCTTCGCTGATGCTGTTCGAAAAACGCGAGCAAAGCTCGGTGAAGCACCGCCGTCTGGAACATTTGTTACTGTTCGCGTTGCGCGCGGCGATGCTGGTATTGCTGGCGCTGCTGTTCGCCAATCCCTTTATCAATCGCTTCATTCCGGCGGCGCAGCAGAAACATCTGACGGTGATCGCCGTCGACAATTCCTTCAGCATGCGCGCGGGAAACCGCTTGCAGCAGGCGAAAGATCAGGCCTTGAGCATTCTTTCCGGCGTGCGGCCGGGACAGCAGGTGCAGGTGGTCGCGCTGGGCGCGCAGATCCAGACGCTGACCCAGCCGACCAACGATCTGGCCGAAGCTCGCGCGGCCATCAACTCCATTCAGCCGAGCGACAGCCGCAACTCCTTCGGCGAACTGGCGCGCTATTCGCGAACCCTGGAAGAAACGCTGAAGGCTCCCGTCGAGCTGCACCTGGTCAGCGATTTGCAAAAATCGGCGATGCCGCCGGGTTTCACCGATCTGCGCCTGGATTCCGACACCAATCTGGTGGTGCACCAGATCGGCGAAACGGCGCCGAACTGGACGGTGGAAAGCGTGACGGCTCCGCGGCGCGTTTATGATCCGAAGAAAGTCCGCATTCAGGCGATCATCGCCGGATTCGGCGCGCCCGCTGCGAAGCGCACGGTCACACTGCTGCTGAACGGCAAGACGCTGCAATCGAAAACGGTGGACGTCGGCGCGAACGCCCGCGCCGAGGTGGAATTTCTGGGCCTGGACGCGCCTTATGGATTCAGCCGCGGCGAAGTGCGCATCGATTCGGCCGATACCTTTCCCGCCGACGATCATTATTTCTTTTCCGTCGAGCGCACCGACCCAAAAAAAATTCTGTTCGTCGACGATGGCCGGCATCCCAAGGCGGAATTGTATTATCAGGCGGCGCTCGATGCGTCTCCCGATGCGGCGTTCACCATGGAAACGCAGCGTCCGGATCAGGCGGCGAACGTAAAATTGTCGAATTACGCGCTGGTGGTTTTGTCCGATGTCGGCACGCTGCCGGGTGGATTTGAGGATTCGCTCAAAAATTACGTCAGCAACGGCGGAGCCATGCTGATCGCGCTGGGACCGGCCTCGGCGGCCGCACCGCGCGTGCCGGTGCTCGACGAATCGATCCAGGCGTCGAGCTACGCGCGTCCGGAAGGCGAAATGTTCTTAAGCGTTTCCGATCTTGACACGGGCGATCCCATCATGCGCGACCTGGAACGTTTCGAGGGAGTGAAATTTTATCAGGCGATTCGCGTTTCAACCGGGAAATCGCAGGTCCTGGCGCGTTTGAACGACGGCACGCCGCTGGTCGTCGAACGCGCGATCGGGGAAGGCAAGGTGATGGCCTTCGCCTCGACTTTCGACAATGTTTCAAACGATTTGCCGCTGCACGCGGCGTGGGTGCCGTTCGTGCAGCGCTCGGCCGATTACCTCGGCGGCGAAGGCGAGGCGCAGCCGGTGAACCTGACCGCCGATTCCTACGTGGAATTGCGAACATCCGGCGATAAAGCCGGCGCGGCGGAAGTGACCGCGGATGGCAAGCCGCTGCTGTCGCTCGAAGAGGCGGCGTCGGCGAAAAATTTCCAGGTTCGCAGCGAAGGATTTTATGAATTGAAAACCGCCAGCGGCCGGCGCAGCCTGCTGGCTGTCAACGCCGACCGGCGCGAGTCGGACCTGACGGTGATCCCCAAGGAAACGCTCGATTTGTGGAAAGCTACGGGCAGCGATCAAACGGCCGCGGGTGGTTCCGCGTCTACAAATCAAGGGGATAAGAAACCGTCCGGCCTCTGGCCGATCTTATTATTGATATTGTTAGGAGTGGCGATTGCGGAGTCGGTGGTGGCGGATCGTCATTTGAAGCCGCCGGCTGAAGCGGAGAAAACGAAGCGAAAGGAAGCGGCATGAACACGCGCGAACAATTGAACCAATATCTGCGCGGCCTGGAGACGCGCCTCAGATGGCTGGTCGTTTCAAAGGGCGCTGCCATCGCGGCGGGAGTGGCGCTGGGCGTCACGCTGGCGATGGTGCTGGTGACCAATGCGCTGGCGTTTTCTTCCACCAGCATGACCGTCGCGCGCGTGGTGCTGTTTATCGCGCTGGCGGCGGCGGTGGCCTTCGCGCTGGTGCTGCCGCTGATGCGGCTGAATCAGCGCCGCGCGGCGCGGCGCGCGGAACGGACCTTCCCTGAGTTTGAAGAACGGCTGCTGACCTTCGTCGAGCGCCGTGAACACGCGGATCCCATGCTCGACCTGCTGGCCGAAGATACGGCGACCGTCGCGCAGAGAACGGAAGCGGCTCGCGTGGCTCCGCCGAAATCGATCTTCGCGTTCGCGACCTCGGCCGGCGCGGCAACGGCAGCTCTGGCATGGCTGATTCTCGCCGGTCCGGGATTTTTAGGCTACGGCGCGTCGCTATTGTGGGCGGGATTGTCGAAGGGCAACAACGCCGCGTTCTACGACATCAAAATCGATCCGGGCAACAAGCTGGTGCGCCGCAAAGCAGACCAGATGGTGACCGCGACGCTGATCGGATTCCAGGCGCCGCAGGTGAAATTGTTCGCGCGATACAAGAGCGCCCTCAAATGGGAAGAAGCTCCCATGCTGCCGCGCGAAAGCGGTTCGGCCTACGAATTTCTGTTCGCCGCGGTTCCGGAGCCGGTGGAATATTACGTCGTAGCGGCCGGCGTCACGTCGAAAACGTACAGGCTGGACGTGGTCGACATGCCGGCCATCAAAAAAGTCAAAGTCACCTATCACTTCCCGAGCTGGCTGCACCTTCCCGACGCGGTCGAAGATCCGGGCGGCGATCTGCGCGCGGTCGCGGGCACGGTTGCCGAGCTGCACGTCGAAACGGACCGTCCGCTCCGGAACGGGACCATCGACCTCGATGACGGCTCGCACATTTCGCTCAGCCCCGATGCGAGTGGAACGGTGCTCAGCGCGAAAGTACCGATCAACAAAGACGGCATGTATCATTTCGCGGCGGAAGAGCAGGGCCAGAGCGTTCGTCTGAGCGAAGATTTCTTCATCGAAGCGCGTGAAGACAATCCGCCGAACGTAAAGATCACGCGGCCGGGCGTGGATGCGCGAGTCAGCCCGATTGAAGAAGTGCCGATCGAGGTCACCGCCGACGACGATTTCGCGCTGGAAGGCATGGATCTGCATTATGCGGTGAACGGCGGCGACGAGAAAGTCGTTTCGCTGCTGCCCGGAAAGGGCGTGAAGCAAGCGACCGGACACACCACGCTTTATCTCGAAGATTACAAGCTGTCGCCGGGCGATGTGGTGGCGGTGTATGCGACGGCTCGCGATGCGCGGGTTACTTCGCGCACCGACATCATGTTCATCGAGACGCAGCCGTATGAGCGCAATTACACGCAGTCGCAGCAGATGGGCGGCGGTGGCGGCGGCGACCAGGATCAGAATCGGATTTCGGAGCGCGAAAAAGAAATTATCGCGGCGACCTGGAACCAGATTCGCGGCGTCGGCAGGGACAAGGTTAATGCGGCGGATAACGCGAAGTTTCTTTCTGAAGTTCAGAACAAGCTGAAGGAGCAGGCGACATCGCTGGCGCAGCGCACGCGCAGCCGCGACCTCGCCGGTCAGAACCAGGAGTTTCAATCGTTCACGAAAGAAATGGAGGCCGCCGCGGCGGAAATGGGTCCGGCGTCCGACAAATTGAAGGGTCAGGGCTGGAAGGACGCGCTCGAACCGGAGCAGCGCGCGTTGCAACATCTGCTGCGCGCCGAATCGACGATGCGCGATATTCAGGTCGCGTTCGGAGGCGGCGGTGGTGGTGGCGGGGGCGGCGCAGGGCGTGATCTGGCGAACCTGTTCGACCTGGAGCTGGACACGGAAAAGAATCAGTACGAGACCGGCCAGCAGCAGGGATCGTCGCAAGAGCAACGGCAGAAACAGGTGGACGACGCGCTCCAGAAATTGCAGCAGCTCGCGCAGCGGCAACAGGAACTGGCGCAGCAGGAACAGAACAAACAGAATTTCGAGCAGCGCTGGCAGCAGGAAATGCTACGCCGCGAAGCGGAAGAGCTGAAAAAACAGATGCAGCAATTGCAGCAGCAGCAGCAAGGGCAGCAATCGTCGCAGGGCCAGCAGTCGCAATCGGGCCAGCAGGGGCAGAGCGGATCTTCCGGTTCTTCGTCGTCGCGCAGCGGGTCTTCGGGAAGCATGTCCGGCCGGCAGAGCGATCAGCGCTTGCAGCGCGCGATCGATCAGTTGAGCCAGGCGACCGACGATATGCGCTCGGCGCAATCGGCGGCCACGCAGGGCCAGCAGGGCCAGGCCTCGAGCCAAGCCGACGCGCGGCGCGCCGCGGACCGGTTGAAGCAAGCGCAGGACCAGTTGGGCGGAATGCAGCAGCAGCAGGCGTCGTCGCAATTGAGCGATCTGGCGCAGCGCTCGCAGAAGCTTGCGGACCAGCAGCGCGATTTTGAAAATCGTCTGCGCAAAGCCTACGGCGACGATTTTCTGAACGGCGGGCCGCAGCGCTTCAGCCAGCAGTCGGGCATGTCGCGCCAGCAGGCGAGCCAGATGGCCGATGAAAAAGACCAGATGACCCGAGAGGTCGGCCAGCTCGAGCAGGATATGCAGAAAGCCGCGCGCGATATGGCGGGCACGCAGCCGCGCGCCTCGGCCGGCGTGCGCGAAGCGCTGTCGGAAATGCAGCAGAACGAAGCGCAGGGGCGCATGAAGTATGCGGCCGATAATATCCGGCGCGGCCTGGGCGGGTACATGGTTCCGCGCGAGGCTCCGATCACGCAGACCATGGACAAGGTGGCCGACGATCTGAAGCGCGCGCAGGGGATGGTCGATCCGAATTCGGGCAATCAGCCGGGCGCGCAGGATCCGCAGACGCAGCGGTCGCTTGCGGAGATCGAACGGCTGCGCAGCCAGATGCAACGTATGGCCGGGGGCCGTCAGAACGGGCAGCAGGGTGGTCAACAAGCAGGCCAGCAGGCTGGTCAGCAGGGCGGCCAGGGCACGTCGGCAAGCGGCGGACCGCAAGGCGGCGGCAGCAACGGCCGGCTCTACGGTGGAAATCCCGGGTACGGCAATCGTTTTGACGGTCCGGGAACGTACTACGGGCGTTTCGCTCCGGAGGGAATGTATCAATATCCCAACAGCGATGCTGCCTGGGACCCGAATCGGGCGATGCAGGACGCCACGCGGGCGCTGAACGAAATGCGCGAGCAATACAAAGACAATCCCGACATGCAGCGCCAGATCGGCGATCTGGAACAGGAAATTTCCAGGTTGCAGGTGGGCGACATCAGCTCGCAGGAACTGACCAACCGGTTGAATCGCGTGGTGCTGCCGAATCTGGAGTCGTTAGAAGTGCAGTTGCGGCGCGAATCCGACAAATCCGACGGCGACCAGGTGCGCAGCGCCACAACGGATCGGGTGCCGGCGGGCTACATCGACGCGGTCGCGGACTATTTCCGACGGTTGAGCAAGAGCAAGTAGCGTGAATGGCTTGGCGACGGCCCAGCTCCCTTCAGCGGCCATGCCGGACGCATCGTCGGTTTCTCGGAGGTAGTTCTACCGCAGGCGGCGCGAGGCGGCATATCCGTTCATGCACATACTGGCGGGTAGTGGCGTGAGGCATGCAAGAAATGCGCCCGAGGATTGTCCCGACTTAGCGCCCGCTTGCCGTGTTGTCTGGCCGGAGTAAAATCACCTTAATTGAAGTAAAATCAGAGTGATGAAGACGGCGCTGATTACCGGGATCACGGGACAGGACGGCTCGTATTTGGCGGATTTATTGCTTTCGAAAGGCTACGAGGTGCACGGGTTGGTACGCCGCGTGGCCTTACAGGATTCCGCACACCGCCTGGTGCGGCTGTCTCATATTCGAGACCGATTGCAGCTTCATGCCGGCTCACTCGAGAGCTTCCCCAGTGTGTATCAGGTGTTCAACAAAGTGCGCCCGGACGAATGTTATCATCTCGCCGCGCAGAGCTTCGTTTCTTATTCTTTCGATGATGAGTTCTCCACGTTGAACGCCAATATCAACGGCACGCACCATGTCCTGGCTGCGTTGAAGGATTTGGTCCCGAATTGCCGCTTCTATTTCGCCGGTTCCAGCGAGATGTTCGGCAAGGTTGCCGAGGCGCCGCAAACCGAAACCACCCGCTTTCACCCCCGCTCCGCTTACGGGATCAGTAAGGTGGCTGGTTTCGATCTGACGCGCAACTATCGCGAAGCGTACGGTCTATTCGCGTGCAGCGGGATTCTTTTTAATCACGAATCGCCGCGGCGCGGTTTCGAATTCGTCACGCGGAAGATCAGCTCGGGCGTTGCCAGGATCGTGGCGGGAGAAAGCAAAGAACTGCGGCTGGGCAACTTGGAAGCCAAGCGCGATTGGGGGCATGCCCGGGATTACGTCGATGCGATGTGGCGCATGCTACAGCAAGATCAACCTGATGATTACGTTGTGGCGACCGGCAAGACGCATTCGGTCCGCGAGTTCGCGGCGTTGGCATTTTCTTTTGCCGGCTTCGATTACCGCGATTATGTGGTGACCGACAAGGACCTGTACCGGCCGGCGGAAGTGGAACTGCTAACCGGAAATCCCGCGAAAGCGCGCAAGAAACTGGGTTGGCGACATACCGTTGACTTCGAAGAATTAGTCTCGGAAATGGTCCGGGAAGACTGCGAACTTCTGGGAGTGACGCCCGCGGCGGAACGTACAGTTGTTCGATAGCTGGCTGCGCATAACTCGGAGTTGCCGGAGCGCGCAGGGCTTCAGGGCGCGAAGCGAAAACTCACGAGGATCACGACCCGGTCCGTGCTCATTTCCGCGCGCGGCCGTCATCCTGCACCTTGAAGCTGCTGCTTGTCGCGCCGCGTCGTCGTTGCCCCCGGGCGGTCGCTTATCTGCCGCCTGCCCCGGACCCGGTTACGTCTGAAGTTCGCCAAGTCCTTTTCGCTTACGAACGCCTGCGCGTTTTCCAGACCGGCGGGAACCGCAGCGTGCGCCCGCGACCTTGTTTTTCGAATCGATTGTGGAAGTTGCCGTTTGCTGTCCGCTGAGTCGTTGAATTCAAGGTAGGGCGGCTCGACCGAGCGCAGCGTCGTTTCGGGGAAGAGACGCGCGGGGGCTCGGGTGAAACACTGATTGAAAAAACCGCTCGTTCGCCGTCAAATCGAGAGGATGTTTGTGGCTCGGATCATCTGTGCGGCGGCGCTTCTGGGCACGGCGTGCCTGGCCCAGCCGACGATTGGGAATTGCAATGTCTTTCCCGCAAACAACGCCTGGAACCTGCCGGTCGATCAATTACCGGTGGCGCCGAATTCGAGCACTCTGGTCAACACGATCGGCTCAAGTGTTTCGCTGCATGCGGATTTCGGCTCCGGGCTATATGATGGCGCCCCCATCGGCATTCCGTTCATCACGGTGCCGGGCTATGAGACGAAGTATCCGGTCACCTTCCAATACGCGGACGAGAGCGATCCGGGTCCTTACGCGATTCCGCTGAACGCCCCAATTGAAGGCGGCAG
>Ga0335073_10010612_pt1 | contig 12954 bp, 7 predicted proteins | sample Lox_Sample_22_FD_207093 | JGI IMG/M metagenome (GOLD analysis project Ga0335073, IMG submission 207093) | Soil microbial communities from Loxahatchee National Wildlife Refuge, Florida, United States - Lox_Sample_2.2 | ecosystem: Environmental > Terrestrial > Soil > Wetlands | place: USA: Florida...
CGGGAAAGCAGATTGACGACACGCGCGCGCGCCTGCGTGCCCTGGTCGCGCCGGTTCTCGACGGAAAGGGCGGCGACAAAGCCAACCAGTTTCTCTGGGGCTGCCTCAGCGGGTCGTGCCTCTACGCCACGCGCCGCGTGCCGGAAATCGCCGATTCGATCGTCGACGTCGACCGCGCAATGCGCTGGGGATTTGCGTGGGAATTGGGTCCGTTCGAGATTTGGGATGCGATCGGCGTCGAGCGGATGGCGCAGGCGATTGAAAAGCAGGGAACGGCATTGCCGCCGCTGGTCGAAAAGGTTCTCGCGTCGCCGAAGAAGACTTTCTATGAATACGAGAAGGGCACGAGCCGCTATTTCGATCTGGCGACTGGCGTTCATAAGCCCGTCGAAGAGCCGGCCGGCATCATCGTCCTGAAATCACTGAAGGACCGCACGCCGGTGGTGCAACAGAATGCGGGCGCGAGCCTGATCGATCTTGGCGACGAAGTCCTCTGCTGCGAATTCCATTCCAAGATGAATTCCATCGGTGCGGATTTGGTGGCGATGATTCAGGCGGGCATCAACCGGCTGAGCGGGGAATTCGAGGCCATGGTGATCGCCAATCAGGCGCCGAATTTTTCCGTCGGCGCGAATCTGATGCTACTGCTGATCAGCGCGCAGGAAGGGGAATGGGACGACATCCATCTCGCCGTCCGCCAGTTTCAGCGCATCAACATGGCGATCAAATATGCGCCGCGCCCGGTCGTTGTTGCACCGCAGGGAATGGCTCTTGGCGGGGGATGTGAAATCAGCCTGCACGGCGCGCGCATCCATGCGGCGGGCGAATCCTACATCGGCCTGGTTGAGGCGGGCGTCGGGCTGATTCCCGGTGGCGGCGGGACGAAAGAAATGCTGATTCGCGCCAACGAACATGCTGCGAGCGCCGGCAACGATTTGGACTTGTTCCACGCGCTCAAGCCCGTGTTTGAAAATATTGCCATGGCAAAGGTCTCCACCAGCGGCGAAGAGGCGCGCTCGCTCGGCTATCTGCGCTCCTCGGATTTCATTTCCATGAATCGCGACCGGCAAGTGGCCGATGCGAAGCAGACCGCTCTCGCGATGGTCCGCGGCGGCTATCATCCGCCCGCACCGCCCGAAATTCGCGTGCTCGGCGAAGAGTTCCTTGCCGCGGCGAAATTGAGCGTGCACATGATGGTGCGCGGCGAATACGCGACGCCGCACGACGCCGTGGTAGCCGGAAAGCTGGCCTGGATTTTGGCGGGCGGCAACGTCACGGCGGCGCAAACGGTTTCTGAGCAGTATGTTCTCGATCTCGAGCGCGAAGCATTCGTCAGCCTGTGCGGCCAGCGCAAGACGCAGGAGCGCATCGCCCACACCCTGAAAACCGGCAAGCCTCTGCGCAACTGAGGTGTGGCGGGGAAATGGGGGCTTCCGCCGGGCCGCGCGGCGCAACCTTTTTCCGGACAACTGCGTCTCAAAAGCGGCTGAATCTGAGATACTTGTAAGATTGTTCTGCGCGCGAACCGCCCGTCTGTCACCGGGACGGGAACTGGCTGGGCAGCACTTGGGAATAATAACGAATGGCGCAGGGGTGGGATGGTTTCGGCGGATGAAGGGGAGCGCAGCCGGACTCCGGCGTATCTTGGGGGATTCTCCTTTCGATGATGGTGCGAATTTCTCGCGGGGGCCGCGTTGGCCCGCACCGCTTGCCTGCTCGGATTGATTACCTATTGCGGAGGATTTTAATGCGGGTGTCGGCCCGTTCGATTGTTTCTTGGTTCGCAGTAGCAGGTTTGATCACGCTTTCTGCGTGCGGTGGCAAAGGAGGCGGCAGCTCGACGGTTCAATCGATTTCCGTCGCGCCGGCGGGCTCGGCGACGGCTCCAAATCTGGTCGCTATCAATTCGCAGTCGGATTTCACAGCCACCATTACGCTCGCGAACCCGAATGACATCACGACCACCACCGTCACCTGGCTGGTCAATGGCGTGAGCGGAGGCAACGCCTCGACGGGCACAATCCTCTCTTCCGGCACCAACAACGAAGTCGGTGTCTATACCGCCCCCACCGCCGTGCCGACCACGAACAACGGCGTGGTGCAAATCACCGCCACGACGCCGGAGAACCCCGCGAACACGAGCGACACTTCGACCGTCACCTCCAACATTGCCTACGTGCAGGTGACCGCCGGAATCGGTTTGGTCGTTACACCGACAGGCTCGACGGTTTCCGCAGGTTCGCAGAAGCAGTTTGTCGCCACGCTGAACGGCATCGCGGACAACAACGTCACCTGGTCGGTCACGCCGATCAGCGGCGCGAACGTCGGCTCCATCAATTCGCTCAGCGGCCTTTACACCGCTCCGCCGTACCCGCCGCCCGACGGCATCGTTACCATCGTGGCTTCGGCTCAGACGGGCAGCGGCAGCACCACGGCGTCCGCCACGGCAATCGTCATTTATTCCGACGCCTCTCTGCAGGGACCCTATGCCTTCTCCTATTCCGGCAATGATACGGGCGGGTTCTATTCCGTCGCGGGAAGTTTCGTCACCGACGGGCAGGGAAACATCACCAACGGAGTGGAAGACACCACGCGCGTCGGTGGTGGCGGCCAGGTGGGCACGCAGGTCGTTATTAGCAGCGGCAATTATGTAGTGGGGCCTGACGGTCGCGGCCAGGCGCTCCTGAAGACCACCGCCAATCCTTCGGGCGATTCCTTCCGCTTTGCGCTCACCACCAACCAGCACGCCTTTCTCACCGGCTTCAACACTTCCGCCACGGGCAGCGGCTCGCTCGATCAGCAAAATGCCGACGATCTGAACTCCTCGGTTCTATCGAAAATCATCGGCCCGTACGTTTTTTCGTTTTCTGGCGAGAGCGCCGCGTTCCTTCCGCGCTCGATTGCCGGACGCTTCATCGCCAGCGGCTCAGGCGGAATCTCAAATCCTGGCTCGATTCTCGACGACAACAACAATGGCACCGTGCATGCGTCCGATACGTCGCTCGGCGGCTCGATCTCGATCGATCCCATCTACGCCACCTCCGGCCGCGGCACGCTCACGCTCACCAGCACCGATATAGGCACGCTCAATTTTGCTTTCTACATCGTCGATAACACGCATTTTCATATCGTCGAGACGGATAAGCTCGCCTATCTTGGCGGCGACGTGTATCAGGGCGCGTCCGGCGCCTCGTTTTCCACCTCTCTGCTGGCCGCGAATCCCTACTCGTTTGTTGCGGGCGGAAATTCTTCGCAGGGACCCTACGCCGTGGGAGGCGTTTTCGTTTCGACCGGCTCGGGCAGCGTCAATAGCGGCGCGGTGGACGTCAACAACAACGGCACAACGCAGCTCGCCTCCGCCGTCTCTACGTGTACTTACACGGTCGACCCCTCGACCGGCCGCATCGACCTGATTCTCTCCACCGCCAGCGGCGCTTGCACCGCCGGCACGAAGGGTGTCTACGAATTCTCCCTGTACGCATCGGCGAATGGCGCTCCCTGGCTTCTTCTCGAGCTCGATCCCGCCGCCATTTCCACCGGCTACCTCTTGCCGCAATCCGGCAGTCCCACCAGCTTTTCCGGCAATTTTGCGCTGGGCTTGGCGGGGCAGGGCGACTTCAACAACGCTCCTTCCTTCTTCCAGCCCTCAACCTCCGGTCAGATGGAAATGAGCGGCGCTTCCGTCACCACGGGAAATTTCGATATCAACGTCTTCTCGGCGCTTTACCAAAACGACCCGGTCGCCACGAGCACTTCCAGCTTGACCGCTCCGGCTTCTAATGGCTTGGCTACGGGGGTCATCAAGCTGAGCAACCCTGTGTCCACCTACACCCTCAGCCTCTATTACGTTTCGCCGAACGCTGCCCTGCTCCTCGATCAGGACGCTCATCGCGTCAGTATTGGCGCGCTGACAAACCAGTATTAACGCCGGCCGCTGGCCGCTTGAGTGCGAATTGTTTACAATTTTCACAGGAACTTTTTCTGCAAAACCGTGTAATTTCCTATTGGAGAAATCGCATCTAACTACCCGGCTTTGGGAACCTGCTGGCCGGGCGCAATTGCCGTCGACCGGCGCCGCTGCGGCGCTTCCCGAGCCGCATGCCGCGCCGCATTAAAGGAGAATGATCATCGTGAACGCTTCCTCTCGCGTCGTTTCAATCCTCGGAATGCTGCTCGCGCTTTCGGGGCTCTTTTTGCTCGCGCCCAAGGCACAGGCCCAATCACAGGCGTCCAATTCTTCGGATTCGGCGGTTGCTCCCCCCTCGCAGTTCCCGGTTCCTTACGACGTCTCGAAGGAAATCAAGATTCAGGGGACGATCCAGCAGATCGATACTTCGAATGACCGCACGCCCGTCGGCACTCACGTCCTGCTTCAGACGTCCTCCGGCGTCGTCGACGCGCATCTCGGCCCGCTCAACAAGGCCAGCCTCAATGCGCTGCAGCTTTCCGTCGGCGAATCCCTCACGCTGACTGGCATGAACGAATCCACTTCGAGCGGTACGGTAATGCTCGTCCGCATTCTCACCACGCCTTCGCGAGTCGTGATTTTGCGCAGCGAACACGGCTTTCCCGTGCGTTCGCTCGTGAGGCGCGGCGCTTCCACTTCACCTCTGTTTAAGGGAGGGCTCTGATGTCTCTCCCCATAGTCTGCAAAGCGTTTCTTCGGCCGTTGCTCCCTGCGATTATCGGCGCCATCTGCATTTTGGGACTCTCCGCCTGCGGCGGCAGTGGCAACAACAATCTGACGCCGTCCGTCAGCATTACCCCGATGCAGACCAGCGTCGCCGTCAGCGGGACGGCGGATTTTCAGGCGACCGTGATCAATTCGTCGAGCGGCGTCACCTGGGAAGTCAACGGGGTCGCCGGCGGCAATTCCACGGTAGGAACCATTCAGGCCGATTCGAGCGTCGCGCTTCAGGGCGACTACACCGCTCCCGCTACTGTCCCCAGCAGCAATCCCGTGACGGTCACGGCCGTCCTCACCTCCAATAAAAGTGTCGTGTCCAATTCCGCCTCCGTAGCCATCACCGCCGCGCAAGGCCTGTCCATAAAGCCTTCGAGCACGAACGTCGCCGCTGGATTGACGGCCACCTTCACGGCCACGATGAACGGCTCCCCCGACACCAACGTCACTTGGTCGGTGAGTTCGGCAAAAGGCGGCGACGTCGGCACGATTGGTGCCTCCACCGGCGTTTACACGGCGCCATTGTTTCCGCCTCCGGGCCAGCAAGTCACAGTGAAGGGTGTCGACGGCACCAACACGGGCACGGCAACCGTCACCGTCACCTATGGGCAAAAATCTCTGAACGGCACCTATGCATTCGCCTACACGGGCGATGATGGTTCCGGCTACTTCACGATTGCGGGCAGCTTTGCCGCAAATGGAGACGGCGGCATCACAGGGGGAGTCTTAGATGCCACGGACCTGGGTACCGTGTCTCAGGCGGTTGCGATCGGGGCCTGCACCAGCTGCTTCACCGTTAGCCCTAGCGGGGCAACTGCGATCACATTGACCGTGAACGGCGGCTCCACGATTGCTCTCCAGGCCGTGCTTATGAACAATCAGCACGGCTTGGTCATCGAATACGATGGAACCGCCACCGGTAGCGGCACAATTGACCTGCAAAATCCTGCTGATTTCACGCTCGGCGGTCCGTTTGTGTTCAGCTTTGGCGGCGCCGACGGCGTCAATTTGTTCCCACTTGCCGTTGGCGGAAAATTCACAGCCTCGTCCGGCAACATACCCAACACCAATGCCATTGTCGACGTGAACGACTCAGGGGATGTCAACGGCAACTGCCCCAGCCTAAACTGCAATGTCGCTCCTGGACTACCGGATACTTCCCTCAGCGGCAGCTATTCTTTCGACCAGAACAATCTGCCCTACGGGCGCGGCACGATTACGCTGAACGCCACCGGATTCTCCGTCTTTACATTCTCCGGCACCACGCAGGTGACGTTTGCCTTTTACGTCGTTGACAGCACGCACATCCATTTGGTCGAGACCGACACTCAGGCGTTTACCAACGGCGATATCTATCAGGGTGCCGCGGACACCGGCTTTGGCGTCACAGCACTCGCCAAGGGCAACTACTCTTTCTCCACCGGCGGCTCGTCCTCCCAAGGCCCCTACGTCGCAGGTGGTGTCTTCACCTCCAGCGGGACTGGCAACGTGACCGGCGGCGTTTTCGACAACAATTCCGCCGGCCAACAAATCAATTCGATGCTCACGATCAGTCAGTGTGCGTATACCGTGGATCCCGCAACCGGCCGAGTTGATACTTTGCTTTCGGTCAAAAGTGGAAACGGTTGCACGACGCCCTCAACCGGTGTGGAAGAATACGCCGTCTATCCGACCGCTCTAAGTCAGGCGAGTCCGGCTGAGCCTTCGGCGGTCATGGTCGAGATTGACAGCAATTTCGTCACTACAGGCGTCTCCTACTTCCAGCAGGGTAGCCCGGTGGGTGCAACGGGAACCCTCGCACTAAACGTCACTGGCTTTGGGCTTACCACCACGATCCAAGGGCAGCAAGATACTGTAGCCACAGTGACCTTGGCCGGAACAACCGCCTCGGCTGGAACGTTCTTTGTGAACAACTTTGGCCAACCGATTGGCGGGCCTCTTGTGCCGGGTTCAAGTTCTCTCACCGCGCCCTCGACACTTGGCCGAGGAACGGCGAAGCTGGTGGTCAACTTCTCGCCGAACGCCACCTACAACCTCGTCTATTACTACGTCAATCCGCAGACGTATCTGCTGATTGACCTCGACAGCAACCGCATCGCCAACGGAGTGATCGCCGATCAGTTCTGATCCCTTCTCAGGCAGCCTTCCGCTCCCCGGAGACTTTTGCAGCGCGTCTCCGGGGAGCTTTTTCTTCGGCTCTTCGAACTCCCCGAAATGTGTCGGCTCTGTTGACGTCCTTCGTCTTTTGGCCCCCCGCAATCGTCATTCCGAGGAGGAGCGGCCCGATATTCGCGCCCACATCTCGGGACTGCGCGAAAATCGGGCGTCTTTGCGACGATGAGGCACGCTTCCTGTGTCCCGGCGCTTTGGGCTGGGAACATCTCGGCGCCGGAACGGCGGACATCTAGCGGTAGGTGTTTCACGAGGATCTCAACAAAGCCAAATGTGTTCTTGCGGATCTCTGCGGCTCCGCAGCAAGCCGCTTCGCCATAAATAGCCGGCTTTTTTTGCGCCGTGCCGCTTCTTGTTCTGTCGGAGTACCTTCGTACTATTGCCCCCTTACTTCCGGCCCGTCGAGAATTTAGTACGAGCCCGACAAATCCATAAGGGGGCGGCGTTTCGCCGGCACTCATTTCATGGCGCCATTGATCAAAGACACTTTAGAAATTGCAACCTCTTCCACTCCTGCAGAGTCGTCGCAGCCTTCCCACGATAGGATTTCTGCCGCGCCACTGCGCGCCGGTGCCGTTTCGCTCGAAGTCCGCTTGAAGGTGCATGGCTCCAAGGTCACTGAAATCGGCCGCGGCCTTCCCCCGCGCACAGAACCTTTCGAGGAACAAACTTCCACGATGATTGTGTTCCCGCAGGGCGGAGTGCTGCGCCTTGCTGCGCCCGTCGCCACGGGACAGATGCTGGTCCTCACGAATCTAAAATCGGGACAGGATGCGATCTGCCGCGTCGTCAAGGTTCGCTCGAACGGCAGTCTGCAGGGCTATGTCGAAGTGGAATTCACGGCCCGCCAGCCTGGCTACTGGGGCGTCAACTTCCCTGGTGATCCCGCGCCGTCTTCGCGCCCAGCCGCCGCGACTGTGGCGCCTGCCTCTTCTCCCGCGCCAACCGCGGCGCCTGCTTCAGGCCCCACGTCTTCGCCGCAGCCTCCAAAGCCATCCGCGCCCGCTTCGGCGTTCACCTCGATTGGTTCGCAAGAAAAAACCCAGCCTGCTGCAACTGCGATCTCGAGGCCGCCTTCTTCTCCGGCGCCACCAGCGGTTTCCAAGCCCCCGGTTTCGACCGCCGCGCCTGAGCCTCTGCTCGACGAGGCGAAGCTCACCGCCGCGACCGCCTCCATCTCCCAACCTGAGCCGAAGAGCGCTTCAATCTCGCTTTCGCTCGATGACTTGATTGGAGACGCCATCGCCTCCGCAAAATCCGATTCGGTTGCGGCCACTCTTGCCAACGCAACGATGGGACACGGCCCGGCGGCTCAGGCTGATCGCACTGACGAATCCTCTCTTGTTTCGCACGAAGAGGAGTCTGCGGGGTTCGCGTCCAGCGTCGGCGACCCGCTCGTTGCGGTGGAAGATTCTGTTTTTCACGCGGAAGCGTCACCGGCGAAGCGCAATTGGTTTCTCTTTGCCGCTTGCGTTGCTTTTGCTTTCGTCGCGGCTGCCGGAGGATTTTTCTTCCTCCATTCGCGCGCCGCTCGCCATTCCGTGGCGACCGTGGCAGCGGCTCCACGCGCTGCTGCGGGTTCGCCTCTCGATGCTCCTTCGGACTCTTCTGCCATGGGCGTTCCCATTTCTCGCGAGTCCGTAGACGCCCCCGTGCTTCCGGCTCCTCAGTCTGCCGCGCCGCTGGGTCCGGCGTTTGCCGGCAATACTTCTGCGCCAGCGTCTACTTCGTTCGCCCGTGCCTCGGTCACTCCTCCGGCTCCGAAACCTGCAGTCACGACCGAAATGGTTACTGAAACCTTGAACTCGCATCCAGTGGCTGCCGAGCATGTCAGCGATGCCACCGCCGAAGCGCCGTCCGTGGTGCCCGCCGCGGGCGAGAACAATTCGGCCGCACTCCCGGGTGCCATCGCCGCCCCTTCGAGCATTTCCATCCCTACGCCAAGTCTGCAGCCGAGCGGCCCCGTGAAGGTTGGTGGGCAGGTGAAGGAACCGCGCCTGATTTCCTCGCTGCCCCCCGCATATCCGCACGAAGCGCTTACGTTTAATGTCCAAGGCGACGTCGTGATTCAGGGAACAATCGACAAGAAAGGCGTTGTCTCGGACGCGCATGTGGTTTCAGGTCCCGCGTTGTTGCGCCAATCGGCGCTCGATGCATTCCGGCGCTGGAAGTACGAGCCTTCGACACTCGATGGCCAGCCCATCGTCGCCAAAATCGTCGTCACCATCCATTTCCATCGTCAGTAATCCTTCTGGCCGGAAGCTTCTTTCCGCTGGGCGCATCGAATGGGTATGATGGATAGGCCGGTGTTTTTCGCCGCGTCTGCCTGAGGTGAACCATGCGCGAAGCCGTTCTCGTTAGTTCCGTTCGCACCGCTGTCGGCAAAGCTCCGAAGGGCGCTCTGCGCAATACTCGTCCGGATGATTTGGCCGCCGTTGCGATTCAGGGAGCCATCTCCCGCGCTCCGGGCCTCGATCCCAAAGAAATTGAAGACGTGATTATCGGCTGCGCCATGCCCGAGGCAGAGCAGGGAATGAACGTCGCGCGCATCGCCTCGTTGCGCGCGGGATTGCCCGTCGAAGCTTCCGCGATGACCATCAATCGTTTTTGCTCTTCTGGCCTGCAATCTATCGCCATGGCTGCGCAACGCATCATGTCGGGCCAGGGACATGTCGTCATAGCCGGCGGCGCCGAATCCATGAGCATGGTGCCGATGGGCGGCAATAAAGTCTCTCCGAATCCTTGGCTCGTCGACCATTATCCCGACGCGTATCTCAGCATGGGTTTGACCGCCGAAAATCTCGCCAAGAAATACGGCATCACGCGCGAGCAGGCCGACGAATTTTCTCTCGCCAGCCACAAGAAAGCTCTCGCCGCCATCGCTGAGGGGAAATTCAAGGACGAAATCGTGCCCGTCGAAGTGGCCTACAACGTTCTCGAAGCTTCCGCCGGCGGGCCATCCGCGTCGAAGCCGAAAACCGTGAAGGTGACGTTTGCGACCGACGAAGGCCCGCGCGCTGACACTTCGATGGAAGCGCTCGCCAAATTGAAGCCCGCATTTCACGCGCAAGGCTCGGTCACCGCGGGCAATAGCTCGCAGACCAGCGACGGCGCTGCCGCATCGGTCGTCATGAGTGCCGAACGCGCCCGCTCGCTTGGCCTCAAGCCTCTGGTTCGCTTTTTGTCTTTCGCCACGGCGGGATGTCCGCCCGAGGAAATGGGTGTTGGTCCTGTGTTTGCGATTCCCAAGGCGCTGAAAATCGCCGGGCTAACGCTCGATCAGATTGACGTGATTGAACTGAACGAGGCTTTTGCCGCCCAGTCGCTGAGCGTCATCAAGCTGGCGGGCCTCGATCCGTCGCGCGTCAACGTCAACGGCGGAGCGCTAGCACTCGGCCATCCGCTCGGCTGCACTGGCGCAAAGCTGACCGCCACGATCATCCGCGAACTCGAGCGCCGCAACGCGCGCTACGGCATGGTCACCATGTGCGTGGGAGGCGGCATGGGCGCCGCCGGAATTTTCGAGCGCGTCGCGTAACGCGTGCTTGGGGCAGCGTGAGCGCCGCTCGTCTCCTCACGCTTTTGTCTTTACCGCTTTGCCCGCGATCCACGCCATCACCACTCCGGTCAATCCCCACGTCACCACGATTCCTGCCGCGTATGTGAACGTGTAATCCGACGGAAACTTGTACCAGTTCCAATACTCCAGCGGAACCAGCAACCCACCGAACGCCGAAACGAAGACGGCGATGATCACTCGCTGGCCAAACGTCGTCGCGGCCGCCGTCGTTGCCAAAATCCACGCGATGAAAAACGCGCAGATCAGCCCAATCAGAAATTGGTTCGCCAGCAGTTTTCCGTAATTCAGAGCTTCGCCTCCGGGCGAGTAAATCAAAATCCCCGCCGGCCCGGCCTCGTACGCTCTCATATACCGCTCTTGCTCCGCCTGCTGCTGTTCCTTCGTTCTTCCCTTCGACAGATCCATCCCCGGAAAGAAATAAAATCCCGCGTCCGGAATCGCCAGCTTCATCGCCGTCGACAGAATCGCCTCATTCGGCAGGTTCTTCACGCCGACTTCTCCCAGCGGCGTCGCCACGTGCCAGATCGAGCTCAAAATAAACACCACCACTGCGCCGACAATCGTATTCACCACGATGTTTTTCATCATGTCTTGCGCTCCTGGATGCGGGAAGCAGTCCCGCGATTCTTTCTTGGTGAATCAGCCCTTCCGGCCGGTTGATTTCCGACGAAGATACCCTACCTTGCCCCCGGTTATCCATCCCTTGCCATGACCGCATCGCATTCGCTGCGAGCGAAATGTGCACCCCCGGCCCATTGTGCTTTGCTCCAACTCGCGAGAAAATATCGCTTCGGACCATCGCTTTTTCTGCGAGGCAACCATGGCCACCACTCCGGCAGCACAGGATCTTCTTCGCGGCGGTTCTTTTCTCATCTCTTCTCCCGCGCCGAACGATATTTTCACTCCGGCGGACCTCAGCGACGATCAGCGCCTCATCGGCCAGACTGCCGAGGAATTCGTCGCCAACGAAGTTTTGCCGATCGTTTCCGATCTCGAATTGCACAAAGAAGGATTGATGGCCCAGGTCGTGAAGAAGGCCGGCGAGATCGGCCTTCTCGGCGGCGGAATTCCAGAAGCTTACGGCGGCGCGGGCCTCGACAAAGTCTCCGCCACGGTTCTCGCCGAGAAGCTTTCCGCCTACGCTTCCTTTGCCGTCACGCACGGTGGCCATGCGGGCATCGGCACCGTGCCCATCGTCTATTTCGGCACGGAAGAACAGAAGAAAAAATATCTGCCAAAAATCGCCACCGGCGAGCTCATCTCCTGCTATTGCCTGTCTGAGCCGCAGGCCGGCTCCGACTCGCTCGCCTCCAAAACGCGCGCGGTTCTCTCGCCCGACAGCAAAAATTGGATCCTCAACGGCCAGAAGATGTGGATCACCAACGGCGGCTTTGCCGACGTCTACATTGTTTTCGCCAAAGTCGACGGCGAAAAATTCTCCTGCTTCATCGTCGACCGCAAGACGCCCGGCTTCTCCGTCGGCGCCGAAGAAAAGAAAATGGGCATCAAGGGCAGCTCCACGGTCGCGCTCTTTTTCGAGAATTCGCCTGTGCCCAAGGAAAATCTTCTCCACGAAATCGGCCGCGGCCACATCGTCGCCTTCAACACGCTCAACGCCGGCCGCTTTTCGCTCGGCGCCTATTGCCTCGGCGGCTCCAAAAAAGTTCTCGAAGCCTCCTCGAAATACGCGAAAGAGCGCGCGGCATTCGGCAAGCATCTCGCCGACTTCGGCCTCATCCAGGCCAAACTCGGCGAAATGGTCCTGCGTATTTTCGCCGTCGAGTCGATGATTTACCGCACCGCCGGCATGATCGAGTCCGCCGTCTCCGCTCCCGCAGCGGGCCGCGACAAAACCCAGCAAGCCATGGCCGTCCTCGAGGAGTACGCCATCGAAAGCTCCATCAGCAAAGTGGCTGGCAGCGAAACCGTCGATTTCTGCGTCGACGAAGCCGTGCAAATCTTCGGCGGCTACGGCTTTCACGAAGACTATCCCGTCGCCCGCGCCTATCGCGATAGCCGCGTCAACCGCATCTTCGAAGGCACCAACGAAATCAACCGTCTCCTCATCATCGACATGCTCATGAAGCGCGCCATGCGCGGCATTCTCCCGCTCATCCCCGCCGCCATGAAGCTCGGCGAAGAGGTTCTCGCCGGACCCTCGTTCGAAGAGCCCTCGACTGGCCCGTTTGCGGAAGAAGAGCGCACGCTCGATCAGGCCAAGAAAATCTTCCTCCTCGCCGCCGGCACGGCCGTGCAGAAATTCCGCGAAAAGCTCGGCGAGCAGCAGGAAATCGTCGCCGCGCTCTCGAACATCGTCATGGATATCTATGCCATTGAGTCGTCTCTCCGCCGCGCGCAGAAATCCGCCGCCTCCGGCAACGATTCCACCGCGCCCCTCCAGGCCGATGCCGCGCGCGCCTTCCTCTACGACGCAATCGACCGCATCGAAAAACAGGCGCGCACCGCGCTGGTCGCTACCGAAGAGGGCGATACGCTCCTCACGCAGCTTGCCGTCCTG
>Ga0335073_10010613_pt1 | contig 12954 bp, 12 predicted proteins | sample Lox_Sample_22_FD_207093 | JGI IMG/M metagenome (GOLD analysis project Ga0335073, IMG submission 207093) | Soil microbial communities from Loxahatchee National Wildlife Refuge, Florida, United States - Lox_Sample_2.2 | ecosystem: Environmental > Terrestrial > Soil > Wetlands | place: USA...
TTTTCGCCATCCTGTGTACGGCGGGTGCCGCTTCGGCGCAGTCGCCGGCAGATAGCTCGGCGAACTCAGCAAACCCAACCCTGCCGACGCCCCCGGCCTTCCTGGCCCAGCTCGACCCGCCGCTGGCCCTGCCGTCGTTCACGATCCTGGCCTCCCCGGCGATGCCCGCTTTCGCTTGGCAGAAGGACGCGCCGGCCGCTGGCTCCGGCGCGGAATCGCGGCCACAGGGTGTCTATGGCGTCTTTCCCGGCTATCCTTATGAGATCTACGGCGGCTACACCTTTATCCGCTTCTATATCATCCCCGGCGTCGCCGAAAACACCAACGGAGTCAATTTCTCGGCCGCCTACTTCTTTCATGGCTCGCTCGCCGCCGATGGCGAAGGCGTATTTACGTTCGGGTCTTATTCAGGTCAGAGCTCGCAGTTCTACCTCGGTATGGGCGGCGTTCGCTACCGTCACACTATCAATCGCGCCGATCTTTGGGTTCACGGCCTCTTTGGCTACGCACATTTCAGCCCCCTGACCGCCTACGGCGATGAAGGCGCGATCGGATACGAAGTGGGCGGCGGCATGGACCTCAACCCGCGCAAGCTCCCCTTCAGTTGGCGCCTGCAGGCCGACATGGTCGGGACGCACTTCTTCGGAACCTACCAGTACAGCCCCAAAATTTCGTTCGGCATTGTCTACAAGGACTAAAGCGCCGGTGTGATGACCTTCCGGCTCCGTCAGGGCCCGACGTGTCGCGCGCAGCGCACAGGGCGGAAGCGCGACCCTTTAGAGGTCAGACCATCAAAAACCTGTGCGACAACCGAAAATCTTTGTGGGTCGTGGCTTCCAGCCACGACATAAGCCGCGCCAAGTCTTCACGGGCTTCAGCCCCTGAAGTCGCCTGCCGCCATCCGCCCCATCATCGCGCCCTATCGAATCGCTGTCATTCCGAGCGAAGTCCCGCGTTCCTGTTTTTCCCGCGGTTTCTGCGGGCGCGGGACGCAGCGAGGAATCTGCTTTTGTTTCTCGACCGCGGCGAAACACCGCAGTTGCTTTCGGCCTTGCAGCGGCCAAACCCGCCCGCGAACGCCCCGCTAAAGCTTGTAGCCGATCTTCCGAAGGAATTCTCGGCGGACCTTTACATCGGCCGGCGTCTCGACCCCCTTGGGCGAGCTGCCGTCGACCACGCCCAGCACCCCGCGGCCCTGTTCGGTCTGCGCGATGATCACCTCCACCGGATTCGCCGTTGCGCAGAAGATCGAACAGACTTCGAAGGCGTCGCGGATGCGGCTCAGCAGGTTGATCGGATACGCCTGCCGGATCAGCAGCACGAAGGCGTGTCCGGCGGCGATCGCGGTGGCGTTCGCGATCGCCGCCGCCCGGAGCTCGTCGTCGTTCGATTCGATGCGTACCAGGCGGGGGCCCGAAGCTTCGTTGAACGCCACCGCGAATTTCGCGCCCGGTACGGTGTTCACGACGACTTCATACAGGTCTTCCGCGGTCTTGATAAAGTGCGAATGACCCAAAATCAGATTTGCGTCGTCGGGAATCTGCATGCGAATTGCGTGTAACTCCATTTTTTCATCCTCATCGTGCAGAAAATTCCCACATTTGGAATGCCAACGAAATTTTTCGCCAAGCGTCGCTCGCGAAGTCCCATTATCAGCGGCACATCGGAGTCGCGCAAGCGGTGTCGACTATGGCAGCACGCGTGCTACAAAAGTTTGCGTCGTTGTGTTGCTCGCCGCATCCAACCCATAGTCGGAACGAAATCGAATCGAAAAGTTCCGGCGACGGCGGGATTGTCGGGGAGATCGGAAGCGCTCGCAATGATGGTCAAGACTCTACAGCAGGCCAAGCGATATCTCCGGATCGTTTTCGGCTTCACCCTCCTCGCGATCGGCGTTGTCATGATCGTCACTCCCGGTCCCGGCACGGTCACGATTCTCGTTGCCCTGGGCGTCCTCGCCGCTGAATTTGTCTGGGCGCGCCGGCTGCTCGACCGACTGAAGCAGCAGAGCGAGCGCCTCCGCAATACGGTCTTCCCTCCGGCCGACCGCGCGGCCTAGGGCAAGCACTCCCCGGGCTGCCCCCCGGCGGATCACCCGTCGCTTCCCACAGATCGACCCAAGGGCTGTCATCCCGCCTGCCCTGAGGTCACGAAGGGAATCCCATCCGCGTCTTTTGCGGATGGCGTGAGGGATCTGCTCTTGCCTTTTTGCCTTTCCTCCGCCTCTTCAGCCGCCGAGGGCGTTGCCCCGGCATCCCCAAGTATGCTTTCATGCCCTTCGCTGTCACTTTTTGCAGGAGGCCAGGTGTCCGACAAGGTTCGCGATCGATGGAGAGGCAAGTGGGCGCTCGTCACCGGCGCGAGCGCCGGAATCGGCTGGGCGCTCGCCCAACAGCTCGCCGCTGCCGGGGCGAATCTCGTCCTGTCGGCGCGCCGTACAGACCGCCTCGAGAAGCTCTCCGCCGAATTGTCCTCGAAGCACGGCGTCCAGACCGAGGTTTTCGCCGCCGATCTCACCCAGCCCGGCGCCTCGCGCGAGATCTTCGCCTTCACCGCGGGCAAAGGCATTGAAGTCGAGCTGCTGATTAATAACGCCGGCTTCGGCGTCTTCGGCTACATCCACGAAAACGACGAATCGCGCCTCCTCGAAATGGTCCAGGTGAACTGCGCCGCAGTGGTGCAGTTGACCCGGCTGTATACGCCGGCGATGGTTCAGCGGCGCCACGGCGACGTGATGATCGTCGCGTCGACCGCCGCGTTTCAGGCCGTCCCGTTCATCGCAGCCTACGCGGCCACCAAAGCTTTCGACCTGATCTTCGCCGAAGGCATCGCCGAGGAGATGCGCCCGTTTGGCGTGCACGTCTGCGCGCTCTGCCCCGGATCGACGAACACCGAGTTCCAGCAGGTGGCGCACCAGCCCGACCGCGCGTTTCGCGTGGCCGAAACGGCCGGGAAAGTCGCGCGCGTTGGTCTCGAAGGGCTGGCGCGGGGCAAGTCTCTCGTCATCTCGGGCGGCCGCAACCGGATGATGATCGAGGCCGAGCGCCTCGCCCCGCGTTCCTTCATCGCCAAGATGGCCGCCAAAATGATGCGTCCGGACGAAGGCTAGCGATGGTGTTGTAGCGGCCGCCCCGGCTTCGGGCGGGCGGTTTTGGCTTGGCGTCGCCTAGAAATTAGCCCCGGTTCTGTAGCGGCCGCCCTGGTTTCGGGCGGGCGGTTTTGTCTTTTGGCGCCGCCTAGAATCCAGCAACGGCGTTGTAACGGCCGCCCTGGTTCTGGGCGGGCGATTTTGGCGTCGCCTAGAAATCAGCAACGGTTTTGTGGGGGCCTAACCCCGATCGCTCGAGGCAACTAGCTTCGCGGTGAGCCGATCGAGGAACGGGACCTGACCCTTCAGCAGCTTCTCGCGCGCCGCGTCAACCGAAAACCACCCCGCGCGATCGACCTCGGGAAACTCCCGCGTGTGCCCGGACTTCGGCGGCCACTCCATCGAAAACGTATTGCTGTGCAGCTTGGCCGGATCGCAATGGCCCTCGAACGCCCACACGCGGATAATCTTGCCGCTCGGCTGTTTGACTTCGCCTAGCGAGACGAAATCACTGCCCGGCTCGAATCCGGTCTCCTCGCGAAACTCGCGCTGCGCCGCGTCGAGCGCGCTTTCGCCCTCCGCGTACTCTCCCTTGGGAATCGACCACGCGCCTTCGTCCTTGTTCTTCCAGAATGGGCCGCCCGGGTGCGCCAGAAGCACCTCGATCCGGCCGCCGCGCCGGCGGTACATCAGCAATCCCGCGCTCAGTTTCAGCATGACCTAAGCTTACACCGCCGCCCAGCGCCGGGAAGGCTCGCCCCTGGTGGCTTTCGGAGCGCTGCTCGGCTTGCCGTGCAAAAACGCGCCTTTCCGTGCCAGTTTAGGCCCGTTAAGCCTCCCGCTAGGGGGATGCTCCAGTCACCTTTTATTGCAGAAAAAATTGCACCATCTTGGGGCACTCAGGGGCGCGAGGATCTCTTCGTTCGCCGCCATTTTCGTGTATCGTGGGACGGCTCGTTTTCATCCGAACAGCACACACTTGGGAGGCGACATGCCGGCTTACATGGTTTTTCAGCGCGACAGCACGATCGATCCGAAGGAACTCGAAACCTACGCACCGTTGGCGCAAGCATCGGCCGCGGGCCACCCCGCCAAGCTGCTCGCCGCCTACGGCAAGCAGGAAGTGCTCGAAGGGCCCGCCGTCGAAGGCGTCGTGATCGTCGAATTCCCCACGATCGAAGACGCCAAGAATTGGTACGACAGCCCCGCCTACCGCGCCGCCCGCGAGCATCGCTTCAAGGGCGCGAAGTACCGCGCCGTCCTCGTTCAGGGCATCTAGGCTCGCGCCGCGAGTACGGCTAAAGTTTTTGGTCCTTCGAGAGGAGGATCCCGTAGCCGGGCGCGCGGCCATTCAGGCCGAGCAAGCGCACGCCGGCCCAGAACGCGTGCGGCAGACTCGAGACGACCGGCACGCCGCAGCGCTGTTCGAGCGGCGCGAGAAGCTCCAGCGTCTTCAGAGCGCCGCAAGAGATGAGGATGGCGTCGGCCTTCGGCGCGGTCTTCCAAACGCGAACAGTGAAATCGAACAGCTCATCGTGCGTTACCGGCGGGCGATCCTCGAATCGCTCAATGCCAAGGCCCTTCAGCGCGAGTACCTCGAAGCCCGATTCGCCGAGGAACGCATGCAAGCGGCGATTCACCTCGTCGTTGTAAGCCGTGGCGACGGCAAGGCGGTGCCCGCCGACCGCGCGCAAACCCTCGACGATCGCCGTGCTCATCGTAGTGGCGGGCAGGCCGGTGGCCTTCTTGATGCTGTCGGTCACCTGCTCGTTGAACGCAGCGCCTTTGTAAAACGTGAGCGACGTGCCCATCACGGTGATGGCGTTCGCGCCATTGGACGCGAGCTTCTGCGCGGCAGGCACGATGCGCCCGACGACGTGGTCGTATCCCTCGGGCGTCATGCGTTCGAGGCCGACGCCGAGCGCCAGGAACTGCACGCCGTCGGGGTACATTAGGTAGGCCTCCGGCGGCACGGGAGTGTTCGCCGGAGGAAAAATAAGGCCGAGGACAGGCTCGCCCGCCGCCGCACAGGATGGGGAACGCCCGCCCAGAGCCGCGAGCGCGGCGCCGGCAGACGCGAACCTCAAGAAATCGCGACGCGAAGTCATGCCCGCGTGCGCCTCCGGCCTCGGCCGCTTCCTTAGGGCAACGCGAAAACGTACAACCCCTGCTGATCGCCCGCGCCGCCCGCGGCAACGATGGCCACGTACTGCTTGCCGTTCTTCCCTTCGTACGTCATCGGCACCGCGCTCGCCGAATACGGCAGCTTGATCGACCAGATCTCCTTACCCGTTTTCGAGTCGAAAGCGCGGAAGCGGTTGTCGCTCGTCGCCCCAATGAAAACGAGGCCGCCAGCGGTGGCGATTGGGCCTGCAAACGCGCCGGGGCGCCCGGTGTTCTGCTTGCCGGGAGCCAGCTGCTCGGTGAGGCCGAGCGGGACCTGCCAAACGATTTCGCCGGTGTTCACGTTGACCGCATCGAGCGTTTCCCACGGCGGTTTCTGGCACGGCCACGTGCCGAGGACTTTGCCGTCCGCGTCCTTCGCTTGCGCGCTGAACATTCCGAACTGGCTGCCCGCTCCCGACCCGCGATGGTAGGCGACCTCTTTGCCGGGATTCGCGGGATCGTACTTCGGATTCTTCTCGATCCAGCCCGTCGCGCCTTGATTCTGGATGTTGACGAAAACGTAGCCGAGCTTCAGGTCCGAGGCCGTTCCTCCCCAGTTCGCCCCGCCGGTCGCACCCGGGAAGACCAGGGCTGTCTTCGTGTCGCTCGGGCTCGCATGATAGGGCCACGGGGTGAATGGACCGCGGGCATCGAAGTTGCTCTTGTCCCACAGCTCGTGACAGGCCTTCGAATGCTCCGGTGTGGTGTCCTCCGGGCTGACGATGTCGCTCTCGCTGATCGTCACACGCGCCAGCGGCGCGGGCTTTACCGGAAAAGGTTGCGTCTTCGCATAGACCTCGGTGGGCACATCCCCCTGCGGCACCGGCCGTTCCTCGACTCCGAACACCGGTTTCCCCGTAAGGCGATTCAGAATGAACATGTAGCCACTCTTGCCGGTCTGCACCACGGCGGGAATTTTCTTGCCGTTCACATCGAGATCGAGCAGCGCCGGTTCGGGCGGAAGATCGAAATCCCAGAGCTCGTGATGAACCGTCTGGAAATACCACCTCAGCTTCCCGGTGTTGGCGTCGACGGCAACGAGGGTATTCGAGAAGAGATCGTCTCCCGCGCGATCGCCGCCGTAATAGTTGGCAGCGGGACCGCCGACGGGCATATAGACGATGCCGTTTTTCTCGTCGACCGACATCGTGATGGACCACACATTGTTTCCGCCGCGGCCCTTCCATCCGTTCGCCGGCCACGAGTCGTTGCCGACCTCGCCCTTCCACGGAATCGTGTGGAAGGTCCAGAGCTTCTTGCCGGTGCGCGCGTCGTAGGCACGCGAGTCGCCGGGAATGCCTTCCCAATACTCGTCCTGCGGGTGCATGTTCGTTTCGCCTGGGCCGTAGACGTTCGCGCCGACGAGAATGAGGTTCTTGTAGATCGTCGGTACTTCGGCGAACGGCACGTCCATCGTCACTTCGCCGCCGTCGCCGAATTTCGGATCGAGCTTGCCGGTCGCCGCGTCGAGCGCCACGAGCTGGTGCTTGTTCGTAAATATGATCCGAGCAGGATTGTCGGCATCTCCCGGCCAGTAGGCCACGCCGCGCTGCGGCACCATGCCGGACTCGACCTGAAAGTGCCAGATCTCTTTGCCGGTCTCGGGCTCGAGCGCGACGACGCGATTGCCCGCGGCGAGATACAGGACGTCGTTCACTACGATCGGAGTAACTTCGCTGAAACTCGCCGCCGGAGGCCCGTCGCCGCCCGCACGAGGCAGATAGGTCCACGCCTGCTTCAGTTGCATGACGTTTTCAGTGTTGATCTGCGAAAGCGGCGAATAGCGCGTCGAAGACAGATCGCGGTTGTACATCGGCCAGTCGGCCGCGCCGCGATCGGCCGTTTGAGCGCCGGTGGAACGCGCGGAGAGTACGAGCAGAACCGCGCAGGCAAGCAGGAAAATTCGAGTGAAGCGCACCAGGATCCCCCCGAGGTTAGTTGTCCGAACCGCTCCCGGCGGGATGTCCTTCCCACAGCCCGCCGCAAGCCGACGAAGTATATGCCCGCCCGAGCTTTGTGCCAACCGGATTCCCGGCGCCAAATTCGGCTGCAGAGGGTTCGTCCGCCGGTCGATACGTAGGACAGGAGGGTACATGGAGCGGGAAAGGCGCGCTCTCGCGGTCGACGACGATCCGGCCGTCTGCGAGCTGATCCACACCGTGCTCACCTCGACGGGCATGAACGTGTTGGCGCTCGGATCGAGCGACGACGCGATACCGCTCTTGCGCGAGGAAAAATTCGCCGTCCTATTGTTCGACCTGCGCATGCCCGAGCCAGACGGCATCCAACTCACGCGCCAGGCGCGCCACTCGGGGCTTAACCAGATGACTCCGATCATCGTGTTGAGCGAAGACCAAAGCACGAAGGCCTTTTCCGAGGGCTTTGTTGCCGGCGCGAGTTTCTTCCTTTACAAGCCGATCGACAAGGGGCGCCTGCTCAGCCTCGCCCGGGCCATGCAGGGCATGGTCGAGCATGAAAGACGCAGGTTCCGACGCGTCGCTTTGCAGGTCCGCGCCGGGCTGGCGGTGGATCGCGACGAAATCCACGGGGAAACGCTCGACCTCAGCCTCGACGGCATGCTCGTCCAGGCGGAGCGCAGCATCCCGGCAGGGTCGGTGGTGCAAGTGACACTCCACCTGGCTCCGGGGATGAGGCCGGTCGTCGGGACAGGGCTCGTGATGAGGACGCTGCCGGGCAACCGCATGGGAATCCACATCCAGCGGATAGCGATGGCCGATAGTGAAAGGCTGCAGGAGTTCCTTTTACCGCTGATTCTAAAGGACAAGCCGGAGGGGGCTGCGGTCCATTTGTGACCGGTAATGACTCCTGCGAAAACTCTCCGCAGAAAACGGTGCTGTACCGCGCCGAAGCGCTGATCCACTTTGGTTATATGCCGATTGGTCACCTGTACGCAAGTTCCAAGGAACGGGCAAAGGGTCAGGCGAATAGAATGGCCTCAAGGCAAGGGGGTTGGCAATGACCGGCAAGCGTGCACTCGTCGTCGTGGAGGAAGGGCCAGCAGTATCGGAGATGATCCAAGCCGTGCTGAAATCGGCCGGCACCAGCTCCGTGATTTTGACCAAAATCGCGGATGCCTCGCTGCTCCTCGCGAGCGAGTACTTCTCGATGATCGTGCTGGACCTGTGCACACTGGAGGATGCGCTGGGGTTGGCGCGCGAGACCCGTGTCTCCGGCCTGAACCGCGCGACCCCGATCATCCTGATGAGCGAGGATCAGAACACGGCCGCCGTCGCCGCTGGATTTCAGGCCGGTGTGAGCTTCTTTCTCTACAAGCCGGTCGACGAATCCCGGCTGCTCAGACTCGTGCTGGCTACGTCGGACGGCAGCGGGCCAAAGCGCCGCCGCTTCCGGCGCGTGCCGTTACAATCGCGCGTACGGCTGGCCTTCGACCATCGCAAGCTCGAGGCGGAAACGATCGACGTCAGCCTGAACGGAATGCTGGTCCGCGCGCAGGGCCATTTCCCGGAGGGATCGTCGGTGCACATCAGTTTGTATCTGTCTCCTGAAACACAGCCGATCGTGGGTTCGGGGTACGTCATGCGGACTTTGCCGGGAAACCGGATGGCGATCCACCTGAATCCGTTGAACGCCGCGGATAGCGGTCGTTTGCAGGATTACCTGCTGCCGCTCACGATGCTGGATCAGCCGATCGCGGCCCACGTTCCTGCGGCCGGCGTGGCGCACTAGCCCGCGTTGGCGTGGCCCGCGTTCGGGGCTACTCTTCTTCCTTCCCCTGCGTCTGAGCGAGACGCTCGATCACACCCATATCTTCCAGAGTCGTCGTATCGCCGGAAATTCCGCCCTTGTGCGCGAGTTCGCGCAGAAGCCGCCGCATGATTTTTCCACTGCGCGTCTTCGGCAGCACGTCGCAGAAGCGCACGTCCGCCGGCCGCGCGATGGTGCCGATCGTCGCCGCGACGTGCTCCATGAGTGCGGCGCGCAGCGCGGGCGAAGGCGATTGGCCCGAGCGCAGCGTCACGAAGCAGACGATCGCCTCGCCCTTGATATCGTCCGGGCGCGCCACGACGGCCGCTTCGGCCACGGAGGTATGGGCCACGAGAGCACTCTCGATCTCCATCGAGCTGAGGCGGTGTCCGGCCACTTTGATGACGTCATCGACGCGGCCGAGCACCCAGATGTAGCGGTCCTTGTCGCACTGCGCGGCGTCTCCGGCGAAGTAGACGCCGGGAATCCGCTGCCAGTATTCGCGGACGTAACGCTCGTCGTCGCCGAAAATCGTGCGGAGCATGGAAGGCCAGGGCTTCTGAATCGTCAGATAGCCGGTTTCGCCGGGTCCCACCGGCTCGTTTTTCAGGTTGACGACCTTGGCGATCACTCCGGGAAGCGGCATCGTCGCAGAGCCGGGCTTGGTGGGCGTAGCGCCGGGAAGGGGAGCGATCATCATAGCGCCCGTTTCCGTCTGCCACCACGTGTCGACGATCGGGCAGCGATTCTTGCCGATGGCTTCGAAATACCATTTCCACGCCGCGGGATTGATCGGCTCGCCGACCGTCCCGAGCACGCGCAGGCTCGAAATATCGTGTTTGTCGATCCAATCCGCCCCCCAGGACATGAAGGCGCGCACGGCCGTCGCCGAGCTGTAGAAGATCGTCACCTTGTACCGCTCGACGATCTCCCAGAATCGATCCTTGCGGGGATGATCGGGCGCGCCTTCGTACATCACGATGCTCGCGCCGTTGGCAAGCGGCCCGTAGACGATATAGCTGTGGCCGGTCACCCAACCGATGTCGGCGGTGCACCAGTAGACGTCGTCGTCGCGCAGATCAAAGACCAGCTTTGTGGTCCACATCGCCTGCAGCAGGTAGCCGGCCGACGTGTGCAGCACTCCCTTCGGCTTGCCCGTTGTGCCGCTGGTGTAAAGGATGTAGAGAGGCTGCTCGGAATCGAACGGGGCGGCGGGGCAATCCGGCGACGCGGCCTTTTCGAGATCGTGCCACCACAAGTCACGGCCCTCCTGCCACTCGACCGGTTCGCCCGTACGCCGCACGACGATCGACGTCTCGATCGTCCTGCAATTGTTCAGCGCGGCGTCGGCCGTGTCCTTCAGCGGGATCACTTTGCCGCGACGGTAGCCCCCGTCCGCGGTGATCAGAATTTTCGACTTCGCGTCGGCGATGCGATCGGCGAGCGCGGTGGCGCTGAATCCGCCAAAAACCACCGAATGGATCGCTCCGATCCTCGCGCACGCGAGCATGGCGATCGGCAGCTCGGGAACCATCGGCAGGTAGATCGCGACGCAATCGCCCGTCTTCACGCCGAGATGCAGCAGGGAGTTCGCAAACCGGCAGACGCGCTCGAGCAGCTCGGCGTAGGTCAGCTCGAGCGTGGCGCCGTCTTCGGCTTCCCAGAAGAGCGCGGGCTTGTTCGGCTGCCGCTCGGCGTGGCGGTCGAGGCAGTTGAAGGAGACATTGAGCTTGCCGCCCACGAACCACTTCGCGTGCGGTGAATTCCATTCGAGGACCCGCGAGAAGGGCTCGGCCCAGTCGAGCATCTTGGCCTGCTCGCCCCAGAACCCCTCGGGATCGCTCGCGGCCTGCTGGTACAGCTTGTGGTACTCCTCCATCGACTTGACGTGGGCGCGTTTGCTGAACTCCTCCGGCGGAGGAATCGGTTTTTCCTCGAGAACGTGGGGATCGAATTCCAGCATGGTTCCTCCTCGCGACGCGCGCGGCCGTGGCTTCCCGGGGTGGGTTCGGAACCCCTGGCCGCGGAATACCTTATTGGAGCGGGGTGCGCGGGTCAAGGACCTCCCGCCGGGCCACCTGCTTGTGCGTTACTCGAATGCGGAGCATCCTAGTTTATGGAACCAGGGGGCTTGCGCGGCGGAATACGTATCGAGCGCGCGGGCAGGCCGCCTGAAGACCGAGATGACGAAGGCCATCGAGTTGACCGACGACGGTCTGCTTGAGCGGATGATCGCCGGCGATGAGGATGCGTTTACGCTCCTCTATCGGCGGCGCCATCCCTCGATCTACCGGTTTGCCCTGCACATGAGCGGGAGCACGGCGATCGCCGAAGACGTGACGCAAGAGGTTTTCATGGCGCTGGTGCGCGATCCCCGGCGGTTCGATCCGGCGCGCGGGACGCTCGGCGGTTTCCTATTCGGCGTCGCGCGGAATTTCCTGCGCAAGCGCTGGGAGCAGGACCGCCGGCTGGTGGCGCTCGATGGCGACGCCAACGAACTTGGCGAATTTTCGGTGGAGCATCGGGGCGCGCGAGGGGCGTCCTACAACGGCTCGAACGGGAACGGCAATTTCCGCTCGGCGCTGGCGGGCGCCGATGAATTTTCGATCCGCGAGACGGTGAGCCGCGTGCGGCATGCCGTATCGACGCTCCCGGAGAACTACCGTGAGGTCGTGGTTCTTTGCGACCTCGAAGAGATGAGCTACGAAGAGACGGCGTCGGCGCTCGGCTGCCCGGTCGGCACCGTGCGTTCGCGATTGCACCGGGCACGAGCGATTTTGCTTGAGAAGCTGCGCGACGCGCATACGGCGCGGCGCGTTCCGGCGGTGGGCAGATGAGCGGAATCGAGATGAAACCGATGAATTGCGTGCAATTTGAAGAAATCGTGCACGACCTGGACCGGCCGGGCACGCGCGGCTCGATGCTGCGGGAAAGCGCGCTGGCGCACGCGGAGTCCTGCGGCCGCTGCGCGCAACTGCTGACGGAGACGGAGTCGCTCGATCAGGCGCTGCGGTTGATGAATTCCGCTGCGCGCGATCAAGGGGCTCCCGCGTGGATGGAAGCGGATCTGCTGCGCGAGTTTCGCGCCGCGAGGGCCGCGACAAAGAATTCGTGGGCCGGCCGGCGCATCGCCGCGCTCGCGACGGCAGCGGCCGTGCTGCTCGCGGCGGGCGCGTCTTTGATGCTGTCGGGTTCGACCGCGCCGGGAATTGCGTCGCCACAGCCTGCGCAAGCCAATATTTCCTCTCCCACTGCGACCGGAGCGGCCACCACGGAGAGCGCGGGTTTCATTGCGCTGCCCTATGCGGATGATCCTGATGGCGCGGAGGGCGGGACGGTGGTGCGCGTGCAGATTTCGGGACCGGCGCTGGCGTCACTCGGAATGCCGGTCAGTCTGACGGGATCGGCAACGAGCGTTTCGGCAGATCTGCTCGTGAGCGATGACGGAACGCCGCAGGCAATTCGCCTGGTATCTCAGGAAGACGCCGGTCAGGACTAGCGCTCGAAGAATCGCGGAGGAGCTAGAGATGAACGCGAACGTTATCAGGAAGTGGGCTGGAGTTTTCGCGATGATCGCGCTCGCGCTGCCCGGGCTGGCGCTCGCGCAGGACGCGCCGCCTCCGCCCGACGGCGGGATCGGATTCCTGGCCTTCGGCACTGCTCCGGGGCCCGAGGCCGGCCAGGCGATCACTTTTCTGGGTTTCGAGGGAGGCATCGGCGGCAAGACGGTAACCGGCGCGCCCTTTAGCGCCAACTTCACGACGCAGAGCACGCAGGCGCTCGCCGACGGCAACCAGATTCAGCGCAGCACGAGCGGCACGGTCGACCGCGATAGCCAGGGCCGCACGCGGCGCGATCTTACCCTTCCCGGAATCGGCCCTTGGGCGGCCGATGGCAAGGCGGCCCCGCACGTGGTGATGATCAACGACGTGGTAGCCGATAAGGAGTACATCCTCGAACCCGACAGGAAGATC
>Ga0335073_10010614_pt1 | contig 12954 bp, 8 predicted proteins | sample Lox_Sample_22_FD_207093 | JGI IMG/M metagenome (GOLD analysis project Ga0335073, IMG submission 207093) | Soil microbial communities from Loxahatchee National Wildlife Refuge, Florida, United States - Lox_Sample_2.2 | ecosystem: Environmental > Terrestrial > Soil > Wetlands | place: USA: Florida...
CCCGGCAAGAAAGAGCGCGATGAGGGCGACCATGATGATGCTGTAGATTCCCGTACCCAGCCCGCCAAAGACCGGCTCTCCCAGCAACATGTTGCTCAGCAGCACCATCCCGCCGATCGGTGTGTAGCTGTCATGCATGGAGTTGTACGAGCCGGTTGCGCCGTTGGAGGTGGTTACGGCGGTCAACACCGACGACGTAATCCCAAACCTGACTTCTTTCCCTTCCATGTTCCCGCCGGCTTGGGCGGCGCTGACGCCGGCGTTCACCTGTCGCGGAAGCAGCGGGTTGCCATGTTGTTCCGCCCAGCCGCAAATCAGTAGACCGGCTGTGAACAGGAAAACCATAATGCGATAAAGCACCCAGCCATGCCGCGGCCTGCCAACCATCAGTCCGTAGGTATGCGTAAAAGCCGCCGGCAGCACCGCTATGGCCAACATCTCGATGAAATTCGTCAGCGGAGTTGGATTCTCATAGGGATGGGCACCGTTTGCGTTGAAGAATCCCCCGCCATTCGTCCCCAGGTTCTTGATGATTTCCAGCGCGGCAACCGGACCTTGAGCGATGGTCTGCCGGGTACCGCTGAGACCGGTGGCTTGCGTGTATGGGTGGAAGTTCATCGGCACGCCTTGCCAAACCAGAACCAGGGCGCCAACAATCGACAGCGGCAACAGCACCCAAAGGATGGCCCGAAGAAGGTCGCCCCAGAAGTTGCCCAGGGTTGTTGCGCGGTCCCTTGCCAGGCCGCGGACAAAGGCCACGCCAACCGCCAGCCCCGACGCGCCCGCGAGAAAGTTCTGCACCGTAAGGCCCACGATCTGGCTGCAGTAGCTCAATGCGGTCTCGCCGCCGTAGGCTTGCCAGGTGGTCGTGGTCGCGAAACTGACGGCCGTGTTCATGGCCAAATCGGGCGTCATCGGCGTCGTCATGTAAGGGGAATAGAACCAGGGAAGAAATCGTTGCAGGCGGAGGATGGCGTAGAGAAGCAGCGCGCCCACACTCCCGAAGATGACGAAAGCTGACGCGTATTCCTGCCAGCTCATCTCAGCTTTCGGGTCCACTCCCGTAAGCCGGCAGACGAGGCGCTCGACCGGACATAATAAAGGATCCAGCAGAGTTTTCTCTCCGCTGAAGACCCTGGCCATATAGCGTCCGACCGGCTTGACCAGCAGCGTCACCGTAACCAGAAAGGCGGCATACTGCAGAAGTGCGGACGGATTCATGAACGAGCAGGTACTCCGGACAACGATTGATTAGAGACCGCCGCGTCTAAAGCCCGAATAAAGAGTGCATAAAGGATTCGTAAGAGGTCTGTTTACAGAATGACGGATCTGACGGCACACGCAGGATCTAGCTTTGTGACGTCAGACGATATCTTCGGCAGCATCGGCTATTGGGAAGTTGGGAACCAGGACACCTCGTCCTGGCGACAAGCGTCTAAGAAGATGTTTTGCAGCAGCACGCGCGGTCGCACGGTAGGAACGTATTGTTCCGCCCAATTTGCGCCGCAACTTGCCGATTGAAGTTGCCCGCGAGCTACGGCTTGGCCGGGGTCACGCCTGTTCCCTGCTTGGCCAGCTTCACGCGCGCGGTTTCGAGCTCCTTTTGCACCTTGGCCACATCGTCCGCGTCCACTTCGGCGGGGATGGTCTTGTTCCACTCTTCCAGCGAGCGCTCCCAGTGCGTCGCGGCCAGCTTCAGCCGTCCCGTGGTCTGGTAAAGCTGGCCAAGATGGTCGTGAATGGTAGGATCGTCGCTCATACGCTCTGAGGCGCGCCGCAGATTCTCTTCCGCCAGGTCATAATTGCCCATCTTGTAATAGACCCAGCCGAGGGAGTCCAGATAGGCGCCGTTCTGCGGATCGAGAGCGACAGCGCGGCGGATATAGCCCAACGCCTCGTCCAACCGCGTGCCGCGGTCGGCGAGCATGTAGCCAAGATAATTCAGCGTCATGGCGTTCTTGGGATCGTCCGCGAGAACCTTGTGAAAGGCTTCCTCCGCCTTGTCATATTTCTTCTGGCGCTCGTAGATCGAACCCTCCACAAACAGCGCGTAATCCTTGTCCTCTGGCTTGGTGCATAGCTCGATGGCTTTGTTGATGTTCTCTTCCGCGTTGCTCCAGTCCTTCACGCGGCTGTACATCTGGGCCAGGGCAATGTACACGTCGCGGTCGTCCGCATTGCCCTTGAGCATCGCCTTGACCCGCTCGATCGCCGGGCCCGCGCTGCCCATGTCAGCCTGCTGCGAAGCTGCAACCATCTGCAAGCCGCGATCATTCGGGTATTTCTTCGCCGCCTCTTCGGCAACATCGGTAGCCTGTTGCCACTGCTTGTTATCGCGATAGGTGTCGATGAGCTGCTGATATCCGCGGATGGCATTGTCATCGCCCAGATCCAGCATCTTGCCGAAGGTGTCTTCTGCCAACTGATACCGGTTGGCCTCGCGATAGACCGTGCCCAGCCGCTCCAGAAACACGGCGCGGTTGCTCTTGTCGGAACTTGAGTAATCGTCGTCGGGGTGGTCAGTTTTCTGCAGCAGCGTGTTCAGGATCTGGATCGCGTCGTCGTATTTCCCCTGCGCCTCGTCGATGACGGCGATGTTGTACTGCACCTCGAGCGAATCCGGTACAACCGCGCCGGCCTTCGTCAGGGCATCCATCGCCTGATCGAACTTGCCGTTGCGCCGCTCGATCTCGGCGATCCGCATGTAGGTCTGCGCGTCCGAGGGATCGGCATCGACGATCGCCTTATATTGCTCCAGGGCGGCGTCCGTCTGGCCGTCGTTCATCAGGTTCTGCGCCAGGCCGCGCACCGCGTCCAGATTGTCGTGGTCCAGTTCGGTGGACTTGCGATAGGCTTCGACCGCCTGTTTATAGTCCTTCTGCTGCTCGTAGGTATAGCCAAGCGCCGAGTACAGCTTCGCCGTACGCGCCTTCTCGGGGACGGTGTTGAGCACGTCCAGCGCGTGCGCGGAGTCGCCTTCTTCGTTGTAGAGGTAGGCCAGCATCGTGACCGCCTCCTCCGAGTCCGGCTGGATTTTCACCGCCGCCTTGAACTCGCTTTCCGCCTTCAGCAACTCGTTATTGAGCCGATATAAGCGGGCCAAAAGCAGATGGTCGTCCACGCTCTTGGGATCGAGCTTCACGATCTGCTCGTACTGGTCGATGGCCAGTTTGAGGACCTCCTGCGATTGCGTGCCCGACTGCATGTCCCCCAGCGAGCGCAGATAAATCTGCCCCAGCAGGCGGCGGGCTTCCAGGTTGTTGCCGTCGCGCTTCAGGATGTCCTGCGCTTCCAGGACCGCATCGCGGATGCGCCCGGTCCGGGCGTACAACTCTGCCAGCCCTCCGTTCAGATAGTCGGAGTTGGGATCGTTGGCGATGGCGGCCCGGTACTCGTCGATTGCCTTGTTGGCGTAATCGGAGCGGCCATACATCGAGACCATCTCCTCGTACATGTGCGCCATCATGAAGTGATAGTAGGCCGCCGCTTTGTCGGGATGCGTAGTTGTAGCCGCCGACGAGGACTGGGCAGACGCGTCAGGCACCTCAGCCGACTTGTCGGGCTGTGCCCTCTGTTGGGTGCCCGTCTCCGGAGAGGCCGGTTGCAAAACAATCGTCGGGACTTGAGTTGCGGGGGCATTCTGGGCAAAAGCAGAGCTAGCGCCCGCAAATAGCAGGATCAGTATGGGGACACGGATAGGTTTTAGGATCATTCAGGACCAGCCACTCAACAGCGATTGGATGCCGCGCCTCACACTGGAGTCTATAGATATTTTAGCCCGTTATCGTCAACTTTAGGGCGGAAAACCGACTTGTAAATCTTTCCCGGCGAGCCGCCTCAAAGTTCCGCGAAATGTGCTAGTTGTTTGGACGGGAAGCAGGGCGAAAGGTCAAGTCGCCTACGCTCGATCGCGAATGAACGGAGGACGGGCGGCACTATCAGAGTGCGCTGTAAAAGGGCGTTGCAGGCTGACCCATCTCTTTCGCTGTTAGAACTCGGGCACGGCCTCAATGGCGCGCACCTTCCACGAATTTTCCGCTGCCGTCAGCAGCGCCACGTAATGCACTGTCGCGTCCTCGGAATGAACCACCTTGCCGCCATCCATGACCTGGAGCTCGAGCTGGGCGGTATCGTGCAACTCCATCGCCGAGCCGTCCGGGGAATAGAAAACAACGTCGACCGAGTGGCCTTTGTCCACGATCCGCTGATGCAAGCCGGTCTTGCGCTGTTCCTCGATGCCGGTGGTGAGCTTGTCGGCGGCTGTCCCGATGAAGTTCGGCCCCAGCAGGTCCGGGCGATTCTCTTCGAGCGCCTCCGCCATGGCCTGCCAAGCCGCGGCGTAATCGCGCGCAACCGCCTTCTGCGTTGTGTCCTCCACCTGCCGCGGTCCAGTATGCTCCGCGTTGAGCGAAACCGAAGGCGCACCCGACGCCAGAACAGAATCAATTTTCTGGCTCGCGAACAGTGCAAGCGCGGTCACCGCCATCAGCGCTAAGCCAAACCTCAGCCCGGACCTGATCATTCGTTCCTCCATCGAATCTCGTTGCCGATGACTACGCCGGATGCCACAGAGATGGTAGCGTCGTTGGAAGCGGGCAATTGCGCTTCGGCAATTCCCTGCTTAATCCGCGCATCGACGGTGCTCTTGCCCTGCGAATCCGTTGAGGTGAAGGTGACGATGGTTCCATCCGGCACCGGATTGCCGGCGCAATCGCGAATGGGATCGGTGCGCACCAGAATCCCGTTCTTATCGCGTTGCGCGGTCATTCGCAGGCTGCACGGATCGGAGGCGACCTCCTGCACCACGCGGCGCACCGAAGCGGGTCCGCTGGACGCCACAAACTGCGCCGGGCCCTCTTTCTTCGAGGAGTCGAGTTTCGTATAGGCCACCCCATCTTTCGACATCTCTGTCCGGGTCAAGATCTGGCCGTTTACGCTGAGTTCGAATTTCACCGGCTGCGGTTGCAATACCAGGTTCTGGTAGCGGTCGAAGAGGAAAGCCGTGCCGCTGATCACATTCGGCGTGTCGGCCGGCACGCGCGAGGGCCGCGCCAGAAACGCAATCGTGTGCACCGGCGCCGCGGTGACGAAAAACGTCGCACTGTTGTCGCCGAGCGAGATGACGTAGCGGCCCGCATTCCGCAGATCGTCCGCGCTCAACTGGAGATTCTGCCCAAGCTGCACCCTGCGCCTGATCGCCGTACCCGGGCCCACCAGGTACAAGATCGCTTCTCCGCTGCCGGAAGTCGGAATGCTCATTCCCGTACCGGCGGTCACCGTACTGGGAAGGTTCAACTCGCTGGAAAAACCGTACAGGCCCAGGCAGCACACAACGAATAGAAATGCGGCACAGCCGAAGGCCGCCTTCGCAACCATTTCTGACGCTCTGGAAGAGCGGGGCTTCAGGCCGGCGTCAATACGCTTATAGTCTCCCAATTTGGCATCTGAGGTCCTCGACCTCAGATGCCAAATCGAATCTTCTGATATTCCGCTGGACGCGGGCCTAAAGGCCCGCTCTTCCACCGGGCCGAAATGGCTGCAAACGAATGGTGAGAGGGGAACGAACTTTGTCATGGTCACTGGTCCTGGCGGTTGAGGATGTATTCGTTCACCGTAACGCGATAGTTGTGGACATTCGAGGCCACGGCATCGTTCAGATCGACCGCGAACGGCACCGGCGTCTCCGGCAACAGCGCCTGGTCCACGTAGCCGTCCGAGACCCAGATCACCTTGCCGGCGCCGTCGTAATACGTCGCCAGCACATGCGGGATATTGACGATTTCTCCGCTCTGCTCCACCAGTTCGCCCTTCAGCACGTGGCGGCCGCGCGCATCAGTTTCGATGCGCTGATGCAGGACCCCAATGGTCGGATCGGCCGAGGCGGACACCAGCAGCGAGTTCGGCTGCATACGCACGCTCTTGATCGTCGCCAGCTTTACGTGAGGGAAATCGATGCGGAAGGGCGAAACCTCTTTCGGTAGCAGGGTGTGCGAGATCTTGTCGAAGCTCGTCTCCTCGCCCAGCACCTCTCCGTTCCTGCCGATCAACGTAGCTCCGACCGAAACGAAGCCCGGGACTGTGTCTTCGTTTTCAATCTCGCCGACGATGATGGTGCTGTCCCCTTGCGGAATCGCGTTCATGGAGATGATGCGCACCCGCGGCGCCTCCACGTCCTGCGCTCCCCAATCGTCGTTCGAGCCACGCGTGATGACGTCCCAACGCAGGTAATTCTCCTGGATCACCTGGGGCGGAACTCTGGGCTCCTTCACCACCGGCCATTCGACCTTCCAGCTGTTGTCTTCCTTCACCACCTTCAGATCGCGCGTGTCGTAGAACGCGCCCACCGCGGTAGCGTATTCCAACGTCGCGCGCACAAGCGCTTCATTATCGTCAGCATGCAGGACCCTTGTGTCGGCCGTCTGCAGCGCGGAATAGGTGCGTAAGCTGCCGTCGCGTCCCGCGAGATCCGCAGCAAACGCCTGCTCGTCGCTGTCGCCGCTCTTCGCGACATACGAAAACGCTCCGCGATAATCGCGCGCCTTCACATGATTAAACAGCGCTTGCACGGCGCCTTCCGGCGAGGTTGCGGGAGATAACTGGTTGGGCTGAATGGTCGCCATCGCAACCAGCGCCACGGTCAGGACAACGATGAGAATGGGCAACACGATTTTCATTAGTTGGCCTCCCGCAGGACTACGGTCTCGCCCGGCGCAGGAAATTCCAGTGTCGATCCCATCCGCCGCCGCTCCGGCAGCAGCAGCACCAGGAACAGTGCCAATAAGCTGCTCGCCACGGGCAGAATTCCCCAGAGGATGCCCTGAGTCTCCGTCGGCATGAAGCCGACGAACTCCAACCGTTTTGCCGGTGGGACGTCTTCCTTCGCCCACAACGTCACGTTTCCGTTGTCGTAGATCTCCTCTTCGCGCCAGCCGGCGAAGGCGAGCAGCGGCTCGTAGTAGCGGTCGCGCACGAAGACATACTTCAGTCCGTATTGGTTGGCGTGCTTCAACACCGCGCGCAGCGACTCCATGCCCGCAAGCCCGTAGTACTTCGCGTTGTAGAGCTGGCCTGCGCCATACGCGGTCATCTCCGGCAGCAGACGCGCGGAGTTATAGTCGCCATCCACGCTGCCCGCCTTGGCATAAGTCGAGACCTCGGCGAACTTGTCGCCGAACCCCAGTGTGATGTAGCGGAACTTGGCATGATCGTCGCGATTAAGAAAGGCGATCACCTGGTCCACTTTGAACGGCGAACTGGCGATGGGATTGATCGTGATCCAGCCCACCGCGGCGGCCATGGTGGCGACCGCGGCCATGCTCAGACCTACAACCGCCTTGAGCCGGAAGCGCCGGACCAGCTCCATCGCCAGCAACCCGACAAATGGCATAGCCATCAGCGTGGCCCAGAACGTGAATCGTTCGTAGGTCAATACTTCATAGGCGCGGCCGAGCAGGACCTTGCCCACGGGAGTTGTTCCGCCCAAGCCGAGCAGCGTTGTGAGGTACCAGCCGATCAGCAGCGGCCGCAGGCGGCGCTCGGCGGAGCCGCGAATGATGATGAACGGAAGCGCCAGCATCAGCGCGCCCATGGGGATGATCCAGAAGTTGATTCCGCTGAACGGATGCAGGATGTAGTTGTCGCGTGAGCCGTGCGGAATCGGCATCTGGTTGATCGGGTTCTTCCACAACGCGATCCAGTAGGGATAGAGCACGATGGCTACGCCGACCATGGCAACGACCGCGAAAACGAATGCACGCAGCAAAATGCCGCCGGCCGAGGCATGGTCTTGGTCCGGCAACTCCGGGGCATTGCGATCAAGAATCGCCAGCACCAGCACCGGAATGGCGAACAGCACCGCGCCGAACAGGAGCGTGACGTGGTGCGCCGCAGCCGCGGCCCAGGAAAGGGCAACCCCTTTCAGCAAGTCAGCGACCCGCGAGCTCCGCAGCCAGATGTAAAAGTACGGAATCGCGTTCAAGGTGAGCGCCGCAGCCGCGGTGGTCGGCAACTGGCCCGATTGATACACCAGCATGGCGAGCGATCCCAGAAACACAGAGCCCAGCGCCGCGTAACTGGCCGAAACCTCGTCGACCCACAGCGCGGCGTAGCGATACATGCCGATCGGCAGCAGCAGGATCGCAATCAACTGCACCAGCATGTAGGCCCACTTCAACCCCATGATGTGCGAGAACAGCGCAATCCACTGGTGGGTCAGCGGCGGATAGGTCGTCTGCGAGAAGCCGCCGAACCACTTCGTGTTCCACGGATTGAACCAGTGATTCGCGTAATGGGCCGCGAAAAAGATGTGGGTGTTGGCGTCGTAGGAAGTCAGTGGCAACTGCATGAACAGCAGCGGCCCGTGTACCGCCAGTGCAACCAGCAAAATAGCGGATAGGGGAATCGCTCGTAAGGGGAAGCCAGGGGGCCCGACGCGCACCGTGTTTGCGCGCGCTGGAGTGGATAGGGTGGGCGACTGCGAAGTCAAGGGACTGCCTCCCGGGAAAACCGTTCAGAGCTGTTCGATTCGCGTATTCGCGGCGAGGTTGTGTGGGGGCTCGGCAGAGGCAGACATCGCTGAATCCTTTGTTGCTGATGTGCGTCCGTACCTGGCACCAAGCCCATTCGATGTACAACGCACGGCGCAGTCCGAGGCTTGGCAGCGAGCTCGGGACGCAGCAAGGCTGTCCCGTCAAGAATTGTGTGGCGGGGTAAGTCGCTTGAATGTTCAACGACGCCAGCGCGCAGCAGCAGGATGAGGTTAGGCGTGGGCGTAAGCCCACGTTACAGGTTGAAAAGTGCCAGCCGCTTCAGGGGGCGACACGAGTTTGTAAACAGCTTCGCGAGCCCCGGGTCAGCGTGACAAATGAATCCAATCCGCGTCAGCGGGCGACACCACTCACAATAGGGCGCCAGATCGCGCTCCGCTCTACTTTCTTCCGGCCGGCGGCTTGGGCTGCGGACTCGGCGCGGCTTCGGCGTGTGCAGCCGCGGCTTGCGCCTTCTCTTCCACGGAAACCAACCCGACTGCCTTGCGCACCTCGGCTTCGAGCTTGGCCGCGATGTCCTTGTTGGCCTTCAGGAACTGCTTGGCATTGTCGCGCCCCTGGCCGATGCGCTCGCCTTTGTAGCTGAACCACGATCCCGATTTCTCCAGCAGGTTGGCGTTCACCGCCAGATCGATCAGGTCGCCCTCGCGCGAGATGCCTTCGCCGTACATCATGTCGAACTCGGCTTCGCGGAAAGGCGCGGCGACCTTGTTCTTAACCACCTTCACCCGCGTGCGTGAGCCGGTCACCTGGTCGCCGTCCTTGATGGCGGCGATGCGCCGAATATCGATGCGGACCGACGAATAAAACTTCAGCGCGCGTCCGCCGGTCGTGGTTTCCGGATTGCCGAACATCACGCCGATCTTTTCGCGGATCTGGTTGATGAAGATGAGGCAGGTGCGCGACTTGGCGACGATGCCGGTCAGCTTGCGCAGCGCCTGCGACATCAGCCGCGCCTGCAGGCCCACATGGCTGTCGCCCATCTCGCCATCGAGTTCGGCCTTGGGCACCAGCGCGGCGACCGAGTCCACTACCAGCACGTCGATTGCGCCCGAGCGCACCAGCGCCTCCGCGATCTCCAGCGCCTGTTCGCCGTAATCAGGCTGCGAGACCAGTAAATTATCCACATCGACGCCCAGCTTCGCGGCGTAGATGGGATCCAGCGCATGCTCGGCATCCACGAACGCCGCCATGCCGCCCTGCTGCTGCGCCTGCGCGATCACCTGCAACGCAATCGTGGTCTTGCCCGAAGATTCCGGCCCGAAGACCTCCACCACCCGCCCGCGCGGGAAGCCGCCCACGCCGAGCGCGGCGTCGAAAGAAATCGCTCCGGTGGAGATCACGGAGATGGGGACAACCGCACCCTTGCTCCCCAGCTTCATGATGGAGCCTTTGCCGAACTGTTTTTCAATTTGCGACAGCGCCAGGTCGATTGCCCGGCCCTTTTCCGTCTTCTCGTCTGCCATAAGTGCCGCTCCTTGCGCTGCTCCGTCCCGGCAAGCTCGTCCGGGAGGGGCAGGCCGATATGATTGCGATTAGGTCAGTGAGGCCGGCGCCGCGCAATGGGCGATTCGCGTGGAAACCGCTTGAATACTGACGGCCTATTATACATATTGCTACAGGATAAAAGCGAAGAAATAGCGAACCACGGCGAAACGAAAGTATTACTACCTTGGTGTCTCACATTGCCTTGTGATGGGTGCCACAGAAGGCGAGTTCGCTCGGCGTCTGGCGCAGCGTGCCAGGAGAGCCCGCACGGGTAGTTCCTGTCGTAACATTAGCTGCTCTATAAACATTTTTGAATGGCGAACTTCGTTTTCCAGTGTTCATTTGTCTCCCGGCAGCGTGTACTCGAAATCGTACGAGTGCTTGCCGTCGGCGATCGTAATGGTGAGCTTGCCGGTGAGGCCGACAAGTTCATCGGTGCCGGAATCCGGGACGACAGCGATGAGCAGCTGCGGGGTGCCGCGCGTCATGGTGCCGCTGTGCTGGAGGACGAAGCTCCCCTTGCGGCCGTTCAGTGTGCCGGTGAACTGCTCAAGGGCGACATAGCCGCCGGAGGAGCCTTTCGCACCGCTGCCCGCCGTTAGCATCTCGCCCTTGCTGGTGCCCTCGATACCGCCATGAAAGGTTTTTTCGATGGACATTCTTCCGATGACGCCCTGCGGCAAGTCGGCGGACGCCTGCGGCCAGAGCTTCACTTCGAAGGTCCCGGTTGCGTGATGCACGACTGCCTCCGTGGTGGCTGATTTCTGCTGATTTTGCGCCCGCACGAACCCCGAGCTAAGCGCAGCCAGAAGGATGAGAGTTGCAAAACGCGATCTTCTGTTCATAGCGAATCCTTGTGGAGCACCTTTACCGCTTCAGCAAATCTACGGGCTCGCGGACATCGGTCACGCGGAAATACTTCGCCAACGCGGGATAGCGTTGCGCCACGGCTTCGTACATTGCGTACGCCACGTTGCGATAGGAGAAGTGGCCGGCCGCACCGGTGCGCAGCTCACCGATATAGATCGCTTCCGCCAGGTCCATCTTGAACAGCGTTCTCTTGCGGAAGGCCAGTGGGATCAAATATTGCGAACGCGCTTGCGCCTCACCGCCGCCGTGGCCGTCAAAGTCAATCGCAGTATCGGCATCGGCAATTTCCGCGGCCGCGGTAAGCTGCGCGGTGGCGGCCAGCAGCGCCGCGCTCTCGTTTCCGGCAAGCTGCGCGGCAGCATCGCGCGCGCGTTGCATCGCCGATTCGTAACGCGGGACTAATCCTGCCAATCCAATCTCGACCGGCTCGTCGTATCCGTGCGCCGTGGTGTACTCCTGCACAATCTGCACGCAGCGGCGATGGCGATGCATGTCGCGGAAGCTGCCAATGTCCATCAGGATGTCGAAGCGGAAGCGCTGCCCGACGCAATACGCGCGCGCGACCTCGTCGTGACGCCCGCGATGACGCAAACCCATGTCGATGATCTCCCGCCGCTGCGACTCCGGCAGAGCCTTGGCTACATCGCGAATCTGGCGGTAGGGATGGTGCGAGTACTGATAGAGCAGCGTGGCCGCCAGTTCGATCTCCAGCGGATCGTCTTCGAGCAAGACAACGCTGGGCACATCCGCGATGGCAACGCCCGTCAGCAATTCGGCCGCAGCGGCGGTCAGTTCGCGCCGGCTCTCGATTTCATAGGTGTTGCGCTCGGCATATTTCATCAGCGTGGGCGCAACTCGCACCTCGCGGAGGAGGTATTTCTCGGCTTCATCGATTGCCTGCGGAGCTTCGTGCTCGATGTACTCCAGCAGCTCCTGCATCTTCGCGCCGCTCACGTTGTACGCCGGCTCCTGGGCCGCGCGCTTCAGCAGTTCGCCCAGACGTCGCACCTCCGCGTGCGTGTGCGACAGCAAGCGCGAGACCTGGTTTTCCAGGGTTCGCGCGCTGACGATCTGGCCGAGCGAAGTGTTCGTCGCCAGCGGCAGCAGGTAACGCGAGATATCGAAGGCCCGCGCGCGCAACGTGCGTTCGTAGGCTTCCTGCTTCATCTCGGTAGGTTTGGGCGTGCGCTCGCGCAGGAACTGAAACATCCCCTCGGACAAGTAGCGGTACTCGGCGAAGAGGTGATCGATGGTTTCGCGATACAGCGTGCGGGCATGGTCATCGTTGCCGAAATTCGGAACGTAGTAGCCGCTCTTCTGGAAGTCCTGATAACGGGTGGAGCGCTCCTGTCCATCCCAGCGTGGCTCGTCCACGACGACCGTGGCTGCCAGGATCGACAGCCGTTCGATGGCGAAGGCGATATGCGCCAAATCCGCGATGCTGCGATGGCCGTACTGAAAATAGAACGTGTTGAGGAATTTCTCGGCTTTCTGTTCGTTGATCTCGGCCAGCGATTCGCGCAAGGAGAGCGCGGACCGCGAATATTTGGCCATGCCGTAGGCCTGTACCTCGGGATCGGCGCCATGCACAGCGTAAACGTCGGTGCTGGGCTCGTTCCCGGAGTGGGCTTTGTTCTCCGGACCGGGTTTATGCTCATCTGACATTGCGGTGAATCATATGCGGTAGAGTTGCAAGCAACAACCGCCGTGCCTGTGGGAATCGCGGAAAATTGTTGGCTACTGGAATGCCATCCCCCAAACGGCAGGTCCTTCGACTTCGCGCCCGCCCGATCCGGAAAGGAGCGGGTCGGGTAGACTCGCGGGCGCTGCGCTCAGGATGACGCCCAGGAAGAAAGTGTAATGAAAGGATCCCGCCCCCAACCCGACCTCGCCGACGGCACCCGCACGCAGTGGGTGGGGGCTGACTCCATTCTCTTTGCCACGGCCCATCGTCCCTGGCCCGCGCCAATGGCGCCGTGGATCATGACCCAGCGCTGGAATGATCTGCTTTTCCTGCACTATTCGCTTGCGCCTGAGATGGTACGCGCGA
>Ga0335073_10010615_pt1 | contig 12954 bp, 13 predicted proteins | sample Lox_Sample_22_FD_207093 | JGI IMG/M metagenome (GOLD analysis project Ga0335073, IMG submission 207093) | Soil microbial communities from Loxahatchee National Wildlife Refuge, Florida, United States - Lox_Sample_2.2 | ecosystem: Environmental > Terrestrial > Soil > Wetlands | place: USA...
CGTCTCGAGCGGGCCGACGCCTGACCGCCGCAGCGCCTCCGCCGCCTGCTGCGCTCGCCCGAGCGCACGGTAGGCACGGGCGAGGCCCTGGTGCGCGGCGCGGAGCAGCAAGACAGGGAACTGGTCGCGCGCCGCGAGCACGAACTCGAGGTCGGCGATCGCCTGGTCTGCCCGCGCGGCATCCGCAGCAGCAAGCTCCGTCCCGGATGGGTTTTCGCCGGGGAGCAGCTCCGCCAGAGCAAGGCCGCGGAAGTACTGCGGCAGCCCGGGCTCGATCATCGCGGCTTTGTCGAGCTTCGTTACCGCGGTGGCCACGTCATGGCCGGCGCGGATCTGAAAGAAGCCGGCTACGGCCTGCGCCGTGACATCCGCGGGCTTCCGCGCGGACAGATCGCTGAAGTAGCTGCTTCCGTCTTCGTCAGCGCGTGCCGCCACCAGCGAGAGGGCCAGGGTCACCACCGTGCTCCGGTCTGCCCCGGGCCACCCGGCCGCCTCCTTCAGTGATCCGACCAACCGATTGCTCGAAATTGGCATGCGCGCGTGTGCGGCCGACGCGAGGAGCTCGCCGACTGAGCCATGGCGGGTCGCGTTCTGATAGTCGGTCGAAGTCATGGTCTGCCTCTCCTTTGGGGGTGCGGGCCAGACTGTCGCGCCGCTAGGGCGCGATTCGCATCGGAGTTGCCCTAGCCAGCGGCGAACCCCTTGATCGGGCACGCGAGGACTAGGGGGGCTCGGATGCGCCGGCTCCCTAACCGAGCCAACCTCTGAGTGCATCAACTCCAAGCGGATCAGGAGCCGCGCGACGAACGAAGGAACGCAAATGGCAACGATCACCCAGAACAACTTTGAAGGACAACGGGCGCTGGTGACAGGTGCGACCTCGGGAATCGGTCGCGCGGTTGCGCTCCAGCTGGCCAGGGGCTGGGCAGAGGTCCTGGTTCACGGCCGCGACGCCGGTCGCGGCGCCGAGGCGGTCCAGGAGATCACGGACGCCGGCGGCAAGGCCAGCTTCGTCGCCGCCGATCTCGCCGACCCAGCCCAGGTGCAGCGCTTGGCACGTGAAGGCGGCGACATCGACATCCTGGTCAACAACGCCGGGATCGCACGCTGGCCCCGACAGCAGCGCTCGACCCGGCTGAGTTCGACAAGATGCCCGCCAGCAACGTCCGTGCGCCGTTCTTCCTCGTGGCGGCGCTCGCTCCCGGAATGGCGGCGAGGGGGCACGGCAGCATCGTGAGCGTCAGCAGCGTGGCCGGCGGCGTCGGCCTCGTGGGGGGCGCGGCCTACGGCGCGACCAAAGCGTCGCTTGAGGCGATGACTCGTGCGTGGGCCGCCGAGTACAGCGCGAGTGATGTGCGCGTCAACGCGATCGCCCCCGGGACCCGTCTACACGTCGACGCCGTCGGGCCCGGAGTTCATCAGGGCGCTCGGCGAGACCACACCGATGCACCACGCCTCCCAGCCGCAATGGTGACCCGGAGTGGCGGATCTGGCCCAATCACGGACGCGCGGGCAGCTGGGCGCGGGAGATCGTCCGCGAGCTCGCGCCCGGGCCAGACGACGTCGTCTTGCGCAAACTTCGCTACGACGCGTTCTACCGAACGCCGCTCGATCACCTGCTGCGCTGCTGGGGCGTCGACACGCTTGTGATCTGCGGCACCGTGCTGACGTCGACAGTCGCGGCGCTCGTAGCCGGGTCTTCGCCTCGGGAGATGTCGGTGGCGGGCTGGATGTGGCCATCGCGGCGCGCGATCCAGAGGCTCAGGTGATCGCAAGCGCCTCGACTTCAAGTAGCGCGCCGGGAACCCACAAGCGCGACACCTCGACAGTGGTGATGGTCGGCGGGGTCGCGGTGAAGCGCGCCGCTCGTACCTTGCCGTAGTCGGGAAGCTGGCTCATGTCGATGAGGTATGTGCGGAGATTGACCACATCGGCGAGGGTGGCGCCATGGGCGGCCAGGATGGCGGTGATGTTGTCCATGATGAAGTCCGCCTGGGTCGTCATGTCCTCGCCGACGATTTCGCGGTCCGCGTCGATGGCGACTTGTCCGGAGAGTTGCAGGATGGTCTTGCCGCCGAGCTCGACGCGCGCCACCTGGGAGTACTGGCCAGCCGGGGCGGGAACGGTCGCGGGGTCATCGAAGGTGATCATTGTGTGCCTTTCCTGTTGAAGTGTGCAATTCTCGGCAAAGCTTGATCCGAGTCACGAATGCGCCGGCCTCGCCGGTAAGGCCGCGCGCTCATCTGTGCGAGCCTGTGTTGAGTCACTGGCTGGTGTCTCACAAGTACGACTGATCTGTTTCTGAGAGCATCGTTCCGTGCCTAGTTGGGCGCTGAGGCTGAGGCCAGCCGGGGGTAGCAGTCAGTGAGAAGCCGCCGCCGCGACGCCGCTTTCGAGCAGCTGTTTGAACTTCTCGTGGTCGACCGCCACCTGCTTGGCAGCCTGCCGGCGCGCCAGGGGTGCAAGCAGCTTGCCGATGCCGTGACCCTCGAGGTCGAGCTCTGAGGTCATGCGTGACCTCGAGTCGCCCGTCGGATCGACCGTGTATGTGCCGACCGGACGAATCAGGCCGGCGGTGCCGCGAAACGAGACCTTGCGCGGGGGGTCGTGCTCTGTGATCTCGTATGGGAAGTCTCGCGTCCCTCCGGGAACGTTGCGCCGCTCTACGACTCGCGTACCGACGCGCACAGGCCCGTCAGTCTCGACAGTTGTGCTGACGAGCGAGCCTTGCCACTGGTTGTGTCGGTCAACTTGATCGAGGTAGGCGAACACGTCCTCGGCTGGGCGGTTGATCTCGATGCTGTGTTTGATCATGGTTTCGATCCTCTCCTCGTCCCCGGCCGGCCAGGCTGGGGGGTCGATGCCGGCCGGGGAGGTGGCGTCGGGTTCAGTTGACCGCGTCGACGGCGAGTGCAGATGCGGCCGCGGCTTCGGTGAGGTTCACGACGTCGGCTGGGTGGGAGACCATCGCCAAGTGGCCCGCGGGGACCTCGATCGTGGTTGCACCCATGCGTTTGGCGAACATGCGCTCGGCGTCAGCTGGGAGCGCCTGATCATCTTGGGCGACCAGGTACCAGGAGGGCAGCGATTTCCATGCCGGGACACTCATCACGTTGTCGAAGGCGCTCGTGGACAGTGGTTGCTGCACGGCGTACAACATCTTTGCCTTGACCGGGTCCACGCCTCCCGCGAAGTGGTTGACGAAGTCGGCCTCGGTCAACCAGACAAAGCCCTGCTCATCGACGAACTGGTGCGCCAGCGCCGGGGTTGGAGGTCCCTGCGCCAGCAGGCCACCAAGCGTTTCCCCTTCGTCGATCCCGAACGCCGCGATGTAGACAAGACCGACCACGTTCGGTGCGTCTGCGCCGAGCGCTGTCATGATCTGACCACCGTAGGAATGACCGACGATGACGGTCGGACCGTTCTGGAGCGCGAGCACATCGCGGAGTCTGGCGACATCATATGCCAGCGCCGTCAGGGGAAACTGGGGTGCCGTGACGTGGTAGCCGTCGATCTGCAGGCGCTCGATAACCGAGCTCCAACTGGAACCGTCCGCCCAGGCACCGTGAACAAGGACGATGTTCGGCCGAGCGCGCGTTTCATTTTGATTCATTGACATCAGGTGCTCCTTTCTAGGGGCGGTTACTTCGGTTTGCATTGGTCCTCCGGGGCCTGCCGGCCCGCGCTTTCGTCGCTCCGAGACCACGCTCCGACGCGCACCGGTCTTAGCTCGTTGCCTTTGCCGCGGCGATGATCACGTTCGCGACCACTCCGGGAGCGGCCACCATCGAGAGGTGCCCGGCCCTGACCCTGGTGACGTGCGCGTGAATCCGCCGAGCCATGAACAGCTGGATGGCGGGCGGAATCGCTTTGTCGATCGTCCCCAGCACGTACCAGCTCGGGATCGTCTTCCACGCGGGCGTTCCGGAAGGCGCTGTTACCGCGCTGTAGGTGACGGGCGACTGCGTCGCCGCCAGGACGGCACCCTCTCTTGCTGGGAGCCCGTTCGCGAACGCCTGCGCGAACACCGCGGGTTTGACGTAGAGCATGGCGTCGCCCTTCTTGGCGCCGGGGAACGGCGCGAAGTTAAAGACCTTCGTCGGGCCCGCTCCCAACGCCGACCCAGGCTTTGACAGATCGAGCCCCAGCACGGTTTCGCCCTTGGCCGGCGCGAACGCGTCGACGTATACCAGCGCCTTGACGTTGCGATTGCCTGCCGCGGCGTTCGTGATCACGGCTCCGCCGTAGGAATGACCGACCAGGACGATCGGCCCGCTGATCGTCTTCAGGAAGTCGGCGATCGTCCGCGCGTCGCCGTTCAGACTCTGCAGCGGGTTGGGCGGAGCATCGACCGTGTACCCCTCCGTCTGGAGGCGTTCGATCACCCCGCTCCAGCTAGCGTTGTTTGCCCACGCTCCATTCACTAGAACTACCGTCGGTTTCGCCGAAGTGACAGTTCCGGTTCGCGACTTCGCCTGGGACTGCGATGTGGTTAGGGTGATAGTGAGGGCGGCGATCAGCGCGAGCCCGGCCGTCAGCAGCGAGAAATACGTCACCCGTCGTTCTGCGAGTCGATGCATGATGATGCTCCTATCGGTGAGATGTGAGGGGTCGATCGCCGACGTCGCGACCGGTGAAAGAACTTGCTTAAGAGCGTTGCGCGGCTAGGGAGCCGTTCGCGTCGGGATCTCCCTAGATTTGGGGCTCGCGCGCTGGTCTGCATAGCGGACGGACGCAGCCGCCGCGTCGCAGCATGGAGCGCTGCGGCGTTAGCGTGCCGGGGCCGCGGCCCTCCGGCATCATTGCCACTGACTGCCGGTTAACGTCGATAGGGTGGCCGTGGTGGCGGTCGGCGGCAGGTGAGCCGCGGGTAGGTGCTAGCCGTACCTATCCGGGGTTGCCTGGAGCGCCCCGCGAGCACCGTGATCGTGGAGGCCGCGGGGGGTCCGGCCTAGTAGGTAGAGGCGTGAGATTGACCGGAACATCTCAGCCGTCTGGCCCGCGGAGCACTACTACGGGGCAGTGTGCATGGGTAACGCAGTACTGGCTGACCGAGCCGATGAGCATGCCGACGAATGCGCCACGGCCTCGGCTGCCGATGACCAGGAGCGCCGCGTCCTTCGACCTGTTGACAAGCCTGGTGGCGGGCTCTCCCTCCTCGACGACGCGGATCACTTGGACGGCAGGTGCGCCTGAGAGAGCTGCCTCGATCGCGCGATCAAGAGCGCCACGAGACTCCGCCTCGAAGTCCTGGGGGCCAGCCAGAACAACCCCAGCGGGGTACTGCCAGACCATCACTGCTTCGATCACCAAGCCGGTCAGCTGTGCTTGTTGTATGGCCCACCGGAAGGCGTCTGTCGACGACGCTGAACCATCGATGCCAACAACGATCTTTTGCGGTCGGCTCGCGTCGGTCATTCGTTCTTGATTCCTTACGCTGGGTGGACTGCTAGCCGCTGCAGTCGGACGAGTTGGTGATCGGCTTATCCATTTTCAGGACCGGTGAAGGATTTCCGGCCGCGGCGGGTCCCCGCAGCACTAGACTGACCAAGGCCACCGCGGCGAGAACGGCGACGGCTGCGCAGTAAGCAAGCCCGGTTCCATGAAGGCCATAGCGCGATGTCGCAAGGCCCGCGATCACAACCGGGACGCTGAAGGCTGTGTAGGCCGCGATGAAGATTGCGGAGATTAGGCTCGCCCGCTGGCCGGGAGTAGCTAGCGCGCTCAGGACGCGAAAGGAACCGAGGAATGCTGTGCCAACGCCGATCCCGGCTAGCGCGATGCCGGCGAGAAAAACGCCAGCCGATGTCAGCGCGACCGCGACAAACGTAACCGCGGCACCGGCGATCAGGGCAACGCAGCCGGTCATCATCGTGGCCGGTGCCGACCACGTGCGAACGACAACCGTGGCGCTGCCCGAAAGGCCGGTCAGGAGGAAAATGACCAGACCGCCCCAAAGCAAGTTTCGTGAACGGAACACCTCGCCGGCGAGCGAGGGCCCGAGTGAGAGATAGAAGCCGTTTACGGCCCACGCCGCGCCGAAGATTGGGGCGGTCCTCACGAATGTAGAGCGGGCCTGGCGCGGGATGCCGACACTCGGCCGCAGTGACGGCAGGACGTTCGGGTGCGCGGCGGATGTTTCGGGAACCGTCAGGATCGCGAGCGCGGCCGTGAACGATGTGCCGAGCAGCAACCACCAGACGAGATGCGTCGGGGCCGGCGCGTATTGCACCAACGCGCCTGCCCCGAGCCCGCCGACGGCCAAGCCCCACAACGCGCCGGCGTTTGTGAAAACGGGAGCGAGACCGCTGCCCTCCGGTTGCAGGTCGATCAGCGCCGCCCCGATCGCGCTCGTTGCCAGGCCAACGGCGATCCCCTGTACCGCCCGCGCCGCGAACAGCTGTGCGACTCCGTGCGCCGTCAGGAACAGAGCACAGGCGACGGTGTTCACGAACAGCGCCAGGCTGATTACTCGCCGGCGCCCGAGATGGTCTGACACCGATCCGAAGATCAGCAGGGTCACGAGGAGAAAGAGCGCGTAGATGGCGAAGACTGCTGTCAGCACCGTCGCCGAGAACTTCCATTCCGCTTGGTAGACGCCGTACAACGGTGACGGCGCAGCGGTACTTACGAACACAAGGAAGAACACAACTGTTGCCAGCCAAAACCCAGCCGTGCGCGAGAGTGTCACTCGTCGGAGGCGGTCCCCGGAGGACCGACGCCTTGGGTGAGGTCGTGCCACCTAAAGCTCCCGTCGGCTATCGCAGTCCGACCGGACAGAGCTGAGCGCCGGTCAGCTGCGCGTAAACCGTGAAGCCGAACGGATCCAACAACTGGCCCTTCTCCAAGAGCCCGTCTAGAGCCGCGTGCTCGAGCTCAGCATTCGGTTCGGCCAGGTCGTGGAAGTAGTTGCTTCCCTCCGCTTCGGCGCGCGCCGCTACCAGCGAGAGGACCAGGGTCACCACAGTGTTGCGGTCTGCTCTCGGCCACCTGGCCGCCCCTTCAGCGATCTTGGCTTGGGAGCAGGGCCAGCAAAGCGCGGCGCGACCGGCTCGTCGACTTCGCCTCGGCGGGGCACATTCTGGTAGTTGGTCGAAGTCATGCTCTGCCTTTCGTCGGCCGGTCCTCGAGCACGAGCGTTGCGCCGTTAGGGTCGCGTTCGCATCGGGGGCGGCCTAGTTGCCGATGCGCGGCGACTCGTGCAGGGTTCGCGCTCACTACGCCGTCGCGCGGCCGGCGCACCAGCAGGGCCCCCGGATCCCTGCTCGGCTTTGAGGTGTTCGACAAAGGCATCGATGAATGCCTTACGAGCAGCGTTCCCAGATCGTCGGCGCCGACCTGTCCAGCAAGTTGCGACGGGTCGATCAGTGACCAGGCCGAACCGGCTCGCGGGTTCATCGTGACCGGTTTCCGGACCCCGCGAAGGGATCACCTCCGAGACGCGTGGTCGCGTTCGCCTCGGGCCGGCACGGCTCCTTGGGCGCGTGGCGGATCGCGGGCGGCCCGGGCAGTGAGTCTAGGCCAGCCGCAGCTCGGACGGCAACTCGTCCGGCCCGGGCGCGACGAACCACGACACTGCCGGCGGCGGTGGCCGCCAACACTGCGACGACGGAGCAGTAGGCAAGCGCGATCGCATGCAAGCCGTAGCGCGAGGTCGCGACCCCGGCGATCACGGCCGGCACGCTGAACGCCAGAAAGCCAACGGTGAAGACAGCGGCGATCAGACCGGCGCGGTCCTCGGGACGCGCCAGCGTGACGATCGCGCCGTACGAGCCCATGAAGGCCGGTCCCCACCCGAGCCCCGCCACGCCCGAGCCGGCGAGCAACAATGCCGGCGCCCTCATCGCGATCCCGGCGAAAGTGATCAGCGCGCCGGCGAACAACACCACGCACCCGCCCAGCATCACCTTGGACGGCGCCGAGTTGCGAACCACGAGCGTGATGGGGACTCCGACGCCGAACAGCAACGCGATCACAAACCCACCCCACAGGAGGTTCTGAGATCCGAGCAGCTGCGCCGCCAGGGACGGTCCCAGCGACAGATAGAAGCCGCCCAGCGCCCAAACGCCGATCAGGCAGGGCAATGCGGCAGCGAAAGCGCCCCTCGCCTCCCGTGGAACGCGCAGGCGCGGACGGAACGACGGGCGCGTTCGGGAGGGCACCGCTCGGGGCTCCGGGATGGCCAGCACCGCCACGAGCGCGGTGAGGCCCGCGGCCAACAGCAACCACCAGACGAGATGGGTTCGCGCCGGCCCGTACTGGACCAGCACACTGGTCCCGAGCCCCCCGAGCGCGAGGCCGAGCGGATTGGCCGCGGTGGACACCGGCGCTGCGAGCCCACTTCCCTCCGGTTGCAGCTCGAGCATCGCCGCCCCAAGCGCACCTGTCGCTAGGCCAACAGCAACACCCTGCAGCGCCCTCGCAACGAACAGCGCCGCTACGCCTCCGGCCGCCAAGAACACGCCGCACGCCATCCCATACGCCGCCAGTCCAACGACGATCGTCAGCCGGCGACCAAAATAGTCCGACACCGATCCGAACATCAGGAGCGTGACCAGCAGTACGAGTGCGTACACGGCGAACACCGCCGTCAGGGTGGTCACCGAGAAGCGCCACTCGGCCTGGTAGACGCGGTATAGCGGCGCTGGGGCGGCCGCCGCGACGAACAACAAACAGAACGTGGCTGCGAGCAGCCAGAAGGATGCCCTTCTCGGCAACGTCCGGCGATAAAAGCGGCTGCCGCGCGCTGCGGCTGACTCGCGCAGCACCGGGCTGTCCGATGACAGGCTCATCCCCGAGGCTTTCGAATCGAGAGGCGTAGGAGTACTGGCCTTGAACACGCCGTCGCCAACGGTGATCTCGCCGGACCGGCTGCGAACGTCCCCTGCCACTCTGCGCTGCCGTCTCGAACCGTCATGTCGGTCTCTTCACCTCAAACTCAGTTGAACCACTGAGCAGCGTTGCTTCGGCTTCGCGCCCGGTCCTCGAGCTTGGCAGTGCCCAGTCAGGAGGCCACCAACCCCCCGTTTGCGGATCCTGTCGGCTGACCGGCCGGGGCGGGAAGCTGCCCGGCGCTTTTGCCCTCGCGTTCCAGGAAGCTTCCGAGCTCTGCGATCGTGCTCATCAGCGGGGCGGGGAAGACGACGGTGGAGTTCTTGTCGACTGCCACCTCGACGAGGGTCTGGAGATTGCGGAGCTGGAGCGCGATCGGGTGGGCCATCATGACGTCCGAGGCGTTCGCCAGCTCGCCGGCCGCGAGCGCTTCGCCCTCTGCGGCGATGATCTTCGCGCGCTTCTCGCGCTCGGCCTCGGCCTGCCGGGCCATCGCGCGCTGCATGGTGTCGGGTAGTTGGATGTCCCTCAGCTCGACCACGGTGACCTTGATTCCCCACTCCTCCGTCTGTACATCAAGGATCTCGCGGATGTTCTGATTGATCGCGTCGGTATCGGACAGCAGTTCATCGAGCGTGTGACGCCCCACCACGGCACGAAGGGTGGTCTGGGCGATCTGGCCGATCGCCGCTCCGACATTCTCGATCGCGACCACCGACCGGACGGGGTCCTCGACCCGGTAGTAGGCCACCGCAGACACGTCGATGCTCACGTTGTCCTTGGTGATGATCCCTTGGGACTGGATCGGCAGCGTGACGATCCGCAAAGACACGCGATTGATGCGCTGGACGAACGGCACGATGAAGATCAGGCCGGGTCCGCGCGCCTCGCCAGTGATCTTCCCGAGCTTGAACACCACGGCCCGCTCGTACTGCTTGATGACGTAGAAAAAGACCACGATCTCGCCTTTCTGGCCGGGTCGTGGCCGCCGACTACAACCCGAACGCCTGCTGACTGTCGGAGAAGCACGTTGCGGCGGCAGCTTTGTAACCGGAGTGTCAGCGAACTAGGGTGGTGTTCGCATCCGGGGCGCCCTAGCCCTTCGCCGATGTGGGGCGACGGCGAGTCCTCGGGTGAAGACTTGCCACTAACGGCCAAACGCCTCCTTCGCCCGCGGGCATCGCTCGCGACGGAATCAGTTTGCGGGGCTCGAGTTCACTGCCCGCTCCCGCGCACACGGGCACCGGCGAAGTGTCGGACGGTCGGGGAGTATCTGATTGGCGGCACGTCTAGTCAGCCGGCGCGTCGACGCCTGCCACAAAGATCATCCGGCGTTTGACGGCGGCGGTACGAAACGCGAACGCCTCGGCATATTCGGGGGACGCGTACCAGTCCTTGAGTGCCTTCATGCTGGGAAATTCCGCCACGATCACGGTCTGCGACGGCGGCTCTTCCACCGGCCAGTCGGCTTCGATCACTTCGGCGCGAGCCCCCCTGACGAGGTAGCGGCCGCCGAACTGGGCGATCGCAGGCGCGGCGCGCCTGCCGTAGTTCTCCCAGGCTTGAGGGTCAAGGACCTCGACTTGTGAGATCAGGTATGCGCTCATGGCACGTCCTTTCGTTGCCTGTCGGGGGCGCTCGACTCGGCCTACCGAGTCACCCCGAAGGAAGCGTCCGACGCCGTAACGGGACGTTGCAGTTCGACGTCCCGTCACAGCGACCGGGCGCGGGTTCTACGCAGCCGCGGCAAGCTCTGACTAGCGCCGCTCGTCGGTGGTCTCGAGCGAGTCCGTGACGCATTCGCTCGCCAGCCATCAGCGGTGACCCGACGACGGCGAGCGCCGCTCCCAGCAGGAGGGGGCACGGTCACCACCATGCTCCTTGCGTTGGGCCCAGGGCCGTCAGAGCACGCCGCAAGCAGTTTGTCGACTGCGGCTTGGTGATCCGGCTCTTGGTAGTCGGTCGAAGTCATGGTCTGCCTTTCCTTTGCGGAGCGGACCAGACTGTCGCGCCCCTAGGGCGACATTCGCGTCGGGGTCGCCCTAGTGAGCACCTCGCCTGCGACGCCCGAAATGTGTCTCGCGGGTCGACGACGATCGCGGACTGTGTGGTGGCGGCGAAGCGCTCGCTGTGTTCGGGTTCGTTTCAGGGGTCCAGCGGCTCAGTCGAGCACTAGCATCTTCGTTGCTCTGGGCGCCGCCTCAGACGATGTGCGTGACCACCGCGGCGTGTGCTGGTCACGCCTCGCCCCGCTCGACGTGGTCCTGAAGAACTGGCCACGGTACGAGTAGATCCCTTAAAGCGGCGCTTCCGAGGACACCCACACAGACGATGTCCGCCACGGTGAACTGATCGCCCGACAGCCACGTCTTCCGTCGAGCGTGGCGGCGATCGCCTCAGCAGCCACGCCGAACCGCCCGGCCGCTGGGCTTTCGTTCGCGTCATCGTGCATGTCCCCGATCCATCGATACAGCGGGGCCTCGAGCTCGGTCATGCCGAACATCGCCCACTGGTACACCAGGGCTCTCGCTGATGATCCCAGGGGCGGAAGCAGGCCCTGACTTGGGGTACAAGTCCTCCCGAGCTGAAAAGAGATCGCCGAAGACTCGAACATCATCGTGCCGTCATCGAGTACGAAAGCCGGAAGGCGTTCGAGCGGATGCCGGGCTCGATGCCCCCGTGATCGCCGCTCATCCGAGGGCACCAGCGTCGACTCGAACGGAACTCCAATCTCGTTCAGCGCCACAACACCGCCTTGGACCGCGTGCGTGGCGTGAAGAACAGGCGCGCCATGAAATCAGACCCGGGACGTCTACGTGAACTCGGGTTCGGCCGCCAGGGAACTGGATACGAGGGTCACGAACAGCGCTGATACTGAAAGAGGGACCCATGACCGGAATCTGGGTAGACGCTCAGCGGAGCCTGCGGGATCCGCTGAGCGACGGTGAAGCAATTGATTCTGGGAAGCATGCTGTCGTGACTGCGGTTGACCACCAGCTTGGGTTGCCTGATCTCCTTCAAGCTCCCCGAACCGCTTCCCGTGAGGTGGCTCCGCTCCGCGAGCGCGGTTCGCTGGGCTTGGGCGTGTGCGCCGAAAGTCGGGGGGTCGACGTCGACGCTTCGCTCGTGTCGCCACCGTCTGAGGGAGAGTCCGTGGCTACGCTCACGTCTTGTCCGTCAGCGGATGACCCGGACGGGCGAGCCGGCGATGAACCCGGCGATATCCTCGACGGCGTCCCGGTAGAAGACCGAGTAGAGCTGCTGACTCACGTAGCCGATGTGCGGAGTCAGAAGGGTGTTGTCGAGAGACCGCAGAGGGTGATCGGCAGGCAGCGGCTCTGTCTCGTATACATCTATGGCCGCGCACGAGATCGCGTGCCGGCGGAGTGCGTCGACGAGGGCGCCTTCATCCACGATCGGACCGCGAGACGTGTTGACCAGGATCGAGGTCGGTTTCATCATCGCGAGCTCGGAAGCTCCGACGATGCCTCGGCTCCGCTCGCTGAGCACCACGTGGATCGACAATACGTCCGCTTCGGCGAAGAGCCGTTCCCTCGAGACGGCGGTCACCTCGTGCTCGGCGGCGCGCTCGCCCGTCAGGTTCTCGCTCCAGGCGATGACCCGCATACCGAACGCGTGCGCGATCGCGGCGACCTGCCCGCCAACGTTTCCGAGACCGAGCAGGCCCAACGTCAGGCCGTGAACACTCGTCCCTAGACCGATCTGCCAGCCGCCGGTTCGCATCGATTGGACCTGCTGCGGCAGCCTCCTAGCGGCGGCGAGGATCAGCGCCCAGGTGAGCTCAGCTGTCGGGTAGGAGAAGTAGCCGGTGCCACTGACCACTACGCCGAGCCCTCGCGCTGCGGCAACATCGATCGCCGAGTTCACAGGACCGGTGCTGACGAGCAGCTTCAGACTCCGCAGACGCGACAACACTTCGGCGGGAAAGGGTGTCCGCTCTCGCATAGCGACTAAGACGTCGAAGTCCGCCAGCCGGTTGACGACCTCGTCCTCGTCACTGAACGGAGTAGTGAACACCTCGATGTCGGCGTCGAGGGAACTCCAGTCAGCGAGGCTCAGAGCAACGTTTTGGTAGTCGTCGAGAATGCCAATCTTCAAGCG
>Ga0335073_10010616_pt1 | contig 12953 bp, 14 predicted proteins | sample Lox_Sample_22_FD_207093 | JGI IMG/M metagenome (GOLD analysis project Ga0335073, IMG submission 207093) | Soil microbial communities from Loxahatchee National Wildlife Refuge, Florida, United States - Lox_Sample_2.2 | ecosystem: Environmental > Terrestrial > Soil > Wetlands | place: USA...
TCACCTCGTCGTGCACGCTCTCCTGGATCAGCAGGCGCGAGCCCGCACAGCACACGTGACCCTGGTTGAAGAAGATCCCGTTGACGATCCCCTCGACGGCCTGGTCGAGCGCGGCGTCCTCGAACACGATGTTCGCGGACTTGCCACCGAGCTCGAGGGTCAGCTTCGTGTCGGTCCCCGCGAGCGTGGCCTGGATGTCGCGGCCGACCGCGGTCGAGCCCGTGAAGGCGATCTTGTTGATGTCTTGAGCGCGTACGAGGGCCGCGCCCGTGCCCCCATTGCCGGTGAGGATGGTGACCACGCCCGGTGGCAGCTCGGCCTCCTGGCAGATCTCGGCGAGCAGCAACGCGGTGAGCGGCGTCGTCTCCGCCGGCTTCAGGATCGCGACGTTTCCGCACGCCAGCGCCGGCGCGAGCTTCCATGCCGCCATCAGCAGCGGGAAGTTCCACGGGACGATCTGCCCGACGACGCCGAGGGGCTCGACCTCGCGCGCGTTGACGCCATAGCGGAGTTTGTCCGCCCACCCGGCGTAGTGGAAGAAGTGCGCGGCGGCAAGGGGGATGTCGACGTCGCGCGACTCTCTGAGCGGCTTGCCACCGTCGAGCGTCTCGACGACCGCGAGCTCGCGCGCGCGCTCCTGGATCAGGCGGGCGATCCGGAACAGGTACTTCGCGCGCTCGAGGGGTTTCAAAGCGGCCCATTTGGGGTGCGCGGCGCGCGCGGACTCCACGGCTGCGGTCACGTCGTCCGGGCCCCCGTATGCAACCTCGGCTATCGGTTCCTCTGTGGCGGGGTTAATCGTCGGAACGTATCGCCCGTCCTTTGGAGCCTTGAATTCACCGTCCATGAACAGGCCGTAGCGCTCCTGGAGGCGGACGTGATCGGCCGATTCCGGGGCCGGAGAGTAGTCCCAGACGATGCTGGTTCGGGTCTCGATGCTCATTCCTTGGAGAAGTCCTCCGAGCGCCCGTAGCGCCCGGTCTCGGTCTTGGCGTACTGCATAAGGAGATCATTGAGCACGGACGATGCGCCGATCCTGATGCGGTCGGGCGTGAGCCACTCGTCCCCCAGCGTTTCCTTGACCAGTACGAGGCGGTGGAGCGCCGCCTTGCTCGTCGACACGCCACCGGCGGCCTTGAAGCCGACGATCCGTCCGGTCCGGTCAGCGTAGTCACGGATCGCCTCGAGCATCACCAGGCAGACGCCCGGGGTGGCGCCGGCCGATGCCTTGCCGGTCGACGTCTTGATGAAGTCCGCGCCGGCCTCCATCGCGAGCATCGAGGCGTGGCGGACGTGGTCGTAGGACCCGAGCTCGGCGGTCTCGAGGATCACCTTTAAATGGGGCCCGCCCACCTCCCCGCTGCCGCAGTGCTCCTTGACCGCGACGATCTCCTGCTGCACGCGGGTGTCGTCGCCGGCGAGAAACGCCTCGCGCGAGATCACCATGTCGATCTCGTCGGCGCCGGCCGCGACCGCGTCGTCGGTGTCCTTGAGCTTGGCCTCGAGGGAAACCTGTCCCGCGGGGAAACCGGTGGCGACGCTCGCGGTCTTCACCCCGGTGCCGGTCAGTGCTTCCTTCGCGGTGGGCACGAGTTGGGGGTACACGCAGATCGCGGCGACGCTCGGGATCTCGGGCATCGTCGGTGCCGGGCACACCCCCTTCGCGCACAGCTGGCGGACCTTGCCGGGTGTGTCGGCGCCCTCGAGCGTGGTCAGATCGACCATGGAGACCGCGAGGCGGATGCCCTGCTGCTTGGCGGTGGTCTTGATCGAGCGCTTGCCGAGCTGGGCGGCGCGCTCCTCGATACCCACCCGGTCGACGTGCGGGAGACGACGGATCACGCCTGCGAGGCTACTACGCTCCTTAGGGTGAAAAGGGTTCTTGTTTTCTGCGGGTCGAGCCCGGGGCGCTCGCCCGAGTACGTGGCCGGGGCCGGCGAGCTCGGTCGGCTGCTCGCCGCGCGTGAGATCGAGATCGTCTACGGCGGCGCGAGCGTCGGGCTGATGGGCGCGCTCGCCGATTCCGCGCTGGCCGACGGCGGCAAGGTGATCGGCGTGATCCCGAGGCGGCTCGTCGAGCGCGAGATCGCGCACCCCGGGCTGACCGAGCTGCGCGTGGTCGAGACCATGCACGAGCGCAAGGCGCTGATGAGCGAGCTCTCGGACGCGGTGATCGCACTGCCTGGCGGCACCGGGACGCTCGACGAGCTGTTCGAGCTGTTCACGTGGAAGCAGCTCGGGCTGCATCGCAAGCCGATGGGCCTGCTCGACATCGCCGGCTACTGGCAGCCGCTGGTGGCGTTCCTGGAGCACGCGGTCGACGAGCGGTTCCTCGCGGCCGCGCACCTCGAGAACCTGCTCGTGTCACACGACGCCGGCGCGCTGCTCGAGCTGCTGGCGTCGCACCAGCACCACACGATCGACAAGTGGCTCGACCGGACCGACGGCGGTCAGGACGTGCCGAACACGCGGTCGCCCGCGTCGCCCAAGCCCGGCCGGATGTAGGCGTTCTCGTCGAGCTCGCGGTCGACCGCCGCCGTCCAGATGCGGACGTCGGGGTGGGCTGTGTGGACCGCCTCGATCCCCTGCGGCGCGGACACGAGGCACACGAGCTCCGGTGCCCTGGCGCCGGCGCGCTTCAGCTTGTTCAGCGCGTGGACCGCGCTGCCGCCGGTGGCCAGCATCGGATCGAGCACGTACACGCGCGAGGTCGGCAGTCGCGGCGGCAACCGCTCGTAGTAGTCGATCGGAACGTGCTCCTCCTCGTCGCGATAGATGCCGACGTGGCCGACGCGGGCGTCGGGGAGCAGCCGCAGGAAGCCCTCGACCATCCCGAGGCCGGCGCGCAGGACGGGCACGACCGCGACCTCGTCGCGGAGGCGGAGGCCGATGGTCTCTTCAAGCGGGGTCTGTATCTCGACCTCCTTGACCGGGAGGCCTCGCGCGACCTCGACGGCCATGATCGCAGCGGCCTCGAACAGGGCCTGTCGGAAATCGCCGTGGCGCGTGCTCCGATCGCGCATCACGGAGAGACGATCGGCGAGCACCGGGTGCTCGACGACGATGAGGGTTTCGGTCACGGCTGCGATGCTATCCGCGCGATGGCACGCGTGAATATCGAATTGAAGGCGCTCGATCGGGACCCGGAGGCGACGCTCGCCCGTTGCGTCGACCTCGGGGCCCACGAGGGCGGCGTGCTGCGTCAGCGCGATGTCTACTTCATGGCCCGGCGGGGACGGCTCAAGCTCCGGGTCGAGGAGGGCGCGTTGGGTGGCGAGCTGATCGCCTACCTGCGGAGCGACGATCCTGAGCCGGCCGAAAGCGGGTACGTATTGGCCCCGACCGCGGCGCCGGAGGAGCTCGCCGAGGCGCTCGAGGCGACGCTGGGGACCGTGGCCGTGGTTTCGAAGCGTCGGCACCTGTTGCTGTGGGAGGGCGTGCGGATCCACCTGGATGAGGTCGACGAGCTTGGTTCGTTCATCGAGCTCGAGGCGGTTCTGCCCGACGCGGGGGACATGGAGTCGGCGCGCGCGAAGGTCGACCGTCTGCGCGACGAGCTCGGGATCGCCGACGACGCGCTCGTGGCGGTCGGGTACGCGGACCTCGTGATGAACGGTCCGCAGGTGCTGCTCCACGCCGCTCACGCCGCCATGGTCAACGCGTACGCGCCCTACTCGGACTTCAAGGTCGGCGCGGCCGTCCGCGCGCGGAGCGGCGCGATCTACGCCGGCGCGAACGTCGAGAACGTGGCCTATCCGCAGGGGCAGTGCGCGGAGGCGTCCGCGCTCGGCGCGCTCGTGGCCGCGGGCGAGTCGGCGATCACCGCCGTCGCGGTCGTGTCCGAGCGGCTCGAGGTGTGTACTCCGTGCGGTGGGTGCCGGCAGCGACTGGCCGAGTTCGGGGGTACTGATGTGCCGGTGTATCTCGGACGCCCCGGATCGGAGCCGCTGACGACTTCGTTGGGCGAGCTGTTGCCGGGCGCATTCGACCGCGAGGCGCTGCGCGGGTGAACCTCCTCGGCCAGCCCCGGGTCGGTGTCGTGCTCGGGTCGGGGCTGGGCGCGGTGGCCGACGCCGTCGAGGACCCGGCCGTGGTGAGCTATGAGGGGCTGCCGGGGTTTCCGCGTCCCGGTGTCTCCGGACATGCGGGGCGAGCCGTAGTCGGTTCTATCGGCGACGTGCCGGTGGCGGTGCTTCAGGGGCGTGCGCACCTGTACGAGGGCGGGTCGTTGGACGGGCTGCGCGCTCCGGTCCGGGCGTTGCGGGCCGCGGGCGCCTCGGTCCTGGTTCTCACGAACGCCGCCGGGTCGCTGCGGCCAGAGGTCGGGCCCGGGTCGCTGATGGCGATCACCGACCACATCAACCTGACCGGCGTGAACCTGCTCGCGGGTCCAAACGACGCCTCGATTGGTCCGCGGTTCCCGTCGCTGCGCGATGCCTACGACCCGGCGCTGCTCGACGCGCTGCGTGCATCGGCTCGCGACCTCGGCGTCGCGCTGTCGGAGGGCGTTTACCTGGCGGTCGGCGGCCCGAGCTTCGAGACGCCGGCCGAGATCCGGGCGTTCCGCGTGATGGGCGCCGACGCGGTGGGGATGTCGACCGTCCAGGAGACGATCCTCGCGCGACACTGCGGGCTTAGAGTGGCAGCGGTGTCCGTGATCACGAACCTCGCCGAGGGCATGACCGACGAGCCGCTCTCGCACGAGCAGACGCTGCGGGCGGCCGAGGCCGGCGCCGGCGACCTGACCCGGCTTCTTCTCGATTTCATTCCACGGCTGGCCGATGCTGACCGCTGAGTTGATCCGCCGCAAGCGCGACGGCTCCGAGTTGTCGGACTCGGAGATCTCGGATTTGGTTGCGGGGATCGCTGACGGGTCGGTGACTGATGCGCAGGTGGGCGCGCTTGCGATGGCGATCGTGTGGCGAGGAATGAGCGCTGCCGAACGCGTGGCGCTGACCGGCGCGATGACGCGCTCCGGGGATGTTCTGGACTGGAGCTCGGCTGGGCTGTCCGGACCCGTCTTGGACAAGCACTCGACGGGGGGCGTCGGCGACAAGGTGAGCCTGCTGCTGGCGCCGATCCTGGCCGCGTGTGGGGCCTACGTGCCGATGATCTCCGGGCGCGGGCTCGGGCACACCGGTGGCACGCTCGACAAGCTCGAGTCGATCCCGGGGTACGACGTCACCCCTTCGAATGAGCGTCTCCGCGAGGTGGTGACCGGCGTGGGCTGCGCGATCGTCGGCCAGACCGCCCGTCTCGCCCCGGCCGACCGCCGGCTGTACACGATCCGCGACGCCACCGGGACGGTCGAGTCGATCCCGCTGATCGTCGGCTCGATCCTGTCGAAGAAGCTCGCGGCCGGCCTCGACGCGCTCGTGATGGACGTCAAGTGCGGGTCGGGCGCTCAGTTCCCCGACCTCGAACGAGCGCGGGAACTGGCGCGGGCGATCGTCGAGGTCGCCGTCGGGAACGGGATGCCGACGGTGGCGCTGTTGACCGACATGAACCAGGTGCTCGGGCGGACCGCCGGCAACGCGGTCGAGGTGCGCGAGTCGATCGACCACCTGACCGGCGCCGCGCGCGACGAGCGGCTGCTCGACGTCACGCTCGCGCTATGCGCCGAGGTGCTCGTGCTCGGCGGGCTGTTTGCCGACGTTGCCGAGGCGCGCGCCGCCGCGGGCCGTGCGCTCGACAGCGGCGCGGCCGCCGAGCGCTTTGCGGCGATGGTCGTCGAGCTTGGTGGCCCCGCTGGGCTGCTCGATGCTCCCTCTCGGTGGTTGCCCGCAGCGCCGGTCGTCGTCCCGATCGAGCCATCCGCTCCCGGAGTCGTTTCGGCGATCGACGTGCGTGCCGTCGGGATCGCGGTCGTCAACCTCGGAGGTGGGCGCGCGCGCGAGGACGACGTCGTCGACCACAGCGTCGGCCTGACCGAGGTCGCCGCGCTCGGCGAGCGGGTCGAGGCGGGCGGCCGGCCGCTGGCGTTCGTGCACGCGCGCGACGACGTCAGCGCGCGGCGAGCGGCGGACGCGGTGCGCGCCGCCTACGTGATCGGCGAGGTGCCCGCTTCGATTCCCGGCCCTGTGATCGAGGCTCAGCGGACCGTGTAGATGCCGGTCGAGACCTCGTGGTAGCCCTTGGCGCCGATCGTCTGCGCCAGGGCGCTCCGTGGGTCTTGATCCTCGGCCAGCCGATCGAGGGCGTAGCGGAAGTCGTACCGCGGTGACCACCCGAGCTCGCGTCGTGCCCGCTCGTTGACGTACACGCGGTCGATCGACGGGAACATGCTCCAACCGCGCGCGGCGTAGATGTCCGCGTAGTCCGGATAGAGCCGCGCGACGACGCTTGGCAGGTCGGTTCGGGCGGCTTGCTGGTCGTTTTGCGTGAACGGGGTCGTGGCACTGATGATGTAGCGGCCAAACCCGATCTCCGGGGCCTTTTCCAGAGCCAGGACGTGGGCGCTCACGACGTCCTCGATCTCGACCCGGCGGTGGAGCAGCTCGTTGACCTTGAGGTTGAGGTTGTCGTAGGTGCTGCGTACGTCTTCGCTGTCGTCGGGCTCGGGGAAGAACCGCGAGGTCCTGAGGATCAGGCACGGCAGACCGTGGTCCCGCGCGATCAGCTCGCACAGGTTCTCGGCGGCGGCCTTGGTCGTGCCGTAGATGTTCCGCGGCACCGCCACGACGTCCTCGGTTATCCACGCGGCGGGCGCTCCCGCCTCCGGCTGCAGCGCACGCCCGAAGGCGCTGGTCGTGCTCGTGAAGATGAACCGGGTGACGCCGGCATCGACCGCTTCCTCGAGCAGGTTCAGCGTGCCCGCGATGTTCGTGGAGACGAAGTCGGTTCTCGTGTGCGATTCGACGTGTGGTTTGTGGAGGGTGGCGGCGTGCAAGACGGCGTCCGTGCCGGCCACTGCTCGGTGCACGACGTTGCGATCTGCGATCGATCCGACGATGTCGGTGTGAGGCGAGTCGAGCACATCGAGCCCGATGACCTCGTGGCCTTCCTCGGGCAAGACGCGCATGAGTGCCTCCCCCAGGTGTCCCGAGCTGCCCGTGACGAGAATCCTCACCCACGGAGACATATCAGAGTCAGCTGATAGACATCCGCGCTCATGCCGCAAATAGCCAAAGCCGAATTGCACGTCCACCTCGAGGGCACCGCTCCACCCGAGCTCGTCAGCCGCATCGCGGCGCGCAACGGTGTCGATCTGCCCGAGCGGCTGCTCGGAACCGACGGGCGCTTCCGCTACACCGACTTCCTCGACTTCCTCGCCACCTATGACCTGGCCGCCAGCGTCATCCGCACCGGCGAGGACTACCGAGACATCACCTACGACTATCTGTGCGCGTGCGCGTCGGGTGGCGCGATCTACGTCGAGCTCACGGCATCACCCGATCACGCGGCGCTCGTCGGGCTGAGCGACGCGGAGCACTGGGACGGGATCGCGCGCGGGATCGACGACGCTCGCCGCGACACCGGCATCGAGGGCCGGATCCTGGTCTCGGCCGTCCGCAACTTCGGCGTCGAGCAGGCGGTGCGCGTCGCCCGTCACGCCGCCGACCGCCCCCATCCCTATGTCGTCGGCTTCTCGATGGCCGGGGACGAGGCCGGCTTCCCCGCGCACGACTTCGTCGAGGCGTACGAGATCGTCGCCGATGCCGGCCTCGGCTGCACGATCCACGCCGGCGAGTGGGCCGGCGCCGACAGCGTGCGCGCGGCGCTCGAGCTTCCGATCACGCGCATCTCCCACGGCGTTCGCGCGATCGAAGACCCGACGGTCGTGGCCGAGCTCGAGGCACGGGGGATCGTGCTCGAGTGCTGTCCGACCTCGAACGTCGTCCTGGGCGTGTATCCGTCGTACGAGGAGCACCCGCTGCCGGCGCTGCGCGCGGCCGGCGTACGCGTCACGCTCGGTTCGGACGACCCGCCCTACTTCGGCGCCACGATCGAGGGCGAGTACGAGGTGTGCGAGGAGCGGATGGGGTTCAGCGACGACGACCTGCGCGAGATCACGCGGACCGCGCTCGACGCCGCGTTCTGCGACGACGATCTCCGCGCCGCGCTGTTCGACCGACTCTAAGCTCCTCGTTTCATGAGCGAGGTTCATCGCTACAGCTGCCGGCTCGACTGGGCCGGGTCGACCGCCGAGGGCTATGACCGCTACACGCGCGAGCACCGGGTGTCGTGCCCTCCGGCCGAATCTGCGTTACGGCTGAGCAGCGATCCCGCGTTCCGCGGCGACCCCGACCTGCTGAACCCCGAGCAACTGTTGCTCGCTGCGGCGAGCTCGTGCCAGATGCTGTCCTTCCTCGCGATCGCCGCGCGGGCGAGGATCGACGTCGTCTCCTACGTCGACGAGGCCGAGGCGGTTATGCCGGAGGACGACAAGCCCGTCCGCATAACCGAGATCGTGCTGCGGCCGCGGATCGTGATCGCCGGCGACGTGGCTGAGGAGCGCATCCGCCGCTACGTCCATCGCGCGCACGAGGAGTGCTTCATCGCCAACAGCGTGAGCAGCGAGATCACGATCGAACCGCAGATCTCGTCCGCTCCCGCCTGAGCGGTGCGTAGTAGTCGTTCTTTCGTCCAGTTTCCGGTGCTCTCCGCTCCAGCTACGGCCTGGCCGGCGCGATCCAGGCCGCATGGAAACCAAAGACGACGTCGACGTCACGCGTGTCCTGGCGACGGCGCTCATGCGGCGGATGACCGACGACCAGATCAACCGGGTGATCGGGGAGCTCGAGTACATCGCCGAGGAGCGTGGTGACCGGACGGGCGAAAGCGTCCACGCGCAAGCCGCTGGTCATCTGATCGCTGCCCTCGAGGGTCGCCGCGAGCGGCGTAACGGCGGGAGCGTTCCTCCGCCGTCGCTCAACGGCGTTTCGGTCAACGGTCACGAAGGCTGAATCGAGAGCGGGGCGTTCGGGTTTGCGCGGGAGGGGCCGCGCCCGGACGCTCCCGAACCGCCTGCCGGGATTGCGACCGACATCTCCAGCCCACCGCCGGGGCCGGGGCGAGCGGTGATCGTCGCGTTGTGAGCGCGGGCGATCGTGCTGGCGATCGACAGGCCGAGACCGACGCCGTCGGAGGAGTTCAGCCGCTCCTTGGCGCGGACGAAGGGTTCGAACAGGGTTTGAACCTGCTCGGCGGTGACGCTCGGCCCTGTGTTGGCGATCTCGAATACGGCGCTGCCGTTTTGCTGCATCGTGCGGACTCCGATCCAGCCGCCCGGGTTGTTGTGGCGGACGGCGTTCTCGACGAGGTTCGCGATCATCCGCTCGAGCAGCACACGATCGCCGCGGGCAAGCGCCGGCTCGAGCATCGCTTCGACCTTGATCTGGCGCTCACCGATCGGCCCGTGCGTGGCGTCGAGCGCGTCCTCGGCGGCGGTGGCGAGATCGATCGATTCCTGGGTCGTCGGGCCGGCCTCGCTGGTGGCGAGCGCGAGGAGCGCCTCGACGGTGGCTTCGGCGCGCTCCACCGAGCGCTTCACGCGCTCGGCCATGTCCTCGAGTTGCTCGGGCGTCCTGTCCGGCTTCGAGAGCGTGACCTCGACCGCTGTTCGCATCGCCGTCAGCGGCGTGCGCAGCTCGTGTGCCGCGTTCGCGACGAACCGCTTCTGGCTGGTGAAGGCTGCGTCGAGCCGCTCGAGCATCACGTCGAACGTGTCGGCCAGCTCCTTGAGCTCGTCATCGGGGCCGGCGAGCGCGAGGCGCTCCCCAAGCCGCAGTTCGGATGCCTTCTTTGCCGCCTCGGTGAGTGACCGCACGGGCCGCAGCGCTCGGCCGGCGACGAGCCAGCCGAGCCCGGCCGCGGCGATCGTGACGACGACGAGGCCGATCGCCGACGCTTGGCGCAGCGCGGCCAGCGTGTCGCCGCGCGACTGCGCCCCGCCCCCGACGATCCCGATCAGGCGGTGGCACTGCGCGAGAAGCGCCGGAGACGTGGGGAGTGGCTTGCATGCGGGCAGTAGTCCCTGCTCCTGTGGCGTGAGCCTCGGCAGTGCCGGCGGGGCTGGGAGCAGCAGGCTGGCCAGCAACGTGTAGCTGAGCGCCAGTAACACGACCCCGGCCAGCAGGAACAGGAGCGCGTAGAAGACGGCCAGCCGGGTGCGCATCCGTTGTGGCCAAAGCCGCCGCACGGCGACCGAGACGCGCGGGGTCGTCATTGCACGCGGTAGCCGGCGCCGACCACCGTCTCGATCACCTCGGGCTGACCGAGCTTGCGCCGCAACCGCCCGAGCGTCACCGCGACCGTGCGCGTGAACAGGTCGGCGTTCTCGTCCCACACGCGCTCGAGCAGCTCCTCGGCGCTCACCACGGCGCCGTCGGCCGCCATGAGTACCTCGAGCACACCGAGCTCCTTGCGCGTCAGAGAAAGGTCGCGCCCTGCCCGGGAGGCGCGCCGCCCGGCGCGGTCGAGCGTCAAATCGCCACTGACCAGGACCGGCGGCCCCGCCGGCGCGCGGCGGGCGAGAGCATGTACCCGCGCGACCAACTCCTCGAACGCGAACGGCTTTGGCAGGTAGTCGTCCGCGCCGAGGTTCAGGCCCTCGACTCGGTCGCCGATCGTCGCCGCCGCGGTCAGCATCAAGATCCGCGCTTCCGATCCGCCATCGCGCAGGCCCACGCACACCGCGTCGCCGTGCACGCCCGGCAGGTCGCGATCCAGCACGATCACGTCGTAGCGGTATACCACCCCCTTCTGCAGCGCGGCCGCCCCGTCGTACGCGAGGTCGGTGGCGATCCCGCGATCGCGCAAACCCGCGGCGATGTCGCGGGCGAGCTCGACGTGATCCTCCACCACCAGCACGCGCATGCGGACATCGTGAACCACACCACATCACAACGCTATAACAGCCACACCACATCACAACGCCGGCGTTTGCGGTCTCCCGCGCCAGAGCTCGCCTGTTGCACTCGTGTGACATGTCGCGAGGTACCACATGCGGCATGTCCAGAACCACGTCACTTCTGCCAACGGCCGCAGCCGCGATCGCCGCCGCGACGGTGATCGCCGCCTGCGGCTCGAGCTCGCCGAACTCGACCACCTCGTCAAGCTCGAACGACCCGCCGACCCAGGCCCAGGTCCAGCAGATGGAGCAGGACGCGGTCAGGTTCGCCGACTGCATGCGCTCGCATGGCGTGTCCGACTTCCCCGACCCGTCCACCTCGCCCCGCCAGTTCAAGGAGACCCTCAACCCGACCACGGCACACTCGCCCGCGTTCGCTCCGGCGCTGTCCGCCTGCCATCACCTCCTGCCCGGCGGCGGCCCATCGAGCCAGAATCCGCCGCCCAGCCACGCGCAGGTCCTCGCCGAGGTCGCGTTCGCGCGCTGCCTGCGCGGCCACGGGTTCCCGAATTTCCCGGACCCGAGCTCGACCGGGCAGCTGACCCACGAGATGCTCGCCAACGCCGGCATCAACATTCATCAGCCGGCGGTGGTGCAGGCCGCCGACGCGTGCGTCGGTGTCACCAACGGATTCGTCACCCGGGCCGACATCGCTCGCTTCGTCGCGGGGCACTAGGCCGCTGGGAGGCGCAGCGTGAATCGCGCGCCCCCGGTCGGCGACGGGTCGCACGTGATCGTGCCGTCGTGCGACTGGACCGTTCGGCGGACGATCGCCAGGCCAAGGCCGGTGCCGCCGCGAGGGCTTTGGGGCAGGCGGACGAACGGTTCGAAGATCCGTTCGCGCTGATCTGCCGGGACGCCGGGCCCGTTGTCGGTCACCGTGATCGTCGGGCCGTTCGGGGTCTGCGTGGCTTCGACGACGACCGTGTCGGCGACCGCCGTCGCGTTGTCGATCAGATTCTGGAGTGCGCGAAGGAGCGCGTCGCGGTCGCCGGTGGTGGGTACGGGACCATTGGTTCGCAGTTCGAGGTGTGCTTCGCTGTCGATCGTGGGGGTTGCGGCCACGGCAGCCTTTGCAAGGTCGGTGAGGTCGATCGGCTCTTTGTGGGGTCGCTCGCGCGCGTCGAGGCGGGCGAGGTTCAGGAGGTCGTCGACGAGGTGTCCGAGGCGGCCGGTGTCGCGCGCGAGTTGGGCTTCGATCGCGTCTCGGTCCGGGCGCTCGGGCTGCTCTCGGAGCAGCCGCTCCGCCGTCGCCTGGATTGCGGCAACGGGCGTGCGGAGCTCGTGGGAGGCGTCGGCGAGGAACGTCCGCATCGCCGCCTCCGATGCGCGCGCTTCGGAGAGCGCGCGGTCGAGCAGGACGAGGGCGTACGCGAGCGCTCCGAGGAGAACGAGCGCGATCACCCCACCGATCGCTTCGGTGACCTCGAGACTGTGGACCTGGCGGTCGATCCCGGCACGGCTCCCGGTCAGGGTCGCCCGCACGTTGGTGCCGTTGATTGGGATCAGCTCGTGCACCGAGACGAGCGATCCGCCGGGGATGGTCCCGGTCCCGCCGGGTGCGGTGATCCCGGCGAGGTCGACCGAGATCCCCTCTGCGGTCAGCGACCCGAGGATCGGCTTGAGCTCTTGAGGCGTCTGCGCCGCCTCGAGCGCGTTCGCGCCCGATCTGAGATCGGTGCGGAGCTGCTGCTCGAGGCCGTCGCGGTAGCGCACGGTGAGCAGCACGATGAACGCCGCGAGCGCGGCGACGATCGCGAGCATCGAGACGGCGGTGAGCCATTTCCGCGTGCGCGTCGGCCGGCGGCGGTTCACCGCGAGAACCGGTAGCCGATCCCGCGGACCGTGTGAATCAGCCGCGGGCCGTGGCTCTCGAGCTTTCGCCGCAGCGCGCTGATGTGAACCTCGACGAGGTTGTGGTCATACGCGTCGTAGCCCCAGACCTGGGTCAGGAGCTGATCCTTGGACAGCGCCTGGCCGCGGTGGCGCATGAGAAACGCGAGCAAGCGGAGCTCGGTTGACGTTAACGGGAGGTGGTGGCCGGAGCGAGTGGCGAAGCCGTGCTCCTCGTCGACGAGCAGCTGCTCTACCTCGAGCACCT
>Ga0335073_10010617_pt1 | contig 12952 bp, 9 predicted proteins | sample Lox_Sample_22_FD_207093 | JGI IMG/M metagenome (GOLD analysis project Ga0335073, IMG submission 207093) | Soil microbial communities from Loxahatchee National Wildlife Refuge, Florida, United States - Lox_Sample_2.2 | ecosystem: Environmental > Terrestrial > Soil > Wetlands | place: USA: Florida...
TCCGGCTTTATGTTGGAATCGTGCTGGTTGTCGTAATTCTCGGTCTTGCGTACATGGGCTGGAAAAACGGTTTGTTCACGACGCAAAGCTCGCAGGAAGCACTTCCGCCTACATCAAACACGACCAATCCGGCTGCTCCGCCGGAGACAGCGTCAACCAAAACCAGCGCACCCGAAACGGCGGCACCTGCGAAGAAGGAAACGGCGCCGTCCGCTAATAAGGCGGAAGCTCCCTTACCCGCGCCAGTAAAACCCAAGACGACTGTTGCAGAGAAAGCTCCGGCGAAAACCAGCGCGGCTCCCAAGCCTGCGCAATCTCCTGCGGTTGCGGATCACGGCAATCAGGAATTGGCGACTGCCGAGAGTTATTTGAACGGCGCGGGCGGGCAAACGCGAAACAGCGCTCTGGCAGCACAGTGGCTCTGGAAGTCAATCGCGAAACACAACGGTCCTGCGAGCGTGCTTCTTGCGGACCTCTATCTCAAGGGAGATGGCGTCTCGAAGAACTGCGATCAGGCGCGAGTGCTTCTCGACTCGGCTGCGATGAAGGGCGTTCCCGGAGCGGGCACGAGACTGCGTAACCTGCAGGCCTTTGGCTGCCAATAATCACACCCGAAGACATCGCAAACAACTCCCGCTCCGGGCGATTGGACCCGGAGGCGGGAAATTATGATTGCACTACGATTCCGCGCGAAGAAAGATTAATTCAACAACATCGGGGCGCTGCGGCGGGACTCATACCAAAGCGCAAGTTCCACGCGGTTCCAAAGACCAAGCTTGTCGTAGATTACGCGAAGGTAATTTTTAACGACATGCTCGGTGGTTCCAATGGCTTCTGCCACTTCTTTGTTCTTTAAGCCTTCGGCAACGAGCTGGATGACTCGGTGCTCACGCTCATTTGGGACACGGTTGCCATAGCGTTCACTTCCTGACATGATTGCCTCCGGTACAACAGGGTCGCGAGTTTGACTCGCTTAATACCGCCGGTAATTCCGAATCGGAGAAATAACCGGTTGAAATGAGCCTTCACGGTTCTCCGTGCCATTTTCAACTGGGTGGCGATCTCGGCGTTATCACAGCCCTGCAAGAGCAACTCAACAATTTGCTGCTCCCGTGGACCGAGCCGAACGGTCTGCTCCTTCATTCCAACCTCCCTCTGCTGGATATTCGCCTTGCCCGATAAGGCGGCGTATTGGCCAACCTTTCTGATTCCATAGCATCCACATTGCCACTTTGAGACAGAGGAAGTCTGTGACGGAGGAACATCATTTTCCACAGGCACTTGCGGGCAATTCTGGGTCCTCCACGAAACTGCAGAAGCTCTGCTGGGAAATAATAGATCGCGATATCGCGCTTGCAGTGCGGCAGATCGCGCTAAGTACGGGTAGAGTGAGCCTTCAGAGGGCGAAGTAACGGCTCACAGCGCCCGGGGTGAGCTCGAAGCACCAGAAATTGGGCGGTTCTGATTCGGAATGGCGAAGAAGAAAATCGGGAACGACTGAGGTGAATACCTTAGACGAAAGTTCTCGGATACGGGAAAGCCCGTGAACAAATTACACGATTCCCCCTAGCTTTTTCAGAGACAGAATCCTGATTTTGCTTCTCGAAAAACTGATTTCCACAGGGAAATTTCAACGTGTACTTGAACGTTTTTGCTCCAGCGGCGCTTGCAAGACGAGAACGTCAGAGGGCGTACTTCTTCATTAGGTGGCGGAAGGAACGGTAGGAGATTCCCAGGACGTCGGCTGCTCTCGTCTGCACGCCCGCACTTTGGTTGAGCGCGTTTTGCAGAAGAGAACGCTCGATGCTAGCGACATAGCTTTCCATGCCGATGCCCTGGGGAAGAGACAGATCGGATCCGGCTTCGGGCAAGCTCGACCCTCCGGCGGACGCGGCAGCCGCGCGCACCTTGGGGCGCTCGGCTGGAATTTCGACGTGAAGTTCGTCGGTGGTTTCCAGCGCCACGGCACGTTCCACGGTATTTTCCAGCTGCCGGACATTTCCCGGCCAATCGTATCCGCACAACGCCTCGAGCGACGGCGCATGCATGCGCAGAATGCTGCGTCCGGCAGCACCCGCATATTTTTTCAGAAAGTGATTCGCGAGAAGAGGAACGTCTTCCCGCCGTTCGCGGAGAGGAGGAACGCGAATGGGAATGACATTCAGACGATAGTAGAGATCCTCGCGAAAAATATTTTCAGCCACCGCTTTGTCGAGTTCGCGATTGGTAGCCGCGATGACGCGCACATCGATCGCGATCTCACTTGTGCCGCCGACAGGCCGCACAGTCCGTTCCTGCAGAACGCGAAGGAGTTTCACCTGCATGGCCAAAGTCATCTCGCTGATTTCGTCGAGAAAAATCGTGCCGCTATCTGCGACTTCGAATAGACCACGTTTATTCTGGTTTGCTCCAGTAAACGCACCTTTCACATACCCAAAAAGCTCGCTCTCCAGCAGCGTTTCGGGGAAGGCACCGCAGTTGACGGAAACAAATGCATCGGTCGCGCGCGGCGAGCAGACATGGACCGCGCGGGCCACGAGCTCTTTGCCGGTGCCGCTTTCGCCGTGAATCAGCACTGTGCTCGTGGTGGACGCAACCGTGCGCACAGTCTGCTTCAGCTTCTCCATGGCCGAACTAGATCCGATGATGTTCTCCAGAGAATTGCGCGCGGCAGCATCGCGGCGAAAGGCAAAATTTTGCTTGCTCAGCACCAGCTTTTCGAGTGTGCGATTGATGGCCAGCTTGATTTCGTCGACCAGTCCAGGACTCTTGCGAATATAGTCGCTGGCACCGCCGGCTTTTACCGCCTCGACCGCTGCTTCGTAGTCATCGACCGCGGTGATCAGGATGACCGCAGAATCCGGAGAGACGCGATGCGCATGCCGCAATACTTCGATTCCATCGATGTTCGGCATCTTGATGTCGGTGATAATGACGTCATAGAGCGCGCCATCGATTTTGTTTTTCGCCGCCTGCCCGGCCTGCACAGTCTCCACGCGGTGTCCCTCACGTCGCAGGGAAATATCGAGCATTTCGCAGATCGAGCGTTCGTCGTCGCAAACCAGGATGTTAGCCACGGGAACCTCCTGTCGCGGCGGCAAGCGCGGGGTGCGCAATAGCGCGTGGTCTTTCGACAGTGGGCCGGTTCGCGGCTGACGTCTCGGCGTCAAGCCGGCGGAGTCTCAGAACCAAGGTAGTTCCCTTGCCGGGCTTGGAACGCGCCCACACCTTGCCTTCGTGCGCCTGGATGATCTGGTAGACGATCGCCAGGCCGAGGCCGGTGCCACCTTCGAAGTTTGACTGGAAGGGCTCGAAGATTTTTTCGATCTGTTGTGGAGTCATTCCAGAACCGGTATCGCTAAAAGAGATCTGCCAATCGTCGCCAAGGGATTCGACGGCCGCCGTCAGCGTGCCGCCATTTTTCATGGCCCGAACTGCGTTCTCGCAAAGATTCCAGAACACCTGTTTGAGCTTGTCGCCGTCGGCGATCGCCAAAGCGGGTTGAGCGGCGAACCGGCGCTCGATTGTGATGCCTGTCTTTTCTGCCGTCATGCGATGATCCATCAGGGTGAGCGTATCCTCGACCAGTTGAATCAGGTCCACTTTGCCGAAGTGATACTGCTTGGTCCGGGAATATGCGAGGAAGTCGGTGATGATGCCGTTGAGCCGCTGCGATTCGCGGGTAACGATGTCGAGCAGCCGCCGGTGATCGTCGTTCATTTCCGGCAAACCCGAAAGCATGCTTACTGAACCTGCGATCGAGGTGAGGGGATTTCGGATTTCATGGGCAATTGCGGCGGCCAGGCGTCCCACAGCAGCCAGACGATCCTGCATGCGGATTTCGCGCTCGAGCCGGCGAATCTCGGTGAGATCGTCGAAGACGTAGACGTACCCGAGTTTCTCGCGATCCGGAACGGTGAGGGCCGCCACCCTCACGCGCAATGTTTTGCGGAAGTTTTTCGGCGCTTCGACTCGTACTTCTGCGTGGGCGCTTTGCGGTTCTACTGACGGCAAGGGATCGAGAAATAATTGGCTGACCGGCGTTCCCAGTAACTCTGCAGGGCCGCGGTCGAGCAGTTTTTGCGCAGAGACATTCATCAGAGTGATCCGGCCGTCGAGCCCGGTGGTGATGAGTCCGTTGCTCATGCAGTGGATGATGTTCTCGTGCAGCGCCTGCAGATCCTGGAGAGCGCCGCTCGTGTCCTTGAGCTGAACTCCGACCTGACGCAATTTTGAAGTGAGGAGCCCAGCCAGATAGGCTACCGCGAGAAATGCGAACAGGTTCACAAAGATGATCGCCTGTAGCGCTTTCAATCCCGGATGCGTGGTGCAATAGGAGGGAATGATTTCGTAGTAGTTCAGTTCGAGAACGGTACCGTAAAGAATGAAGGCGAAAGCAGCCACCAGTTGCGCCCAGATTCTAGGCAACAAAACGCTGGCGACGATGATGACCAGGGGATAAAGGAAGTTCAGCGAGCTGTCCCATCCGCCGGTTTCATGCACGACGAGGCTAACCACAAAGAGGTCGCTGACGACCTGGAGCAGCGCCTGCAACCGATGCTCAGGCCAAACCGAGAGTAAAAGTACGTGGAATAGCGAAAGGCTGTACCAGAACAGCATAGTGCTGATGAACAGCCGGGTCGGCAGCGGCGTGGGAGTGAAGTGAGCCACCGCCAGTTCAATCGCAAGCAGCAGGGTCAGGATGAAAATGCGGACGCGAACCAGCCAGACCAGCCAATTCCGTTCGTCAAACGTGGGTTGCATTGCGATCCCAGTGATCTTGATCAGTAAACGCGTGCCGGACCGAACCGGCCATTGCGCCGCGATTGGGCGGCCTCTTGATGTGACGCGGAGAAGCCGCTCTGCGTCTTCTCCGCTGTCGATGTTTAGCCGGACAGTTTCGCGATCATGGCGAACAGCGGCATGTACAGCGAAATGACGATTCCACCGATGGTCATGCCGAGGATTCCGATAATCACGGGTTCGAGCATGGCCAGCATGTCCTTGGTGGCAGCGTCGACTTCTTCTTCGTAGAAGTCGGCGATCTTCTGCAACATAGAATCCATGGCGCCCGTGGCTTCTCCGACGCCGATCATCTGCGTCACCATGTTGGGGAAGACACCGCATTCGCGCAGGGGGTCGACAATGGTGCGGCCCTCTTCGATCGCTTTGCGTACCTTCATCAGCGCCTCTTCCAAGACTGCGTTGCCTGATGTTTTGGCCGTGATTCCCAAGCCTTCAAGAATCGGCACGCCAGAAGTGATCAGGGTGCCGAGCGTACGGGTAAAGCGGCCAACAGCGATCTTGCGCAGCAAGGTCCCGATGATTGGAAGGTTCAGCAACACCTTGTCGAAATAGTATTTGCCTTTGGGATGCTTCCGGATCTGCCGAAGTCCGAAAAACAAAGCGCCGACTCCCACCAGAACCATCCACCAAAAAGTCTGCACGAAAGCGCTGAGGCCCATGACGATGCGAGTGGGAAGCGGTAGATTTACTCCGAGACCTGCGAACAGGTTCGCGAAGATGGGTACGACCCACTTGAGCAGGGCGCCGACAATCAGGACCGCCATGCTGACGACCGCGACGGGGTAGATCAAGGCTGATTTCACCGCCGCCTTCAGGCGCACTGCCTTTTCCACGTAGGTCGCGAGACGCTGCAGGATGACGTCGAGAATACCGCCCGTCTCGCCGGCTTCGATCATGTTCGTCGTGAGATCGTCGAACACGACCGGATACTGACGCATCGCGTTGGCGAGCGTGGCGCCGCCTTCGACGGTTGTCCGGACTCCGGTCAGCGTCTTCTGAAACGCCTGGTTCTCCTGGTTGGCAGCAAGAATTTCCAGACACTGCACCAACGGGAGGCCGGCATCAATCATCACCGAGAACTGACGGAAGAAGATCGCAATGTCTTTGGTCCCGACCTTGCCCGAGCCGAACGTCGGCAACGAGAACTCTTTGCCTTTTTCGCGGATGGCTCCCGGAGTGATGCGTTCGCGCCGCAGAGCTTGCGCCAGCGACTGTTTGTTTGACGCCATCCGCTCCCCGGATACTTTCTGTCCCGACGCGTCTTTGCCTGAAAATGTAAAGACTGGCATGGTTTAGCCTCTCCTCACTGTCATTGCTGCCTGAATGCTACTTTGTTCCCACTCCCGAGCTAGTGCTTGGAAGCAGCTCCTCGCGCCATCGCGGATCCGCCCGCTGTGGGACGGGTCAACAGGCTGGCGCCTCGATTAATCATTTCCTGCAGCTCATCCACGTTGCTGGAGCGCGCCATTGCAGTCTCCAGAGAGACCTGCTTCTGGAAATAGGCCGTCGCCAGCGACTGGTTGAACGTCTGCATGCCGAACTTTTCCTGACCGGACTGCATCGAGGAATAAATCTGGTGAATCTTGTCTTCGCGGATCAGGTTGCGGACGGCCGCGTTCGGAACCAGAACTTCCATGATCATCGCGCGCCCCTTGCCGTCGGTCTTTGGTATCAGGCTTTGGCACATGATGCCTTCCAGCACCAACGACAGCTGCGCTCGAATCTGAGGCTGCTGGTGCGCCGGGAAGACGTCGATGATGCGGTTGATGGTCGAAGTGGCCGAGTTCGTGTGCAACGTCCCGAAGGTCAAGTGGCCCGTTTCTGCGATGCGGAGCGCTGATTCGATCGTCTCAAGGTCGCGCATTTCGCCGATCAGCACGACATCAGGATCTTCACGGAGCGCGGCTCGCAGCGCGTCAGTGAAGCTCTTCGTATCAGCGTGGAGTTCGCGCTGGTTGACGACGCAATTCTTGTTCATGTGCACGAACTCGATGGGGTCTTCGATCGTCAGGATGTGATCGTGCCGTTCGCTGTTGATCTTGTCGATCATGGCGGCGAGCGTCGTCGATTTACCGGAGCCGGTCGGACCTGTGACCAGAACCAGTCCTCGCGGTTTGTCGCACAACTTGCTGACGACGGCCGGCAATCCAAGTTGATTGAATGACTTGATCTCAAACGGAATGAGACGGAAGACTGCGGCTGTCGCGCCGCGCTGGTTGAAGACGTTGGCTCGGAACCGGGCCAGCCCTTTTAAGCCGAAGGAGAAGTCGAGCTCGAGACTTTCTTCGAAGCGATGCTTCTGCGAGTCGGTCATGACGCTGTAGGCCAACTGCTTGGTCTCGGCCGGAGTCATCTGCGGCAGGTCGAGCGGAACAAGATGGCCGTGTACACGAATCTGGGGTGGCGAATTGGTGGTGATGTGCAAATCGCTGCCATTCATTTCCAGCATTCGTTTCAACAGATCGCTTAACGACAGACCCATGATGTGTTCCCTTCCGTTTTTTCTCGAAATCTCCGTCGGTTCTTAATGAATCGTTTCGCGCGCCACTTCTTCGAGCGTGGTCATTCCGGCGGCGACTTTGATCAATCCGCTGCGCCGCAGCGTGATCATGCCGCGCTCGATGGCCTTCTTTTTCAATTCGACAGCCGAGGCTCCAACGAGTACGAGTTCCCTGATCTCGTCGTCGACCTCCATAACTTCGTAGAGACCGCAGCGCCCCTTGTAGCCGCTGTTGTTGCAGACGCTGCATCCCTTGCCCTTCTGGATCTTGATCGTCTTCGATTCTTCAGGGGTGAAACCCGCGTCAATGAGGGTTTGCGGCGGAACGTCAATGGGCTCGATGCAGTCTTTGCAGATGCGGCGGACGAGTCGCTGCGCGCAGATCAGGTGTACCGACGTCGCAACCAGGAATGGTTCAATACCCATGTTCATCAGTCGGGTAATCGTTTCCGGGGCGCCGTTCGTATGCAGTGTCGAAAGCACGAGGTGCCCGGTCAGAGCAGCTTTGATCGCGATCTCCGCCGTTTCGAAGTCTCGAATCTCGCCGACCAGGATGATGTTCGGATCTTGCCGCAGGAATGATCGCAGGGCAGCTGCGAAGTTCAACCCGATCTGCTCCTTCATCTGGACTTGGTTAACGCCTTGCAACTGAAACTCGACCGGATCTTCGGCAGTCATGATGTTGGTATCAGGCTGATTGAGGCGCGCGATGGATGAGTACAGCGTGTTTGTTTTGCCGGATCCCGTCGGCCCTGTGACCAGCACCATGCCGTATGGCTTCAAAATGGCTTTCTCGAACTTCACCAACGACTCGGGCTCGAAGCCGAGCTTGGTCATGTCGAGCCGGAGGTTTTCCTTGTCGAGCAACCGGAGCACAATCTTTTCGCCCCAGAGGGTGGGAAGAGTGCTAACGCGGAAATCGAGCTGCTTCTTACGGCCTCCGATGTTCATCTTCAGCATGATGCGACCGTCTTGCGGCAGCCGCTTTTCGCTGATGTCGAGCTTCGACATGATCTTCAACCGGGAGGTGATCGCGTCCTTCAATTTGAGCGGGGGCGTCATGATCGACTGCAGGACACCGTCAATACGGAAGCGGACGCGGAATTCTTTCTCGTAGGGCTCAATGTGGATGTCGCTGGCACCGCGTTTGACGGCATCGCTAAGGACAATGTTGACCAGCTTGACGACCGGAGCCTCGTCGGCGGCTCTCTCCAGTTCCGAGAGCTCCATCTGCTGTTCTTCGGCCTGCAGTTCGACGTCGCTATCGCTCAACTCCGACATCGACTGCATGACCGTTTCGAGATCTTCTTCCTTTGTGGCGCCGTACGCCTTGTCAATTCCGGCCAGGATCGAGCTTTCCGAGGCCACCACCGGCTCGATATTGAAGCCGGTCATGAACTTGATATCGTCCATCGCGAAGACGTTGGTCGGATCAACCATGGCGATGGTGAGCGATGCGCCCACACGGCTCAGTGGAAGGATCTGGTAACGCTTCGCGGTCTCGAACGGAATAAGCTTCACGACGGCAGGATCGATTTCAAAATAAGAAAGGTTGATTGCCGGAACGCCGTACTGGCGCGAAAGGAAGTTCGTGACGTCCTCGTCGGTGAGGAAGCCGAGCTTCACAAGGGCAGACCCCAGACGGCAGCTCTGCTCCTTCTGAACCTTATTCGCTTGTTCCAACTGCTCTGGGGTAATGATCTTCTCTTTGACGAGAAGGTCACCCAGCCGTTGAGACATACGCAGATCTCCTAGCCACGCAGGTAGAACGATGCCTCACACTTGTGGAGGCATGGCGCAAAGGGCTGCCGCATCGTTGGGAGAGAAATGCAGCTCGTTCGCGTTGACATAAATTGTCAACGGAAGCGGATTACCGTACCAGTAACTTAAGTACTTGACCTATTTGAAGCTGCTCTTGTGCGGGAGCTTCTGCGGGTCAGATCCCGCGCCAATGGCCGATTTCCAGCATTTTCTGGTGTTGGTTCTGCCGCCCGCGTACATGCACTTCGGTAAGCCTGAGCCCTGAAAACTGCCCGCATTGCCGAGGGGGGCGGCGTTTATTAGACTCCAAATCAGGGTATGTTCGAGTGTCGCGGTCGAGAAACGAAAGCAGCATTCGCCAGTACTACAACGCTCTCTACAAGACATGGGGACCGCAACACTGGTGGCCCGCTGAGACGCGCTTTGAAGTTATTGTCGGCACCTACCTCACCCAGAACACAAGTTGGACAAATGTAGAACGGGCTCTGGCAAGTCTAGGGGAGGCGAGACTTCTGAATCCGGAGGGGATCAGGAGCGTTCGTCTATCCAGACTAGAGCGGCTGATTCGCTCTTCGGGTTATTTTCGACAAAAGGCGAGGCGGCTGAAGAATTTTGTAGCCTTTCTCGATGCGAGATATCGCGGGTCGCTCGACGCCCTATTCTCCGAATCGACCGAGAAACTGCGGGCCGAGTTGCTGAACCTGAATGGGGTCGGGCCAGAAACCGCCGACTCGATCCTTCTTTATGCTGGCAATCATCCTGTATTCGTAGTTGATGCTTACACTCGCAGAATCCTAGATCGACATCAGATCCTACCGTTGAATGCGGAGTATGAAGAAATCCGGCGTATGTTTCAGCGAGCACTGGGGCCGGTGGCGGGCGAGTTGGAGGCATCCCCTCCGCACACTACGCCGAGGCCAAAGTCGGGACTTCGAGGCGCAGCACATCCCCCTTCCGCAATGAGCACGGCGAGACGTACTGCTCTGGTACAGGTCTACAACGAGATGCACGGTCTCATTGTGGGAGTGGGCAAGACCTATTGTGGGAAATCGCAGCCAAAATGTGACGAATGTCCTTTACAGCGCTTCCTGCCACGCGTGTGATGGAGAGGATGAGCAGCGAGTTTTCCGCGGGCGCTTCCCTTCACGGGAGGTTCTCTCGATTCTTACCGAACGGTCTCACCAGGTTAGTAGTAACCATTCTCTTGCTGGAGGCGGTGTCTGCAAGTCCTGTATTGACTGTCCGGTGGGCGGCCGACCAGACCGGCTTCCTGGTGGGCACTGCCGTTCGACCCGACCTTTTCTCCGAAGCTGCTTATTCCGAAACGCTCGCCCGCGAGTTCAATATGGTTGAACCCGAGGACGCGATGAAATGGGCTGTCGTCCGCGAGAAGGAAGATCAATTCAATTTCCACCAGGGAGACGAGATCGTTCGATTCGCGCAAACGCACGGAATGAAAGTCCGAGGGCACTGTCTGGTGTGGGACCACAGCAATCCGGAATGGCTAGTGAAACGAAGCTTTACTCCGACCCAACTTGCGCAAGTTTTGAAAGAGCACATCACCACGGAGATGAAGCATTACGCGGGACAGGTTTTCGCGTGGGACGTCGTCAACGAGGCTATCGACGAGAATGGCCGCCCGAGAAATTCGATCTGGTACAACCAGCCCGGCATTGGCCTAGCGGGGCAAGGGACGGAGTTTATCGAGCAGGCCTTCCGCTGGGCGCACGAAGCTGATCCGAATGCGTTGCTCTTTTATAATGAGGCGGAAGCGGAAGGCTTGAATCGGAAATCGGATGCGGTCTATGCGATGGTGAAGGATTTCAAGACGCGCGGAGTCCCGATCGACGGAGTTGGCCTCCAGATGCACATTTCGCAGCTTGATTTTGATGCTACGGCCGTTAGCGCGAATATCAAGCGCTTAACAGAACTCGGACTGCAGGTTCATATCACCGAACTGGATGTTTCATTACCGGCCGATGCCAACGGCCGATTTCAGACTGAGGATCTGCAGCGTCAAGCCGAAGTCTATCGGGCTATAGCGCGCGCCTGCCTAGAAAATCCCGGCTGTACCGCGATTCAAACCTGGGGGTTTACCGACAAATACTCCTGGATCGGGTCGCACTCGCACGGTGCGCGAGGCGGCGCGCTTCCGTTCGATCGCAACTACCAGCCCAAACCGGCTTACGAAGCATTGCTGCAGGAGATTGCAACGGCGCCCCGCCGCAGTAAGTAACCCCTTTGACGCATCCCGGCGTACCTCTTGTTGCAGCGGCCCCGCATCGTTGTGCATCTATAATGACTTGCAGATCCGGAGCTTTGATTCTAATGAGCCCGGAGTAAATCCTGTGGCAGACTCTCCTTCAACCCGGCCGCCGAAGACGTCATATCGCAAGCAAGTCATCATTCTTTTGTCGATTTCCGTTTTTCTTCTGCTCGCAATTCTGGTGTCGGAAACCGCATTCGATCTGAAATTCCTGAACCCCGGAAACAACCAGGATATTGTTGTCTTCTCGGCGCTTTCGGCACTGATTTTCCTGCTATTCGTGGCGCTTACGTTTGTACTGATGCGCAACTTGCTGAAGCTATTTGCCGAGCGGCGGCTCGGAGTATTGGGATCGAAATTCCGCACCCGGATGGTGGCTGGGGCCCTGCTGTTATCGTCGTTGCCGGTCGTTGTGATGTACTGGTTCGCCTACGGGCTGATGAATCGCTCAATCGACAAGTGGTTTTCCGCACCTGTTGAAGAGGTGAGGGCAGACACGAATGCGATGGCTTCGTTGCTCGCCGACTATGCCGCGCAGAATGCGCGAGCCGAGGCAGCGGCGATTGCGGCGTCTCCTGAAACGGAGCGTGATTTCGCGGGACATGGATACTCCGGCATCCTCACCGAATTCCAGCATCACGAACTCACCTTGCAGGGAGGATTCGCGCTCGCCGTGCGCGACGGCAATGCCGAGGCCAGCTTCAATGCTCCTGCCGCCTGGCTGTTGATGAAAGACAAGCTGCCGATTGCCGAAGCTGAAGCTGGGCATCCTGTGAAGTTCATGTGGCAAAACACTGAATACACCCTGGGCGTGGCTCCAGTGCAGGGCGGCATGATCGTGGTGGCCATTCCGCTTCCTCGTGGATTTTCGGAAACTGTCCGCCAGGTCGAGACGAGCCAGCAGCGCTACTACAACCTGGCGCGCGAACGGCGGGTAGTGCGACGTACTTACATGGGGTTGTTGCTGCTTCTCACGATGAGCGTGCTGTTCGTGACGACATGGCTGGCTCTATTTCTTTCAAAAATCGTTACGCGCCCTCTCTCGGCGCTCGCCGAAGCGACTCAGGCGATTTCCCGTGGCCAGCTTGATTATCGCGTGGACGTGAGTTCGGCCGACGAAATTGGCGATCTGGTGCGCTCGTTCAACCGCATGGCCGAGGATCTCGAGAGCAGCCGCCGGCAGATTGAAGCTTCCAGCCGTGATCTGAGCGCAGCCAACGCCGAACTGGATCAGCGCCGGCGGCAGATTGAGACGATTCTCGAGAGCATTCCGACCGGCGTGCTCTCGCTCGATGCCGATCGACGCGTCACTCACGTGAATCAGGCCATGCTGCGCATGTTCCATCCTGATCCCGCGTACGGGCCCGGCACTGAAATCCTGCTGGGCGCTTCGCTTGCGGAGGTCTTCCCTGCGGAAGTGCTCGAGGATTTCGAGTTCCTCTTGCGACGCGGCGACCGGATGGGAATGAGCACCAGCCAGATAGAAATGCAATTCCCGCGCGGGTCGTTGAACGTCGCGGTGACCGTAGCGACACTGCGTCATCAAGGCGAGCGTTCGGGCTATGTGGTCGTCTTCGAAGATCTTTCTGACCTGCTGAAGGCGCAAAAGCAGGCGGCGT